>ORMF011460453.1_pt1 | contig 36012 bp, 9 predicted proteins | sample 1779871 | NCBI WGS metagenome assembly ORMF01 (sample SAMEA104232316, study PRJEB22302) | groundwater metagenome | biome: forest; feature: aquifer; material: groundwater | place: USA | collected 2011-08-07 | depth 5.4 m
ACTATAGAAAGGGAAAAGGGGAGAGTCCCCTTTTCCCTTTATTATCCTTTTTCCCCTGCCGATGTGTCACTTCGTGACCTATAATAGGCCAAGCCTGAGCAAGTTCCTAAGAACTTGATTATTTGGTACACCATTCTATGTGTTATAATAAAATAATATGGTAAAAGTACCTTACCTTCAGGGCACGGGTTTAGTGTTAATCCTCACCCTCATTTTTTGTCCCTTTACTTCTCTTGTTTCCCACAAGGTTGCCCATCTTATTGGATCGGATCATCATAATGCTAGTCACACGAGTGAAAAAAGCGGGCACCCAGAAGTAAAGATCAACGATATCTCTCCCGCCATTATCTCCAAGGCAGTCACTTTGCAGCGGGTATACTTGGCTAGATTTACTTTTCAAAAGGCGCCTCTTTATTTATATGACAATGCTATTTTTCAATCTCGCGAAGGTGAGTCGCCTCTCCGCAAACGGAGCGTCCACTGTGCTCTACCTCTTATTCATTCCCCGCCGATCTGCTTCTAGGTTCTGTTCATTACAAAAAAATCTTGAATTTCAAATAGAGGAGAAGAAATGAACTCCATCAAATCTCGCAGTTTCATCCTGTTTATTGTTTTGATGTCCGCCGCCTGTCCGGCCTGGGCCCATGGCATGTCGGAAGCGCATAAGCGGCTTGCGATAAACGGGGGGTATTTTGATTATTTTTGGCTCGGTGCCCAGCACATGCTCACCGGATACGACCATTTGCTGTTTTTATTCGGGGTCATGTTCTTTCTTACGCGGTTCAGGGACATCGTGAAATTCATCACTGCGTTTACTTTGGGCCACTGCGTGACGCTGGTTGGTGCGACGTTTTGGGGCATACGGGCGAATTATTATCTGATCGACGCCGTGATCGCGCTGACCGTTTGTTATAAAGGGTTTGAGAACCTTGATGGTTTTAAGCGGTGGATCGGTGTGAAGGCGCCCAGCCTGATTCATATGGTTTTTTTGTTTGGATTGATCCATGGTTTTGGTCTGTCGACGAGGCTTCAGCAGCTCCCTATCTGGCAGTCGCACGGGCGCTTTATTACAAAAATTCTTTCTTTCAATGTGGGCGTCGAAGTGGGGCAGGTCATAGCGCTTACGGCCATGCTCTTGCTACTCTCCAGCTGGAGACATACCGCATCTTTTAAACGTTTGGCTGCCGTATCCAATGTGGCGCTTATTCTAGTCGGAGGGTTACTGTTTCTGATGCAAATGCACGGGTATGAGCATAAAGCCAATCCCGGGGCATTTGGGTTTAACGAGGATGGCCATTTTCACGATCATGAACGAATGACGTCCACAGTGGGGGCGGCGTCGCACTAAAAATTTACCCTATAGCCGAAGATTACCGGAAGAAAACGAACCTATGAGGAGGGACGGGCATGTTCTTAATTAAAATTCTAGTGTCATCTTTATTGATCGCCTTTGCCTCATGGCTATCCGGTAGGAAACCGATACTTGCCGGATTTATTATCGCTTTACCGCTATCATCGCTCATCAGCATCGTTTTCTCGTATGCTGAATACCGGGACATGGAGAAGTTGAATCAATACGCCGTGTCGATCTTGGTGGCCGTTCCTTTATCGCTGCTTTTCTTCGTCCCCTTCGTCCTCAACCGATGGCTCAAAATGGGGTTCGGGATGACGCTGGTTTCTTCGGTCGCTCTTTTGGGAGTTGCTTATATCATCCATTCGAGCATCTTTAGGGCCGTTTAGGGGTATGCGCCCGCGCTGATTCGCGGCAAGAATATGCTTGTTATTTTCGGGGGATATAATTAAACTTTGAACAATACCCTAGCCGAATGAAAGCGCCTCTCGTATGGAATTAGAAAAAATGCAGTCCGATGTTTCGCCCGAGCCCAGGGACATAGAGAAGCCCAGTCTCGTCAGCGCCATTGCTCTGATGACAGGCCTTATGGTCTTGATCATCGCGGCTATTTTTTATCTGATGCATAGACGTGAGACGACCTGGCACATCACGCCGCCCGTAGTTGCAGAAAAAAAGGCGCCGCCACTTTGGCGGTCAAGTCACCGGCATTACCATCTATCTTCGTCCAGTCGCGCCGAACTCTCGTCGGCGCTGACTGAATTCGGTTTATCCCCGCAAGGCAAGTCATCGGAGGCGGTCTCGGTTTTGGTCCCGGTCACGCGGCTGCGGGAGTTCACGCGTCGCGTTGATGGTTTAAACGGCAGGGTCATGGATTTCCACGACCCGGCCAAGACTGAAGGGGCCGCAGACGAATCCGTTCAGATCTCATTTTATTTCATGGGGTAAAGCGATCATCCCCGGGCTAAGGCCCAGACGCTAAAGCCGGTTTTAGACCGCTTGAATGACTTGCACGGTGATGTTGTCGTGGCCGCCGTTTCGTTTGGCGGCCTCCACGAGGCGGTCGCAGGCGCCGACAGGGTTTTCCAGCAAGCGGCGTATCGACTCGTCGTCTACCATCGAATAAAGTCCGTCGCTGCACTGCAGGTAAACATCCCCGGTTTCGACATCCTGTTTGTAAATATCGACCTCGACGCTTTCATGAAGGCCCATCGCGCGCGTCAGCGTGTGCCTGTCCAGAGAGTGATCGCGCGTGAGCTGCGCCAGCGATTTTTTTCTCAGGCGGTAAACACGGCAGTCGCCCACGTGGGCGATGAGGATCTCACGGCTGATAGAGCTGACGGTCAGCGTCGTCCCCATGGTTTGGGCCTCACCCATCTTTCTGTTCAACGCGTAAATTTTAAGGTTGGCTAGCTGAAACGCCCGCTTTAACCATTTAGCGTCCACCGGCGGGTGTCCCGCGTAAAGTGTTTTGAGTGTCTCCACGGCCAGCGCGCTGGCCACTTCACCGTGCTCGAGGCCCCCCAGGCCATCGGCTATGATGAAGAGATCCCCTTCAGCGGCGAACGCGTCTTCGTTGTTGGCGCGCACCAACCCCCGGTCCGTTTTTTGACAGTAAGCAGTTTTCATACTTCTATTATACAGCGGCCGCGTAAGGTATTATAAGAATACAGGCGGTGTCATGGTTAAAACCAAAATCATCTGCACGATAGGGCCTGCCAGTGATGCCCCCGCGATGCTGAGGAAACTCATGCTCGCCGGCATGGATGTGGCCCGGCTCAATTTCTCGCACGGCACTCAAGCGGAGCACGAGGCGCGCATACGCCTCATCCGGAAGGTCGCCGCCAAAATACACAAACGCGTAAAAATCCTCCAGGATCTGGCCGGCTACCGCATACGCATCGGCCATCTTAAAGCGAAAGACGGCGTCGAGCTTAAACGACACGCCCTCGTGCGTCTAATCCCCAAAAACATTATCGGAGACGCCCACCACATTCCTTTCGATTACCGTGGCGCTCTAAACGTCATTAAACCCGGACAGTTGATTTACATCGACGACGGCATCATTGCTCTGCGCGTCCGGTCCCGCAAAAAAAAGGAGATCATCGCCGAGGTCGTGGTCGGCGGTCTGCTCAAGGAAAGAAAAGGCATCAATATCCCGGACCTGGACTTCCCGTTCGACGGTCTGACCGCCAAGGACGAGGAAGATCTGAAAATCGGCTTGCGCCACAAACTCGAGTTTATCGCCCAGTCGTTCGTGCGCAGCGCCGCGGACATGGACCGCCTCCGCGCCATTGTCAAAGGGCGGCACCCTCGCTGCCAGCTCGTGGCCAAGATAGAAAACCGGCAGGGAATACAGAACATTGATGGCATCATCAACGCCTCGGACGGCATCATGGTGGCGCGCGGAGATATGGGCGTGTCACTGCCCATTTACGAGATCCCGATGATACAGAAGATGATCATCCACAAATGCAACGGACGAAAGAAATACGTCATCACGGCTACGCAGATGCTCGAAAGTATGACCGAAAACCCGCGTCCCACGCGCGCCGAGGTCAGCGACATCGCCAACGCCATACTCGACGGTTCGGACTACGTGATGCTTTCCGGCGAGACGGCTATTGGCAATTACCCGGTCGAGGCCGTCAAAATGATGAAGGCTGTCATACGATTTACCGAAAGAAGGGGGAGATAAAACTATGAATGCCAAACCGGTGAGCGCCTCCAAGACTGAGATCAGCCAGTTCATGATGCCTCAGCAGGCGAACATCGCCGGCTTTGTGCATGGCGGCGTCATCCTGTCCATCACCGACAATGCCGCCTATGTCTGCGCGGCACGGCACGCGGGCCCGCGCTGTGTGACCGTGTCTGTGGACAAAGTCGATTTTCGAGAGCCGATACGTATAGGGGAGCTGGTGACGCTCCTGGCCTCGGTGAATCACGTCGGCCGCAGCTCGATGGAAATCGGCATCGAGATCTACGCCGAGGATCTGGGCACAGGCAAAAAACGTCACACCAATTCCTGCTACTTCACTATGGTTTGCCTGGACGAGCGCAGCCGGCCCAAAGAAGTGCCGCGTCTTATCGCCGAGACTGACGAGGAAAAGCTGCGCTTTGAAGAGGGTAAACGCAGGCGCGAACTGAGGCATGGCGCCTGATACAGTCACCGGAGACCGGGATCGATGTCCAACGCTGAAGTACCACAGGGGTCAGACCCCTCTGACCCCTACTTTTGGCCTTAATTTGACCTAGACTATCGTGTTTTTTACTGATTTTGTTCATGTTGATCTAATTTCAAAGTGCCATAGGGGTCTGACCCCTACACAGTCACCGGAGACCGGGATCGATGTCCAACGCTGAGGAAGATTGTGATTTTAATTGTCCTTACTGCTCGTCGCCGGTGTCTCTGCGCGTGGACAAGACCGGGGGGCGGAGCCAGCGTTTTGTTTACGACTGCGAGGTGTGTTGTCGGCCGATAGACGTGAAAATCGAGATCAGCGGGAATGAGTTGGTAAGTTTTGAGGCGGTACCGGAGGAATAACTCTTAAGAAAGGACAGTGACTTTTTTCATGGACACGGTAGCCACCGGTTTGTCGCCGGAGTCGCGCGGCGCGGTGGCGATTTTTTTGACTATGTCATGGCCTTTGATGACGCGACCGAACACTGAATGCTTTTTGTCCAGCCACGGCGTCGGGGCGTCTGTGATGAAAAACTGGCTACCGTTGGTGTTGGGACCTGAGTTGGCCATGGACAGCACACCCGACTTGTCGTGCTTAAGCTGCGGCGAGAATTCGTCGGCGAAGTTGTAGCCGGGACCGCCCCTACCGCTGCCGGTCGGATCGCCGGTTTGTATCATGAAATTGGGGATCACGCGGTGAAAAATAATGCCGTTATAGAAGCCTTTTTGGGCCAGGTCCACGAAGTTCTGCACGGTCTTGGGGACCTCGTCGGGATAGAGCTCGGCATCGATGTCACCGAGCGTGGTTTCTATGCGTATAGCGATGGTTTTGCCCATAAGGAGTACACTTATGCTACCCGAAAAGCCCCCGGTCGACGAGCCTTTTTTTGAACTATTTTCACTCGGAATCATCCCCGCTTAAGAATAATCAATGATTGTTAAATTATTATGTACCGTTTTCCTTGTATTTATATAACCTGTTGTGTAAACTTTCCTCACTATTTTGTAACCGCGCTTAAAAAGTTCTTAAAATCGTTTTAAATCGGGCTATTCTAATAAGGAAGAGGAATGCAGCAGTATAACCGGTTTTTGCGGACAATTTCATTCATCCTCGTCCATTCCTTCCTGCTCCAACAGGTCGCATTCGCGGCCCCGGACATCAAGCTTTCCAAACTCAACTTCCTGCAAAAACCAAAAGTCGATCTGAACCTCCCACAGTCGGTGGCGCTGATAGAAGACGCCTATCAGGCACCCGCTTCCAAGAAGACCATTTATCTCGTGCAGGACGCTCACACCAACACCTCCGGCCAGCTCAACCTCGCCAAGGCGCTCGAACACATTCTCGCCAAGGACAAGCGTTTGAAATACGTGTTCATCGAGGCCGGCGCCGGCGACAACTCGCTGTCGTTTTTCAGGCCGTTCGGCAGCGCCGAGCTGAGGCAGAAGCTTGGACAGGTTTTCCTGAGAAGCGGCGAGTTGCATGGTGAAGAATATCTGCAGATGACGTCCGACCGCGATTTTGTGCTGTGGGGCGTCGAGGACCTCTTGCTGTACAAAAAGGCCCTGGCGGATTATCGCTACGTGGCCAAAGAGAGGGAAAAATTCGAGGGCTATGTCGCGCGCATCCAGGGCACGATCAAGACGCTGAAATCGCGCGTCTACAACCCAGCGCTGCTTTATTTCGACGACCGGTATGAGCGTTATAGGAAAGAGGAGATGCCGCTCACGGAGTACTTCGAGACGCTTCAAAGCCACGCCGCGCGCCTGGGCATCCCGTTGTCCGATTTCCCCGAACTGAAATTCCTGCAGGACCTGAAGAAAAAAGAAGATGCTATCGATTTCAAAAAGGCCAATACCGAACAGGCCGAGGCGATACGCTCATTGGACGAGGCGGCGGCTAAAGAGCTGTTGGAGCTGGCCGATACCACCGGACATTCCCCATTCAAGCTCTCCGGCGACGAGCACAAGGACAGAAAAGCGTTTTACACGGTGCTCGAAGAGAAGCTTTCAGGGCGCGGACGCGGCGCTTACCCCGAGCTTTTCAAATATTTCGAATATCTCAAACTCGCCAAAAAACTGAACGCCCAAAAGGTGCTGGACCAGGCCAAGGCGCTGCAACGCGAGGTGTTCACGGGACTGGCCAAGACAGAAGACGAAAAGGCGCTGGTACGCGCGTCGGCTATGGCCCATCTTCTCGAGAAGTTGTTCAAGCTCACACTGACGCCCGAGGAATACGGCGAATATCAGAGGCTGGCGCAGGGCTTTGGCATCACGCACCTGACTGGTTTTCTCAACAAAAAGATCATGGACCTGAAACGCTTTCACGAGCGCGCGCTTTTCCTGGAGGCTGGTTATGAGGACATCGTGCGCAAGGCCGAGGACTTTTACGCGCTGACTTACGCGCGCGACCTGGTGTTCGTGGAGAAGACGTTGCGTAAAATGGACCTGGAGACACAGGACAGCGCGGTGCTCATCACCGGCGGTTTCCACAGCCCCAACATCAAGAGCCTGCTCAAAAGAAGCGGCGTCTCCTATATATGTATCACGCCGCAGGTGATGCATGAGACCAACACACAGCGTTATGAAAGAATCCTGCTGGGTCAGGGCGCCCTCACCGGCGAAGCGGTAGCCGCCATGAAAGTTGTGAGCGCCGGCAGCCGTGTCAGCACGGCCAGACATTATGCTAATTTCCTCGCATTCCTCATCGCCCAGCCCGACCAGGTGCGGCAGACACTGGTGGCCCAAATCGCCGAGCAGTTGGTGGCCAGCGGCGAAGTGGAAAGCGCAGAAGCGGTGCGCGAAGCCCTATCGAAAGCCCGGCAGCTGCAGCGCGCGTTAGAGCTCGGCCAGGACACGCCGGAGGTTTTGCAGAATTTAAGGCTGGAAAAACCGCTGGTCGTGGCGCCCAAGGCTGTCCGCCGCGAGCAGCAACAAGTAACGACCGCCCAGCGAGACAGGTGGGCCGAATTCAAGGCCGGCGCGGCGCAGTGGTTTGAAGCGGCCGCCTCGCGGTTTGCCAAGAAGAAGTCAGACAAAACTCAGCCTGCGGACAAGCGTGTTGCCAGCGAAGAGCACCCTTTCTTTAAACGATTTAGCTTCGAGAAGCCGCGTCCCACTCCCACCGAAGCTACGGGTTACAATTACCGCCACTATGTTTGGCCGGACGGATCGGCTTCGCGGTTGGCGACGATCACGGCCAAGACGCGCTTGAAACAGGGGGATATTATACAGAACGATGAAACCTCAGACGCGGTGTTTAGAGTCCGAGTCGTATCGGGCAACTCTCTTGAACTGACACCGTGGAACCTTCAAGAAGACAGGCTGCGCGGCGATACCTTTCCCCTACAAAGATCACAAGTAAACAACTGGCAGAGGATTGAAGGTTTGCGTCTCGCCAAACAGCGCGGCGAGCCTGCGCTCGATCAGATGGTCACAGACCCGCCACGCTCTTTGGCGGGGGCTCGGCTGGCGGGAAAAATCAAATCCGACGCGCCTCTCCCGGGGTACCTTTCAGATCTCACATTCACGCTAAATCACTTGCTCCTGCAGTTGTCCGAAAGACTCCATCAGGATGATTTGAGACGTCTGGGTGAGCTCTTGAAGGATAAACAGCCCGCAATCGAAGCGAGCCTGAAGCAGGGTGCGCAGGGCCTGGATGCCATCATCGATGAAATTGTCCAGGACGAAGCGTTTGATTTGAGCGAAATCGAATCGATGGAGCCGACCGAGAGTCTCGCGGAGGAAGCGCTCGCAAAGGCGTTGCAAGGAGATACGGATGGCGCATTAAATCTTGTCGGGAACCCCAAGGATTTCCTCAAATACCTGATTTTCTTCATCCATTTAAAACTTAATTCCTATGATGAGGTCATCGCGGCGGTCATGACAGGGACCTCCACCTCTCTCAGAAACACTTCTCAGAGATCCAAGGTGCTCGACTATATCCTCAAAGCCAAACGTGTCCCGGAAGGCTCGCGTCTGACTTCGCCCGACGCTATCATCCATCACATTTCACAAAAGCAGATTATGGCCGTGATTCCCGCGAAAGACGCGGGGTCTCACGAGCAGACGGTGCAGAACGCCTTCACCACCGGCGAAGCGGCTATAAAGAACAACATGATAGCCGAAGTGACCTTCCGTGGCCCGCAGGCAGCCGTGCTTGAAGCAATCAAACGTCTTGCGGATGCCTATCCCGACGAAGTCATTGCGGCCGGCTCCGTCGCCACCGCCGAACAAGCCGAGCAGGCGATACAAAACGGCGCCAAAGTCATAGTCAGCCCCGGCCTTATAGAAGAAGTTGTGCTGAAAGCCAAGGCGCTCGGCGCCGTTGTTGTTCCCGGCGTGGGCAGTGCCTTCGAGGCGAATCAAGCCGCCGCTCTCGGCGCTCACATGATTAAAGTGTTTCCTTACCGTTTAAATCCCCAAGCCCTCTCCGGTGACCAACAAGTCGGCGCGTTCATTGCCGCCGTGCGCGCGCCTCTTTCCGAAGCGCTGGCCAATAAATTGACTTCACTCGTCATGTCGGGAAACATTCACGTCCTCAAATCGGCTGCCAATGCGCCGCTGGCGACATTCAGCCATATTTTCCAGCATCTGATAGCGAGTAATACTCCCAACACTAAGTACGTTTTGCCCGCTGCTTGGGGAATTGAAGGCGTCGAGGCGATTATCCAGGGAGCCCCCGATCTGCCCGTGGTCATCACAGGCGGTGTCACTATCCACGATCTTTCCTCCCTACGCAAGTCCAACATCGTCGCCATAGGCATGTCCGCCGACAGCCCCGAAAAAATAATCACCATTGCCGAAGAGAGGGCGACGGACGGCGCGAGGTTCGCGGCGCTCAAGGGCAATGACCACCGCTGGTTTCTTGGCATCAACGCCAGCACTCAGTCCATCACTTTCACAGTGATCAGCGCGGATGCCGGCGACGAGAGGGTTGTCTGGAGCCATCAGGAAAAATTCGATCAAGAAATATACAGCCAGTTCGGCGCCCCGCAGGGCCATGTCGTGGCGGTGAATGAAGCGGACAACGAGCGCTATGTCACCGACCCGCTGATGGTCGCGGCCGCTTTTGAAAATTCCATGAAAGCGATGCAGATGTTTTTCGCAGAACATGGGCTCGCGATGTCCAATATCAAAGGTGTTTCCCCGGGTGCACAGCAGCACGCGACGGTATTCCTCGCCGACGAGGCTTCCAACGGTTTCGATGCCGCGTCGGAACAGCCGCTCTGGGAGCAGATCCGTGACGGGAGATTCCTCGCCTGGCAGTACAGCCCGATCTGGAGGGACACGTCCACCGGCAAGCAGGGAGAAGAGCTGGTAGCCAATACGCGTTTTGGCAGTCAGCAAAAACTGCAGTTGGCGACTGGCTCGGAGTTCCAGCATCGTTTCCCGGCGGGACAGATAGCCAAGTTCAGGCAGGACGAGCCCGGTAAATACAAAAAAACCGAGCGCATACTCAACATGACGGCTTTTATAGGCTATCTGCTCACGGGCGACATCGATTTTCCTTGGGACCAAGGCGACGCGGTCCCCAGCCATCTGGTGGACGTGAGGACCAGGGACTGGCTGCCTGCGCTCAATGAAATCATCCCCGATGTGGAAGGCAAGCTGCCCAAGGTGAGACCGACCAATGAGGTCGTCCTTGGCGGCCTATCGCCTTACTGGAAAAAATACGAATTAACCGACAACGTCACGGTGGTCAACGGTACCGGTGACAATCCGGCGGACCTCATCGGCCTGGGCATATTCGAAAAGGGCAGGGCCGCGATGAGCCTGGGCACTTCGTTCACGATTTTCCAATACATCAGCAACCTGAGAGACCTCCGGACCGCGCTTACGAAAAGCAATGTGGGCAACATCATGGGCACTCCCTACGGCAAATGGATGAAGCTCATCTGTTTCCAGAACGGCGGCCTGGCGCTGGAGGAAATCCGCGATAAGTATATATCCGAACAGGAAGCCGTCGAGCGTCTGGTGGCACAGGGCGGCCTTGGCGACTATACTGCCGAGGCACTGGCGGGAATGCCCGGAGACGACAGAAAAAAGCTGATCAGTGCCGCCAAGTGGGAGATATTCGAGGAGCTACTGAAACAGACCCCCCCCGGCAACGGCGGCGCGATGATGATCACTCAGAACAAGCGTGAGACGGCCGTCGATATCCGGTTCACCGAAGGCCAGTATTTTTCCAGCGGCTTCGACGATTTCAGCCAGGCGAACCGGGCGCAGGTGCTTCGCGCGGCCGCCGAAGGCCAGATCTATTTTCTGAAGTACATGGCGGACCTGCTTGGTCTCGATATCAAGGCGATCAACCTCACAGGCGGCGTGGCCAAGAACGCCTCGATACGCCAGATCATCGCCGACATCTTCAACGTGACGGTGCATGTGCTTGAAAAGGGCGACGGTTTCGACAAGGAGCCGGTCTCTCTCGGCATGGCGTTGAACGCGCGAAAGGCCGTTCACGACGCGTCCCATGATAAACCCATTTCCTGGAGACGCAGCGTAGAAAAACTCGCGGCGCTTCAAGAACAGCCCACGGTGCCCAACGCCGCCAACGTCGGCGTCTACCAAAGCCATCTTGCGGCATTCAAAGCGCTGGTGGAAAAAGCCAGAACGCCGATTGATACCCAGGCCCCGGCCAAAGGCTCGCGCCTGGCCAAGAAGTGGCTGATCGCGGTTTTGAGCGCTCTGGCGCTGGTGCTGATAGGCATCGAGCTTACTCCGACCATCAAACGGCACAGAGCCGCGATGCAGGAGAGGGCGCTGGTGAAGAACAACGCGCAGTTGGCCGCCGCAATAGCGCTTTTGAAATCAGAGGGACTGGAGGCTGGTAAATTTTTAGGTGAGTCGGAGGCGCTCAAAGAGGCGCAAAAGGCGCAGGCCGTGTTGGTGGCCATAGGAAAGCCCGCCACACCCGCGCTGGCGTTTGTTTATAGGAACAACTCTTTCGGCCGCGGCTGGCGCATACGCCTGCTCGCGGTAGAGGCTCTGGGCCGGATACAGGACTCGTCCTCGGTGGCGGACCTCATCGCCGCGACCGGTGATAGAGACATCAGTGTGCGCGCGGCCGCTTCGGTGGCGCTGGGAAACATGAAAGCGGCGCAGGCCGTCACGGCTTTGGCGCGTGTGCTGCGCGAAGATGCGACCAACCGCAAGTACGCCCAGGAAGCCCTGCAAAAAATCGGTGAGCCCGCCGTCGCCGCCTCCATACAACTGCTTGAGGACAAAGACGCGGCCGTCCGCGAAGCAGGTATAGAGGTTTTGACGGGCCTAGGCAAGGCAGCAGTGCCGTCACTCATTCAGACGCTGGATCACCCCGACGGCCTAACGCGCCAGAGCGCCATGAGGGCGCTGTGGGACATCAAAGAACCCTCTTCGGTAAAACCCTTACTGGTTAAACTCAATACCGGGACCCCCTATGACCGCATAGCTGCCGCCCAGGCGTTGATAGCCATCGCCGATAAATCGGCGGCCGATGGCCTGGTCAAGTCCTTGAGGGCATCGCTGAGCAATTCCGATATTTCCAGTCTAATCATAAGCGCGCTCAACAAGTCCGACGACACCGCGCTGACGAACTTGCTGGCGTCGTTGATCACCAACTCCAAAGAGGACAAACAAAGCGAGCAAGACCTGATGACGCTGGCGGGTATCCTGGGCCGCCGCTGGGACACTTCTTCCATCCCTACTTTGGTGACCGCGCTGTCCGACAAAGACGCGCATGCCCGCAAGACGGCGGCGCAGGCGTTGGGCCGCATGGAGCGGGCTGCGCTGCAGGCGCTGCCTGAGCTACAAAAGGTTTTAAAAGACCCTTCTCCGGAAGTACGTGCCGCCGCCGAAGAGGCCGTGAACAAGATCCGAGGCTCGGCACAGAAAGTCGAAGCCCAGACGCAGACGCCGCTGGACGAGCTGGAACAGCTGCCTTTGGCCGCTTCGCGTCTGACGGTAAATACGGTACGCACGCTTCAAGAGGCATTGCTTAGATTTCGCGCTCAGATAGAAGAAGTGCGGAAAAAGATCGACGGGCTTCCCCAGCAGTCGAGAATGTACGCTCCCGGTTTTTCAGACATAGCCAATTTCAGGCATGCCACCGTGGAACATTTAATGCTCAGCAAGACGTTGAGGGGACTAGAGCGGTTGGCTGATCTCACCGAGCAAGCGATAGCGCGTTTGACGGGGTCTCGCTTAGCCAGATTCAGTCCGTTGTATTTGACTGAAGCGCTGCATGTCGGCCCCTACCGCATCATCACCTATCCCAACCGCTTGCGCGACAGCGTCTATATTCAGCTGGTAGGTAGCGGCATAAACCTCTTGCAGCCGGTGCAGGTTAATAATACGACTGAATTCACTGTCCCTGAAGGAAAAGTAGCCGTGACGCTGGTTTCCAAACAAACAGACAGCGCCGAGTTGTTGGTGTTGGCTCCCGCGAACCAGGCCGTGACCAACAGAAAGCAGACTTTAGGGGACATCGGCCTAGCCCACGATGCAGCCCTCGAAATTTTGAACAATCAACGTCCTGGCGCGAGCGCTTCGCGCCTGGCCGCGCCGGCGACGCAAAATAAAACTGCTTGGATCAGGGCGTCACGGGTAGTCACGGAGATCAACGCCCGCATCAAGGGGCAAACGGGCGAGCCCATAGACTACACCATGGTCGCCGCCTCACAGCTCCCGGGTCATCCGAATGGATTTAAACTCAAAGGAAATACGCCCGTCTTTTATTACATCAACGATGAAGGTTTTAACGAAACCGCTTTCGTCGAGAGCGCCCTGCGTTTGGTCGGCGCCGACGATGCTTTGACGGACGCCGTGCTCAAGGCCTCGCGGGAAAATGTCCGCGTGCTGGAAACCGTGGATTTCTTCGGGCAGGCTCTGCCTACGCATTTGACCGTGTGGGCCGGGGGCAAGAACTATGACCTGACGGTGAATACCAGCGAGAGCACTGGACAGCCTTATACTCAAGTCGGGACCTCTCCGGACCTGTGGAAAATACAGTATAGGATCAATGGAAATGACCCCGCCGCGGACGAGCTCGAAGTGTATTTAAGGCAGGACGGCTCTGTGGAACAAACCACGGACGCCGACACCGGCGATGACGACGGACCGCTTTGGGGCTGGGTACGCGGTGTCCGTCACTGGACGGCCGCCGGGGTGCAGGCCGCGGCCTCGCGCTTGGCCAAGGAAATTCTCGACGTCGCCCAGGTCAAGCGGACGCTGGCCGAACTGCGCATGGAAATTAACGACCGCCTGCCGAATATTGGCGACCTGGCGATAGACCAAGTCGATGCCGCGACAGCGGTTATAGAAACAGAACCGATCAAAGCCGCCGGATACCTGAACAACGCCGTTTCCCGTCTCAACAAACTGGGCAAAAAAGGTGAGGTCATCGCCCCGGAAATAGCGTCCCTACGCCGCAAACTGCTTGCCCAAGCGAAAGCCGACGCGAAAGAAGGCTCGCGTCTGGCCGACCCCATCGATGGATTGGACGCCAATCATTTGCAAGAGCTGCAGTTCCTCGCCGATTTGATAGGCAATAAATATCCGGCCATGTACCGTGTGACTGACGAACTCAAAGACAGCGCCAGCGAATATTACCGGTTCTGGGAAAAGCGCTTCAGGGCCTCCGATGTCCAGGCACTTTGGGAAACGGGACCTCAGCACCACCTGTGGAAGCTGCTGGAAAACTTCCAGGCCTTCCTGAGACAGCGCTATCCTGTCACCGAAGGCAGGAACGCCGTTGAACAGCGCATCGATGAGCTAAAAGCATCCGCCAGCACCGCCGCCGGAGTCGAATTCAGAGAGTTCAACAACATAGAGCCCCCGATAGACACACACGGCCTGCAGGTGATTCCATTCAGCGGCGGCTCCGCCGTGGTTTGGTTCACCGTGACGCTCTCCAAGAGGCTGCAGACCCCGTCGCAGATGCAGGTAAAACTTTTCTATGTAGACCCCACGGACAACAGGGTGTGGCTGGAAGGCAAGGTCGCGCCGGCCAATGACTACGGCGACGGCTCCTACCGCTTCCAAGGCGCCATCCCCACACGTTGGGCCCGTAGCTGGCAGGCCAAGGTCTCTCTGGACGGTGGCCAGACCTGGCATGACGGTCCAGCGGCTGAAATCATACGCACGGATTCGGCCGAACATGATCTCTATAAGATAGGCATCTTCCGTTTGTCCAGCCATCCCAGTCTCGACGGTTCCGAAGGCCGTCATACGCACCGTGTTTTTGAGTCGTTCAGGTCCGACAGGCGTACGGACTGGTACAGGCTCACGGCCTTTATAGAGAGACAGGTCAAACTGCACGGCGTCGACGGTGTCTACGTGGACCCGAGCGTGACCGGCTGGACTCTTCGACTGTTCATTGAAAATCCCCAGCCTTGGACTGAGGTGGACGTGTCAATTAACGGCAAGACACTGGACTTCAAACCTGCCTCGCGCTTGGCGTTGATGGACTTTATCAAAGAACACCCTGCGATCACTGCGGTTCTGATGGTGCCTGTTGTAGCAATAGGCTTGCCTTTATCGATTTGGCTTATCAGGCTTGTTATCTATCGCGAAGAACGAAGGCTTTTCTGGCAAAAGGTGAGCGAGCAGGAGCTTGACAGGGAAACCGTGTCTCAAGCTATTAATAGCATAAACGATTTGTCTGAACAAATCAGAGCGCTACGGTCCCAAGGAAGCGATTTTAATATTGAATATACTCCTCCCAGCAGCCGTACCGAAGATACCGTGACCGATGGATGGCCGGACACTATAACTTATAACGATCCTGCTTTTGTAAGAATAGTTCCCTCTGGTTCTGCGGCGTCGCGCCTCGCCACACAGCGCGGCGAGCCTGCGCTCGATTTAAAAGATGGGGCTCGGTTGGCGTTCGACGCGGCAACTTTGGCGTCCGATATCAGCGCGATCACAGGAAGATACCAGGGGTCCATAGGGGTGCTTCCTCCCGAATTGGTCATCGACAACGACTCGCTTAAAGGCACCAAACCGCTGCTATTCTCATTCTTTGCGAATAGAGAAGTTCACAACCGCAGAGGTTTCAAGGGCACAGGCACCACCATAGGGGATACCATCGTGTATGGCTATGATGTCAACCTCTGGTCGTTTGACGCCGCGGAGCTTTTCACGCTCATAGAGGCTATCGTTCAAAACGCAGCCGAACAGGATTTGAATAGCGACGCCGACTGGCAGCGGTTAAAGGAAAAATATTTAGCCTATGAGTGGGTGATCGCATCCGGTAAAAAATTAAAGGCCGCATGGGCAATCACTCCGGACAATTGGAAAAAGCCGGAAGCCCAATATTATCTGAACACCGAAACCACCCCCTTCTTTACGAACACCGCCTACAGGAAAGGCGCATTTCTGGTTTCATTCAGGGATACCGCCGATTCAGTGGAAGTACGTTTCGGCGACGATGAACAAATCCATCACGGCGCGGTAGACCCCACACAGCTGATAGAGATATTGAACGGTGCCTGGCTGGACTATCCTTTGGGCATCAGGCTGCATGCTAAGCAGGCCACGGGCGACGGCAATACCATCAATTTTCACCTTGAGGTCGTGGATTTCCCGGAAGGTGACGCGAAGCAGCGTTTCGAAGATGCTTTCAAGTCGGCTACGCGCGGAAGTTTCTCCTGGAAGGGGTACGACGGCTGGGGTGAAACCGCTATCAAGGCTTTAATCACTTCGCTCAATGCCGCTTACGGCCAAATCGACGGTGAACTCTGGGCCTCGCGGCTCGCCGACCCGGGTAAACCCATCCGCGTGACTGACGCGACGGGCGAGACGCCGATTCGGCAGAATTTATCCACGCCAATCAGGGACGACAGCAGCCAGCCCGGCGGCGAAATGCCTCGCAGTCAGGACAACCCGGCCGGCGACGATGATGATTCAGGTCCCTCCCGTGTTGAAGAAGAAGGCTCCCGCATGGCCACAGAGTCATTGGGAGAAGGGATTTCTTTGGGGCAGCGCCAGGTAGATGGTTTTGACGTGTGGCAGCTTTCAGTTCCCGGCGCCAATGCCACTCAGAGCTTGATAGAAGTGGCCACGTTGGGTGCCAGCCCCATTAAACTCGCTTTCAGCGGCGGTCCCAACAGGCTCTGGCACGCTTCGGGCGGACAGAAATTATTGGCGGCCGACGGCTCTGTGCAGGCCAACGGCTCGCACACCCTGGGGCCCTGGACAGGCCGCGCCGAAAACGGCGAAATTACACTCGGCCCGAACCATCGCGTCAATGTCGCAGCTTCGCCGCTTATACGCATGGCCGGCAAGCACGCCATACACGGCATATTCAACAAGCTCCGCTGGCAGCTGGCGGGTAAGGGCGTGGGCGCCGACGGTGCGTTCGTCACGTTCTCTGTGGACACTTCAAAGATAGAAGAGATTACCCGCAACGCCGCGCTGAATGAAGTGGCCGGCGACTACAAAATTTACATCACCTTCCGTCTTTCCCGCGACAAACTCACCGAGAAGTGGACGCTGGTAAATCTGCGTGATCAAGAACGCCGTCTGGCGTTGGGACGCCACTGGAATTATCTTTTCGGTGACGGTGAGATAGACGACTTGACGCTTGAGGTTCCGGCCGACGGCTACTGGAAAACCCATGACGCCGAGCCATTGCCTCTTTCGCAGGGACCTCTACCGGTAGCCGGCACTCCGTTTGATTTCACGACGCCTCAGAGATTGAACAGGGCCTATGAGGTCGGACTGACGCGTCTGCGTCTGGACCGCGGTCAAGCGGTTTCTACTCTAAGGAACACGAAAACCGGCGAGACTTTCAGGATTTCCCAGGACGGCAAATGGTTGAAGAACGTGATGGTGTGGGTGCCTTACGGGACAAATCCCGCGGTGCCGAAGGGAGTGGTGAGCGTCCAGTCCAATTCTTCGTCCGCCAACGCGCATAACCTGTACGCGCAGGGGTATACGGAAGCCGCGCCTATATTCATCGGCCCCAAAAAGATCGTTTCATTTTCAACCACGCTCGAGCACACAGCCGCCGAAGGCTCACGGTTTGCCAAAAGAGACCGGGCGGAAGAACTCGCAAGGCAGATGCTCAAAAACGCTAAAAATGTTTTTACCAGGCGCGTTCCGTTTAACAGAATTATCAGAACAGGACCCAGCATACAAGCCGCGAAAAGAATAGTCGCGAGGACACGCAAGGCCGAGGGAACGAGATTAGCTACAGCGGTTTCAGCGGGCATCTCATTTGAAGATGTTGAAGGAGGGTTTGAGGCGTTTTGGGCAAAGCTTGAAGCTCAGGTCGGCGAGCAGAAGGCGCGCGTCTTTGATGATGTCGCGGTGATGGGCGTCGACGCGGAGATTGTGGCCGCACAAGAGGGTTTGCAGCCTGCCGCGGTGACCGCCATAGTGGGAGAAGTCACAGACATAGCCCGTCAGCTGCTGCTTTCACAAACAGCGTCCGCGCTGTCCCTGGCCGCGTATACAAATGGCGAGAGTGTTCAGGTCAATATCGGTGGCACATGGATCTCCGGCATCGTCACTCGCATAGGCGGTGACGGCTCGTTAGGTATACGCGTCCCGAGGCAGCGCGAACCGGTGCGTATCAACAAAGGGGATATAGGCTCCAGAATCCGCAAGTCCACGCCTCTGGGTACCCCTGAGCCCGGAACCAGCGATCGCCCTCAAATCTCATTGACCGACCGCAACGCGATGGAGCGGGAGGCTTATGGCTCGACGCTCATGGGCGCGCGTCTCCCCGTGACAATAGAGGCCCAGGCAGCCTCAAGGCTGGCCGACAAGACCGCTTTGGATCAAGCGGACGAGAAGGTTGCTTTGGACCGGGCACTGGTCAAAGCTTTGGGCAAAATAAGTCCGGCTAGCCCGGATTATACTTCGCTGATTATCGCCAGGGACATTGTCACGAACGGGCAGACGGGCAAACTGGGAGAGCTCGAACGCCTGTTGGCCGAAACAGGCAACGCGACGTTGATCTCTGCGGCAAGAGAGGTATTGGGCCAAGCCAGCCCCGCCTCACGCCTCGCCAAACAGCGCGGCGAGCCTGCGCTTGACTCAATAGGCGGGGTTCGGCTGGCCAGTGCCGAAACTATCACTGAATTTTTAAGAGCGAACAATAAATTTGGCTTGACCGTCACCGCCAGCGGAGACGAAGTTCTTGTCGAAGGCCAGGATAATATGACAGACACTTACAATGTAAACGATCCCGCAGCTTTACAGCGCTTGGCGGAGCGGTTTGAAGTGACGCTGCCGGGGGTGACAGTGGGGCCGGGCGTGCGCCTTGCGCTGGGTAAAGTCGCGGGCGACACAGCCAACTTTATCCGCCATGTGGTCCAGTCAAAGCCTCTGCCCGTACAGATTTCACTGACCGTCCGTGCGGGAGAACACGGTCTGCCTTTCCAGCCCAAGTCCTTGGTCGTTCCGCAGGGAGCCGGCATCGAAAGATTGCTGCTGGCTCATTTACAGGAGCATGTCGGCGGTCAAACGGTGACAAGGTTCGGCTTTGCCGAAGGTCCATCGAGCGGTGGTAACTGGGTATTCGCACTTACCGTGGAAACACCGGCCGATGGCCGGGCCCCGGTAGCTTCCTCGCGTCTGGCCGAATACAAATTTCAAATCGAGGGCCGGCCGGTCACCGTCACTTGGACTGAGAGTCAGCCTACCGACAACAACTTTGAAGCGCAGCTTTGGGTGAGCGTCGGAGAAGTGCCCAATGCCTTCAGCGCCAAGCTGAAACTGCAATGGAACGTGGGCCAGGCCATTAACGCCATCGTCTATGAGACGGAGATTGAGCCTGTACTGACAGGCGAATTAAGAGCCCTCATTCAAGGGTTTATAGGACAGACCGCGAGTGAGGCCCGGGCGCAGTTACAGGCTTTACAACAGGGACCGCCTTCGGCTGTGTTTCCCCAGTCCACGGAAGAGTTAAGACAGGCCTTATTGCTTCAACTGGCGTCCGTCGATGAGCATGTGGACAAAGCGACGGTTTGGGTCAAAGCCCCCATAGGCATGGACGCGGCCAAGGAGATGCGGGACCTGAACATCGCCGAGCAGGAATTCAGACGTCTTTTGGGTTTTGCCAAGCCCGAACAGAGGGACATCGCCAGAGGGTTCGACGGGTTTTTAGTCAACCTCCGCCATCACGTCGAAAATACGCGCAGTCAAATGATAGACATAATCAATATCCTGGAGTTTGACCCGGCCCAGGCCTCCGCCTCGCGTTTTGCCTCAGGCGGTGATTTCCGCCACATGAGGACGGCGGCGCTGATTGAGATGAGACAGAACAGCCGGTCTCTGGCGGAGTTGAGACAACTTGGCCGTGAGCTCAAGGCCAGGGAGAGGCGCTCAAGCACTGTATTTTTCAATGACCCCCTATTCAATGAGAGACGTCCCGAAGATACCGGTGCCGATTTCCATTTGCAGGCTTCGCGTCTCGCCAGACAGCGCGGCGAGCCTGTGCTTGACTCAAAAGACGGGGCTCGGCTGGCCATCGATTTGCCGACGCAAAGAATACTGGAAAGACTTTCTCAGAAGAAGGCCTCGGCCGTGGTGCCTATCGGACTTGTAGGTGTCGATGGCGCCGTCCGCCTCGGCGATGTGGCCGTAGCCAACGGCCTTGGGTGGGAGATCACGTTTAGAGGGAAACCGGAAGACGTCATCACCGCCATCAGCACCATGAGGCAAAAGTATCCTCAAGAATTGCTTCTCGTGGGCACGGTGACCAATCCCGAACAGGTGCGTTTGGCATCCCAAGCCGGCGCCGACATCATCGTCAGCCCGGGCACATTCCCTGACGTGATACGCGAAGCCATTACCCTCGGCAAGGTGCCTATGCCGGCCGCCAGCGACCCATGGGAGGCGCAGATCGCCTTAGAAAACGGCGCCCACGTCCTCAAATATTTCCCTCCGACATTGACAGGCATAGACCATTTCATCACGGAGATGAAAGGTCCGCTGGGCGATTTGGCTGCGGTTTTCCAGCGCGAATTGGATAACGGGATCATCCGCTTCGAGACTTTCGACATCAATCAGGGTACACAGCCGCCTGTCGAACAGATCGCCAGCTATACCCGTCTGAGGAATTTCCTGGCCAAAGGGGATTTCTCCAAGCCCGTGGTATTTTATTTCCCCAATCAATGGGGGTTGGACGGTTATCTGGGTAAGATCATAGAAAAATATCCCAACGTTCCCATTGTTGTCACCGCCGGCGCTATGCCTACTAGCCAGATGCAGGCCATCAAGTTCAGCCGGCCGTCCATTCTCAACGTCGGCGTGGTGCTTTCCGACGCGCAGACCCTACTGGACATCGCACGCGATGTCACCGTCAAGCCGTGGTCGGCCGAACCGCTTGTTTTTGAATCCTCTAGGCTGGCCGCTCCCTTGGATATGCCTCAGGTAGAGAGACCGCTGCGCCTGATCCTTCTTAACAAGGATGATACCTCGGCTCCGCCTGTGGCGGCCATGCAGAGGTCGACGTCCTCGCTGTTAGACCGTATCACGGCCGTGAGCGAGCGGCAGAATGAGGTTTTTCCGCTTTATTCCATGGTGACAGGCGCCCACATCACGCGTGTCCGCGAGCATGTCAACTCTCAAGTTTCGGCTGACGTTAACCGGAGAATGTACGCCATCACTTCCGGCGGTGGCGAAGCGTTTCTTCCCGGCGGGTCGCTGATGTTCGAGCACCCGTTTGCGGACCTAGGCAGCGAAGAGCAGGCCTTCAGGCGCGTCATCCAGGCTGCGATTGTGAAAAACAGCATTGATCCCGAAGCCGTGCGATGGCGTGCCGCCAAATTTACTCTGGCTTTCAAAAAGACTCCCGAAGACGAAGCCCGGAAAAACCGTATCGCTATGGAATTAAAGCAGGCCTTCGATAGGGAAATATCATTCGATATCGTCGTGACCACGTCTTCCATAGCCATCGATGTCTCTCTGATAGACAAGGTCGAGGCCACCCGACGTCTGGTCCAATACATCGCCAGACAGCGCCAGATACAGGAATCTGAACTACTCAAGACCACGCTGGCCATAGGCGACAGCGAAAATGACATAGGTTTCCTCAACTACATCGCCAGAAGCGGCGGCACGGCGGTGTGGGTGGGAGAGCAGCGCCACGCAGCACTGGATCCGCGTGTCATCGTTGTCAGCGAGATACAGCCTGGGCTGACGAATATCCCCGCTACCGACGCGGTGCTGGAAACACACGCTGTTTGGAAAGAGCAAACGGCCTCCGACGAGCAGCTGGTCCTACAGCAGGGTGCTCGCCTGATAGCGGCCGTGCGTCACGGTTTGGTCAGGCCCCAAGGCCAGCCGGACGCCTTTTTCACCAACTCTTACGTCTCTTTCCGCATCACCGATCTTTTAAAGGGGGCTCTCGATCATATACCGGATGAGGTCGTGAACACTATACGCAAGACGCTCGAGGAAGATGCCGAGAACGAGCGCATCAAGGGCTTCCTCGTGCGCGACTTCGCCGGTACCGACATAGACATCCATGTGACGCATTCCTGGGGCGAGGCCAACGCCGACCTGCACAAGATTATCGTCCACGCGCTGATGCAAGGCCTGCGCAAAGCCCAGACAATGGGTCTTCTGAAGTCGAAGTTTTCTTTTGGCGGCCCACTGCGCGTGTCAGACGTCGCCGGCCTCATTCAAGTGGTGCCCGGCGAGCATTCCATAGTCGAACGCGGCGCCGAGTCCGTGGTCATCGCCAAGGGCATCGGCGTTTCCGTGGGCGCCGTCAACATCAAGCTTTTCCATGAATATGCGGTGCCCGGTGCCACGCCGTTGCAGAAGCTCGGCCTGCCTAAAGCGCCGGGTTTCCGCTTCCGTGTGCGCCGCATGCAGGACATCCTCGCCGGTGATTTTGACCCCGACAAGGAAATGGAATTCGAAAGCTCTGTGTTCCGTAGGGACAAAAACGGCAACGTCTACGCCTCGGTCAACGAAATGCCTCAGCTTTTGGGTCTGGCCGGACAGCCCAACGATTACGCGATCACCGCCGTATATCCGGTTGAAGGCGGCGCTCTCGACCCCAACCAGCCTATAGCCACGGTGATCTACCAGCCTACCAAAGGTACCGACGGCAAACCCGTGCTCAACCCGACCATCATCTATCGCAGTCAAAGCGGCGGCGACGCGGTGGGTGCCATCGGCGACGTTATTGAAGAAGTGAATTTCGTGCCCGGCGGCCCCAACGGCGAATACTACGTCGCCACAATGCCGGTTTCTCTCGAACAAGCGCGCCGCGCGCCCAAAGACGGCGTCGGCCATTTCGTGGTCTACGGATACCAGTCGCGCCACAAAGGCGAGATCCCGCCCGAACCTTCGGCGGTGCTGGACCATATAGGCGTGAACCCGCCCGCCGTACGCGGAGAACAGCGTCTGGCCAGGAAGCTCGCCGACGTGATGAGAGACCATGACAACGATCAGCCTTATCTGGCCCCCTGGGCCGCCGAGAATCGCGTCGAACATTTGAGGGAGAATCAAAACCCGCTGTTCCACCGCGCGCCCAAAGAAAGCGAAGAAGACGAATACCTGTCCGATATCGAGGATAAGGTGAAGCGCGGGGAGTTGGTCGACATCATCGACGACAAGGCCGACATGGGCGGCGTGCTGGGTCACACCCAGGTCCCGCTTTTCATGACCGCTGTTTACCGCGCGTCGATGTTGCACGCCATGGAGCTCAACAAGACTATCTTCGGCAATACTTTCGGTGCGCTGGACTTCAATCGCATGAAAGATGACGAGAACATCAACGTGGGCGACGATGGCCACATGCTCATGATCGCCAACCGCACGCGCCTGGGCGCCGACGCCCATCAACTCTCATTCCTGGCCTTCACGCGTGCTTACCTGTTTTCTTCAGCCAACGGCATACAGCCTTACGGCGAGGGCCAGGACTATCAGGGTAAAGAGGCCCAGGCCGCCAAGGCCAATCCCTATTTTTATTCTCAGTTCGACGAGCGCTTTTTCGAGATCATCAAGGAAGTGATGCCTCTGAGCTACATGCGTCCTCTGACCAAGATCGAATATAAAGAAGAGCACAATACACTGCTCAAGAAGGTGTTGGGCCAAAAGCGCTTCGACCAGGCTGTTTCGAAGATCACCGAGGACAAAGGTGTCAAGTACGTCAAGCTGACCATGATAGAGACCGTCGAGTTCGGCTGGCGGCTGTGGCAGCAAAGCGGTCAGAGCGGCCAAAAGCTCTCAGACCCGTTCTCCGGCAACGTGTCTCAGCAGGGCATAGGCTCGGCGCGTTATTTCGTGAACACGCACTGGAAAAAATTCAGGCTCGGTGATTGGTGGACGCGGCCCGTGCGCCACGCCACGCATGCCGGCGTGATCATAGGCGCCATCGCCGGTTTGGCGCTCGGCGGTTTTTGGACGGGATTATTGGCAGGGTTTGCCATCGGCAACGTCATAGGCATTATCAACCTGCTCAAACCTGAGCGTACCTTCGACGTGGTGGCCGGCGATAAAATGGGTCCCTCGGCGCTGAACCGCATCATCAAGAACGCCGTTTTCGACGCGGTAAAAAACAACGAATTTCTTTACGGCCTGGTGTTCGAGATCTGGGACGCCAAGGCGTTCGACAAAGACGGCAATATCGCCTTGGAGGACATCCCCAAAGCATTCGGCGAAATCAAAGGCCAGTTCCAGATCGACCCCAAGAAATTGAAAGAGCTCCCCGCGGATCAACAGAAGGCCTTCGATGAGGCCAAAAAATTTGTCTATGAAGTCGCCTACAAAAACGGCGAGACGCTGTCCACCGATTTGAGCGCCGAACAAAAGACGCAGCTGCAGGCGGCGCTGAAGAAATACGGCTTTGTGCCCACCAAGAGGATATTCCTGGACGCGACAGCCGACCGCGACGCGGTCATCGCTTATCTGGCGGACTCGGACCGCTTCAACATCAAAAACGTCTGGCAGAAAAAAGCCAAGGGCTGGGACATCAACAACCCGAAGGCGTATTTGGAGAGGCCGCTTCTGGGTAGCTCGATCACGCGCCTGGGCATTCTCACAGGCGGTGAATACGTCGGCAAAGACGACCCCGTCATGCTCGGCCACACGCGCCTCATGCGCTATATACACAAGTTCTTGCGCGAACGTCCCATCATCATCCAGGGCGACATGAACGGCTCGCACTGGCTGTGGGGCATAGTCTCGGCGATGAAGTACGCCGTCGCCACCAAGGTCAGCTACCCGATCTTCGTCGGCCTGCGCTACACGCTCTCCCGAGACGACAAGAAATTCGTTAAAGTCAAAGACCTCTACGGGGCGCGCCGTTATGAGAAGACACGCGACCGTGCCTTCGACTTCAACCGCGAATTCAAAATAGCCCAGCTCGGTGGCCAGTTTGAGCCCTATGGCACCAACTCCAAGACTGTGGAAGGCGCCTATGACCTCGCCAAGCTGCTCAAAGATCTCAATCGTCCCGACTCGCCCTTCCTTCTAAAGAATAAGAAAATATTCGCCGCGATGCAGAGGGTGTACGACAGGCAGGGCAAGGCCGTGCTGCTTGGGCTGTCGGCCAGGGTGAATGATCCGGCATACGTATTTGAAGATGTCGTTCGCCAGGGTTTGCTTGAAAACCGCCTGATCGACGAGGGTGGCCAGGTTCTTCCCGACGTGGCGCTGATAGTGCGCTCGCTCGGCAAACATATCGGCGACTCCAACCCCAACGCCCAAACCTCACGCACGTCTTGGCCCGAATCTTCCGCTTATCAGTCCCAACAGCTTTATCAGGAAGCGCTGTCCGTGGCCGCGTCGCGCTTAAGTGACAGTCTGGACAGGCATATACAGTCCATAGAACCGACGCTCTTGCGCGGCAGGCGCCAGGTACTGCCTGAGGACAGGAGCGTGCTTGTGAGGCTGTATGGCGATAACCTGCCCCGGTGGGCCAACAGCGGCCGAGCGGGTCTGTATCTTGCTTATCACAAAGAAGGCGACTATATAGGCGATTGGAAATACAAACTGCTCGGCCATTGGAAGCAGGGGCCGGTAAGGATTGAAGTCCCGGAGGGCATAGACAATTACACGCTGGTGGTCGCTTCCGGCGAGCCGGGAAAGTGGGCTCCCGAAAAGCAGCTATGGCTGGATTTTAACGTCCGCGTGCTCACAGAAGAACAGTATCGCTTTTCTCAGGAAACCCCTTTCCACGGCATTCAGTTCCTGCACGCCGAGACGAAGGACGACCACCGCATGCCTCTCAGGGCCAATGACGAGATTGAGTTTGTCGTCCGATTTGGCGCCGAGATCCCGTCCTCAAAACCGCTGAGGCGCGAAAATGTCCGGGCTGTGATCCGCTACGATAACGGTTACGCCTCGTGGAAAAACCAACGGGCAGAGTTCGTGGAAATCACCGAAGACGGCAAGGCCGCGCTATTCCGCGCCAAGATAGAGCCGGACACGCAGCGATTCACCATAGACGTGTCACTCTACCCGGCGCTTCTGGGCCCCATGGACCATGACGCGCAGGGCGACCACACACTCGGTTACAACCTAGTCCCCATTTTCCATCCTGCCTCGCGGCTGGCCAGCTCCGTCAACGACACCGAAAGCCTGCGCCAACTACTGCGAACGTATCCTTTTGGTTTCACCGAATTGATGAAGAAGGCCCACAGTGCCTCCCATCAGTTCCTTGGGCAATCCGGAGAAGAATTACACCGGCTCGGTTGGGTTGATAGTCAGGGCACCATCGATCCCGCAACCCGCTCATTTTTACAAAAGACAGTCATCGCGACGGTTGGCGCGCCTCCGCAGATCAGGGACGCGGGGCGCCTGGCTAGCGTCAAAGACGTACAGCGCGTGCTTTATATCGATGAAAGCGCCAGCATACGCATGCTGATTCCGAGCGCCGTTGAACGGGCCAAACAGCAAGGCCTGGTGCACCCAGCGCTCGAAGTGCGCACCGCACGCAATGCAGGTGAAGCGCTTCGCCTCGTCAAGGACTTCGACCCGCAGGTGATTATCACAGAGGGCGTCATCCTGGGGGGCAATCTACCCGACTTTGTCAGGGAAGTGCAGGCCGACCGCAACCCATTTTTACCCATAGTCGTGAGCACCGGCGTCGATGCCGATAGTGTGGGATATCGCTGGCTGGTGGAGCGGCAGGGATTGGTCGCAGGTTGGCTGGACAATATGATCCCGGGCATGGAAAAACCGACCACGCCCGAGCGTTTGGTGCTGCATATCGCGACTGCCTTGTCCGGTGCCGCCTCGCGGCTGGCGCTATCTACGACAGAACCTGAAATTAATGATTTACTCGAGTTATTGCGGGGTAGAGGATTTGAACCTCAATTAGAGGAGATAGGTCCAAATAATATTACAATATCTACAGGTCAACTCTTGCCTGAACCGCCAGTCGATTCTGCATGGAACCAAAAGATGTCAGCCGTTATGAGAAAAGGTCGAATGGTATCGTTTCTGTTTAGAGAAGATAAAGCCGGCCCTGGCGGCGCGCGCCTGGCTTCGGCACGCGTGACGGTACCTGAGAGAGCGCAAGCCGATTTTAAAGATGTTAAGGGCAGTCCTTTTAGAGTGGAGGTCCGTATTGATGCCGCGAAGCGGATGATCATAGAAGTTTATCAGCAAAATCTGACTACCAAACGCTATGAATTTTACGGTTATTGGACCACGGGCTATATCCCCGCGTCAAAGCACGATACCGCGAAGAGAGTTGCAAAGGATATGGCCCAATCGTTTGCTGGTGACGCTATGGATAAACCAGGGCTGCTCTCCGACCGGTTTAGCTCTCAAACAGAGACCGGATACATCGGCACTCCTTTTCTTGCCGGCGCGCGGCTCGCCACCAAAGCGACGGCGAGGCTTGCGCCCGCCACATCGGGTGGCGAGCACGACGCGCCCGACGGTTTTGTGGCGGGCGCGCGGCTCGCGACGGTTGATGAAATCACTCAAGCGTATGTCACACAAGGCCGAAAGACAGCTTTTGAATTAATCAAGACCATGAGAAAGCTTCAGTTTTTGTCTCATGAAGTCATCGAAACGGAAATCGGCGCGACAAAAGTAAAAAGCGGAGCCGAACTCGCGGTTGGGGATCTTGTGCTTGCCACTCACGGCGGCAAAGTGAATCAAGAGCTGGCATTCGGGGTCGTCGAAGCTCACTCGTGGGAAGACCGCCGGCTTGTGCTTATAGAAGGTGAAAGAGTATTCCTTGGGCCTTCGATTCAAAGTTTATTCAAAATCGCCGACCATACCCAACTCAAAGGCGCCCGGCTGAGTAAGAGCCAATCCAACGGCCGTGACAAGTCCTATTATGCCTCCTATTTTGAGATTCTAAATGACATGAAATGGGCGAACCAACAGTTGGCACTGCAGGTTTATGCTGGTATGCCTAATTTTAAGAGGGATGACTCAGAAATCCCGGACGGTGTTCTAAATAGCCTAAACCGCTTCCAGGGTATTCATTATCCCATCACTAAGCCGGTAGATAACATAAAGATTGTCCCTGCCCTGCCTATTTTGATTGATGAATGGCTTCAGAATAAAGAAAAATCCGAGCCCTATATTCAACTGGCGGAATCAGCTATTGCTGAAGGCAAAGTAGCCAAACAATTGTTATGGGGTGGGCAGGCTTTTAGAGCCCAGGCCCTTCTCGGTGGGGGCGCAAAATCACGTTTCAGTTTAAAGAATTTCGCTGATCAGAATCTGAAGAGTCTTTTAACTAAAGGTGAAATTGTCCAGGGCGATTTCGATCTGTTGCTTCCTTTTCAGAAGGAGATCGAGCAAAAGATTAAGTCTCTAACCAAGAATGACGAGGTAGAAAAATACTTATTCAGCCTAAGTCTCGGCGCGCACGAGGCGATCCAGTACCACGTTGAGTTGGAGAAATTAGCCAGAAAACGCGGCGTCAATGAGAGTGAAGTCAAAAATTTTGTCAAAAAGAACGGAAAGTTGATCGTCAGCGTCAATTCTGAGACCGGAGATGATATTGTCAAAGAATGGGCGGAAAATAACTTTTTTGGTTTTGACAGAAGAAATATTATTTTTGTGGTGACCAAGACATTCCCCGTCTACGTTCGTCATAAATCCGGAGAACTTGTGGTCATGGACGAAAAGATTGCCAAAGAAGAATGGGGTCTAGAAGAACCTATCCGGCATGTCTACGGTCACGGACTTGTCCGCAGAGACATGTCTGTCGTAGGAACTAGTTTTCTTGTCGACGCCAGGGGAAATCAGAAAATTTTAACCAATCTTTCACCCTATGGATACATGTTAAAACGAGGGGCCGAGATCCTGACCAACGCCAATGTCGAGGACGTACCCCAGCTGACTTCCGAAGCTTTACCCATTACCAGGATTGCCCTCTTTAAATATCTTCAGAAGATTCGCTCGGTGGAGACCATCCTGGAAGGGCTTGAGAATCCTGCAGCAAATAAAGGCGGCTACCTCATCAAGAATCCCGAAGACCCTGACTGGGATATCTCAGTGGAAGGCCACGCGCTGAAGGACGGTTTTGAGGAGTTAGCCAAACAAAAGCCATATCTTAATAGAATGCTTGTTGTTTCAAGCATAAAAGCCCTACAAAACGTCACAAGGATTACAAGACGCTATCTTTCAAAAAGAAAGGATAAAGAGACCGGCAAGGTCTATTATTTTAACGAAGCGTTTTTTACTGACACCATGACTCATTATATGAATGCCCTGAGTTTTGCCGAAACGGGTCGTATTATTCAGGCTTTTAAAGAGCCGAAACATTTAGCCAAGATAGATGGTAAACCGCTTCCAAGTCAAAATCTACCGCCTGACAGCGGCATCGGCCAAATTATGCTTCTCCAACATCAGGATCGTGATTTCTTGAGAGCGGTCAAAGACATATTCATGCAGTCCAATTTCCAAAGTCCTTCCGGCGCGCGGCTGGCGACGGCAAAAGCTTCGCGGCCAGCAAGGGTTGATCTTTCTTTCGATGCCACGGCAGAGAGAAAATTGGAAAATGACGTCCTTATAATTCCTCTGTCAAATGTCGACCCCGACCGGGTGCTCTTGGATCAGTTGTTCGGCAGGGACGTGCCCCACGCCGATAAAAAGGCGGCCTACGCGGGATACGGTCTTGTTGTTGACGAGGACGGTCCTCTCATGATCATTCAGACCGTCGGTTCTTCGGAAGAGGATGTCCGGTACCTTACGCTGGGGACTCTCGATCCCAAAAGCGCAAGGTTCCACAAAGCGGGAGTGGCCATTCATCAGTATTTCAAACTGACCCCCGGCCAGTTCGTTCAGGCCCGCGCTTCCGACAAGGAAGGCTATCACCTGCGGTTCACTCTATTCTCCCTCGCTGGAAACAATTTTAAGTTTCGGCTGGTCAAGACCCCACTATCCAGGCGTGAAAAGATCGCATTTTTGAAAGACGATTTACGGCAATGGGTGAAAGACATCTCCGAAGTCCTCGACGAGGTCCTACAGAAAAAATCCAGCTCATTTGACGATCTAATGGAGAGCCTTACCGTGCAGGTGCTTGCATTCCCGGGCCTCATAGAAAATCTCGGGGGCGGTTTTCGCGGCTACTATTACGCGCGTGAAGAGCTCCGCGCCCTCGAAAAACTGCGCCTGTCTCCGTCGAACCGTCTTAAGCTGAGACTGGCCGAGAGGCGTTTTCACAACGAGCTGGCCGGTTTTAACGATCTTTTCATACACTACGACACGAGCCCGGCGGTCAACTTCCTTTATACCTTCATAGCGTGGGTTCATCTTGGTCGCGTCGCAGTGGCCTTCGAAGATCTCGTGCGCACTGAAAAGGTCCTGCGCGGCTCGCGACTCGCTGAGAATGTCCAAAGAGACCTGAACAGGCTCTTAAAAGCATCCGATCTGAAAACCGGCCAGGATGTTCAAGGCGCCCGCCTGGCCCGTCCCAAAGCCTTTTGGCCGAATATCGGCAGGATACAGTACGAAGGCCCGCGTTCCAAGAACCCGCTGGCGTTCAATTGGTACAACCCCGACGCGGAGATACAGGGAAGGACGATGAGGGACCTGCTGCGCTTCTCCGTGGTTTACTGGCACAGCTTCCGCAACGCCGGCGGCGATCCGTTCGGCGGGGGTACGCGTATTTTTCCGTGGGCCGCCAACCGCGATCCCAAGAAGGCCGCCGTCGACACCGTCTTTGCGGCGTTTGAGTTTACCGACAAACTAGGAGCTCCCTTTTACGCGTTCCATGACCGTGACGTAGCGCCCGAAGGTCGCACCGTCGCCGAATCCGAAAGAAACTTACAGGCCATAGTCAAACTCTTGAAAGAAAAGCAGCAGGAAACCGGCATACGGCTTTTGTGGGACACGGCCAACATGTTTTCGCATCCGCGCTACATGAGCGGTGCGGCGACCAACCCCGACTTCCTGGTCACAGCGAACGCGGCGGCGCAAGTCAAAGCGGCGCTCGATGCGGCTCTGGAGCTGGGCGCGTTCAACTACGTGTTCTGGGGCGGCCGCGAAGGCTATTTCTCACTGCTAAATACGGACATGAAGCGTGAGAGAGAACACCTGGCCATGTTCCTGACGCTGGCCCGCGATTATGCCCGCTCGATAGGTTTTAAAGGACCGCTTTTGATAGAGCCCAAGCCCATGGAGCCGACCAAGCACCAGTATGATTTTGACACGGCGGCCGTGCTGGGCTTTTTACGCGAGTTCAATCTACTCGAGGACTTCGCGCTCAACATCGAAGCCAATCACGCGACGCTCTCGCGTCACAGCTTCCAACATGATCTTCAAGCCGCGGCCGACGCTGGCAAACTGGGTAGCATAGACGCCAACCGTGGAAATCCCGAGAACGGCTGGGACACTGACGAGGCGCCGGGTCTGAACGAGGCGCTTGAGGCGATGCTAGTCGTGCAAGGCATGGGTGGTTTCACCACCGGCGGCGCCAACTTCGACATGAAGCTTAGGCGCGACTCGACGGCGATGGAAGACCTGTTCCATCTGCATATCGGCGCCATGGACAATTTCGCACTGGGTCTTATCATCGCGGACAGCCTTCTGAACGACAGCGAATACCCGAGGCTTAGGAGAGAGCGTTATACGTCCTTCGACTTCGGCGAAGGTCGTAAATTTGAACAAGGCAAATCGTCGCTGATACAGCTTAGAAACATCGCTGCCAGAAAAGGCGAGCCCAGGCAAATCAGCGGCGCTGTCGAGCGTTACGAGCGCCTGGTTCGCCAGCACATGATACTTGCCCCGATGGATTTTATCGCCCGTCAAGGCGCCCGCCTGGCGGCAGCGCTCGGAAATATAGAGACTTCGTTGTTGAGGACGCAGACCCAACTCAACCCTGTCAACATCGCCAAATTCGCCCTGCATCCGGAAACCACGGTGAGCGTGGCCGAGATAGACGCTGCGGATCGCAGTTATTTCGGTCAATTCATACTTCCTACGTCGCATGATTTCATCAAGTTTGTGATCCGGGGCCAAAATCTCACGCTCGTGGTGCTTTCCGACGGAGTGCGCGGCCAGCCCGGCCAGCTTTTCTCTGTCATCGCTCAGCGTTATGACGCGCAGAATACTCCCATCGGGCCGCCCCTCTCCATCGGCTCACAGACCCCCGAAGTTCATGCCCAACTGCAAGACCTGATAGAGATACTAAAAGAAGAGGCTCGCCCGCAGGTCGCCTCTTCGCGTCTGCCTTTGGAAATAGCGCTTGAGGCGCTGGTCGAGATTGACAAGAGAATCGGCCACGCGGACGCAGAGGGTGAGAGTGTCGAAAAAGCGGTACGAGCGGCGGTCAAAAACCTCACGCCAAACCAAATAGCTACGCTTGTGCCCTTGGTCGAGGAGAAGAAGCTTACCCTCGTAGAAAAAATTACCGCGCTTTTATGGCGTATAGCCGACGAAGAGACGCCCGACGGCGCGCCCAAGTCGCCGCGCGAGGCGTTCATTGCGATACAGGTCCTTCACCGGGCCGGTGCCGAGCTGGACAACGACGGCGAATCCAGAGTCCGCAGGACTGTGGCCGGGATGACGCCCGAGAGCAAGCAGGCGCTGATAGTACTTTTGACAGCGGAAAAGCTGCCTGTTTATTTTGAGCGCATCATCAGGGAAACCCTCCCTGAGTCGGCGACCAAAGCGCGGCCCGCCCTCGCACAGAAGGCAGGTTCCCTGGCCTGGCCGGCTCCCGCTTCGCGTCTGGCCGACTTGGGCACGATATTTGCGGCTCTGGAGGCCTGGCGCCAGGAACATGACCTGCAGTGGATCAACTTTGAAATCAACCCCAGCCACACAGGACTGCTTATTTATAACCTGAGCCCCGGCGCCAAGCGCCAGCGACATGAGGTATTCTTAAAGGATGGTTTTGAGGACAATGTTATTGAGACCATCAGATCCATCGTCAGCCCCAGCGCGTCACACATACCGATGCCGGCACTGGTGGCCGTCGCCTCGCGCCTGGTGATTGCCCCCAAGATTGCCGCCTGGGCCAAACAGATGTTCGATCTTAAACACGTTCTTTCCATAGACTTGCCCACGATCGCGGATCTGGAAGACGGTTTTCTCGGAGAGCTTATCGCCAAGCGCCTGGTCTATTCGGCCACGACGAACAATAACGGCAATTTGGCGCTGCTAAAAGAAATGCAAAAGCGCGCCGCGGCCCAGTCACAGCCTGACCCTCTGGAAACCGAAATCAAGGCGCTCATGGCGGCCCCTACCGGCGAGGCCAAAGATAAAATTTTGTGGATGGCCTATGAAAACCTCATCAACCGCTTTGTGGCCAGACTGGCCGTCGCGTTTCTGCCGATTTATACGGAAACAAACGCCAGGCACGGTTACGTGAGCACGGAACTCCCCACCGCGATAGTGATGGCGGATTACAAGGATCCCTCCGAGTTCGAAGAGCGCGTGCAGGCGGTGGCGCAGGCCGGCATCGAGCGTTTCGCGGCCACTCAGGCCGAGATCGCCAGGATCAATGGCGGTACTGCCACACGCAACCTCTTACTCAAGATCCCGGCCACAGAGCTGGGCCTCGAGGCCGGCAAGCGGCTGGAATCCAGGGGTTATAGCGTCAATTACACGCTGGTGGCCACGACCCAGCAGTACCGCGCGACGACACGGGCGCATAAACAGGGCCTCATGGAGTTTGTCCGCAATTTCACCAGAGATAAAGGCCGCGCGCCTACCGCATTTGAATTACCCCAGAGCGTCTCCAGCGATTTTGTCAGCCGTGACGACAGGAACCTGGCGCCCATTCTCGAAGACGAGACTCTGGGCAAACTCATCGAGCATATGGAATCGGCTCTGGTCAGCTTCCGGTTACAGACAGGTCATGAGGCGACTATCGACCAATTACGCGCGACAATCAGTGACTACAGGGCTATGGTCCGCGGCGAGAACAGCGAGGGCAAGCAGATGACACTGGACGCGATGCGGGCGCTGCGCGGCGAAGGTCCGTCACGCGTGAAAAACACCACACAGGTCGCCGTCGCTTTCGCGCAAGCCGTGATCGGGAATACTTGGAAAGAAGATTTTGAAACCGATACTCTTTGGCAAAAATTCCTGCATGAAAACAGCCTGAACAATGACGTCGCCAGCCAGCAAATTTACTGGGCCAGTACGGGTGTCAAAGAAGGACCTGTCTACACGACAAACCCGTTCTATCTTGGCAGCCTCGTCCAGCGTCATACCACCGACACGGTCCCCCGCGATGTCATCGAGGCCATAGCCAACAGCGAAGAACCCCCGTTCGAGCCGCGCGAATTCGGCGCCACGGAAGTGAATGCGGCCGTCAAGGTACTCTCCGCGTTAACGAAGCTGGGCGTCAACCTGGGTATCATCAAAAGGACCATTATTTTCCCTCAGGGCCTGGCGGATTTCAACGGCAGTGACAAAGCCAGCATAGAGCTTCTGGGGCAAGTCTATGACAAACTCGCTCCTGCGGCCTCGCGCTTGAGCTGGGTGGATGATGCGAGAAGGGCTCTGAATAGAGTCCCCTCATCTTCAGCTTATTTCTTGCCGGTTTTGAACGTTCAAAGCGACATAGGTGAAGGCCATTTTGCCCGCGCCTACGAAAATATACTTCAATTGGCATTTCAATCCGCAGTAAGCGAGCCGAATACCAAGCAGGCTCTTGATGAGGCCGCGGAGGTTTTGGGTCGGAATCTGCGCGAACAAGCCTCGCGGCTTACCGTTGGCGTGGAGACTCTGGACAAGATAGAGGTCATCGCCGAGAAACTCAACTATTGGTCGATTGTCCATCAAATAGCGTACTTGAGTGCAAGCAATCCTCTTAAGTTGGAGTTCAACGCGTTTGCCGTGGTTACGGACGTGTCGCAAATAGAAAGTAACCAATTTGAATGGGCGCCGGCTACGTCTCAATCCATCAAACAGACCCTGGAGGCCCGCGTCGCCGCCGACTCCGATTTTGGTGAAAAAGATTTGACCGCGTACGTGGCCAGCTACACAGGCAACGGATTGCGGGGCGGCATGCTGATATTATTGGTGAAAGAGCCCGCCGCGAAACAAGGAGTGGCCCCTCCGAAGTACGCTTACAGGCGCAACGACTACAGGCCCGCGCCTTCCGAGCAGGCGGCGCCTACCCAGCCGGCGGGACAGACGTCGGCCGACACTCCACCCAGCGACTCCAGGCCGCTTTGGAAGCGCATACTTCATATCGGCTCGCGCCTCGCCAAGGTTGACGCCAGGGCCTCCTACGCGGTGCAGCCAGGGCTTCAAATCCCCACAGAAATCACACTGACTTTAGCGAACGGTGATCGCCTGTTGTTGGAATTTGTCAGTCTAAAGCCGGCTTCCAGAGAAAACCTTGAGCTGTCGTATTCCATCACGCGGCCGGACCTGGACGCGCGGGGCTACACGGCGGGGGCACTGCAAGTCACTGTGGACCAAAATGGCAAGATCAATTCGGAACTGCTTATCAATTCCAGGAACAGCCTTGTTCTCAACAAACTGGGAGATAAAGAATTCAGCATACAGGTGCAATCTCCCATCGAGGAGTTGGAAAAGAATCTGCCGGACAAGTGGCTGGTGGACACGCTGAATTATACCGTGCCTCAGCCGCCTCTGGCCGCCTCGCGTCTGACCGTGCTTTTCGACGAAGCCATTTATGGGAACCTGAGTACTGCCATAGACGAGGCGACGCTCAAGGGCATCGGTCTATTCAAGGACAAGAAAACCGACATTATACAGAAAGAGTCAGCCAAAGGCGCCGGTGCGGATACTAAGAAAATAGACAAGGCCACTCGGGCGCTTGAGACCGTCGTTGAAGACGTGGCCGAACAAAACAGCTTGGCCGCCGTGCCTTTCAAGTCGGCCATAGACGCCCTGCGTGTCCGTTACCCGCGTGTTGCCGACATCCTCATACAGCTTTATCCCGTGATACTGCCTGAAATCGTGAAAGGCCAGGATGTGAGTCCGGTGCATCACGTGGCGCATGTGGTGAATTTTGCCGTGAAAATCGGGCTGGGTGAAGGTTTGAACGAAACCGACATCAAGCGCCTTGTCGTTTCCGCGCTTTTCCATGATGCCGGCATTGGCGGGTCGGGGTTGGACAAAATCACAGAAGAAGCGG
>ORMF010572869.1_pt1 | contig 35991 bp, 30 predicted proteins | sample 1779871 | NCBI WGS metagenome assembly ORMF01 (sample SAMEA104232316, study PRJEB22302) | groundwater metagenome | biome: forest; feature: aquifer; material: groundwater | place: USA | collected 2011-08-07 | depth 5.4 m
GAGGGTGAAGAAAGAATGCACACCCCCACCTTACCTCCCCCCTCAAGGGGGAGGAATGATCAAGAACATTCAGCGCCGCAAGCGGCGGGGAATTCAACCCGGGAGAGATTAAAATAGCGCCAAGACTTTGGACCGACAAAGCCATCGTTGCCGTTCCCTACTACTGACCGCCTCCCCGTTTTTTGGCCAGTTCCAGCTTGAGAATGGCGATGAAGCTGGCGTTGAAGTTCTGCCGGAGCGGCGCGATCTCCTCGATCGAGAAACAGCTTCTCCCCTTCCTGAGTTTTCCCTTGTGGAGCTTTTCGAGGGCGTTGAGACTTTCTGACAACAACCCCACCTGTTCGATCATGATCTCGTTTTCCGGCATCGCGGCGGCCCTGACCTGAATGGCGCTCACCTCCACTTTGGCGCCCGTATAAAAGGCTTTATGATGATCGTATGTGCATTCGGGGGACCCGTCCAGCCCTTCCAGCCGAATGAGGAAAGTTTCAATTTTCCGCTGGAGCGCCATGACCGATTTGTCGGTCTCCTCGTCATAACTGCTGATCAGCTTGACGGTGCAGCCGGACAATGCCGCGAGGATGAAAATAATCGAAAGCGATTTACGGAGCGGAAAGATCGAACCCCGACACGTGGGTGTCATTGTATATGGTCTCCCTGGTTGTGAAGGCAATGCGGTTGTGAGAGTAGGAACGGCGAAATGGCGACAGTGTACCGGGATCTTAAGGCCGGCGCAAGCGTTCTCTCATCGCGGCTGCGAGATCCTGGAAGGCGCGCCTGATCGGCCGGCGGGCGATATGGGTGACTATTGTGTCGATTTTGACACCCCAATGTCAAGAGAGTCGTGGAAGGGGCCCTTGACCCTCTCTCTCGTATCTTTGTAATCTAGTTGTGGGGGGATAAACCGTTCTAGCATACTCACAATCAATTTCCCGCTCTTCACAAGGAGGATGTAAAGATGAAAAAAATAAAAGCGATCTGGACGGCCGTTCTAATGATGGGACTGGTCATTCTCGGAGCCAACGCGGCCTTCAGCGAGAGCGCACCCGCAACCGGCGCAGAGACAACACCCGAGGCCGGTAAGCCGGATGCCAATAAAAATGACCTTGGCGCCCGGAGCGATTGCGCGCCGGCTCAAGATTCTTCGTCGATGGAAAAAAGAGACCCGGCGGTCGGGAACAACAGCCCTGCGACAAAGGATTCTCAAAGTAAAAGGGACGAGGCCGCTGCAACCGCGCCCTGCCCTCCAGGCCAGAGCGCCCAGCCTAAGGACTCGATCAATCAAGGGAGCACCGATAAAGGGGGCGCCGGTTCCAGCGCGGTTCCCGACACCAAGGTCGGTCCGGACAATCCCATGAAATAAGTTTTTCCAAATTAAATTCTTCTCGTCAAAACAGTGGCCCGTGGGTTTCCGCGGGCCACTCCCTTTTAAAATGGAACTGGCGCGCCGATCCTGCACATTCGACATCGCCCCCACCGACAGAGAAGGCGCCTCTTCAGGCTCGCAGGGCGCGACCTCCTTCCGGCCCAAACAGCAGCCTGCCCGCGCAATAATTTAAAAGAACAGGATTGAATAAAAAAGGGGGCGACCGCCCCCTTTTTTATTCAGCAGACAAAACGAAAAATTGTTCGCCACGATTCGGCGGCGGAGAGATCTCACTCCTGAATTCCTTCACCCGGTGCGCAATCGCCGCCCCGTCGCTGTTTTCACCTACGGCTCCGTGGTAAACGACCAGACATGATTGGATGCGAGAGGATTGCCGGCCAGATCGGTAATGCCGGTGGTCATGGTTATTTTATAGCCGGTCCCCCGGTCGAACCGAATGTCGTCGCGGAGGGCGAGAATGGCGGCCTCCCGATCGACCTCATACCAGAATGGAGCGCCCTTTGGCTTATCGTCGTGGTCGTCATCCCGATCATCCGGCTCCGAGCCGATTCGCTCGATTAAAAACGTGGCACTGCCGACGGTGCTCGGCTTGATCGGCTCGTTAAAGTAGACCCTCAGCGTGCGGGGGGCCGGCACGGTCGCCCCGTTCGGCGGATAGGTGCAGTGGACCGCCGGCGGGGCGGCATCGGGGCCGGTCATCGTGGCCGGATCGCTTTCGGTTTTAAAACGCCAGTGATGCTGCGTGATCGAACCGTCCGAGGGAGATTGAATGCCATCGATCCCGGCGATATACCAGGTTCCGAAATCGAGCCGGCTTTTGGGAAAGAAAAATGCCCGTTGCTCCGCCTCCTTGTACCGGAACTCTCCGGCAATCAGGGAACCATCCTCCTTCTGAAGGGAGAACGGTCCGGCGATCCCGGCGGAGGGAATCGGCTGTTTGAACTTGACCCAGATTTCGTCCAGGTCGGTCCGGATCCGATCCATTCCGCTGCAAGGATCGGTGAATAATACCAGCGGAGAGGTCGGCAGCAGCGGGACCGGCAATGGAATCGGCGGCGTCCCCGGCGGCGTCCCGGGAGGGGGAATCGGCGCCGGATCGGTCGAGAGGCCGGTGCTGAACTTCCAGCTTTTGTTCGCCGCGAGCGGATTGCCGGCCAGATCCTTTACGCCGGTCGTGACCGTCACCTGGTACTCGCTGGAACGGGCCAGCGTCACCGGGATGAATTTGGCCGTGTAGGTCGATGGATCGTACTCATACCGCCCCGTCACCCCGCCGGAGACGGAAAAGGTCGCGGCATTGACGGTTTCCACCCTGATCGGCTCCGAGAAAGTGACCATGATCGGCGTATTGCGCGAGACATTCGTCGCCCCTTCACCCGGGAGCACCGCCACCACCGTCGGCGGACCGGTATCGGGCCCTGCCGTCTCGAAAGACCAGGTAAAGTTGGCGGGGAGCGGAATCCCGTCAAGGTCTTTGACCCCGGTCGTTAAAACGGCATTGTAGGTGGTCGATTCGGCCCATGGCGTCGAAGGGGTAAAAACGGCCGTATCGTTCTGGTAGGTAATCGTTCCCTCGATGGAAGCGCCGCCGCTGATGAAAAAAGTGTCTTTATTGATGGTGACCGGATCGACCGGGTACGAAAAGGTCGCCCGGACGGGGGCGGAGGTCGGGACATTCTTTGACTGGGGCGCCGGGTCCGTTTTCATGACCGTGGGAACCAGATCGTCACCCCCCCCGCCGCCGCAGGCGGTCAGCAGGAAAAGGAAGATCAGCGATGGACGAAGCGTTTTAGAATTCATGGATCGCACTCCTAAGCTAAGGCCCCGGCCGGACGCACCCTTCCGGCGGTGCAGTCTCGGGAGGGGGGGTTATCATGGGATCGGGCTCCGTTTTAAAGCACCAGTCATAAGGCTCCGACGTCGAAGAGGCATGGGAATCGGATTGAATCCCCGCCGCTAACGTGGCCCCGTACCAGGTGTTGTAAAGAAGAGGCGTCATGAAAGAAAACACGGCCTGCGCTCCCGCGCTTCGATCGACCGATCCCGAAACGGGACGTCCGACCGAATCGAAGACTAAAAATCGTCCCAGGAGGCTTGCGGGGTCGATCGGCCGGTTGAACGATGCGGAAACCTGGGCCATCTGAACCGAAATGCCGGTCGCGCCATGGGGCGGTTCGGTAGCGACGACTTCGGGGGCCGATTCCACCGGCGACGCCGTCATGAAAAACCAGACATACGGAAACTCAAGCGGGTTGCCCTGCGCATCTTCAATGGCCGGGGTCAAGGTCACCTGATAAGTGGTCCCCTCGGCCAGAGGCCCGTCCGGCGTCAGGGTCGCGGTCTGCCCGTCCGGAAAGGTAAAAACGCCGCCGGGCCGCCCTTCGATTTTAAAGCTGTCGGCGTTGACGCTTTCCTGTCTGATCGCCCGTGAAAATCGGACGGTAATGGAAGCGGCCGTCGGAACGTTCGTCTCAAAAGACTGGGGCGAAGTCGATTCCACTTTAGGGGCCTCCACCGTGACGAATGTCCACGGCGCCACATTGAGCGAATTTCCCGACGCATCTTTGAGCTGCCTTAAGAAAATCTGATAGGTGGAAAGATCATGGAGCCGTTCGGAAGGGGTAAAGGAAGCGGTCAGCGTCGCTGAATCATACGTGGCGGTTCCGTTGACCTTTTCCAGCTTGTTGGTACCGATCCGGAAGAGGGTAAAGTTATCCCTCGGCGTAATGCTTCCCGCATCCATCGGCTCGCTGAACCGGACGCTGATCTTTGCGACTACCGGGACTCCCTCGGCCCCTTCGTCGGGATTACGTTCCACCACGGTCGGCGGAACATGATCGGGCGCCCTTCCGGTGGTAAAAGACCAAACCAAGTCGGATGGGATTTTATTACCGCTTAAGTCTTTGATCCCCGTTAAAACAACTTCATACTTGATTCCAAAATCGAGATCGGCTAACGGTTTCAATGTGAGGGTCGGCATGGAAACGGTGAGGGTCGTCGCAACCACACTGATGGAATCCCTTAGGAAAAATTTCGATTCCAGATTCGTCGGGTCGATCGGAGCGTCGAAGGTCACCGAGACGCCGGTGTTCGTTGAAATGGAGGTCGCATTCGCCTCCGGACTTTTTACTTTGATCTCGGGCGGTTTTGTATCGGGCGCGCCCGCCGTCGTAAACGTCCATGCTTTTGCCGTCGCCAGCGAATTCCCGGAACGGTCCTTCGCCCCCGTCGTGACGCCCACGACATATTTCGAGGAAAAGGCCAGGGGCAAGGTCGGGTCCAAGGTGGCGGTGCGGGTTTCGTCGCGGTAGGCGATGGCCGCGGCAATGGCCGAACTACTCCCCTCTTTTTTTATGAAAAACGTTTGCGCATTCAGCGTCGCGGCGTCCATCGATTTTGAGAAGAGCACGGTTATCGGCGTCTCGACCGGCGCCTCGGTCGCATTCTCTTTCGGATCGACCGTTTCGATGGAAGGAAGCCCGGAGGTTTCGAATGACCAGGTAAAGTTGGAGGGAAGCGAGATGCCGTCGAGGTCTTTGATGCCGGTCGTTAAAATGGCGTAGTATTTTTTCCCCTCTTCCAGCGGCGTTTCAGGAGAGGGGGTAAAGACGGCCGTCTGATCCTGATAAGAGACGGCGCCATCAACGCCGCTCACGATAAAGGTCTCTTTGTTGACGGTAACCGGATCGATATCATAGGAAAAGGTGGCGCGAATCGGCGCGTTGACCGGGACGTTTCCCGCCTCGTTTCCGGGATCGGTCTTCACCACCTCAGGCCCGAATGACGGGCCTCCCCCGCCGCCGCAAGCGGCCAGCAGGAGCAGGAGGAGCCACGCCCCTCCCCAATACCCTCTTCCAATCGATTTCTGAGTCATCTTGCCCATCATCCCTCTTAAAAAAATTACGGCGCGGTTGTAAATGAAAACAGGTGGACCTGCTCCAGCGGATTTCCTGCCAGATCGTTCACTTCGGACGTGATCTTCACCCGGTATAATCTCCCCGCGGCCAAGGGGTCGTTCGGGGTAAAGGCCGCGGCGGCGGCGTCCACCCGGTACAGTCCCGGGATGATCCGAGCCGCTTCCGTCTCGTCTCCGGCCAACTCAATCTGAAAGGTTTCCCGGTTCACGCTGCCGGGGCTGATCGCCTCGGTAAAAAGAACCTCAATGGCGCTGTGGGCCGGCACGCCGACGGCGCCGTCGGCGGGACCGGTGGATTGATCGGTGTCGTTGATCTCAGCCGTCAAGGTCATTTGATAGAGGGTGTCGGGAAATAAAGAAACGTCGGGCGTATAGACCGCCATCCGGCGGTCGGCGTCGTAGCGGACGCTCCCCGGAACCTCCGACACCGGTTTCCCGAGCGCATCAAGAATCGCAAGCCGCACGCTCTCCCGGCCGATGCTCTCGTTGTTCATCGGCCGGGAGAAGAGCGCGGTCACCGGCGCCGTTACGGAAACCCCCTCCCCGGTCGGGGCATGACTTTCAACCTGAGGAGGGGAAACGGTGGTGAAGGTCCAACTGAAATTACCCGAGATCCCGTTCCCCGCCAGGTCTTCGATATCATCGGTCAAAAAAACCGTATAAGAACGGTTGTACTCCAGGCGAGGGGCGGAAGGATTGAATCGCGCGGTCCGCGTCGCCGGATCATACGTCGCGACCCCCGGAATCGAATCGACATGGCCCCCCTTTAACAGCTTGAAATTTCCCGCGACCGTATGGGCATCGAGCGGCTCATTGAATTGGGCCGTGATCGCCCCTTTCACGGGAACCGGGACTTCTTCTTCCGGAAAATGGGTCACGACAAACGGGGGCGCCGTGTCGGTCAGCCGTCCGGTGTTGAAGAACCAGCTGACATCCGAAGGGGTCCGATTGCCGCTTAAATCTTCGACTCCCGCCTTTATGATCACCTGATAGATCTCCTCTTCAACCAAGGGATCGATCGGGTCGAGCGTGGCGGTCCAGGAAGAGAGGTCGTAAAGGAGCGGGTGGGTTGGAAGCGCCTTGGCCTCTTTATCCATTAAGAGCACCCGAGACGGAAGCGAGTTGATCTGAACGCCTTCGTTAAACCGGATCTGAATGTGGCTGTTGACGGCGACATCGGTCGCGGTGTTCTCCGGAATGTGCTCTTCCACCTGCGGAGGGTCGGTATCGGCATCGGACCGCGTTGTGAATGACCAGCGCTCCTCCTGCAAAATCGTGTTCCCGGCGAGGTCCTTGACGCCGCTCTTTACCGTCACCAGGTAGGTCGTTTCGGCGGTCAGCTCCTGCGAAGGAAGAAAGGTGACCGTATACGTTTGCGGGTCATACCTGTATTCTCCCGGAACGTTTCCTTTAATAAAAAAATGGCTCGGGTGGATGACCGAAGCGGGATCCATCGGTTCTGAAAAGACGACGGCGATCGGCGTTTTGGCGGATATCTCCTTTGCCTCCGGCAGAGGCAAGAGGGAGCGAATCCGGGGCCGGGTGGTATCCGGCCCCCCTTCAGTGATAAAAGACCAGGAGAGGTTCGATGCGAGCGGCATGCCGTCGAGGTCTTTGATCCCGGTCGTTAATACCACGTGATATTCCTTTCCTCTCTCCAGCGGGGTTTCGGCGGACGGGATAAATAGGGCGGCCTGGTCTTGATAGCTGACTTTGCCAAAAACCCCTCCGACAATAAACGTCTCCTGGTTCACCGTCACCGGATCGATCGGCGAAGAAAAATGGGCCTTGATCTGAGCGTCGATCGGAACATTCTTGGTTTCAGGAGACGGATCGGTCTGGGTCACACGGGGACCCGCAGGTTCAGACCCGCCCCTTCCGCAGCCGCTCATCAGAAGGAGAAAGAGCAATAATGGGAATGGAAGTTTTCGGATCAATTTATTCGGCTCGTAATAGGTTCAAAGCAGACCTGTTACTCTGGAGAGGCTCAAGTGCAATAAAAGGACCGCTGTAAATTCTCTTTGTCGGCGGGGAGTTTCAAGGAAGCGAGGTAAAAAAGAAGCAAAATAAGTTCTAAATTATGCAGAAAGTTTCTACCACGGGCTTGCCGCCGGCTTTGGAATATCGGCGGGCCAGCAGAATACTGAAAGGGGGAGAAAAAGGAAGGCCGCAAAAATTCAAACCCGGTAGAGGCGGCCGAGGGGCCGTCTCTACCGGACCAGGTTAGAGGGTGACGATATCATATTGTTCGATGTGGAGGTTTGAATCGGCCTTAATGATAATCTTCTTATGGTACTCCCGCTCCAACTCTTCGACCCCATGGCGCTCTTCATCATAAAGAAGGTTCGCCACGGTCGGATGAACGCCGATGATGATCTTTTTGTCGCGGGGAGAGGAGCCGATCCGGCGGATCTCCCGGAAAATCTCGTAGCAGATGGTCGTCGGAGATTTCGTGTAGCTCCGGCCTTCGCAGTACGGGCATGGCTCGCATAAAATCCTCAGGATATCCTCACGGGTCCGCTCGCGGGACATCTGGACCAGGCCGAGCTCCGAAATTTTTAAAATGTGCGTCCGGGCTTTATCGCCGATCAGCGCTTCATGGAGGGCATTGAACACCTTCTCTCGGTTGCGTTCTTTTTCCATATCGATCAAATCGATGATGATGATGCCGCCGATATTCCGAAGACGTAACTGATACGCAATCTCCTTGACGGCCTCCAGGTTGGTTTTCAGGATGGTCTCTTCCAGGTCCCGCTTCCCGACATAACGGCCGGTGTTGACGTCGATCACCGTGAGCGCTTCGGCCCGGTCAATCACAATATATCCGCCCGACTTCAGCCAGACCCGCCGATTCTTCGCCTTGGAAATTTCCATTTCCAACCCATAAGCGTCATAGATCGGCTCGTCTTTGTCCCAGAGTTCGACCCGCGTGATAAAACTCGGAAGATAGGTCCCGACAAATTCCTTGATCCGTTCATACTCCTGTTTTGAGTCGATCATCAACCGGTCAACGTCCTTGGTAAACAGATCGCGGACCGTTCTGAAAATGAGATCGAGGTCGGTATGCAGCAACGCCGGCGCCGGCAGCTTGTCTCTTTTCTTCAAGATGTTTTGCCAGACGACATCCAAAAACTCGATGTCCTGCTTGAACTCTTCTTCCGTGATCCCGTCGCTGACCGTCCGGACGATATACCCCGATCCCGGCTTTCTCAAACGGTGGATCATCTCCTTCAGCCGGTGGCGCTCATCTTCACGCCCGATCCGTCTCGATATCCCGACATGATTGACCGTCGGCATGTAAACCAGATACCGGCCCGGCAGAGAAACATAGGTGGTCACCCGCGGTCCTTTTGTCCCAATGGGCTCTTTCGAGACCTGAACCACCACCTCCTGTCCTTCCTGGAGGAGCTCTTCAATCGTCTGGGAGGAGCCCTTTTTAGAACGGGTGATGACCGGAACCGGTTCTTCCGTCGCCTCTTCAAATTCGAGCGCGTCCTCTTCGACCTCTTCCGCCTGCTCCATCATCTGAGCGTCGTCCATGTTGGTCATCACATCGGCGACATAAAGAAAAGCGGCCTTCTCCGTGGAGATATCGACAAAAGCTGCCTGCATTCCAGGCAGTACTTTGACCACCTTCCCTTTGTAAACGTTTCCGACGATCCCCCGGTCTTTTTTCCGGTCGAAATAAAGCTCCGTGACAATCTTATTTTCGAGTAAAGCCACCCGGGCCTCTTCACGGGTCGCGTTAATCACAATTTCAATCCCCATCGTATCCTCTTATATGGGTGCGGCCGGTTCACCCCATCAGGCCGGTCCGTCGAGGACCCGAATGATGAAGGTGAGTTGCCGAACCACGTCCCATACCCCCTGGCGCTCGCATCGGTAAAGCCGGATGCTCGCTTTGTTTTAGATAAAGTCTCTTCACGGGGACACGTCCTCCCTTTCCGTCGTCATGAAAAAGATCCCTTTTCGTGCCCCCAACAGGTTCCTTCCGGCAATCGGAGCGCCGTAAATTTTCGCGCTAGAGCCTATTTTAATCGGAGCGCCGTTAAAATAGGTCTTTTGAAGCAAAAAACTTACGGCGTTCACTTTAAAATAGGTCCCCTCAAGCAAAATTTACGGCGTTCCATTAATTTTCCGCGCTAGAACTTATTTTAAGCCGGACGATCATTTAATAAAATAGCATAAATCGTCTTAATTTCACATTCAAAAGGAGGCCCAGCAGACCCATGGTGGTGACCATCGCCGTGCCTCCGTAACTCATCAACGGGAGGGGGACGCCGACCACCGGCATCACCCCCAGGGTCATCCCGACGTTGACCAGGAAATAAAAAGAGAGCATTCCGATCACGCCGACTGCAATCAGAGAACCCAATGAATCTTTTGACTTGTAGGCAATCTCGACTCCCCATAAGACCAAAAAAAGAAATAATATAAATAAAAACAAGATACCGACGAAACCCCACTGCTCCGCATAGACCGAAAAGATAAAGTCGGTGTGGCTTTCGGGCAAAAACTTCAACTGACTTTGTGTTCCGCCGAAAAGACCTTTTCCGAAAAGGCCGCCCGAGCCGATGGCAATTTTCGATTGAGTGATGTGGTAGCCTGTCCCGGACGGGTCATTGGTCGGGTTGACAAAGGTCAGCAGCCGCTCCCTTTGATAATCCTTCAGATGGCTCCAGAAAAATTGCCAGACGAAAGGGAAGAGCATGGCGGAGAAGAGCGAAAAATAGATAAAAAATTTCGAGCGCAAACCGAGAACAAAAACCATGGCTAAAAAAATGGACGAGATCGATAACGCGGTCCCCAGGTCGGGTTGTTTTAAAATCAGGAGCATGGGAACGGAAAGAATCGCTCCCGGCACGAAGAGCTGGCGCAGATTGAGCCCTTTTCTCGGATAATAGTCTGAAAAAAACTTCGCCAGCGCCAGCAAAATGCTGAGCTTGGCCAACTCCGAAGGCTGAAACGAGAACGAACCGATCGAGAGCCATCGCTGCGCCCCCATTCCCACCCGGCCGACCATCAGCACCAGGACAAGAAGAATGACGGTCACCCCGTAAATCGGATAGGCAAATCGGACGATTTCATGATAATCGATCCAGGCCATGACCAGGAATACGACCCATCCGATGATAATCCAATAAATCTGCTTCATATAAAGGGGGGTTCTGACCAAGGGCCCAACCGAGGTCACACTGTAAACGGAGAGGACACCCAGTCCCAGAATCAGCAAAAGAACCACAAAAAGAAGCCAGTCATAGCCGGCAATGATTCGACGGTCAATCATATCGCGTCCTTCTTAACATCCAACTTAAAATAAGTTCTAGCGCGAAAATTAATGGAACACCGTAAATTTTGCTTGAGGGGACCTATTTTAAAGTGAACACCGTAAGTTTTTGCTTCAAAAGACCCATTTTAACGGCGCTCCGATTAAAATAATCTCTAGCGCGAAAATTTACGGCGCTCCGATTTTATCCTTCATCCTGAAGCGGTTTCCGAAGCGGCGGCGCGGGGGGAACCGTCACGGTGACCGTGGGGGGAGGAGGAGGCCCTGCGATATAGGATTCGATCACGTTCCGCGCAAGCGGTGCGGCCATCGCGCCGCCATGTCCCCCATTTTCAACCAGCACCGCCACCGCCATTTTAGGGTCCTCCACCGGGGCAAATGCCACAAACCAGGCATGGTCATTGAACTTGTCGCCCACCTGATGCTGGGTGTCCCCCTTCATCCCGATCACCTGGGCCGTTCCAGTTTTACCCCCGATTGAAACCAGCTTCGACTGTGATTTGGAAGCGGTCCCGTGCGGATCTGAAATTACCCCGGCCAAAGCAGTCCGGATCGTCTGAAGGGTTTCTCGAGAAATCGGAAGGCGCCTTCCTTCGGGAAGCTTTACCTCATTGACCTCTCCTGTTTCATAATTCCGCGTCTTTTTTAAAAGCTGAGGAGGATGCCACACCCCATCCCCCGCCACCGCGCCGACCATGGTCGCCAGCTGAAGGGGGGTGCTGGAAACATATCCCTGCCCAATGGAGACTGAAAGGGTCTCTCCGGGATACCACGGTTCTTTCCGAACCCGCCGCTTCCACTCGGTGCTCGGGATCAGCCCCCCCTTTTCGTAAGCGAGGGCGATCCCGGTCGGTTGTCCCAGGCCGAACATATTAGAATACTTCGCAATGTTATCGACGCCGAGGCGGTTTCCCATTTCGTAATAATAAACGTCGCACGACTCGACCAGGGAACGGTTCAGATCGACCGAGCCGTGGCCACCCCGTTTCCAATCTCTAAAATTGCGGTTCCCAAAGTGAAGAAAACCGCGGCACTCGACCCGATTCGCAGGGGTCGCCGTCTTCGTCTCCAAAATGGCCACCCCCATCACAATCTTAAAAGTCGATCCGGGAGGATACTGTCCATGGATCACGCGGTTGGTTAAAGGGCGTTTTTCGTCTTTCAGGAGCGCCTCCCATGCCTCCGATGAAGCCCCTTTCGAGAGGGTATTCGGATTGAACGCCGGATGGCTGACCATCGCCAGAACCTCGCCATTATTCGGATCGAGCGCGACGATGGCGCCGGGCCGCATCCCCAATGCCGCTTCGGCCGCCTTTTGAACGTTCAGGTCCAACGTCAGGAAGACATCGTCTCCTTGAATCGGCGCCATGACCTTGAGGACCCGCCGCTCGTGTCCCAACGCGTCGACTTCGATATTCTTCTGACCCGGCCTTCCCCGGATCATCGAATCATAGGTCTGCTCGATGCCATACTGTCCGATGATTCCGCCCCGATTCACATTCTGGTAAGTCCCCGACTCCAACTGACTTTGGGAGATTTCCCCCACATATCCCAGCAGATGAGCCCCCAGCGTGCCATAGATCGCGTTTCTTTTAAATTCCGCTTCGATCTTGACCCCCGGCAGTTCCAGACTATGCCCTTCTACCTGCGCCACCTCTTTCATGGAGAGGTCATCTTTGATCTTGATCGGAACATAAGGGTCTTCCTTTTTCAGGGTGAGCCGACGCGAGATTTCCTCCGGGGTCATCTGGATCATTTTCCCCAGTCGGTCGAGGACCGGCTGAGGCTCCGGCATGTCTTCCAGAACGACATAAAGGTTAAAGCTCGGGACATTGTTCACCAGGAGAGCGCCGTGCCGATCAAAAATCCGCCCGCGGGGCGGGGGCGTTTCGACAAAACGGAGGCGGTTATTTTCAGATAATTCCAGGTAGTATTTTCCATTGACCACCTGAAGATGCCACGCCCTGAGAAGGAGCAGCAGGCTGGCAACGGCAATGATGGCAAAAAGCCAATAAATTCTACTTTGTAAATCCCGACTTTCGTCCTGGGGAAAGTAATGTTCCCGCATATTCGAAAGACCCTTTCGCGCTGTTCTTCTTTAAAAATACAAAGAAAAAAATCATCGCAAATAAACTGTTATAAAGCGCCCGCGCAACCATACTTCCCAGGCCCGCATGCAATTCCGCGGCATTCATCCCGTGTAAAAAAAATATCCCCAACATATCGTGGAGCACCGAAATGATAAAGATAAAAATACTGTTGACCCAAAGCGCCAGGTCGAGCAACGATTTCCCCAGAACACCAGAAGTAAAACCGACACCTGCTTTCAGGACAAAATTGACTCCCAGAATGCCGGTTGAGAAAAGATCGACCAGTCCCCCTAAAGCGAATCCCCAGAAAAGCCCGTTCACCTCTCCGAATGCCCACCCCTGAACAAAAACCAGGATCAGCGCAAGGTCGGGCTTGATTCCGCCCACCCGCAAATTTTCCAGAATCAGGGTTTGAACCGGCATAAAAAGCAGAAAAACGAGGACGCGATAAAACCACTTCATGGCGACTTCCGATCAATGGATGGGATTTATTTTTTCGTCCGCATCACTCATGGCGGTGATGACGAACACTTCTTCCAACTTGTAAAAATCGATCTCGGGGGCCATCTTCACTTCTAAAAAGAGCTCATGCTCTTTCTTTTCTACTTTATCAACCTGGCCAACTTTCAAGCCCTTGGCAAAACTTCCTTCCAATCCGGAGGTCACAACCACATCCCCCACGGCCACCTCCGAAAAATGGGGAAGGTACTTCAGGCGAAGGGTCCCCTGCTCGACCCCTTGCACGATCCCCTCATCCCGGGTCCGCTGAACCATCGCCGCCACTGCGCTGTTTCGGTCGGTCATCAAAAGGACCTGGGCATACCGGGGCGCGGTTTTAATGATCTTCCCTACGATTCCTTGCGGCGTCATCACCCCCATATCGACCCGGACCCCGTCGGATTCTCCTTTATTAATGATCACGCTTTTAAACCAATGACTCGGTTCTCGCCCGATCACCTCCGCCGCAATCAGCTGATGGGGTGACTTCTTTTTGTAGTCGAGCATCACCTGGAGGCGTTCCGCCAAACCACCTTGTTCCTTGAGCAGGTTGTTCTCCCCCTTTAACTCCTGAATGGTGCGGTGAAGCGCTTCATTTTCTTCTTGCACATGAATCAGATTGAGGTAGCCGTGCCAGACGCCGGCGATGGCATTCATCACCGAATAGGTTCCTTCTTGAATATAGTAGATCGCGCCTCCCACGGGAACCTGTATCCATTGGATCGGTTTTTTTTGAAATTCAGGGGAGATTAAGATAACGATGAGACCTAAGATTAAGAAGAGGTACAAAAACCGCTTATAAATATTAACTCGCCGGACCATCCATCATCCTAATATTTAGACCTCCCATGGCTCTTCATATGGCCCATCGTATGTCTAAATGCTTTTTAAGATTCGTACGATTTATTGCCTTATTGGGATGCAATGGAGATTTTACGGAGCAAGCTCAATTGGTCTAAAGCCTTTCCTGTTCCCAAAACGACCGTCGTCAATGGATTGTCGACGGTAATAATCGGAAGGTTGGTCTCTTCCCGCAGACGGATATCCATGCCGCGCAGCAGCGAACCGCCTCCCGCCAGGACGATCCCTCGGTCAATGATATCTCCCGCCAGTTCCGGCGGTGTGTTTTCCAGCGCCACTTTAATCGCATTCACGATCGCCGAAATCGGCTCCGCCAGCGCCTCGCGGATCTCCCCGTCATCAATGACCATCGTTTTGGGGATTCCTGAGATCAGGTCTCTTCCCTTGATCATAAAGGTTTTCTTCTCCTCCAGCGGATAGGCCGAGCCGATCTCGAACTTGATCTGCTCCGCCATATGATCTCCGATGAGGAGATTATATTTTCTCTTGATATAGCTGACGATGGCGTCGTCCATTTTGTCGCCGGCGATTTTAACCGACTCGGAATAGACGATTCCCGCCAGCGAGATCACGGCAATGTCGGTCGTCCCCCCTCCGATATCAACCACCATGTTTCCCGAAGGCTCCGCAATCGGAAGGCCGGCGCCGATGGCTGCCGCGATCGGCTGCTCGATGAGATAAACTTCCCTCGCCCCGGCCAACTCGGCGGAATCACGCACCGCCCGCTGCTCCACCTGCGTAATTTTAGAGGGAACGCCGATAATCACCCTCGGCCGGACGAATGTGTTTCGATTGTGCGCCTTTTTTATAAAATGGCTCAGCATCTTTTCCGCAATTTCAAAATCGGCAATCACCCCATCTTTCATCGGTCGAATGGCAACGATATTACCTGGGGTCCGGCCCAGCATCTTTTTCGCTTCCGTGCCGATCGCAACGACTTTTCCCGACTTCCGCTCGATTGCGACCACGGAAGGTTCGTTAATGGCAATCCCTTTCCCCCGCACGTAAACCAGCGTGTTGGCCGTTCCCAGGTCAATCGCCAGATCATTTGAAAACCATCCCAAGATGCTGCTTGTCAGTCCCATCGTCTCTCCATTATTTCTCCAAAGATTCAAAGATAGTATAGTCTAATACTTGCGTTTTGGCTAATTCATCCCCTACACGGACCCCTTTAGGGTTTCCGATCATGAGAAGGAATTCAAAACCACCGATCAGTAGAACAAAAAACCAGCCTACATAGGGAACGTGGTAGAACAAATAAGCCACCGCCAGCGGAAAATTCCGGATAATCGACTCTCTAAAGGAAGCCCCTTTGCGGCTCCCGGGGACGATCGCCTGGAGGCCGATCAGTTGTTTCCCAACGCTTCTTCCTTCAGCAAAACCATCGGCAATCAAAAGGTAGGATAACGCAGCTAAAAAACTGATTTTGAGCGGAATTTGGTAAAGCGCAGCGATCATTAAAAAATCGAGAAATTTTGCAATAAATCGGTGCAAAATATTTGCTTTAGGATAGACCCATGGAATCCCAATCCCCTCCTGCTCTGTCAACACCGAAACCTTTCTTTACATCGCAAATAGGGACCATTATAACCAAAAAACAGAAAATTTTTCAATAGAAATGTCACCATCGGATTCGGCAAAGAGTTGCTTTTTTCACTTTGAGATGTTATACTTTTTCTTCATTTAAGGAGGAAATCGTGCTTAAAGTCATCAGACGCGGGACCATTGAAAATCCCTGGTTTTTTCGACTCATCATGCTGGGCATGGCGATTATTTTTACCATTTCGATGGGTTGGGGCTTTAAAAGTAACAGCGACGACAATGAGAACGCGATCGCCCAGGTCGACGAGGCGCGCATCTCTAACGAGGAGTACCAACGAACTTACCAGAACGCTTCCAATTTTTATCGAGAAATCTTTCAAGACAAGTACGATGACAAAGAACTCCGCAAGCGGGTCATTGAAGAACTGGTTGAACGGAGACTTTGGCTGAAAGAGGCCCAAAAAATGAAGCTGGTCGTCAGCGACGAAGAATTAAGAAAGGCGGTCACCAGCCTGCCGGGGTTTCAAAAGGATGGGAAATTCGATCCCGAGATTTATCGACGTATCTTGACCTTGGAGCGTTCTTCTCCTGAAGTCTTTGAGAGAAAACACCGCGAGGAACTTTTGGTGGAAAAAGCCAAAGTCCTGGTGAAAGATGCCGTGGCGCTGACCCCGACTGAAATCGAAGAAGCCAAGAAGAGCGATCCGTCCAATCCCGATCCGGAGAGGGCGGTCTCTGATCTCCTATTTCAGAAAAAGCAACGCGCATTGAGGGGTTATACCCTCGCATTGAAACAAAACGCGTCGATTCAGATTAAAGAAGAACTCCTCTAAAAAAAAGCCTGTTCTCTCGCTTAATCTAATTTCAACATCTCAATCAGCGCTTTGTACGGCAAGGGGATTTCCAGGAAAGCGATCCCCATCCCGTTCTTTTTAACGAGACGGCTTAAGGCGGGGGGAACTTTCTTTGCCCATTGCACGACCCCGTGACACTCGATGACCGTTTCATCCGGCAGGGTCAATTCCACCTTCAATCGCGTGGGCGGAGGAAAGGAAAAATTGGATTTAACGAAAATTCCGGTTGCGGAAATATCCTGCGTAAAGCCGATATGGTCCGGCTTTTCTTTTCCAAATCGGACAAATAGCCGCTTAGGGTAGCGGCCCTTTTTTCTTTTTTCCATCGATCAGTTGAGGATCTGGCGCTTCGTCCGCCACCCTTTGAATTGATCCAAATCATTTCGGATCAGTCCCAATCCCGCAATACAAACCTCAAAATTCTCGGATAATTTCCGATAAAGGGGGGCGCACTTTTTGAAACGGCCGTAGTTAAATTCGGACACGCGCTTGTACGACCTTTTTCCGACCTTGATATAATCAATCAAAAAATCAGCATGCTCAATCATTTTTTCTAATCTCAAGCGCTTTAAATATTCCGGGAAGATTCCGGTCATGAACAGGGTATAGTCACCGATGCAGCGGTGGACCTCCCTTTCCCTTTCGATGGTCGTAGCCCGCATCATGATATCCCCTTCCATCAACATCTCGGCCACCGTATCCACCTGTTTTCCGCTGCTGTTTCGGATTTCATAAAGGCGATCAATATGGGTAAAGTGAAGAAGGAGATTTGCGATGTAGTCGGTGACGACCGGGTCCGACCAGTTCAATTTTTGAGTAAAGTTATTTTCCGTGAGGAGAAGAAAAAAGAAGCGCAATGGATGATCTTGAGGAATCTCACCGTCCAGCATACCCACCTCCCAGAGAAAGGCTACCCGTCCATATGAATGAACGAGGCCGCAGAAAATCAAAGGAACGCCGTAATCTTTCGCTTCAGAACTTATTTTAATCGGCCAGGCTTTTATCAACCAATGAAAATGGATTCACGCGGGCCCCATTCAACCGCATCCCCCAGTGAAGGTGCGGACCTGTCGCCCGGCCCGATTGCCCGACCGCACCGATTTGATCCCCTTTTTTAACGATCTCTCCCTCTTTAACCGTCACTTTCAGCAAATGAAAATACATACTGAAGAGGTCCAATCCATGATCGATGATGACCGAATGACCATTGAAATAAAAGTTCCCAACCAGAATGACCTTGCCGGTGTTGGAGGCGGTCACGGAAGTTCCCTCCGGCGCCTTGATATCCTCTCCGGTATGTGGGTTTCTCGGCTGTCCATTCATGATCCGCCGAAGCCCGAATGTCCCGGCAATGGTTCCTTCTACCGGTCTTAGAAAAGGTCCGTCCCAGAGCTTTCGGGGGATGCTGACGTCAAAAATCTCTTTTTGTTGTCGTTGCTCTTTTTCTACCCGCGCTAAAGTGGGAGGGTCAAGGTCGACCATGCCCTTGGGAAGCTTCAAACTCTCCGTCCCGAAAGAGGCCGGCAGCACCTCAACGAGATACGACTCGGTTCCGGTCGTCTCGCCCTTTTTCCACGTTACTTCCATAAAGTGGTTGCCGGGGGCCTGGTCGAGATCGATTCCAATAAGCGCGGCATAACGTTTATCGGCCGTCTCATAAAATCGGATCTCTTGGTTTAGAAATTTCCCGATGGCGGAGTCGAGACGCGCTTCTAACTGTAAGGTCAGGGAGAAAATATCTCCCTGCTTTATTTGAATAGGAGGTTGCCCTGCAGAAACAGGCGTGTTTCCGAAGAGAGAGAAAAAGAAAAGAAAACAGATAAGGGCGCGTGTTCTGGCCGGACTATTTATGGGGAGTGGCTGCGGCAATGAGTTCCTTCACGCGCTGGTTAACGGAAGAGAAAGGATCCATGCAAAGAATGGTCTCCTCCCAATATCCATTTAATTTGAGATAAGTCCAGTCGACCGTATAGGAGCGGTTCTTTTCCTTGGCGAAGCGGATAAAATCCCCTCTGATTTTGGCGCGGGTGGTCTGGGGGGGGGTATGGACCGCCCTCTGGATATCCTCTTCGGTTGCAATTCTCTCGATCAAATCCTGCCGACAGAGAAGATAGTAGAGCCCCCGACTTTGATTGACGTCGTGATATTGCAGATCAAGCATCGCAACCCGAGGATCATCCCAGGTGCATCCTTTTTTATCCATATACGAAGTGATCAGCTCTTTCTTGGTAATCCAATCGATCTCGCGGGACAATCTCTGGGGATCTTCTTCCAACTCATCCAGGACGTACTCCCACCTTTCGAGAATATCGAAGCAGATCTCGTCGTCTTCTTCGGAAGCGACATACTCCTTGGCTTTCTCGAGATAGATCCGCTGAATTTCGATCGCCGTCAATTCCTTGCCCCCTTCCAGCCGAACCCGTTTTTTTAAGGTCAGGTCTCTGGAAATTTCTCGCATCGCTTTGACCGGATCTTCCAATTCCAAACCGAGCACGTTGAAGCCATCCTCGATCATCGAGAGAATCAGCGCCGTGGTGCCGACTTTCAGGTAGGTCGCATACTCCGACATATTGGAATCACCGACGATGATGTGCAAACGACGGTATTTTTCCGCGTCCGCATGCGGCTCATCACGCGTATTGATGATGCTGCGGGAGGAGGTGGTGGAGGAGGATGTCTTTTCGTGAATATGCTGCGCACGCTGGGAAATGAAATAGTGGCTCTTTCCGGACACCTTCAGGACCTTCCCCGAGCCGGTGTAGATCTGGCGCGTCACAAAAAAGGGAATCAGCTGTTCCGTGACTTTCCAAAAATCGAGGTCGCGCCGCATGAGATAGTTCTCATGGCAGCCATAGGTGTTACCCATCGAATCGGTGTTATTTTTGAAAATGTAAATATCCCCGGAAAGCCCCTCCTCCTTCAGTCTCTTTTCCGCAATCGGAAGACACGATTCCAGGAGACGCTCCCCCGCCTTATCATGAACCACCAGATCGAAGACGTTATCACATTCCGGGGTGGAGTATTCTGGGTGGCATCCGGTGTCTTGATAAAAGCGGGCCCCGTTGCTTAGAAAGGCGTTCGAAGGCCAGCTGTTCGGAATCAGTCCCTCAAAAATATATCCCAAGATCTTTTCCATGGGGAGATACACCTTCCCGTTTGGAGAGAAGATTAGGCCATATTCATTTTCAAGACCAAAAATCCGGTTTTTCATTTTCCTGGTTTCACCCGATGGAAAACACCTTCGATGCTGCGCGAGGGCGCGATATGTCGAACTCCCACCTCGGCTCCTGTCTTTCCTTCGTCTGGAGATTATTTTTTAAAATACTCTGCCAATTCTTTAGGAGGAAGCCTGCGGAATTTTCGCCCGGTCCGAGTCCGATCCAGCACCGCCACCTCTAAACCTCCGAGGTCCACTTTCTGGGCGTTTCCCTCTTCCATGGCTTGAATGCACAGTTGGAGAGCTTCTTTTAAGGGTACCAGTTCGTAGCGGTTTTTCAATGACTGAGTCAACGTCTCTGCTTTACCGCCAACGGCTGTGAATCCTTTTTCATCATAGATACTGCCGTCAAATGAGATTCGGTAGATTTCATTCTCTTCAGTGACAGCGCCGACTTCCACGACCAGAATTTCTACCTCGAGCGGCTTGAGTTCCTGGCTGAAAATCGTTCCAAGCGACTGGGAGTAGGCATTGGCAAGCGACTTCGCGGTGACGTCTTCCCGGCTGTAGAGATACCCCTTCATGTCGGCGTGACGAATGCCTGCCTTTCTCAAGTTTTCAAATTCGCTGTACTTCCCCGCTCCTGCAAAAGCAATCTTGTCGTAAATCTCCGAAATTTTATTGAGAGAACTCGGGTTGTCGGCGAGAAGAAGAATTCCATTGTCGTATTCCAGCGCCACGATGGACCTTCCCTTGGAGATCCCCTTCTTGGCATACTCCGCCTTGTCCTGCATCATCTGTTCGGGCGACACGTAATAAGGCATGGCCATCGTTTTATCCTCCCTCCCGACTCATCATCTCCTGGAACAACCTCTTGCTCTGCTCGTCAGGAACATCGAAAACGCCCCGGTCGCTGATCGCCTTGACGGTCGGAAAAATTCCACGAATCAGGTCAGGACCGCCGGTGGCGACATCGGCTTCCGACGCATCATAAAGCGATTCCAACGCCACCTGAACGGCTTCATCTTGGGATAAATCTTTCTTAAATATTTTTCTCATCGTTCCACGGGCATCTTTTCCCCCGGAGCCAACGGCATAATATTCCGTCTCTTCGTATTGTCCGCCCGCGATATCATATTTGAAAATGCGGCCCATTCCCCGCTTCATATCATAGCCTGCAAAAATAGGAACGACCACGAGCCCCTGCATTGCCATGGGGAGGTTGCCCTTGATCATCTGCGCGAGTTTATTGGCCTTTCCTTCCATGGAAAGTTCAACCCCTTCCAGTTTTTCGTAATGTTCCAACTCAACTTGAAAAAGCCGGGTGAGCTCCAAACAAGGCCCCGCCGCTCCCGCAATGGCAATCGCAGAATAGTTGTCGGTCTTGTGCACCTTTTCGATCCGCCGTTCCGAGATAGAGTAACCTTCCGTCGCCCTGCGATCTCCGGCGATGACCACCCCGTCCCGATAACGTAACGATAAGATCGTCGTACCATGAGGAACCCTTTGCGACAGATCTTTTTTTTCACTTGAACCATATCCCGGCAGCGAGGGAAGGATGTGAGGATGCTGCTGTGACGTCAAAAGCTGGTAAAAGCTTGAACCGGGGTCATGGAATTGGAACTGCGACACTATTCTCCTCCCTTTTGGACATAATTTTTCACAAACTCTTCCGCATTCTCCTCCAAAACATCGTCAATCTCATCCATCAATTTATCGAGGTCTTCTTTTATTTTTTTGCCTCTTTCAACTACTTCAGGATTGGCGGCCACGGCTTCATCTTTTTTGTCCGTCTCCTTTTTTTTATCTTTCTTCTTTTCCTGTTTTGGCATGGAAGATTACCTCATGTCGCGATAATGGTGAGTAACTCCTCGACCGTTTTGGCTTCCTCTAAAAGGCGTCCGACCAAGGCCTGGCTCCCTTTTAAGGGATCTAAAAGGGGTACTTTTTTGATGGTGGCATTGCCGATGTCAAATAGGATCGAACTCCAGCTGGCCGCATAAACCTCTTTCGGAAATTTCTTCAAGCACATGCCGCGAAAATAGGCGCGGGTATCTTTCGGCGGGTTCTCTTGCGCGTCGGCCAGCGTTTCATCAGAGATCAGCCGTTCAACGTAGCCTCCCCGTTCCAAAGCATAATAGAGGCCCTTCTCCTGAACCACATCGTGGTATTGAAGATCCATCATGGATATTCGGGGATCCTTCCAGTCACATCTCTTCCGCTTCATATACGATTCAATCAACTCTTTTTTTATCACCCAATCAATCTGCTTCGACAGCTGCATCGGATCTTCGTCTAATTTATCGAGAACGTCGCGCCACCGCTTAAGGATATCTTTGACGATCGGATCTTCGGTTTTGGCATAGTGAATTTCAGCCTGTTCCAGATAAGCACGCTGAACCTCAATGGGACGCCAATCCACTCCCCTTGCGAGCCTGATTTTTTTCTTCAAGGTGAGGTCCCGGGAAACCTCCTTGATGCTCCGAACCGCGTTCTCAAGATCGACCCCCGCCACTTCCCGTCCTTCTTCGACCATCGCGAGCACCAACGCAGTCGTGCCTACCTTTAAATAAGTGGTCACCTCCGACATGTTGGCGTCTCCCACAATCACATGCAACCTTCGGTAGCGGGCTGGATCGGCATGGGGCTCGTCCCGCGTGTTGATGATGGGCCGCTTGACCATGGTGTTCAAGTCCACCAGGACTTCAAAAAAATCGGCGCGTTGTGAAATTTGATACGAGGCGGATTCGGTCTTATTCTCGGATCCGACCTTTCCCGAACCGGCGAAGATCTGGCGGGTGACGAAAAAAGGGGTCAGCTGGGCGACAATTTTATCAAAGGAAAGTGAGCGTGCGACCAGATAATTCTCATGGTAGCCGTAGCTGTTTCCTTTGCTGTCCGTATTGTTTTTATAGATTGAAAATTGATTCTCCCCCCGCCGCAGCCGCTTCGCCATTTCAAGACAAAGCTCCAAAATCCGCTCGCCGGATTTTTCGTAGGCGACCAGGTCGAGGGCATTGGTGCATTCCGGGGTGGAATACTCAGGGTGCGCCCCGTCTACGTAAAGGCGCCCACCGTTGGAAAGAAGTTTGTTCAGAAGCCGGTTGTACTCCGGCCCCGGACGTTCCCTCTCTCCATCGGCCTCAAACCCGCGCGCATCAAGCAGGGGATTTTCATTTTCATAATCCCAGAGGGCGGAGGAGGAAGGAAGATAGGTATAGCTGTTGATCAGAAAAATTGAATTGGAAACCGGATCCATCGATTCGGGGTTTTTGGCGGCGATTCCGAATTCGGTCTCTGTCCCCAATATTCTCTTCATGGTCGTCAGACCTCCGGCGGCCGGGTCTTGCTATAAATAATGCCCCGTCGTGACCGTTTCTATTTTCTTGGAATCGGTTGCGGCTCTACCGGCCATGGTGCGAACATGAATGATCTTTTCGCTCTTCCTCCCGGCGATCTTTGCCCAGTCATCCGGATTGGTTGTATTGGGGAGATCCTCGTTTTCTTTAAACTCATCCCTAATGGCATAAATGAAATCCTGGAGCTTTAACCCCTTGACGCCGGTCTCCAGCATTCGCTTGATGGCGTATTTCTTCGCCCGAGAAACGATCCCTTCAATCATGGCGCCGCTGGAGAAATCTTTGAAGTAGAAGGTCTCTTTTTCGCCATTTGCGTAGGTCACTTCCAGGAACTTATTTTCCTCGCGCGTGTTGTACATCTCTTCAACGGCCTCATGGACGAGATGTTCCACAATCCGCGCGCTGTTCCCCCCTGATTTCTCCAACTCTTCCGGATGATAAGGAAGATCGGCGGTGAGATACTTGTTGAAGATCTCACCGGCCGCATTCTTATCGGGCCGCTCAATTTTAATCTTGATATCGAGCCTTCCCGCCCGCAAGATGGCCGGATCCAGCAGATCTTGACGATTGCTCGCTCCGATCACGATGACATTTTTTAATCGCTCCACCCCGTCGATTTCGGCCAGGAATTGAGGAACGATCGTCGCTTCCATATCGGAAGAAATTCCGGTCCCTCGGGTTCTGAAAAGGGCGTCCATTTCATCGAAAAAAACAATCACAGGGTGCCCTGCTTCGGCCCGTTCTTTGGCCTTTTTGAAAACTTCCCGGATCTGCCGCTCGCTCTCTCCGACATATTTATTCAAGAGCTCAGGGCCCTTCACATGAAGGAAGAAGCTTCTGATCTCTTTACCGGAACGGGTTCCCAGCTTTTTCGCAAGGGAAGCGGCGACCGCCTTGGCAATGAGCGTTTTTCCGCATCCCGGAGGCCCGTAAAGGAGGACTCCCTTCGGGGGAAGCAGTTTGTGTTCGGCGAAAAGCTCGGGATGGAGAAAGGGAAGCTCCACCGCATCCCGGACCAGCTCAATCTGATCTTTCAATCCTCCGATGTTGTCATAAGTCACATCCGGAATCTCTTCAAGAACGACCTCTTCCACTTCCGACTTGGGAAGCTTTTCCAAAACATAGCCGGAGCGAGCATCAAAGAGGAGATGGTCTCCGACTGAGATCCGTTCATTTAAAAGCGGCTCGGCGAACTCGACGACTCGCTCTTCTTCGGCGCGCAGGGTCACGATTGCCCGGTTTCCTTCCAACAGATCTTTGACCCGGACCACTTCCCCCTGCGGATCGAAATTGCAAGCCTCAACCGCGTTGAGCGCTTCATTCAGGATGACCTGCTGACCTCTTTTTAAGTCTTTGACTGAAAGGTTGGGGTGAACATTCACTTTCATCTTCCGGCCGGCCACGTAAACATTGGCGGTTCCATCTTTATTGGCGCCGGAAAAAACAGCATAGCTGGCGGGGGGGGTGGTCAGTTTTTCCACTTCCATTCTAAGCGCTTCGATTTGATTTTTCGCTTCCACCAGTGAGGCGGTCAGCTTTTCGTTTTGCTTAAATGCTTGGTCAAGCTGGGTCCGCGACTGGCGCAGTTCCTTCACTTCCTGCTCCATCGAAGCGACTTGCACCAAGAGTTTTTCTATTTCCCGCTCATATTCGATGACTTTGGATTCCAAGTCGGCGCCGCCGAACTGCTCGGAAAGTTTTTTCATCGTGCTCTTAAATGGATTCGATTTCCCCTGATTTTTTTTTGAATCGGCCATCTATGCTCCTTTCAAATACTGAGACAAGGTTTGCTTATCTTGTCTCAAAATAATTTTAGCATCTCTCCCATGGTCGGTCAACTATAATACAGGAAAGAAGAAGGTCCGCTTCAGATCAAAATCCATCGTGGCTGTGTGACCGGTTGAAAATAATGCAGACTTCCCTCCGGCGCTGCCGCCTTAAACACTTGTGAGCCGGTGAATCTCATCCAGGAGGGCGCGCGACATCCTGAAGACATCCTTTGCAGAAACGAGGGTCGATATCATCGCCACCCCGTCGGCCCCCGCCTCAAAAACCTCCTTTAGGCGGCCTTGCGAGACCCCTCCGATGGCGAAGAGAGGGAGGGACGTCGCTTCCCTTACTCCTTTAAAGTAATCGAGTCCCAAAGGAGCGCCGTAGCGTCGTTTGGAAGGGGTTTCATAGACCGGCCCTAAAACGGCAAAGTCGGCCCCTTCTCCTTCGGCGCGATGGACCTCCTCCAGAGAATGACACGAGACGCCGATCCATTTTTCCGCGCCCAATAGATTCCGGGCGACCCCGACGGGAAAGCCGGAAGAAGAAAGATGGACCCCTTCCGCCCCGAGGGCCAGGCAGAGATCGATGCGATCGTTGATCAGCAACTTCATTCCAAGCCGTTTGGTTACGGCCGTGATTTCGGAAGCGAGTTGCAGTTGATGCCGCAGGGAAAGGTCTTTTTCCCGAAACTGAACGGCGGAAATCCCCGCTTCACCGGCCTCTCGAATAATATGTGACAAGGGTCTGTCGGCGGTCTGGTTTCGATCGCCGATAAGGTAGAGTTTAAAATCGACTGCGGGCATACCGTCTCAAACGATGGTGTTTAAAATCGGATACCCTGCGGGAGTAGAGAGGAAGAGCGTTATTCGATCATTCCTTCGACAGGACTGCTCGCTTGGGCGTATAACTTTTTTGGGATTCTACCGGCAAGGTATGCAAGCCTCCCTGCCCGGACGGCATAATTCATCGCCTCCGCCATCTGAACCGGATTTTTGGCGCCGGCGATCGCGGTATTCATCAAGACCCCCTCACAGCCGAGCTCCATCGCCACCGCCGCGTCAGAGGCGGTGCCGACGCCGGCATCGACGATGACCGGCACTGAAATGGTTTCCATGATGATCCGGAGGTTATATGGATTGCGAATCCCCAAACCGGAACCGATCGGAGCGGCAAGGGGCATCACGCAAGCCGCCCCCGCCTCTTCCAGCTTTTTAGCCATGATCGGATCGTCATTCGTATAGGGAAAAATAATAAACCCCTCTTTCACCAGGACGCGGGTCGCTTCCAAAAGGGCTTCGTTATCGGGAAAGAGCGTCCTCGGATCGCCGATGACCTCCAGCTTGACCATATCGGAAATACCGGCTGAGCGTGCCAGACGGGCCGTCCGGATCGCGTCCTCCGCCGTGTAGCAACCGGCCGTGTTGGGAAGGATCTTATACACTTTCGGATCGAGGTAATCCAGAAGGTTTTCCTGGGAACGGTCTAAAATGTTCACCCTTCGGACTGCCACCGTGACGCAGTCGGCGCCGGACGCCTCCGTGGCCTTTTTTGTCTCTTCAAATGAGGCGTACTTGCCAGTCCCGACGATTAAACGAGAGCGGAACGCAATCTTTCCGATCACCAAGGGTCCATCTGTCGCCCGCATCAAACACCGCCTCCTACAAAACCGATAATTTCGATCTGGTCTCCCTCTTTAAGGGAATACCGCTGGTACTGTTCCCGATCGATCACGGCCAGGTTGATTTCAACGACGACCCGTTCCGGAAGGATTTTCAATTCAGTCAGAAGTTGAGAAAGGGTCGTTTCCGACAGAACCTCTTGTCGCACCCCGTTCACGGTCACCTGCATGTCGTCCCTGCAGAAGAACCGCCGGCCTCTTCGGAAGAAAACGGGAAATGGCTAAGGGTGGAATTGCTGAAAGTATAGTATAGTTCTAAAAAGATTGTCAATGTTTTGATCGGATCATACCGCAGAGGTGAGGCGCCTTTTCTAGTGATCGTTGGTCTCCGGTTGCGACCCCCTCTTTGGAGGCAGGCCGGTCGCATGATCGGGCAAGAAAACAGTGAAGATCGATCCGTGTCCCAATTTGCTTTTAACGGTAAGGGTCCCCTGGATCATTTCGATGGCCGTCTTGACAATGGTCAAACCCAAACCGGTTCCGCCCACCTGCCGCGTGATCGATCCGTCAATCTGGCGAAACGGGTCAAAGATGGAGGGAATGTCCTCCTCGCGCATCCCGATTCCCGTATCCTCAATACTTAAAAGCACCCCCCGAGGATTTTCCTGATTCACCGCCAAAATCGTAATCGATCCCCGCTCTGTAAATTTGATGGCGTTGGAGAGGAGGTTTGAAAGGATCTGCCTGATTTTGAATGCATCGTTATGAATCGTATAGAGACCCTCCGCAGCCTGGCATCGAATTTCGATTTCTTTTCCTTGTCTAAGGGCCGGGAAGTTCTGGCAGGTCTCCTCGATCATGACCTTTAAATCGACCGGCTCGATCAACAGCGGCGCCTCCTCCGCTTCGACTTTGGACAGATCGAGAAGGTTGTTGATCAGGGTTAAAAGGTCCTTGCCGTTTCGCAGCAGATTCGACAAGGCCTCTTCCTGCTTGGGATTGATTTTACCCAGTGTTTTATCCAAAAGAAGGGCGGAGTACCCGATAATCGCGTTGAGGGGGGTGCGAAGCTCGTGCGAAACGTTTGAGACGAAATGGGACTTCAGGCGGTTGGCCTCTTCCGCCTCTTTCTTTTTCTCGGTGAGTTCTTCGACCAATCCTCGCAGAGTCTGTTGCAAATGCTTCTGCTCCTCGATGTCGGTGCCCGTTCCCAGCCAGGCAACCACTTTACCGTCACTGTCTTGCTCAGGGAGCGCCCGGACCAGATGCCAACGGTAGGTTCCGTCGGCCTTCTTAATCCGGCATTCCATCTCGTACATTTGCCCGTTCCGGATCGCTTTTTGCCACTCCTCCATTGCCGGTTCGAAGTCATCGGGATGAAGCGCGTTCCTCCCCCCCCATCCGCCGGTCTTTTCAAAGCTCAAGCCGGTATATTCGAACCAGCGGCGGTTATAATAATCGACGGCGCCGTCGGCCCGGGCCGTCCAGACGATCTGAGGGATGGCCTCGGCCAGGTTTTGGTAGCGCTGCAGGCTCGTCTCCTGCTGTTCGAGCAGCTTTCGTTCGTGTTCTCGTTTTTCGCTTTGACGAAGCAGGGCCTCCCGGATTTTGAGCTGCATCGTTTTGACGTAAAGATCGACAAAAACTTTGACCTTCGATTTGAGGATATCGGCATCAAACGGCTTTAAGATGTAATCGACGGCGCCGACGGTATACCCTTTGAAAACGTATCGGTCCGCTTTGTTGACCGCCGTCAGAAAAATGATCGGAATATGCCGGGTCTTCTCCCGCTCTTTAATCAACGACGCCGTCTCAAATCCGTCAAGGACAGGCATGTGGACGTCGAGCAGAATGACCGCCGCCTCTTCATCGAGAAGCCATTTTAAAGCTTCCTTTCCGGAATTGGCCTTGATCAGATGATAATGCGGCTCCTCCAAAACCGCCTCCAGAGCAAGCAGATTTTCAGGATGGTCATCTACCAGCAAGATATTGACCTTCTCCTGGACTTCGGTCGCGAGGGGTCTCTCTTTGAGCGATACGGGATCGTTCATGAATTCCATTGGCCTTTCCGGGATGCGGGAAGATAGATGGAAAAGGTGGTCCCCCTCTCCCTGGTTGATTCCACCTGAATATGTCCATCATGTTTTTTGACGATGGCATACGAAGCGGCGAGCCCCAATCCGGTTCCCTCCGGCTTCGTCGTAAAATAAGGATCGAATATTTTATCGAGATGTTCGTTCAGGATACCGTGGCCCTGGTCTTTCACCAAAATCTGAACATACCGTCCCTTTTGTAACGGAAGGGCGGCTGCGGCTTCAACGGGAATGTTTTGACACTGGACTTCGATTTGGCCGCCTTCCGGCATCGCCTGCTTTGCATTGATTACCAGATTCTGGATCACCTGGCTGATCTGCGCCTCGTCGGCTTCGATCGGCCAGAGATCTTCCGGCAATGCGCACTGGAGGGTGATGGGAGCGCCTTTTAGCACGAACCCGGCGGCATCTTTGACCAGCGCGCCGACGGAGACCTCTTTCTTAACCGGCGCCCCCTTAGAAAAGGCGAGGAGCTGCTGGGTTAACTCTTTTGCGCGGACGGAGGCTTTTTCCATCTCAGACAGCTTTGCCAACAGTAAAGGGTTGTTGCCGACCGCATGCTTTGCCAGCGCGATGTTGCCGGCGATGACGGCCAGCACATTGTTGAAATCGTGCGCCAGCCCGCCGGCCAACAGGCCGACCGATTCCAATTTACTTGCCCGCGCCCTCTCCCCTTCTATCTTCTGTTTTTCGGTCACATCGCGGAATACCAGGACCACCCCGATGATGTCGCCGTTTTTATCCCGGATCGGGGCGCCGCTGTCGGCGATGCTCCGCTCGGTGCCGTCCCGCGCGATCAGCGCCGTGTGATTGGCCAGCTCCACGCATTGGCCGGTTCTCAGCACCTGGGCCACCGGACTTTCGCACCGCTGTCGGCTCTTCTCGTTGATAATGTTAAAAACCTCTTCAACCGGCTTGCCGACCGCCTCCTTTTCGCTCCAGCCGGTCAACGCTTCGACCACGTTATTGATCAAGACGATCTTTCCGACGGTGTTCGTGGTGATCACCCCGTCTCCGATGGATCGCAATGTCACCGCCAGCCGTTCTTTCTCGGCCCCCAGCGCCTCTTCCGACCGCTTCTGATCGTCAATATTCGTGGCGGTGCCGAGCCATCCGAGAACCCGGCCGTCGGCGTCCTCTTCATGAACGGCGCGGATTAGATGCCAATAGTAACTCCCGTCCCAGTGTTTCAAACGGCATTCCACCTCATAGCCGTCGCGGGTCCGAAGCGCCACCCTCCAAAGCTTCAGCGTCTGGCGAAGATCGTCCGGATGGATCACCCCTTTCCACCCCGATCCCCGGCTCTGCTCCAACGTCAATCCGGTATAGTCGAACCAGCGCCGATTGTAGTAGTGAAACTCTCCATACGGATCGGCCATCCAGACAATCTGGGGAATCGCTTCCGCCAGATTTCGATAGCGCTTCTGGCCGGCCATCTCCTGCTCCAAAAGTTTTCTTTCATGCTCCCGCTGCTCGATTTGCCGGAGCAATTCTCCCTGGCGCTTCACCATCTCGCTCTTACGGTGTAGCTCGACGAAGACCGCCACTTTCGATTTTAAAATCTCCGGCTCGAACGGCTTAAAAACGTAATCGACCGCGCCGACCGAATAGCCTCTAAAAATAGACTGCTCCGTTTTATTGACGGCGGTCAGGAAAATGATCGGGATGTGCTTTGATCTCTCTCTTTTTTTGATCATGGCGGCCGTTTGAAAGCCATCCAGGTCGGGCATGTGAACGTCGAGCAGGATCAGGGCGAAGTCCTGGTTGAGGACGCACTTGAGCGCCTCGCTCCCCGATCCGGCTTTCACCAGATGATACCGCGGGTCGGCCAACATCGATGCCAGGGCAAGGAGATTTTCCGGATGATCATCCACCATTAGGATATTGACCTTGTCCATGAAGTCCTTTCATACATACAGCGTTCGATGGATCTGACACGGCGATGGTTGGTTCTGGTTTAAACCTTTTTTCCTGCGATGGCACGATCGAGCCAAGTCTTGATCATCGAGAGGAGCTGATCGTTGTTCGCCGGTTTGGTGATGTAGTCGGACACCCCCGCGGCAATGCATTTCTCCCGGTCTCCCTTCATCGCCTTGGCGGTCAACGCAATGATCGGAAGCGATTTGTATTTGGGAATTTTCCGGATCGCCCGGGTCGTCTCATACCCGTCCATTTCAGGCATCATCACGTCGATGAGAACCATGTCGACCCCCTCCGTCTTTTTCAGCGTTTCAATGCCGTCTTTCCCGTTTTCGGCAAAAACCACCTTCATGCCGTAGGTTTCCAGCATGCTGGTGACGGCAAAGATATTCCGGACGTCGTCGTCGATCACCAGAATCCGCTTTCCGGCCAACTCGGGGCCGATCACCGTCGAGGAGACCGGCGTCGGCATCGTCTCGATTCTGCTCTCACGGTTCTCGCGAAGCTCGGCCGGCGATCCCGAGTAGGTCTGAGGCAAATAGAACGTGAATTCGCTCCCTTTTCCGGGGGTGCTTTCCACATGGATCTCTCCGCCGAGGAGACGGGCGATTTCACGGCTGATCGTCAGCCCCAACCCGGTGCCGCCATACTTGCGGCTGGTGGTGCCGTCGGCCTGCTGGAACGCTTCGAAGATCAGCTTCTGCTTGTTTTTGGGAATCCCGATGCCGGTATCGATGACCGAAAAGGCAAGGACATCCTCCGCCTCGTTCAGAACGTCACTCTCGAACTTCATGGCTTTGTCCGCCCTCTTGACCTGCAGGATGACCTTCCCCTGCTCGGTAAACTTAAAGGCGTTGGAGAGAAGGTTCTTGAGCACCTGCTGCAGACGCTGCTCGTCGGTTTTGAGCGATTCGGGAAGCTCCGCCGAATCCATCTCAATCTCGAACCCCAATCCTTTCTGCTGCGCCACCTCCCGGAAACCCCGCTCGACGTAATCCTGCACCAGGGTGAGCGAAACCGGCTTCGTCACCACCCCCATCTTTCCCGATTCCACCTTGGAGAGATCGAGGATCTCGTTGATCAGCGCCAACAGGTCCGACCCCGACGAGTAGATGGTCTGAGCGTACTCGACCTGCTTGGCGGTTAGATTGGTCTCTTTGTTCTCGGAGAGGAGTTTGGAAAGGATCAGCAGGGAGTTGAGCGGCGTCCGAAGCTCGTGCGACATGTTGGCGAGGAATTCCGATTTGTACTTGGAGATCAGCGAAAGCTGCTCCGCTTTCTCTTCCAGGGAGACGCTCGCCAACTCCACCTCTTTGTTCTTCACCTCGAGCAAGGAGGCTTTTTCTTCCAGCTCTTTCGCCTGGGCTTCGAGCTCGGCGTTGGACCGCTGCAGTTCCTGGAGCAGCTCTTCCGTTCTCATACTCGCGGTGATCATGTTAAGCACCACGCCGATGCTCTCCATCAGCTGATCGAGGAAGATCTGATGGATCTGGCTGAACGGCTGGAAGGAGGCCAGTTCGATGACCGCCTTGACCTCTCCTTCAAACAGAACCGGCAATACGATAATGTTCAGCGGCGGCGCCTCTCCGAGACCCGACACGATCTGGATATAATCGGCGGGGACCTTCGTCAACAGAATGCTCTTCTTTTCCAGCGCGCACTGCCCGACCAGACCTTCTCCCAGGTAGAAGCGGTTGGAGAAGTGTTTCCGCTCCCTGTAAGCATAGCTGCTGATCATCTTGAGAACCTGCTGATCGTCTTCGGTTTCGATCATGAAGAAGGCGCCGTGATGGGCCGAGACCAGCGGGGTCAGCTCCGACATGATCAATTTGGAAACCGCCTTCAGGTTTTTCTGTCCCTGCATCATGCCGGAAAACTTCGCCAGGTTGGTTTTCAACCAGTCCTGCTCGGTATTTTTCTGCGTCGTGTCTTTAAGGTTTCCGATCATCTGGTTGATGTTGTTTTTCAGCGCCGACACCTCTCCCTGCGCTTCCACCGTAATCGACCGGGTGAGATCCCCCTTCGTCACGGCGGTCGCCACCTCCGCGATGGCGCGCACCTGAGAGGTGAGGTTTCCGGCCAGCTGGTTCACGTTGTCGGTCAAGTCCTTCCAGGTACCCGCCGCGCCAGGCACCTTCGCCTGTCCGCCGAGTTTCCCTTCGATTCCCACCTCGCGCGCCACGCCGGTCACCTGATCGGCGAAGATTCTCAAGGTATCGGTCATGCTGTTGATCGTGTCGGCGAGCGCCGCGATCTCTCCTTTGGCCTCGACGACGAATTTACGGGTCAGATCCCCGTTCGCGACCGCGGTCACGACTTTCACGATACCACGCACCTGCGTGGTCAGGTTGCTCGCCATCAGGTTCACGTTGTCGGTCAAGTCCTTCCAGGTTCCGGAGACCCCCTTCACATCGGCCTGTCCGCCGAGCTTCCCCTCGGTGCCCACTTCGCGGGCCACCCTCGTCACCTCCGCCGCGAAGGAGTTGAGCTGATCCACCATGACGTTGATCGTGCTCTTCAGTTCTAAGATTTCTCCTTTCGCATCGACGGTGATCTTCTGCGACAAGTCCCCTTTCGCCACCGCCGTCGTCACCTTCGCGATGTTACGCACCTGAGACGTAAGGTTGCCGGCGAGTTGGTTCACGTTGTCGGTCAAGTCTTTCCAGGTTCCCGAAACCCCCCGCACGTCGGCCTGGCCGCCGAGCCTTCCTTCATTACCGACTTCGCGGGCCACCCTCGTCACCTCCGCCGCGAACGAGCTGAGTTGGTCCACCATGGTATTCACCGTCGTCCCGATCCGGAGGAACTCTCCTTTGACCGGCCGGCCTTCGATCTCCAGCGCCATCTTCTGCGACAGATCCCCCTGCGCCACGGCGCTGATCACACGGGCGACCTCCGTGGTCGGCCGGGCCAGATCTTCGATCAGCGCGTTGAGAGACTCGACGCTGGCCGCCCACATCCCGCTGACCTCTCCCAGAGAGGCCCGCTCCGTCATTCTCCCTTCCCGTCCGACCACCCGGCCGATTCGGATGAACTCGTTGGCCCGCCGCTCGTTCAGGTCGGCGACGTCGTTAAACTCACGGGCAATTTCGGCGGTGACGCTGGTCCGGTTGCGATAGAGAGGAAGGCGAACGGAGAAGTCGCCGCGCTTGATGGCCTTTAATGCTTCCAGGAGTTGCAGCAATGTCTGGGCGCTCTCTTCCCCATTTTCTCCGTGTTTGGGTTCTCTTCTTTCCACGGTCTGCTTTTGCTTTTTCTGCTTCTCCGGACTTCTGATACCCTTTGGTTCAACGGCCACGGCGCGCCCTCCATTCCCTTCCGGGGTTATCATTTTTTATTTATTATTATTTATTATTGATGGTCTCGTAAAAAGTCTATTTTGTCACCCTGAACGAAGTGAAGGGTCTTTACTAGCTATTTGACAATACAAGATTCTTCGCTTTGCTCAGAATGACAAATTCGGCGGTTTTCGACTTTTTACGACTGCATCATTATTAGAACGAAATCATCCTTGGTTGTGTCATTAAGATGACCTAGCTCTTTTGGATTAAATTTTTAAATTAGGACTTTAGTATAAATAAAATGCAAGGTCGATTGCAAGAGACGGTCGCAAGGCGAGGGTAGGGGCCCCAGGGAACCTCTTTCGTTGACACCGGACGGTTCTCTGCTATAATTTTCATGCTTTTGAGCGTTGTACGTGATCTGATTCAAAAGGGGATCTGCTTTCCAAACACTTTCAGGAGGAATCGATGTTTTCAACCAAGAAAAATCAGGGGATGACCTTGGGTATACTTCTTTCAGCCGGCCTTCTGGTTTCGGCCTGCGGCGGGGGAAGTTCGGGGAGTGCCAGCACCCCTGCAAACGGCAAGGCCTCTTCGGCGGCAACCAAATCGGCAGTTAATACGTTCGGGGCATCGGGCAGCGGTACCGGTGCGAACAAACCATCATTGAAGTCGGACGGGAATGTAGAGAACGACGCCAAGTCGATCCGGAAAGGCATTGAGGTCTTGAAAGCCGGTCTTCAGGGAAAAGGCGGGCGTCAAAAGGCTTTGGGCGCCCCTCTGACCACTCCCGAAAACTGTGTTTCGGGAAGCGGATCAAGCACATATGAGAATAATAACACCGCGGAAACATCCGATGACACCATTACAGAAACTTATGTGAACTGCGACAAAACGAACAGCGACGGGAATATCGAGCGCAAAAACGGAACGTCGGTCTTCACCTTCACCAGCACCGGCTTCAACATGACCTTTACCAACTTTGAGGAGTCGGAGATCCGGCCAGCGAGTGGACCGACCTCCGAGATCGTCCTCGACTACGAAAAAACAAACGGGGAATTTGTTATGTCGGGCGGCACCCTGGTCTCCTGCGCCGGCAGCCTTACCAACCCCGACGATGATGATATCTTCTTGAACGCCGCCGTCATCACCCTCAACAATTTCACGGAGGAAGAAAAGGAAGACGAAAATGCCGACGGCGTATTGGACAAGCATGAGATCTTCAGCGCCAACGGCTTCACGATGACGATTTCGGACACGTTCGTTGAGGCCGACTGCTCCCTCACTCAGGAGACGCTCGTCCTCAACGGCACCACTTCCTTTGCCGATCAGCTTAACGCAAACAGCGACGACAACTACAGCGCGACCTTCGCCAATTATACGATCACCATGGTCGAAAGAAAGACCAATGGCGTGGTAGTCGGCGAGGAGGTCACCCTCTCCGGGACGGTGACGATTGTGTCTCTTTGCGCGAATGGAACTTATACCGTCGTGACCACCCAGGCGCTCTTCTTCCCCAACGACGAAGAGTGCCCGACTGAAGGGAAATTGGAAGTCAGCGGCGGCGGAAGCACCTCGCTCGTGGTCGTCAATCCCGACGGAAGCGTCGATTTCGACGATAACAACAATGGCACCATTGAAAACGATGACGATGGCATCGCTGAACCCGGAGAAGACAAGCACTTCGACACCTGCGACGACGCCGACGTCTGCGCATAGATTTATTTTAGAATCACAACTCAGGGGGACGCCGGGCAACCGGCGTCCCCCTTTCGCGTTTTATACCCTGCCGTTTTTTACCTGCACAGATCAAGGCATCGTTCTTGCTTTTCCCTAAAGAGATGGGATTCAAACCCAAAGGCAAACAACGCTTTTCTCCTATGAACCAGCCGTCGGCATGCGTCCTCTTTGCACTTTTTCTGCAAAAGGCTGCATCCATTCACCTTCAAAGGACCCTCTCATGAAGCAGATGACGCTCTACATCGGATCGGCTCTAAAATTTTTTATCGGAATCGTTTTCATTGCCGGTTGCGCGGGCGGGGGAGGCGGAGGAAGCCCCGCGCCGGGCGATACGAAACCGCCGCAGGCCCTCTCCCTTAAAGGAGAAGAGGCCGGAGGCCGGGTCGTGTCGTTCATGGTCGATTTCGACGAGCCGGTCGATCCCGCCACGGTCAACGACGCGCACTTTAAATTGACCGCCGAATCGGGCGAAGCGGTCCTCATTCAACTCGGATGCGCCGATTCCTGCCGGCAGGTGATCCTCACCCCTCAGACGGAGATCCAGCCGAATGTCTTGTATCGGCTCCAGGTCAGCCTGGTCACCGACATGGCCGGGAATCCCCTTCCGGAACCGGC
>ORMF010527872.1_pt1 | contig 35963 bp, 34 predicted proteins | sample 1779871 | NCBI WGS metagenome assembly ORMF01 (sample SAMEA104232316, study PRJEB22302) | groundwater metagenome | biome: forest; feature: aquifer; material: groundwater | place: USA | collected 2011-08-07 | depth 5.4 m
CGCTTCCGTAGTGGTGATCTTGCGATTGACGAAATCGTAGGTCGTCTGCGTCTTGAAGCCGCGGGCGTCCTTGGTCTCCTTGACGCGGCCGTCGCCCCACCAGACCGTGGTGGTGAAGTGGGTCAGCGGATCGGTCAGCTTGCGGGCGCGGTGCAGCTCGTCGTACTCGCGGCTCCACGTGTGATTGAGCGGGTCCGTGACGCTCGTCAGATTGCCGGCATTGTCATAGGCGTTGGTGGTCACTTTACCCCTCGCATCGGTGACCTGCGTGACCCAGCCGCGCGCATTGTAAGCGAGGCGGTTGCGGTTGCCAATCTCATCACGTGTTTCCAGCTGTTGGCCCGCGTTCCGAAAAGAACTGCGTCGCCTTTTGGCTACCGCTGAGGGAATAGTGAATGTCCCCGTTTCTTCTCCCCCTGCCCGTTCTTGTGGGGCGTGATTCATCCAACCTTCTTCCGGAAATACTCCAGCGTCTGCCGCATGCCGGTGCGCCGCTCCACTTTCGGCTCCCAGCCCAACACCGTGCGCGCCCGTGTGATGTCGGGCCGGCGCACCTTGGGATCATCCTGCGGCAACGGCTTGAACTCGATGCGGCTTTTGCTGCCGGACAGTTCCAGAATCTCTTTCGCAAAGTCCAAGATGCTCACCTCGTTGGGATTGCCGAGATTGACCGGTTCGTGGTAGTCGGCCAACAGCAAGCGATAGATGCCTTCGACCAAATCGGCGACGTAGCAGAAGCTGCGCGTTTGCGAACCGTCGCCGTAGACAGTGAGCGGCTCACCCCGCAGCGCCTGACCCATGAGATTGGGCACGACGCGGCCATCGTCGAGCCGCATACGTTCGCCATAGGTGTTGAAGATGCGGACAATGCGCGTGTTGACGCCGTGGTAGCGGTGGTAGGCCATGGTGATCGCTTCGGCGAAACGCTTCGCTTCGTCGTAACAGCCGCGGACGCCGATCGGATTGACGTGGCCCCAATAATCTTCGCGCTGCGGATGCACTTCGGGATCGCCGTAGACCTCGCTGGTGCTGGCGAGGAGGTAGCGGGCGTTTTTCGCTTTCGCCATGCCGAGCGTGTTGTGGGTGCCGAGGGCGCCGACTTTGAGCGTCGGAATCGGATGGCGCAGGTAATCGACCGGACTGGCGGGCGAGGCAAAGTGAAGGATGTTGTCGATGGGGCCGTCGATTTCGAGCGGATGCGAGATGTCGTGGCGGATGAAGGAGAAACGATCATTGCCGCGCAAATGCTCGATATTGGGCGTGGCGCCGGTGATGCAATTATCCACGCAAACGACTTCGTGCCCTTCGGCAAGAAAGCGTTCGCATAAATGTGAGCCGACGAAACCGGCGCCGCCGGTGATGAGAGTGCGCATGCGTTAGTCCCGTTCTTCGAACCAGGAATCGATCCAGAAGCGGCAGCGACCGAGCCAATCGTTGGGAGGGACCGTCCGAATTCCGTAAAGGAGTTGGGTCACGATGCCGTTCGCGTCGGTCACCACAAGCAGAACACGGTTGCGTCCCCACCAGGCGACGAACTTCTCGTCAGGATTTGCTCGCATTTTGGCCAGGGGGAGCGATATCGTTGCGGTACAGAGCATCTCAAAGCCCTCTCCTTGTTTTTGTACGCAAATCCGGTTGTAACCGCGACGGCCGCCGGAATAGTCGCCAGGCGGTGCATTGACGAAGCGCTCGACGTCCGCCACCGTCATCCCGATTGCTATCTTGTTGAAGACCGCCGCGCTAAGCCGCGGCCGCGGCTTGCTCAGGAACCACAGTGCCGCGGCGATGAGCAACGACACCAGCACCCCGAACACGTAACACCACCAACTTCGCTTCTTCACGGCCGACTCCTTCCGTGCCAGCGCGATTGCCAATCTCCTCCATCAAAATATGCTACCTGAAAGGAATTTTCCAGGGATTTTGGGATTGACGAGCGCTGCCCCTTGTCGCGTATTCTGTGACATGAGGCTGTCACTCGATTTCGTTGGACCGACGCGAGGATGCAACATGGGACGACCGCTGCGCACCTTCACCGTTTTGCCGCATCTTCCGGGCCGGCTGCAGGGACTGCATCGCCTCGCCTACAACCTGTGGTGGTGCTGGAACCACGAAGCCGTGTCGCTGTTCCGCCGCATCGACGACGAGTTGTTCGAGAAGCTGGAGAACAGCCCCGTCAAGCTGCTCGCCCAGGCCGGGCAGGAACGCCTCGATCAACTGCTGCGCGACGAGGGTTTTCTGGCGCACATGGATCGCGTGCTGCAATCGCTCGACGCCTATCTGCACGCGCGCACCTGGTTCCAGGAAACCTACGGCCACACCGCCCCCAGTCCCGAAGCGCTCCTGGAGCGCAGCCGCGTCGCCTACTTTTCCGCGGAGTTCGGCATCCATGAAAGCGTGCCGGTGTATTCCGGCGGCTTGGGGCTCCTGGCCGGCGATCATATGAAGTCGGCGTCCGATCTCGGCCTGCCGCTCGTCGGCGTCGGCCTGATGTATCGCGAAGGCTACTTCCGCCAGTATCTGAACGTGGACGGCTGGCAACAGGAACGCTATCCCGAGAACGACTTTTACAACTTGCCGCTCATCCAGGAGACGAAGCCGGATGGCACGCCCTTGATGATCAGCGTGCCGATGCCGGGGCGCGACGTCTGGGCGCGCATCTGGCGCATCCAGATCGGCCGCGTGCCGTTGTATTTGCTCGACACCAACATCGCCAAGAATAGCCCGGACGATCGGCCTATCACCAGTCGGCTCTACGGCGGCGATCACGATTTACGCATCCGCCAGGAAATGGTCCTCGGCATCGGCGGCATCCAGGCGCTGCGGGCGTTGGGTAAGCACCCCGCGGTCTGCCACATGAACGAAGGCCATTCGGCATTCTGCGGCCTGGAGCGCATTCGGTTTCTCATGGAGGAGCACGGCCTCGATTTCGCCACCGCGCGCGAGGCGATCAACGCCGGCACTGTGTTCACCACACACACGCCGGTCCCGGCCGGCAACGATGTTTTTGCTCCCGCGCTCGTGCAGCATTACTTTGCCGGCTATCTGCCGCAGCTCAAGCTTGACTGGAACGACTTCCTCGGCCTGGGCCGGCAGAACCCGCGCGACGCCAACGAGCACTTCTGCATGACCGTGCTCGCCATCCGCCTGTCCAACAGCAGCAACGGCGTCAGCAAGCTGCACGGCACGGTGTCGCGGCGGATGTGGAAAGCGATCTGGCCCGACCTGCCCGATGCGGAGATTCCGATCACCTCGATCACGAACGGCGTCCACACGCAGAGCTGGTTGGCCCCGGAAATGTCGCAGCTTTACGACCGGTATCTCGGCGTGCAATGGGGCGATCGGCCGACCGATCACAGCGTCTGGAAGCGCGTCGAGAACATTCCCAACGCCGAGCTGTGGCGAACGCACGAACGCCGGCGCGAACGGCTGGTCGTGTTTGCCCGCCGCCGTGTGCGTGAGCAACTGCTGCGGCGCGGCGCCCCGCCGGCGGAAATCGCCCGCTCCGAGGAAGTGCTCGATCCCGAAGTGCTGACCATCGGCTTCGCGCGCCGCTTCGCCACCTACAAGCGCGGCGCGCTCATCTTCCGCAACCTCGAGCGCCTCACCGCCATCGCCAATGACAAAGATCGTCCGGTGCAGATCATCTTCGCCGGCAAGGCCCATCCGCGCGACCACGGCGGCAAGGAGCTGATCGCGGAAATCGTCCACGTCTGCCGCCGCGCCGAGCTGCGCCGCCGCATCGTCTTCATCGAAGATTACGACGTCAACGTGGCCCGCTACCTGGTGCAGGGCGTCGATGTCTGGCTCAACAACCCGCGCCGGCCGCTCGAAGCGAGCGGCACCAGTGGCATGAAAGTGTGCGTCAACGGCGGCATCAACATGTCGATCCTCGACGGCTGGTGGGTCGAAGGATTCCACAGCGACAACGGCTGGGCCATCGGCGCCGGCGAGGAATACACCGACCTCAATTACCAGGACGACGTCGAAAGCCGGGCGATCTACGATTTGCTCGAACAGGAAATCGTACCTCTCTATTACACGCGCGCGACCGACGGTTTGCCGCGCGGCTGGATCAAGGTGATGAAACGGGCCATGTCCACGGTGTGCCCCGTCTTCAACACTAATCGGATGGTGCAGGAGTACATGGAAAAGTGTTACGCGCCGTCGGCCGATCGCTTCGAAAAGCTAACGCAGGAAAAGCTCAAGCGTGCGGCGGCGCTCTCGGAATGGCGGCGTCGGCTGGGACGTGAATGGGGCCAAATCCGCGTCGAGCAAATCGAGGCGTCGGGCGCCGACCCGATGCACGTCGGCAGCCAGCTCGAAGTCCACGCGCACATCAATCTGGGCAACCTCAAGACGGACGACGTCGAAGTGCAACTTTTCCACGGCCTGGTCGACAACGCCGGCGACATCCCGCATCCCGCCGCCCAGGCCATGCACCACAACGGCAGCCATCACGGCGCCGCCATGGTTTTCAAGGGAACCATCCCGTGTCGGGCGAGCGGCAACTACGGCTACGCGGTCCGCGTCCTGCCCAAGAATGCCGATCTGGCAAATGCGTTCGAGCCGGGGCTGATTTGCTGGGGATGACAGCGAATTTCGCTTGCGGCTTGGCGGATTCGCTTTGCCGCAAGCGGCGGATGTCCATTCCGGAAACGATTGCCGATTCCAGCTATGCTCGAAGGACGGCATCGGCGATAATGGTGCAGGTAGGTCAATGCAGTTCCAAGGAGTTAGCCGTGCCTTCACCCTTTCCTGGTATGAACCCGTTTTTCGAACAAGAAGACATATGGCAGGACTTCCACCAGAGTTTCATTCCCTTGGCGCGGGAGATGTTGAACACACAAGTGCAGCCCAGTTATTTTGTGAAGATCGACGAGTATTTGTTCATCCACGAGTTGTCGAGTGAAGAACGTAGGCACCTGGGGCGCGGCGATTTGACGCTGGGAAGAGGGCCGGTGGCGCCGGCAATTTCGGCGCCGGTCGCTGTGTTGTCCGCGCCTGCCAACGCTAGCATTCCTCTCGCTGTTGACATCGAACATCATGCATTCTTGGAGATTCGCGATCGCCGCAATCGTGATGTCGTGACGATCATTGAATTGCTAAACCCGTCGAACAAGAATCCAGGGCCGGATCGGGAGCAATACCTCGGCAAGCGCCGGCAAATCCTGCTGAGCAACAGCCATTTCGTCGAGATTGATTTGCTGCGCGGGGGACCACGCTTGCCCGTCGACGGCTTGGCGCCGTGCGATTACTATGCCTTGGTCAGCCGAGTTGAGTCGCGTCCGCAGGTCGGTGTTTGGCCAATCCAACTTCGCGAACCGCTCCCTGCGATTCCCGTCCCCTTGCGCAAGCCCGACGAAAGCGTCTCCCTGGATTTGCAGCAACTGATCCATCGAGTGTATGACGGTGCCGGCTATGCGAGCCACATCTATGCTGGATCGCCGAAACCGCCGCTGACTCCGAATGACCAGGAATGGGCCGAGAGCATCCTCACGCAAAAAACGGTGACTACAGCTTGATTGCTGTCGGCGCTGGCTGCACTATTCCCGATACAGCGCCTCCAACTCCGCCCGGTGCCGCTCATGCACCACATTGCGCCGCAACTTCAAACTTACGGTCAGCTCGTCGGCAGCGATGCTGAACTGCCGCGGCAACACCACGAACTTCTTCACCTGTTCCCAGGGCGCCAGCTCGGCCAGCGCCGCGTTGACGCGCTGGGTCAACAGGGCCGTCACCTGCGGGTGCGCTGCCAAGGCCTCGTCCGTCAGGTTGCTGACGGCTTGTCCCGCGGCGAGCGCTTGATGCCGCAAATTGCCCCAGTGCGGCACAATCAGCGCCGTCAAGTAGTTTCTGCCATCGCCGTACACCACCGCCTGGTCGATGCATGGATCGGCCAAAAGTGCGTTCTCCACCACCGCCGGCGCAACCTTCTTGCCGTTCGACAAAACAATCAAATCCTTCTTTCGGCCGGTGATGTGCAGGAAACCCACTTCATCGATGCGTCCCAGGTCGCCGGTGCACAGCCAGCCATCGACCAGTGCCTCGGCGGTCGCCTTGGCGTTGTTCCAATAGCCCTTCATCACATGCGCGCCGCGCGTCTGCACTTCGCCGTCGGGGCCGATCCGCACTTCGACGTTGGGCATGGGCGGGCCGACCGATTCGATCTTGAATCGGTCCTTGCGATTGAACGAAATCACCGGCGCGCTTTCCGTAAGGCCGTAACCTTGCAAGAGCAACAGCCCGGCGTCGTGATAGGCCTGCGCGATGGCCGGCGGCAGCGGCGCTCCGCCGCAGCCCAGCCAATCGACGCGCGCGCCAAAGAGCGCGCGCAGCCGCCGCGCGGTTTCCTTCGGATCCTGACTCGCCACCGCCGTCAACACTTTCTCGTAGAAGCGCGGCACCGACGACATGTGCGTCGGCTGCGTCTCGGCGAGGTCGGCTACCAGCGTGTCGGCGGACTCCGCCAGGCACAGCACCGCCCCGGTCCACAGGTGGTGATAATGATCCACCGTGCGCGCGTAGATGTGACTGAAGGGCAGCCAATTGAGAAACACCGACTCCGGACCGCAATGTGCCAATTCGTCAAAGCCCTGCACGTTGCAGAGGAGATTGCCGTGCGTGAGCATCACGCCCTTGGGATTGCCCGTGGTGCCCGAGGTGTACATGATCGTGGCCAGGTCGTCCCGGCCGATTTGCTGTTCACGATCTTGCAATTCCTTCGCCAGGCTCAAAAGAAACGCACGGCCCTGCTGCAGAAAAGAACGCCAGGTGATGGCCTCGGCCCCAGCGGTTGGGTCCATCACCACCACGCCGCGCACCAGCGGCAATTGCGACCGGATCGCTCGGACCTTGGCAAGCTGCCCGGCCGTCGAAACGAACAACCAAACAGCCCCAGCGTCGGCGAGTTGAAACTGGACTTGCTGGGCGGTCAACGGCGCATGCATCGGCACGTTGACGGCGCCGGTCGCCATGATTGCCAAGTCGGCCACGAGCCATTCGACGCGGTTCTCCGCCAAGAGCCCGACGCGGTCGCCCGGTTGAACGCCAGCAGAGACCAGCGCCGCAGCGCAGGCCTCGACCTGTTCGCGATAGTCGGCCCAGGTGACGTCGCCATACATCCCTTGCCGCTTGTGCCGCAGCGCCACACGTGGGCCGAAACGTCCCGCTTGACGACGGTGCAACTCGGGCAGGTTGCGCACTTCCATAGGAAATCGATCCCTCGCAAACAACAGGGCCGAGCGAAGCGACCCATGGGGCTGTTACACTTTGACAATACGCGGACGCAGCCATAATGGTAAGCCCACGAATCGCTTTCCGCATGGCCTCGCGCAGCCGTAGCCGAATTCGCAAGAATTCGGGTCCGGCGGTAGCGGAATTCGCAAGAATTCCGGAACGGCGGAACCGGAACGGCGGAACCGGAACTCTTGGCGAGTTCCGCTACGTTATCGGGTCGCGCTATGCCGCCAGCGGCGCTTGGGAGTTTGAGATGCGTGGCCGATTGATTTCGAAAATCAATGAGTACAACAAGAAGCCCACGGAGAGCTTTCCGTGGGCTTGCCGGGCATCCGTCATTGCCTTGCCAATCTACGCGCCTGCTTGAAATTCCATCCGCACATTGGCCGGTCCGCTGTTCTCCAGTTCGCTCAAAAGCTGGCGGGCGCTTTCCAGATTGGGATTGGTGTGCACGGCCATGCGCAGGTGGTGCATGCCCTCTTGCGTGCGCTGCATGTGCAACAACATGCGGGCCACGTTGTAATGAGCGCTGGCGCCGCCCATCGAGCGCGTGAGCAGCGCGACGCTCTGCTCGGTCTGCCCGCCGCGGGCCAGCGTGAAGCCGAGCGTCGTCAGGTACAGGCGATTTTCCGGTTCCATGTCCAGGGCCTTTTGCAAGCACGCGGCGGCCTGGGCAAAGTCCTTGCGGCGGTTGTGCATCTGGCCTTGCTCGAACCAGAAGATCGATTCTTTGGGGAATTTGGCCTGCGCCTTCTTGAAGATGTCCTGGGCGCGGTCGAAATCGGCGAGATCGACGTAGATGCGTCCCAGGCCGCGATGGGCTTCGATGCAGTTCGGATCCATCTTCAGTGCGAGCTGGTAACGTTCCTTCGCTTCGTAGCGCACTTTGAATTGCTGTTCGGCGTCCTTGCCGGGCGTGTTGGCCTCGGCTTCGTTGAATTTGGCGGCGGCGACAAGCAGGCGGGCCGCGACCTTCGGGTCTTTCTTGGCGTTGGCGTCAGCGGACGCTGATGTGGCCGTGGCGGCGGCCGGCGGAGGCATGGCAGCTTGCGGCATCTTCTGTGTGCCCGTGGTGAAACAGCCAGCGCACAGCAGCAGACTGCACGCCCAGGAGAGCGACTTGCGATCTTCCATGATCGACCCCTCAATGCGCCGCTCGCGGTTGAGCGCTCGAAGCGCGCAATGCCGCCGGCGGCTACGCCTAGGTTTCCAAGTTTCCGAAGTCTTCTCAATTGCGGGGGTTGTCGAAGACTCGCTGGCTTGCCTATCAGAACTCGTTGATGAAGCTCTGCGCTGCTTCCATGATGAGTTCACGGGTCAGATGAACTGGCTGTCTACGAAATCGGCAGATCGACTGGACGATCTCCAACAAATCGCGGCTGTCGCTAGCGCGCGGATTGCGCCCCTGGTCGTAGTAGCGCTCGTACATGAAATCGATCGCCTCGGGGCACGGATTCATCCCGAGCCGTTTGACCATGTTGTTGAAAATGCGCTCGTAGATTTCGCGCGGCGGCGCATCGATGCCCACCTTGTGGCGAATGCGGCGCAGGAAGGCATCGTCCACCAGATCCTTGGGATCGAGGTTGGTCGAGAAAATGATGAGCTGCTCGAAGGGCACCTCGAATTTCTTGCCCGAGGACAGCGACAAGAAGTCGTGGCGGTCTTCCAGCGGCAAGATCCAGCGATTGAGCAATTCCTTGGGGCTGCACAATTGGCGGCCGAAATCGTCGATGAGGAAAACGCCGCCGTTCGCCTTGATGTGCAGCGGCGCCTGATAAAAGTTGGCGTCGCTGTTGAAGCGGAGGTCGAGCATGCTCAAGTTCAGCTCGCCGCCGGTGACGATCACGGGCCGGCGGATGCGCACCCAGCGGGCGTCGATGGTGCCGGTGTTGAGCAGCCGGCGAATGGTCGCCTCGTTGTCTTCCAGGCGGTCGTGAATGTCGTTGTCCACGCGCTGGTGCACGGCTTGATCGTACAGGGTGATGATGCTGTTCTCGGCCTGGAAGGCGAAGGGCACGTAGATTTCGCCGCCGGCGTTGTTCATGAAGTCGCCGATGGACCGGGCCACCGACGTCTTGCCGTTGCCGGGCGGGCCGTAGATGAACACCGACCGTCCGCTGACGATCGCCGGGCCGATGGCGCTGAACATTTCTTCCTTGATGACCAGGTGCGCGAACGCGGCCCGCAGCGGTTCGGGACTGCAACCGATGCCGGTGACCGCCTGGCGATACGTTTGCTCCACATAGTCTTCGAGCGGCACCGGCGCGGGGCCGACGTAGGTGCACTGCTTCATCGATTCCTGAGCGCGCTTGCGGCCTAGCTCGGTGAGGTTGAAGCGATAGCTGACGCGGCCGATGAGATCGCCGCCGGCCACCTCGATGCCCTTTTCATCCTTGAGGAATTTGAGCGACTCTTCCAGCACCTTGAACGGCAGGCACAGAGAGCGTGCCAGGTCCAGGCCGAGCATGCTGCCATGCACGTACAGCGTGCGCAACACCAGATCGTTCAGAAACGACAGTTTCAGCCCGGCCTCTTTGAGGCTTTCCGGCGCCGTCGGCGCTTCCGGCAAGCCCGCCCCTTCCATGACCATATGCCCGTTCTTTGGTGCGGCAACCATGGGGAGTCCCTCGAGAAAAACACGCACGGTTAGCCGCGCCGCGCTCGCGGAGCGCGAACGTTCGCGCTCCGCGAGCGCGGCGCGGCTAACCAACCATACGTTATTTTTTCCAGAGGATGAAGATTCCGACCAAAATGAACACGAACGACACTTGGATCAGACGGGTGCGATTGCCGACGACGTCTTGCAAAAAGCCGGCAAAAAGCGGCGCGGCGGCGTCCGCGGCAAGAACGGGATGGTCGGCCGCGCTCGCGCAAGGAACGCCGCCCGGAAACGCGGTCAGAATTGCTGCCGCGAGCAGCAGGCCCAAGAGCCAGCGCTGGGCGCTCGGACAAAGCAAGGAGCTATTCATGGTGCGGATCCCAGGTGTCGAAGCAGCGATGCTGGCGAAGCAGGCAGCGCCGACAAGCGATGGCTTGTCTCGGTCATTCCTGTCGGCGTTGCCTTTACGAATTCACGGTTGCAATCAGTTCTTCTTCGATTCCGGACTGACAGTCGTGTTCCCCGTCGTGTTTTGCACCTGCGGCGCGCCCGCCTTGGCCCGGTCGTTATCGGCCTGACGCTGATCCACGACGTTCGCGGGCAGCCGGTACAAGTTCGGCGCCGCCGGCGACGGAATGCCCGGCACCGACGCATCACGCACGGTCACAGCAAACGCCACCGCTTGCTTGCGGTTGGCGGCGAGGGTGTCGAGGTAGCTCTTGACCGCGATCCTGCGCTCTTCGTTCGCCTTGTCTTGATCCTTGGCGTCGTGCGACCATTGCACGAAAACCATCGGATCGGGCGCCGGCTGACGCCGGGCCAAGTACTTCAAGTGCTCCCGGCCGGAGCTGTTCAGCGTGGCCGTCCCTGCCTCAAAATGCTCGTTCCACACCGTTTGATCCAGCGCGTGCCCGTTGGCGGCCTGGGCGTTGAAGGCGTCGCGGACCGAATGGCGGGCCTGGTAGTTGTAGCGCTCCGGCCAGCACGGATCGACCAGCTCACGGTACTCCGGCACGCAACCGGCGATGACGCTAATGGCGGCGCCCAGGCACGTGCCCAGAGCGGCTTGGCGGATGAGTCCGTTCATCGGCAAAACTCCTTCGAGAACAAGGTCAGGAATCAGGGGTCAGGGGTCAGGGGTCAGGGATCAGTAGCGAACGATGTTGGTTTTGATTCCTGACTCCTGATTCCTGATTCCTGATTCCCAGCTGTTACGTCTTCAGCAGCGTCTCCATGATGTTGATCGCCGCCGGTCCCACCAGCACCACGAAGATGCCGGGGAAGATGAACAGAATCAGCGGAAACAAGAGCTGCACGGCCGTTTTGGCCGCCTTTTCTTCCGCGTACTGTTTGCGCCGCGTGCGCATCGAATCCGACTGCACGCGCAGGGCCTGGGCGATGCTCGAGCCGAAGCGGTCGGCCTGGATCAAGATCGCGGCCAGCGAGCGGACATCGTCCACGCCGGTGCGGACGCCGAGGTCGTGGAGCACTTCACGGCGTGGCCGGCCCATCTGCAGCTGGAAGTTCGACAGCGATAACTCTTCGGTGATGATCTTGGCGTGCGGGCCCAGTTCGTCGCACACCTTGCGCATGGCGGCATCCAAACCCAGGCCGCTTTCCACGCACACCACCAGCAGGTCCAGGGCATCGGGCAGCGACAGGAAGATTTCCTGCTGCCGTTTGCGCCGTAGCCACCACAACACGAGGTTGGGCGTATAGAAGCCCAGTCCCGTGAAGGCAACCACGTACTGCAGCGTGCGCCAGCCCAGCGTTTGACCGGGAATGAAAACCGCCGCCGACACCACGAAGCCGACCAACAAGCACGCCAGCCTCAGGCCGGAATAGACCATCGACGCCGCGTCGCTGCGAAAGCCGGCATTGGCCAGCCGCTGTTTGAGAGCGTTTTGCTCCAGCTCGGTGTGCGGCATGAGCGGCGACGACAGCGCTTTGGCGGTGTCCAAGAGCCCTTGCAGCCGCTCGGATTTTTTCGGGTCGCCGCCGTCGGCCGGCGCGTGCCGCCCGCTCAACCGCACCAGGCGATCGAGCGCCTTGCTGTTGCGGTTGGAGATCAGCGATAGCGTCGCCCAGATGGCCGCGACGATGCCGCCGAACACCAAGAGCGGAATCAAATCCTGAATATAGACAAACCCCGCGATCATGACAGCGACCCTCTCAAAGAAGGTTGCCTGTGCGGAATCGTCGGTTCCATCCTCATCTTCGTCATTTTCCGCACAGGTTCTTTACTGGTTACGTTCGATACCACCGTTGCTTGCGTTTAGCGCACCCTCGGAAAGTAGCCGCGTTCGCCAGAACGCGGGGGAGGCCGCTATTCCTTGCGATACCCGCGTTCTGGCGAACGCGGCTACCCGGTTTCTCCAAGAAACCGGGTTTCTGGACCCGGTTTCGAACAGCCTCTAAGCCGCAAACAGCGCATCCTATCTTTCCCCACTCACCACTCACCACCCACCACCCACCACTCACCACTCACCACGTTTCTACACCTTGATGTTCACGATCTTGCGAATCACCACCGCGCCCAGTAATTGCATGATGAGGGCATACACACTCATCTTGATGCCCAGCTCATGCGTCCACAGCTTTTCCACGTAGTCGGGCTTGATGTGCAGCATCATCAGGAACAAACCGAACGGCAGCGCGATCAGGATCACGCCCGACAGCCGGCCTTCCGCGGTCAGGGCCTTGACCTGTCCCAAGATGCGGAAGCGCTCGCGGATGACGTAGCCGATCTTGTCGAGGATCTCCGCCAGGTCGCCGCCGGTTTGCCGCTGGATGAGCACGCTGGTCACGAAAAAGCGCAGATCGAGGTTGGGCACACGATCGCACATGCCCTTGAGGGCGTCTTCGACCGGAATGCCCAGGTTCTGTTCTTCGTAAACGCGCAGGAACTCGTCGGCGACCGGCTTCGGCATTTCCTCGGCGACGACGTGCATGCCCGCTGCCAAGCTGTGCCCGGCGCGCAACGCCCGCGCCACCAGCTCCAGGGCGTCGGGCAACTGCCCGGCAAAGGTCCGCAGCCGCAGCGCCCGCTTGGTCAACAGCCAGACAAACGGCACCAGCAACATGACGATGCCCAAGAGCGGCGCCAGGTACGGCTTGACGCCCGCGAGCCAGCTGAGCGAGGCGCCGATGATGCCCAGCACCGTGCCGATGCCGAACAACGTGCTCGGCTTGATATGCACGTCCGCCTGCACGATCAACTTTTGCAAGCTCGGCAGGTTGGGCGTGAGCGCTTCGAGCAGCGATTTCTTGTCGCGATCGAAGGCCGTCTTCTTCAGAATGGTGGTCGCTTCGTCTTCCTTCTTCCTGCGGCCGGTGTGCAGATCGAGGCGCTCCGCCGTTTTGCTGCCGCCGCCGAGGAATACGAACGCCAAGACGCCGAGGACCGCTTCGACGGCCAGGAAGACCAACAGGGAGACGAGCAAGGGAGACATGGTCGTGGTCCTTTGTCATTAGTCATTAGTCATTAGTCATTAGTCATTAGTCATTAGTCATTGGTCATTGGTCATTGGTCATTAGTCATTGGTCATTGGTCATTGGTCGCCGGTTATCGTTTGTTTGGTTGCTGCATAGCCTGCTTGTTTCGCCATTTGCCAATGACTAATGACTAATGACTAATGACCAATGACTAATGACTAATGACCAATGACTAATGACTAATCGCGCATCAACACCCGTTCCTGGAACAAGTTCGAGGGCAGCTTGATGCCGGCTGCCTCGAGGCGTGGCACGAACGACGGCCGCACGCCGGTTGCTTCGAACTGGCCGTACGAGCGGCCATTCTGGTCGATGCCGAGCTGCTTGAAGCGGAAGATGTCCTGCATGATGACCACGTCCTGTTCCATGCCCATGACCTCGACGATGGACGTGATCTTGCGCGGCCCGCCCTGGAGCCGATTGGCCTGGATGATCAAGTCCACCGCGGAGGAAATCTGCTGGCGCATGGCCTTCATGGGCAGCTCCATGCCGGACATCATGATCATGGTTTCCAGACGGGCCTGGGCATCGCGCGGGGTGTTGGCATGCAGGGTCGTCATCGAGCCGGCGTGGCCGGTGTTCATCGCCTGCAACATGTCGAGCGTTTCGCCGCCGCGGCATTCGCCGATGATGATGCGCTCGGGCCGCATGCGCAGGGCGTTGCGCACCAGGTCGCGCGTGTGAATCGCGCCCTTGCCTTCGATGTTGGCCGGACGCGTCTCCAGGCGGACGACATGGTCCTGCTGCAACTGCAATTCGGCGGCGTCCTCGATGGTCACGATGCGCTCGTCGTGCGGAATGAAGGCGGACAGGGTGTTGAGCAGCGTCGTCTTGCCGCAACCGGTGCCGCCGGAAATGATGATGTTGAGCCGGGCCTTGATGGCGGCTTCCATGAGCATGGCCATCTCGGGCGTGAACGCTTTGAAATTGAGCAGGTCTTCGAGCTTGAGCGGGTTGGCGCCGAAGCGGCGAATGCTCAGGCTGGCCCCGTCCAGGGCCAGCGGCTGAATGATGGCGTTGACGCGCGAGCCGTCCGGCAGCCGGGCGTCCACCATGGGCGAGGTTTCATCGACGCGCCGGCCGACCTTCGACACGATGCGGTCGATGATCTGCAGCAGATGATCGTTGTCGCGGAACTTGACGTCGGTCTTTTCGAGCTTGCCGCGGCGCTCGACGTAAACCTTGTAGGGGCCGTTGACCAAAATGTCGCTGACGGTCGGGTCCTTGAGCAGCATTTCGAGCGGGCCGAAGCCGAACGTTTCGTCGAGCACTTCGTCGATCAGGCGTTCGCGCTCCATGCGATTGAGGAGCGGGTTTTCGGTGTCGCACAGGCGTTCGACGACGAGCCGGATTTCGCGGCGCAGCGTGTCGCCCGCCAGGTCGCTGACGCGCGACAGATCGAGCTTGTCGACGAGCTTGCCGTGGATGAGGCGTTTGAGATCGTCGAAGCCTTTGCTGCTGTTGCGATCGCCGGCGCTGGAAATGCTGCCCAGCCGGCTGACGCCGCCGGTGTTGGGGCCGCCCAGACTGTTCAGGCCGCGTTGCAATCGAGACATCGCCTTGGTCCTTCGTCAGTGGTCAGTCGTCATTAGTCAGTGGCCCGTAGTCAGTGAACTTTTCTTGCTGCTGACTACGGACAACTGACTTTTTAGCGGAACGAGAAGAACCCGCGGCGTTCCTTCTTCGGCGGCGCTTGCGACTCTTTGCCGCAGAGGGCGTTGGCCAGAGCGACCAGGCTTTGCTGCGGCTTGCTCTTGGGAGCATGCATCAAGAGCGGCTCGCCGGCGTTGCGCGAGCCGAACATGGCCCGGTAGTCGTTGGGCACTTGCCAGAAGATCGGTTTGCCGATCGTCTCTTCCGCCTTTTTCAGGCTGATTTCGCCGTCTTCGGAGCCAACGCGATTGACCACGATCCTGATCTTCTCGAACAGGGCTTCCTCCTGGCCGAAGGTGTGCATCATGCGGACGACGTTGCGCAGGCTGGTCAATTCCAGCTGGCACACGAGCAGGACAACGTCGCTCATGCGCATCGCGGTCAGATCGGTCGGGGTGAAACGCTTGCTCAGATCGAAGATCAAGTGAGAATAGCTGGCCTTCAAGAGGCCGATGACGCGGTTCAAATGATCTTCATGAATCAGCGAAATATCTTCCATCTGGACGGGATGTGGCAGCACGGACAGGCCGCACGCATGTTTGCACAGCGAGCGGCGCAGGAAACTCATGTCGAGCCGGTCGATGTTGAGGGCGACATCGGCCAGGGTGTAATCGGGGATCAAATCGAGGGCGACGTCGGCATCGCCCAGGGCGAGGTCGAGATCGACCAGGGCAACGTTGTGGCCCGGGATCTGGGCGAGATTGCAGCCGAGGTTGACGGCGATGCTGGTACAGCCGACGCCGCCGCGCGAGCCGACCACGGACACGACCAGGGATTGCGCGTTGGCCTGGCCGTTGACGCTGATGGCGCCTTCGGGGCCGACGCGGCCGTTGCGCAACCGCTGCATGGCTGTCAGCAATTCTTCGAGCACGACCGGCGCGGTCAAGAATTCCTTGGCGCCGGCCCGCAGCGCTTGCAGGATCGACTGGCCGTCGCCGCGGGCGCTGACGGCCAGGATCGGCATCGACGGCATCTCGACCGTCAGCTGCTGAATGAGCTGCAGGGCCTTGGCGTGATCGGCGTCGAGGGCGACGACGACGAGGTCGGGCGTGGACTGTTTGGCCACGTCGATGAAGAATTCGTAGCGCGAGCATTCCGCTTCCAGCCACATCGATTCGATGCTGAGGAGCAGGTTGCGCAGGGGTTCGCGCGTGGCGTCCGAGGGATCCACAATCGCGATGCGTTGCACGTCCTTCATGTCCTGCCACCACCGAGTGAGAACAGAGAACTCTAAGGGGAACATAGCTTGCAACTTTGCGCCAAGTCGCAAGGTGGGCAAGATTTGTCAGTTTTCTGGATGGTGGCGCGTGAAAGGACGAGAGGCGCTAACCTGGAGGCATGGTTCAAACACGAGGAAAGTAGCCGCGTTCGCCAGAACGCGGGGGAGGCCGCTATTCCTTGCGACACCCGCGTTCTGGCGAACGCGGCTACGCTGCCCGAAAGAAAACTCCCGAAGTCGAAGCGACTTCGGGAGTTAGGTGTCAATGGTTAACCGTTGTTAACGGTCGCTGCCGACGGGGCCGAGCGAGGCGGGTACGGCGGGGCGCGTTTCCGGCGTATCGCTGGGCAGCGGCGGCAGGGCCGGGGCTTCCGGAATCGGAATACTGGCGAGCGGCGGCGGAAAGCTGGCCGGGGCGGCGGCCGGGACCGCTTCCAGCGGTTCGATCGGCGCCAGGTTGACGTGGCTGGCCGTGACCGCGCTGGTCACCGGCTGCGTCGCCGCGGATTGGCCCTTGGCACAGCCGGCGCCGCAGTTCCCCGTCGCACAGCCGCCGCGACCCCATGATTGCGAATTGTCGCCGCAGGGGTAGATGCCGGACGTCGGACTGTTGCGATGGGCGGCATGGAACCGGCCGCCCGGGAACACTTCGCGCGGGCCGCGCGGCGCTTCCAGAATCTGCGTCAGGAACAACTCGAAATCGTCGGCCGAACGAGTTTCACGGCCCGGCAGCCGGCGCGGCAACTGCGTGCAGTTCATCGAATCGACGAGCCGCGGCGTGACCAGGACGATCATTTCTTCTTCCCTCTCGTCGTACGACGTGGAGCTGAAGGCGGCGCCAAGGAAGGGGATATCGCCCAGAAAAGGCACCTTATTACTGGTGGCGATAACCTTGTTTTGAATAAGTCCGCCGATGGCGAGCGTCTGGCCGTCTTCCATCATGACAGTCGTTTCTGCCTTTCGGCTGTCGAAGGCTGGTACAAAACCGCCGCCCGGAAGGTTGATGCCACCGTTCTGGCTGCTTAATTCGGCGGCGATATCGAGTTGGATCTGGCCATTTTGCAAGACAACCGGTTCGAATTCGACACGCGTGCCAAACGGTTTATATTGGACCGTGGGAGGCGAACCGGGGCTCGAGGGGACGATGACGGGCGTCTCGCCGCCAGACAGAATGAAGGGCCGGTTGCTCGTGGCGGTTCCGGCAGTGCTGACGTTGTTTTGGTTGTTGGTGCCGACGTTGGCGTTCGTGGTGGCGGCATTGGTGGCGGCATTCTGGGTCCTCCGTCCGGCCATGGCGACGATGCGCGGCTCGGCATAGACCTTTGCAAGGCCTTCGGTTCGCAGCGCTTCGAGAAAGCCCAGGAAAGAGCCGCGGTTGCCAACAACGCCGAATTGCAGGTTGGGATTGCCCGCGGCGCTTTGGCTAGCGCCCCCAATACCAGTGGCAATGGCATTGAGTAAACCGAGCCCGGCCCCGGCGGTGGGGCCGATGAGACTGGACACGAAGTAGTTCTGGCGGTTCTCGGCCCAGTTGAAGCTCATGCGGCGGAGTTCTGAGCGATTCACGACCGCGACAATCACTTCCAGCTCGACCTGCTGGACGCGCGGCACGTTGTTGCTGTATTCCTCGCCCGCGATTTGCACCGAGATGACGACGTCGTCGCCGAAGGTGTTCTTGCTTGCCTGGGCGACGGTCTTGATGGCGGCCTCGGTCGGCGCTGTGCCGCTGACGACCACATTGCCGCCGGAGACGTACACGTTCACCCTGGCGCCGGGCACGGCCTTGGCGATCAACTGTTCGAATTCGGCGCGGATGTTGTCGGGCAGATTCAGGGCCACGACGGCGTCGGGGAAGATCGCCTTGGCCAGCTCGGTGATCGCCTTGATCGTGCGCGGATCGGGGGCAATGCCGGTGATCGTCGTCGCCTTGGTCGTCGAGACCACGTTGATGTCCTTGGCGCCGGGATAGGTCTTGGCGACTTGATCGAGAAATTCCTGCTTCTTCTCGCTGGTGACCGTGACGTCGATGCTCTCCGTCACTTTGTTGGCATCGGTCAGATTGACCCGCACCGTGCCGGGACCCGCCCCGGTGATGAACACCGCGTTGGCAACGTCTTTGATCGGGTCAATCTGCACGATCTTGGGCCTTTCACTGGCGGCCGTCATGATCGGCTGCTTCTTGCTCATCTCCACGCGCTTGCTTTCGCCGACGGAGAGAATCAAAACGGGCGTTTTCTCTTGGGACGCGGCGGTGCCCAGGCTCAGGAGCAGGCCCGAACCCACGACCAACAGCAGCGCCAGCGAACGAATCAACGACGTGCGGTGCATCCTAACACCTCATAGTTCGAAAAACAGGCCGGCACACAGTCGGCGCTCAGGCCCAAGGGTCAATGCGACTTGAGCGGCGCGGGCGAACCACCAGCGCCTGCCTGTCTTTTTCGTCCGGATCGTGCGGGTAACTTCAACTTTTACGGATGTACCGGGGGAATCGAAGGAATCGGATATGCCGTAGTTGCGGGCGAAAGGGGATGAAGATGGGGAAGGTAGGTGAGTGGTGAGTAGTGCGTCGGTCCGGCGCAATGTGGGATAGATCTCCGTATCTGTCCGTTCCATTTCAACTGGTTCGAACTCGGACAGAAGCGGAGTTCTATCCCACACTTTGGCAGAAGATGCGGTAGAGACGCTGTTCAGTCAACCAGGCGATGGCGATCGTCACCATAGCTGCGGCCAGTCCGAGCGCCGGTGACCAGGCGAGCACCGGCAAACCGTAGCGAATCGCCAGAAGCCACGCAATGACCAGGACGCCGCACAGCAACATGGCGCGGCGGCGGGGCCCGGCCGTTGCCACGCACGGCGGTGTGGCCTGGGCCTGCACCAGCACCGCGAATGGCGCCGCCACGATCAAATCGACCAGGTAATGGAACCCCAAGCCCAGCGTGGCCAGCAGCGTGAACGTCAGATAAATCCCCGCGAAGATTCGAATCGGCCAGGCGAATGGCCGGCAATGCCACCAGATGAGCAGCGCCCACACCGTATGCAGCGACGGCATGCAGTTGCGCGGCGAATCGGGAACGTCAAACGGCCCCGTCAACACGGCGCTTACGCTGGGCGGCGCCAACGGAAATGCAGCGCCGAACAGCGAAGCCGGACCGACCAGCGGAAACAGCAAGTAGAGGGTGTAGCCAATGAGCGTCGTCGCCAAGAGCGTGGGAAAGATGTCCAAGTACGGCGGCTTCAGAGCGCGCTGCTGCAGGACGAGCACGACCAGAAAGGCGAACAGCAGCGTGTAATACACCACCGCCGACGTCACGCGCAGCGCCGGCAGCGCGTCGAACCATTGGCCCAGGACGAAGCTCCATTGCAGGCCGAGCGCCTCGTCGGCGGCATAGGCGTAATGATCGAGCGTCGCCGGCGTCAGGCGGTTAGTCAGGTCCTGGAAAAACGGATTCAGCACCGTGAAGACGAGCAACATGCAGGTGAGCAGGAAAAGACAGAGCGCCTGCGCTCGATCGGCGCCGGCGCCGCGGATGACGCGGACGGCGAGGATTGTGATACTCGCCAAGCCGAAGCCGACGCAAGCTGCGTCGGCTACGGTGAAACCCAGCTGGGTCACTGGTTCCAGCAGAAATACGCCGATGGACGCCGCGGGACCGAACACGCTGATGGCGCGCCATTCTCCCGGCGGCGGCCGCGTCCCCAGGTGCAACAGGGTGAAGCTGGCGAACATCATCACGAAGTAGAACGAGGCGAAACGCACGTCGTTGATCGCATGAGCGAGCGGGCTTTCGACCCAGCCGAACAACGCCAGGATTTCGCCCGCCAGCCAGCAGCCCGACAAGAGGCCGAAGATGAGCAGATAGACGCGGACTTTCGACGGAACACGGGCGGGGCTGGGAATGCGTGTCGCGGGCGCCGATGTTGGTCGGGCGGCAGGCAGCATGGGAGGGGAGAGAAGCGGCATGTTGTCCGTTATGGGGTCGCTGGGTGGCGCGCCCTGAGTCTTTGAAGGGCGTGCGATTCGCTCCACGCCCTTCGAAGACTCAGGGCGTGCCACCCAAGGCACTACGACCAGCATAGGTCACAGGTGGGGCGCATGCAAAAAGCCCACGGAGGGCGCTCCGTGGGCTTGGGCTGGTTCGAAGGAGACGTTAGTTGCCGTCGTCCGGCGGCGTCTCTTCTTTCTTGGAGGCGTCGTTGGTGCGAATTTGGTGCCGCTGGTGCTGCGTGCCGTTGTAAATGTCCAGCGTGTGCACGCTGCCCGTCGATTCGCGCGGCGTCACGACCACCGGCGTCGGCGTTGCCTTGGGCTGTTCCTTCGGCGGCGGCGCGGTTTCGTGCGTGGCCTCGACCGGCGTGCCCTGGTCCGGGCCGAGACCCTCGGCCGTCACCTTGGTCGTTTCCGATTTGCTGTAGTCGTTGGCCTTACGCAAGGCCAGGCTGATGGTTCCCATGGACTGGGCCAATTCGACCTTGAGCACGTCCTCGGGCTTGAGGGCCACGGTGACGACGTTGGCCGGCATGGCTTTGCCGTCTTCGCCCACGCGCATATTGGCGTCGGCGGCGAGCACGAGCACGTTTTCGAGCAGGATTTTCGCATACGACTCACGGTCGCTGCCGCGGCGGACCACGGAGATGATATTGACCTTCGAATTCGGCAAGTTGGCAAAGCCGCCCGCAGTCTTTTCGGGACTGACGCGAATGCCGATCGCCTGGTGCCCCGGCGGCAACACCGTGTCCATCATGGATTGCTTCTCGTCGCGCAGGTCGTCGAGCGTCACGAAGTCGCCCGCGCGCAACGGCCGCTTGAGTTGCTGGCCAACGAGTTTGTCCATTTCGGTGATGGCCAGCTTCGGCTCATCGCCCTTGGCAAATTGTTTCCCTTCGAACAAGTCGTCCGGGGCCTTGATCCACTCGCCCTGATTCAGCGACTTCTTGGCGACCAGGATCGTGACTTTTTCGACATCGCTTTGCCGGTCCGCCAGCAGACGGCTGGTCATGTAGCTCGCGCCCAGGCCGCACGCGACGGCCACGACCATCAAGATCAACGTTTTCGGTTTCATGTTGCACCCTCAAACAGCCGGAAGGGAGGCTTCCGTACAAAGGAGGTTATGGGACTCAGTTTGGCCGCTGGCGGCGTCGCGATCACCTTCGCTAAGAGGCTGTTTCGAAACCGGGTCCAGAAACCCGGTTTCCTGGAGAAACCGGGTTTCTTTTGGGGTTTTGAAACAGCTTCCAAGCCGCAAGCGGCCTCGTTGTCAACGTCCGAACATATACACCAGGCAGCCGATGAAGCCGATGCACAAGGGCACGCCGTAGGGCAGGCGGTGCCAGCGCGGCCGGCGCGCGTTGGCCTTGCTCGCGGCTTCACCGAGGCCCTTGGCGGCGGCCAGGTCGCCGAGAATTTCGCGCACGTGCAGCACATTTTGTTGGAAGCGGCCGCGGACGACGATCATGCCGGTGGCGATGATGCCGCCGACGATGGCGCCCGCACAGAAGGCGTAGGTGATGATCCACAGTCCTTGGGGCACGCCGTAAAACGCACCGATCCACGAGCCGAAGCCCATGGTCATTTTGACATCGCCGGCGCCCATGCCGCCGATGGAGTAGATCGGCAAGAGCAAGCCGCAGCCCAGAGCGGTGCCCAAGAGCGCGGCGCCGATGCCGCCCTCGCCCGCCTCCAGGCCGAAGTTGTTCGCCAGGCCGAGGACCCAGCCGCTGACGATCAAGGGGAAGGTCAGCTTGTTGGGGACCTTGAATTTCCACCAGTCGATGATCGCCGCCGCCAGCATGCCGGCGCACACGACCAGGACCGGCCAGTTATGCGGATCGAAGAAATAGTCCATGAGAGGATTCCTTGCGTGCTTGGGGGAGCGGGGGGGGAAACGTGGGGCAGACATTCCCGTCTGCCTGAAGCGCTGGCAGACAGGAATGTCTGCCCCACGTCACGAATCCACTTAGCTGGCCGTGTTCAGGTTGCTGGCGACGTTGGTGAACGTCTTGTTGGCGTTGGTGCCGATCGCCGTGATCGCGGTGATGCACACCACGATAATCAGCGCGAGCATGACGGCGTACTCGACCGCGGTCGGACCGTCTTCGGCTTTCAGGAAGTTGACGAGGCCTTGAGCAAACTTACGCATGGAGGGGGTCCTTTCTGTGAAACCCGTGTCCCGGATAAAAAACCGCGCGGATCGCACTGGTCGGTCCGCCAGGAAGCTAAGCCGCCGACCGCCCCATGCGGCCGGCGGACGAAACGCTGCAGGTACGACTTCCGAAGTCCTGGGGGACTTCGGAAGTCTGGGCCGAACTTAACTCGCCGTCGTCAAGTTGTCGGCGACGTTCTGAAACGTCTTGTTGGCGTTCGTGCCGATCGCCGTGATGGCGGTGATGCACACCACGATGATCAGCGCGAGCATGACGGCATATTCGACTGCGGTCGGGCCATCTTCTCGCTTGAGAAACTCAACGACGCGTTGCGTGAACTTACGCATGACCAGGTCCTTTCTCTGTACCCGTGTCCCTGCAAAACCGCCCCGCTGCGACCAACCTGGACGATCGGGCGCCGCGAGGTTTCGCCGCCGTCCGCACCGCGCGGGCTGCGGCGAAGGCGCATCGAAAGCTCCCGGCGCCTGGTCAGCACCGGGAACTTTGCAAAACTAGCTGGCCGTGGTCAGGTTGCTGGCCACGTTGGTGAACGTCTTGTTCGCGTTCGTGCCGATCGCCGTGATGGCGGTAATGCACACCACGATAATCAGGGCGAGCATGACGGCATACTCGACCGCGGTCGGGCCGTCTTCCGCCTTCAGGAAATTCACGACGCTTTGAGCAAACTTCTGCATGATTGGATCCTTTCTCTGAACCCGTGCCCCTGGAAAATCGCCCCGCCAAGTCGGCCTGGACGGCCCTTCGCGAAGCATCGCCGCGGACCGCAACGTGCGGCCCGCGCCGAATTCACTTGAAGTCCCTTACGATCCACCCACGGCGGTGTTGAGCGCCGCGTTGTTGAACGTCTTGTTGGCGTTGGTGCCGAGCGCCGTGATCGCCGCGACGCACACGACGACGATCAGCGCCAGCATGACCGCATATTCGACCGCCGTCGGGCCGTCTTCCCCACGCACAAACCGCACTGTCGCCTGATAACAAGCGCGCATCATCTCTGTCCCCTTTCTGGGTCCGTGTGGTCCGCCTCGTCCTCGAGATTGTTGGGAGGGGATGTGATAACGGTGCGCTGTGCCTGGTGCCCGTCATCCCTTCGGCAGCCTGGCGACCCGCGCTGGCGGGCCCATGGCTTTGCGTCGCCGCCTCACGGCGGTTTTGCTCTTGTTGAGGATGAAGAGGGTGTTCCGTATTGCTCGGTGTCGTGGGGAGATCGCCAAAACGCTTGACCGCGAGCAGCCTCTTAACGTTGCCAACTGAAACCTAGGTCGAGGACACGCGGCAGTCAAATCACGAAGTGGTTTTTTGCCGAGATTCGCGGATTTTCCGGCACCGGCGGCATGCCGATTTGATCGGAACCACAGAGGCACAGAGTTCAAAGAGAAGAAAAATGCGAAAAGCGGCAAACGAGAGAGCCGATTCAGACCAGGCGAAATGACGGATCGGGTCGGACCTGCATTTCCACTGCAATTGCTTTCCCGATTTGGTTTTCTCGGTGTCCTCTGTGTTACTATGTTACTATCCCGCAGAGTCTGCGCGGGCCGCGAAGAATTCTTGAGCCACAGATGAAACACAGATTGAACACAGATTTCAAGACAGAAAGCAATGCAGTCTGTTGCCTTTCAATCTGTGTTTGATCTGTGTTTCATCTGTGGCCAGACCTTGCCTTTCTTCTTGGTTGCGGCTCGGCCGCGCTGTGCCTCTGTGGTGATTCATCTTCCTTGTGAAATCTGATGTTTCATCTTTCCTGTGAAATCACTCATGCTGTGCGGACACACAGTTCGCGGAAATGCGGCACCTGGGCGAACGATTGCGCCAGCGCTGCGATCGACTCGCCCAACTGCGGAATTTCCTCGGCTTTCATGCGACCCAGGCGCTTGGCGTGGCCCAGGACGAGGTAGCCGATCTTCTCCGGATTGAGCCGCATCAACCGGCAGCACGTGGCATCGACGGCGAGCAGATCGCGGCCCATGATCAAGGCGCCGAGCGGTTTGGCCTCGCCCATGAGCGGGCCATCGCCTTCCATGCCGACGATGCCGTCCACGATCGCCAGGTCCGGCGTGCGTGTGAGCGCGATGTCCACGATGCTGTTGTCGATGCCGCGCCAGTGCAGCTCGTTCTTGGGCCAGCCATAGCAAATGCCGGGAACCGTGCCGAACAGGTTCTTGAGGGACAACGTGGCGCCCGCCCAATGGTGCGTCTTGAGCTTGGGCAGCGAAATGACCACATCCGCCGCAGCGATGGTGCGGGCCACGTAAATCACTTCGAGCCCGGTGAGTTGGCCCAGATTCGGCATCCGCACCGGCTCATCGTGGTTGAGGTCGATAAAGGGGACATTGTGCTTTTGCAGCACGTCGCCCAGGCCACTGGCTGCGACCAGGTACTCGACATTGCGCCAATGCCCCGGCCCCTCGGCGACAATCACTTCGGCGGCGCCTTCGCGCTTGCACAATTCGATGACGGCGCCGACCACGCGCGGATCGGTGTTGATGACCTTGTCGCGATGATACTCGACCAGGTTCGGCTTGAGGACGACGCGGCGGTCCTTGAGCGGCACCTTGGCGCGAAAGTGCTCGAATTGGGTTTGCAAGATCGCCGGCAGGTCGGCGTCGTAACTGGGCGCGCGGGCGATGTGGACTCCGGAGAAATCCGGGAACGGCCGCAACTGGCTGGCCCCCTTGAGCGCCAGGCCGCGAAACCAGGCGCCCAAGCGTTGTCCCAGGCCGGCGCGCTTTGATTTGGGCGGCGGCGTCACGATCGGCACGGTTGCTGCCGCGCGGTCGGCGAGGCGAAAAACGTTGTTTTTCTCGGTTCCCAGGGCAAGTGCCGCCAAGGCGATGCGAATATGCGCCGGCGGGACCCACGCGGTGCGCCGGCGCTCCTCGACGGCTTCGATGATCCGCTTGTCCAGCTGGGCCAACGCCTCGGGCACACCGGGCTGGTTGCGATGCAAATCCAAGGCGAGCTTCGTCCAGCATAGATGCTCCGTATCGCCCGTCGCCAGCTCGCGCAGCAAATACTGGACGGCGGCGGCTATGCGACCCCCCCCCTCCCCCCCTTCACAAGGCGGGGCAGGGGGGGGTGCGCCTTGCACGGCGAGCAGCATCAGCGCCGTCGGGCCCGGAATCGGCTCCAGAACCTTATCCATGATGCGGCGATTGCCGTAGTTGACGCCGCCCGTGTCCAGGGCGCGGTCGAGCAGCAGCGTCAGCCCTTCCTGCACACGGGCGTCACTCGTCAGACCGTAGCGGCGCAGCGCGAGGCATGCCCAGGCGGTCGGCTCGACCCACGAGAAGTTGTTCTCCGCCCACGCCCAGCCGACGAGCTTCAGGTCGATGTCGTGTTTGGGATCGACGATCTTGAGTTCGTCGTAATCGGGCGTCGGCGGGTTTTTGCCTTGGAATTGCAGCAGGAAACCTGCCGTCGGCGCCAGCGCTTCCGGCGCCGCTCCCAACGCCGCCTCGGTGAATAGGACGAGCGCGGTGGACCACAGCGCCTCGGCCCGACCCTTGGCGAGCGGATAGCCGCCATCACTCTGCCGGCAGCGCGCGCTGAACGCGCGGCCCGTGGCGATGACGTCGCCCCGGCGCTGCCCGTCGAGCGACAGCGCCAGCAAGGCCAGACACGTCGGCTCAAGCTGCGCGGCCTGGTTCGGCCCATAGCCCCAGCCGCCTTCGGGATGGGCGCTCGCCACCAGTTCATCCAGCAAACTGTCGAAGGTCGTCACTTTGGATCACTCGTCACGGAGAAGGGCGGAGCAACACTTCGCTGCTGGAAGTTTACAACATATCAACCTTCATTTCACTTCCTTAGCTCGCCGCGCACCAGCCGCACGCCGGCGACCATATTCGCCAACTTCGCCGTCGCCACGGGCCGGGCCGTTTGCGAAAAACCGCAGTCCGGCGTGACGTGAACACGCTCCGGCTCGATATACTTCAGCACCGTTCGCAACCGCTGCGCCACCAGCTCCGGCGGCTCGACCCAGGTGTTCTTTACGTCTACCAGCCCAACGGCCACTTCCATCGGCGCGGGAATCGACTTGAGCAATTCAATCTCCGCCATCTCGCGGCTGGCGAATTCCAGCGCAAGCTGCTGCACCGGCGCCTTGGCGAGATGCGGAAACAACGGCGCATAGCTGCGCCAACCGACCGCCCGGCCACGGAAATTCCCGAAGCACATGTGCATACTGATCTTCGCCGACACGCCCGCCACCGTCCGCGCTACCATGTCCAGAAAGCGCTCCGGCTGCTCGGGATGACAGGCAAAGCTCGGCTCATCGAGCTGCATGAAATCGACGCCCGCTTGCACCAGGTTGCGCATTTCCTGATTCACGATCGGAATTAGCGCTTCCGTGATGGCTTCGCGGCTGCCATAAACCGAGCCGCCCTGCAAGCACCCGGCCAAGGTGAACGGGCCTGGCACGGGAACTTTGACCGGCGCGTCCGTCAACATCCGCAATCGGCGGTACTCTTCGATCAGCCCAAGTCCGCGCGGCGCCTTCACCGGCTCGACGCACAGATACCGGCTGCGCTGATCGTGCGCCGGCGGCCCCCAGCGCCGCGCCGGCGGCAATGGCTTGATCCCTTCCAAGTAGTCGTAAAACCCCAGGTTGAAATCGACACGCTGCATTTCGCCGTCGCTGATGATGTCCGCCCCCGCGCGCAATTGATCGTCAATCGCCAAACGCACCGCATCGCGCACCGCTTCTTCGCGATCGTAGGTTCCGTATTGCTCCGGATGATTGGCCACATCGTCGCAAAACTTCGCATACCACCCCGGAAACGCCCAACTGCCGATGACCGCGGCGGGAAGGATGGGAAGCACGGCGATAACCCTCGATATGGATGGCGAATGGCGCGTCGCAGATATGTTATGGAGTGGCTTGGTGAGCCGCGACGCGGTGTCTTCGGAGCGGAGCGCAGCGAATCCCGCGGTTTATGGTTTCCGATCCCACTTCTCCTCTGCCGAACTCGGCCGCAAATACAGCGGCTCGATCGCGAACGGATCGTCGCGCTCCCCGCGCTGCCAGCGCTCCAGCCCGAGCGCCAGCAGACTTTCGGCCCGCGGGGTCCAATCGGCTTCCGGCACGACGCGTATCGAGTTGGGCAGTCGCGCACCCTGTCCTGCCAAACCTGGTCCGGTCACCCACGCCCCGGGACTCAACGTCGCCAGCCATTGCTCGAATGGCATGATCGTCAGTGCCGCATCGGCTATCCAGGCTTCACCAGGTTGCATTCGACGGAATCGTTGCACGTAGACCTTGTCTTGTTGAGCGTCGGCGACGACATCGACCGTTGCCGCCTCCGTAGGCGCCTGCCGAGCGATCGCCGCAAAGGTATCGACCGCCAGCAGCCGGCAACCGCTGGCATAGGCGAGCGTCTTCGCGGACATAACGCCAACGCGCAAGCCGGTATAGCTGCCCGGCCCGCGGCTGACGATGACGCCGTCCAGTTCGCGCGCCCGCCAGTTTTGTTCCGCAAGGAGGCTCGCCAGCGCCGGCGCTAAATCGCGCGCATGCCGCCGGGCCTCGTCCAGGCGCCGCTCGGACAGCAAGCGTTCGCCGGCCGCCAGGGCGACGACGCCCGGCTTGTCCGACGTTTCGATGATGAGCAATTTCGGCGGCATGTTCGTTTGAAATCGTTTAGCCCCGCTTCGCAGAAGCGGGGCGGGCCGGATCCTTGACAGCGAATTGAGCCACGGACCACCCGCTGCCCGCCCCGCTTCTGCGAACCGGGGCTAAACTCTTTCTATAATCTCCCCATGAGCGCACTTGTCCCCTGGACGATTTACACCGACGGCGCCGCCCGCGGCAATCCCGGCCCCGCCGCCTTCGCCTATGTCATCGAACGCCCCGGCGCCGGCACCATCGAAGAGAACGGCTGCATCGGCGCCACCACCAATAACATCGCCGAATACACCGCGCTGGTGCGCGCCCTCGAGCGCGCGCAACAATTGGGCGGCCGCCGGCTGGTCGTCTTGAGCGACAGCGAGCTGATGGTCAAGCAAATGAACGGCGCTTACAAGGTCAAGCACCCCGGCTTGCTGCCGCTCTATCAGCAAGCCAGCGCTTGGTGCCGCCGCTTTGACAACGTCGCGTTCCGGCACATTCCGCGCGAGCAAAACAAACGCGCCGACCAGCTAGGCAATGCCGCGCTCGACGGAGCGTCGACGACCGGGGCCGCGCCGGCATCCAAGCCGAAGAAACCAAGCCGGGCGACGCGAACCGCCCAAGCCGAAGCAGTCCGCGATCAAGCCGTCGAATGTCTGTGCAGCGCGGCCGCCGCCTGGGCGCGCGGCAACGCCAACGATCCGCCGCCCGACGCGGTCTGGGAACAACTGTGGGATATCCTGCGCCAAGAAGGCGTGCTGGTGTGATCCACCGCTTGCGGCTTAGCCTGGATTGCGCACAACTCCGGAGGGCGGGTTTTCCAACCCGCCCATCCTCGCAAAAGCCGTTAATCTGGGCGGGTTGAAAAACCCGCCCTCCGGCCGTGCGCAATCCAGGTTAGCGCAACGAAAAGGACGCGCTCCCGCTGGCCAACGGTGAAACCGACCATGCCACCTCCTCCCCACATCATCCTTCCCGGTCAAACCGTCGGCATCCTTGGCGGCGGGCAACTGGGACGCATGTTCGCCATCGCGGCGCGCCGGCTCGGCTATCGTGTGCATTCCTTCGATCCGAAACGCGACGGCCCCGCCGGGCAAATCGCCGATGTCGAAGTGATCGCCGCCTACGACGATCTTGACGCGGCACGTCGTTTTGCCGCCGCGGTCGACGTGGTCACCTTCGAGTTCGAGAACATCCCCGCGGAAACGCTGGCCGCCATCGCGGAGTTGAAGCCGGTGCATCCTGCGCCGGAGGTGCTGCATATTTGCCGGCATCGGCTCCGCGAAAAGGACTTCCTCAGCAAAAACGGCTTTCCCGTGGCGCCGTACCGGGCCGTTCATAGCGCCGACGAGTTGCGTCAAGCCGTGGCCGAGCTTGGCACGCCGGCGATCCTCAAAACCGCCGACTTCGGTTACGACGGCAAAGGTCAGACGCGCATTGAGCGCGCCGCACAAGTGGATCAGGCATGGCGGCTGCTGGGCCGGCCTGTCGGCGTGCTCGAAGCTTTCGTGCCGTTCACCCAGGAGATTTCGGTGATCTGCGCGCGGGCCGGCGCTGGCACGGAGACCTGCTTCGGCCCCGCGGAAAATGTTCACGCCCGCCACATTCTTGACGTGACCACGGTGCCCGCTGCCATTGCACCCGCGACCGCTCAGGCTGCCCTCGATTTGGCGCGCGCCGTGGCGACTCGGCTCGGCATCGTCGGCCTGTTGACGGTCGAAATGTTCGTCGTCGGCGATCGCCTCGTGGTCAACGAACTCGCGCCGCGCCCCCACAACTCCGGCCACTACACCATCGATGCCTGCGTCACCAGCCAATTCGAGCAACAACTGCGGGCGGTTTGTGGCCTGCCGTTGGGCAGCGTGGACTTGCTCAAACCCGCCGCCATGGCCAACCTGCTCGGCGATCTCTGGCAAACCGGCGAACCCAACTGGGCGGCGGCGCTGGGCATCCCGGATGTGAAACTGCATCTCTATGGCAAAGCAGAGCCGCGCCCCGGCCGCAAGATGGGCCATCTGACGGCCCTTGCCAACACTCCGGAACGAGCCCGCGAAACGGTATTGGCAGCCCGCATCGCGTTGACCCATGGAAAATCATCGCTGCTGCATTGACGCTTTTTGGTCCGAAACGCTCCCTCCCGATAGCGCTTGCCAACAAGCGTTGCACAGACCGACGAACGCATCCAGTGTTCAAGGCATGGTTCAAAAACGCGCGGTTGGCAGTGCCAAGCGACCGTGCAATCGACTGGGCCATTTGGCCCCCTCGTGCATTGTCGCGTCCGTAGCGTAACTGCTGACCTGGAAAACGGTTATGGCTGCCAATTTCGCGACTATACCACAATGCCACGATACTCCACACACACATGTTTGTTACCCGGTTTTGAACCAGGCCAACGATCTTTGCAATTCTACCGTGATGCACATTCGCAACTGTAGCGCAAGCGAGGGTTGGGCCGGTCGTTTTCCAATGAAAGCACGGGACTTTGCGGAACACACCGACCAGGCTGCTCCTGCCATTTTGGCAAAAACTGCCTGAGGATTCACCACCGACCTTGCAACATTGCACATGGGATGTGTAAAATTGTTCACTTCACCGTCGGTGAACAAATGGCGTCATGAGAAAAACCTAGCCCATGCGACACAGTCATAAAACCATGATTTACAAAGCTTTAAGAAGATGTTCACTAAGAACTGACTGGGATAAAGTAGCACGACTGGGAAGCAAAAGGCACAGCGTTTGCGATTGTTCAAACCTGCCCAAAGATGGGTCGCCAGGGAACCGGCATGAACGTAACTCCAAAACCTGCAAGTGGTTTGAGTGGTACACTCTTTACAGGGAAGTCTCCCGGCATCGCCGGCAGGCGGGAAGAGCGCCGCCCAAAAGCGTAGTCCTGGTCGGGGTGTGAACCCTGGCGTGTCTTTTGAGCGTCTAACTTGATGTGCAAACAAGTGGATATCGGCAAAAACAAATGAAAACTTGATGTGCAATCGGCGTGATTCGGTTGTACGTCGTAAAGACAGTAACGGAATCTTCGAACAGGGATGAAGAGGCCCCTGTCTAGAAGGATGAAGACACGGTGAGCCGGCCGACGGCGCGGAATGGCCGACGGCCCCAACGGCATGCCGAACCCTCAGCGGTGTGCCGTACCAAAGGAGTGACCCGTGAGAACGTACAGGCACCAACCCCTGATGGAACTCGCGCAGCAGCAAGTGCGGTTCGCGCCGCCCAACAAACGGCTCGACCAGCTTGCCAAGGCGGAAGAACTGTTGACTGACCTCGATGGAACCAAGGAATACCCGTACCAGTTCGTCTGCTTCAAGATCACCGACTATCGCCCGGACGCTTATCCGGAATTGGTCATCCCCGGTCAAGACCTGATTCACGACCTGGGAATGTTCATCGGCGAATTGGCCGACTCGATGCCGGCCCTTCGCAAGGAAGAAATGCATGAGCCCGTGCTGACGCTGGAAGAATTCAGCCGCAAGCTCAATGTCACGCCCAAGACGATCAATCGCTGGCGCAAGCGCGGCTTGATCGGTTTGCCGATCCTGCACAACGGCCGGCGTCAGGTGGGGTTCTTGCCGTCGCTGACGGACCCCTTCCTCGCGGCCCATCAGGAGCGTGTGGAGAAGAGCGGCAAGTTCAGCCAACTCACGGAAGCGGAGAAGGACGAAATTCTGCGGCGTGCCCGGCGCTTTGTGCGCCTGGGCATCGGCAACCTGACGCAGGTCAGCCGCCGCATTGCACGGAAGCTGGATCGAGCGACCGAGACGGTTCGCTACACCATCAAGAACTTCGATCGCGAGCACCCGGACCAGGCCCTGTTCCCGGCTGTGACCGGACCGTTTGATCCCAGCACCAAGCAGTTGATCTTCAGCAGCTTTCGCAGGGGGATTTCCGTGGACACTCTTGCCAAACGCTTTCAAAAGACCCGTTCCTCGATGTACCGCGTGATCAACGAGATCCGCGCCCAGCGGCTCCTCGATCAGTCCATCGAGTACATCCCGAACCCGGCGTTCGACGATCCGGCCTTGGAAGCCGAGATGCGCGCCGACATGCCCGGCGCCGCCGTGTTCGAGAACGCCCGCCGGCAGTCGCGCATTCCGAAGGACGCGCCGGCGGAATTGGCATCGCTCTACGAAGTGCCGCTGCTCACCAAGGACCAGGAGCAGCACCAGTTCCGCAAGATGAACTTCCTCAAGAGCAAAGCGATCAAGCTCCTGAGTTCGATGCTGACGCCGACCGGCCGCATCGACCCGCACAAAGTCCGGACCCAGGACCTCGACGACGTCGAGGGCCTGCTCGCCGGAGCCAATCAGGTGAAAGACCTGCTCATCAACTGCAACATGCGGCTGGTGGTTTCGATCGCCAAGCGGCACAGCGGCCAGACCGACAACTTCTTCGAGCTGCTCAGCGACGGCAACATTTCGCTGATGCGGGCCGTCGAGAAGTTCGACTACGCCCGCGGCAACAAGTTCAGCACCTACGCCAGCTGGGCGATCATGAAAAACTTCGCCCGCAGCATCCCGGGCGAAAAGGTCCGCCGCGAACGGTATCAGACAGGCAACGAAGAGTTCTTCGACATCGCTCCGGACCACCGCAGCGACGAAGGCGAATGCCTGGCCAGCGCCGAACAGGCCACACACAAGGTCAACCGCCTGCTCGAGTACCTCGACCCGCGCGAACGCGAAATCATCCGCATGCGTGCCGGCTTGGACGGCCATGAAAACATGACCCTGGAAGAGATCGGCGACAAGCTCGGCATCACCAAGGAGCGCGTCCGCCAGCTCAACGTGCGGCTGATGAAGAAGCTCCGCAATATCGCGGAAGGGCACAAGGAAGAGATGTTGTAAACCCCCAAGCCCTAGGGCGAGCGCAGCGAACCTTGGGGACTGACGATAACGCCTCCAAATCCCGAAGCCCGGCGGAGCCGACCTTCGGGGAGTACACGAGCAGGCCCCACCGCACGGTGGGGCCTGCTTTCATTGTGAACTCGCAGTCGTCCCGCGACGTCGAATCGACGAACCAGCCCCAGCCGGCGGCGTTGTCGTCAATCGTCGTTCAGGATCGTGCCCAGCCGCGGTTCTTGGTAAACAGCGAATTGCTGCTGTTGCCGAACAGGTCCAGGTAGAATGTCTCGTTGGCCTCCTTCTTGCTGTCGCCCTTGACTTCGATCGTGATCGTCTTCGTCGTCTCGCCGGGGTTGAAGGTCAACGTGCCGGACTTGGCGACCCCCCCTTGCCCCCCCTTCCAAAGGGGGGGCAAGGGGGGGTCGCTCGTCGTGGCGGTGCCGTTGACGGTGCGGAACGACATCGTCACCGGCTCGTCGTAGGCGACCGAAAGCGTGACGGTGAAGGTGAACAGGGTTGTTTGGCCCTCCTTGCCTTCCTTCTTGGCCACGTCGCTGATGCTGATACGCAGCTCGCGCTTCCACTCTCGCCCCCTCGGGGGAGAGGGAAGGTTGGGAGGCGGCCGGTGAGGGGCTTGCTCGGCGGCAAGTGCCTCACCGGCCGCTTTTTTGGTAGAATGCTCTCGTGTTGCTATGCGGTCCTTTGTGGAAGCGTCGTCATGACCATTACCGTCCAAGCCACGTATGAAAACGGCACGCTAATGCTAGAGCAGCCTTTGCCACTGAACGATCACGAGAAAGTTCAAGTAACGATCCAATCGGCAACGAGCCCGCTGGTCGAGCCCGTGCGGCCGTCGCTGGCCGAGCGGATAACCGCACTGGCCCGCGACCTGCCGCAGGACCTCCTGGCGGTACTTCCCACGGACGGAGCGGCGCAGCACGACCACTATCTCTACGGCACGCCGAAACGACCGGAGTGACCGGCAATGGGCGACGTGTACTTCGCCGACACGTTCTACTGGGTTGCCCTCGCCAATCCCAAGGATGCGTGGCATTCCCGAGTCGTCGCCTGGGAGCGCGCCCATCCGAGTGCCCGGTTCGTTAGGCGAGCGGCAGGAAAAAATCTACCCAACGGAGGACGGACATTCCTGTCCGTCGCGGGCCATAGACGGACAGGAATGTCCGTCCTCCGGGGAAAGTTCCTTCTGCCGGTCGCCTTACGACTGACGAAACCCTCGCCGAAGTCTTGAACTGGTTCGCCGGGACCGGACCGCTTGGTCGCGCGCATGCCTGCGCGGTGGTCCGGACCATCTTGGCCGACGCCTCGACGCAAGTCCTGCCCCAGACGTCCGAGGTCTTCGCCGCCGCTTTGGCGCTCTACGAGGCCCGGCCCGACAAAGCGTACAGCCTGACCGACTGCCGGTCGATGCTGGCGATGAGGGATCTGGGCGTGAATGAGGCGCTGACCAACGACCATCATTTCGCCCAAGAGCGGTTCACGATCTTGTTTCCAGACCCATGACCGAGCGCCGGGGTGATACCGGGCCGGTGAGGGGCTTGCTCGGTGGTACGACCCTCACGGGCCACTTCTGCAATCGTGCGCTCAATCGTCGTTCAGGATGGTGCCGATGCCGCGATTCTTGGTGAACAGCGAATTGCCGCTGTTGCCGAACAGGTCCAGGTAGAACGTCTCGTTGGCCTCCTTCTTGCTGTCGCCGTTGACGACAATCGTGATCGTCTTCGTCGTCTCGCCGGGGTTGAAGGTTAGCGTGCCGGTCTTGGCGACCCCCCCCGCTCCCCCCCTTCCAAAGGGGGGGCCAGGGGGGGTCGCTCGTCTTGGCGGTGCCGTTCGCCGTGCCGAACGACATCGTCACCGCCTGGTCGTACCCATCCGGTGCGCAGACCGAGGGCCGGGGCGGTGCCGGGCCGGTGAGGGGCTTGCTTGCGGTAAGGCCTCACCGGCCGCTTCTCGTCTCAAGTGCCATTCAGTTCGACTTCGCAGTCGCCGGCGCAAACGGTATACTGCATGTTGGATTCCCACGGAACGATTCGGGAGTGCAAACCATGACCACGACCGTCAAGGCCACTTACGTTAATGGCGTCCTCAAGCCCACGAAACCTTTGGCCCTTGCGGAAGGCGCCGAAGTCGAGTTGACGATGACGACGCCGGCCAAGGACGACGACCCCCTCGCGGGCCTCATCGGTGTCTTTAGCAGCGGTCGGACGGACGGGGCCGCCAACCACGACAAGTACATCTACGGAGATCCCCATTCATGATCTTCGTCGATACCTGGGCCTGGATTGCCCTCCTGGACGACACGGATCAGTACCACGACGAGGCCGAAAAGGCGCACCGCAAACTCCAGAAAAAACGCCGACAGTACGCCACCTCCGATTTCGTGCTGAACGAGTTGATCAACTATTTGTACCGTGTCGGCCCGGCAGCCAAGGCCCAAGCGACCATCAACGCCCTGTTGTCCAGAGCCGACGCGGGCACGCATGTGCTCGTCCACGTCTCACCACTGCAATTTCGCCGGGCCTGGGACCTGCGGCAGAAGTATCACGACAAACCCGACATTTCCTTTGTCGATTTCACCTCGATGGTCGTCATGCAGGAACTGGGAATCACCGAAGTTTTCACGGGCGACGCCCATTTCCAGCAAGTCAACCTGAACTTCCGGATCGTGCCGTGAGACCGAGTGCCGGGCCGGTGAGGGGCTTGCTTGGCGGCAAGCACCTCACCGGCCGCTTGCTTCTGCCGCGCGCTCAATCGTCGTTCAGGATCGTGCCGATGCCACGACTCTTGGTGAACAGCGAATTGCTGCTGTTGCCGAACAGGTCCAGGTAGAACGTCTCATTCGCCTCCTTCTTGCTGTCGCCGTTAACGACAATCGTGATGGTCTTCGTCGTCTCGCCGGGGGCGAAGGTCAACGTGCCCGTCTTGGCGATGTAGTCGCCGTCGCTCGTCGTGGCGGTGCCGTTGACGGCGCGGAACGACATCGTCACCGCTTGGTCGTAGGCGGCCTCGACGCGGGGACAGTCGGCAGGGGGCAGTCGGCAGGGGGCAGTCAAGAAAAGCCTTCCGGTTCACTGCCTACTGCCGACTGCCTACTGCCAACTGAAGCAAGACCCCCTGGCTATCGACGATCAA
>ORMF011150366.1_pt1 | contig 35925 bp, 57 predicted proteins | sample 1779871 | NCBI WGS metagenome assembly ORMF01 (sample SAMEA104232316, study PRJEB22302) | groundwater metagenome | biome: forest; feature: aquifer; material: groundwater | place: USA | collected 2011-08-07 | depth 5.4 m
GTTTTTTGAGTTTTCCTGCTAATCCTGTAAAATTACAGATCAGCTCTCTTCTTGATAAGAAGGTGTTATTTACGTCATTTATCGTCTGAATAATAGACATGTACCCAAAATCCTTAAGATATTTCATATAAACCTTGATTGGAGGCATAATCTGTTTCATTTAAATAAAATTCTTGTCCTCACAAATATGTGCAAAGAAGTCTCTTACTTTTTGAAAACTCTCTGAAAACAGAAGCAACTAGATCCAAATATCTGTATTACCTTAACCAATTCAAAGACTATTACAAGCTAAAAGATCATGATTCCATTCTTGCAATTCCTGTTTCAACTCTGCAAATAATGGTAGAAGATTATGTGATGATGTTAAAGAAAAGAATCAGTCCAAATTCCATCAATACCTACATGGCAGGAATTCAGGCATTTTTTGAGACAAATGACATTGAGTTAAGATGGAAGAAGATCAGAAGATTATTTCCTGCAAAAATCAAAAAGACGGGTGGTGATATCTGGACAACTGAAGACATCAGAACAATGCTTTCATGTACAAGAGATATTAGACAAAAAGCACTAATCCATTTTATCGCTGCTTCTGGTGTAAGACGTGGGGCCATTCCTGGACTAAAAATAAAACACATCAAGCAAATGCCAAACAATTGTAAATCAGTCAAGATCTATGACGGAAGTTTAGAAGAATACACAACTTTCATACATGCAGAAGCTTCACACTGGCTTGACAAATATTTTGAGAAGAGAAGAAGCGATGGTGAATATCTTGATGAAAATTCACCAGTGTTTAGAAAATCTTACCAGATAGGAATCCAAAAAGTTCTTCCAATGAATGATGAATTGGTATTAAAAGTGATTTGGTATGTAGTAAAAAAGGCAGGATTAAGGGTAGGTCAAGAAAAGAAATCAGGTAGATTTGAGACACAGATTGATCATGGATTCAGAAAAAGATGGGATACAATAGTTCAGAACACCGATGGCATGAAAGTAATCCTTGCAGAAAAGATGATGGGTCATTCAATAAAATCGATTCCAATGGCAGGAGTATATAATGTTCCAACTGTAGATGTCTTATTCAAAGAATATCAAAAGGCAATACCTGAACTAACGATAGATGATTCCGCAAGAAAGCAGGCAGAGTTGGACCAAGTCAGAGAAGAAAAGACAGAACTAGAAAAATTAAACTCAAAGTATAAAGAAACTGTAGAAAAGTTACAGGACATAGAAAGTCAAAATAACAGATTGGTAAATTCTGTGGATGTCGACGAACTTACAAAGAAAGTGGTAGAGGATGTACTAAAACGACTAGATAGGAAACAATAAAAAATATTTTTGATATTATTTATAATAAATTAACTACGTACTTACGTACATACGTAGTAATAATAATAGTAATTTTATAATGTTAAAATTTTTTGTGGTTCAATCTTGCCAGTTCTGGCAAAGCTAATGCAAAATGAATATGCATGCAATCACTTGATTCATCTAGTGAACAGTACAGAGTATGGTCTTTTAGGTAGACTTGTGCTATTGCATTTAATTTCTCATCTTTGATAAAAAGAATATTGTCTTGCATAGCTAATTTTGATAAATATGGTGCATACTCACGCAAAAATTCATCTTTTTCTATGCTCATTAATAGAATTTCATTGACATATTTTCTAAGACTGAGATTTTTACTTTCTGCATTTTTTGTCAGTTGTTCATGAATGGTTCTCTCAATATCAACTGTAACTATATCGCCTCTCTTACTCATGATAAACTCATGATACATTCATGTATAAAACAATTAACAAAATAGTTCATGAACTGTTCATGAATATCTTATTATACATGAACTTATCATGATGTATTCATGAACCTAACAACCGTGCCTATTTCTCCTGATTATTCTAAAAAATTATACAAAATTGCTGAGGCTGACAAGAGATCTAAAACTCAACAGCTTCACACACTCATCGATGAAGAGTACCAAAGAAGAGGTTGGAAAAATTGAGCATCCCACTACGAAAATGCTGTGATCAAAAATCACATTATTTGATACGCCATAAAGAAGCTGATTATACCGTCTGTGATACTCATTATGACGGATTTGTAATTTTTTCTAAAACCGTTGTCTGCATTTGTTGTGGAAAAATAATAATTGAAAATGGCAAATGGTGCATTCCAAAAGAAATTCAAAAAGAGGTTGTGGCCTAATGGGATTTGAAGACGATGCATTAGAGTTGCAAGACTGGACTATCTCTTGTCCAAACTGTAATTTTGTTGGAAACTATTACAACCAGACCAAAGAGAGTATTGAAAAACATCTTGAATCAATGAAAAAATTTGAATCAGGATTAAGTGAAGAATACAAAATATGTGAAAATCATCTTCTACAACTAGAGGAAATTCCAGATCACATAGTTGATTCTATTGAAGGTCACGACGTTGTAATTTTGGAGTCTGATGATTAATGGCAGATTGTAATGAAATTGGTCACTCTTGGGTTTATGTCCATGGAAGTTTCTTTGATGCAAATTGCAGAAGATGTGGAATTAACAGAAGAGAACACCTAGAACAACAACTCAACAATGCATATGCAAACGACAAGTCACACATCATGAAATTGGCGGAGAACGAGTAACATGAATACAAGAGAAGGCAAAGATACAGTTTATTTCCAAGAAAGAAGAAAGGAAGCATCAAAGAAAGTAAAATTACAATTTGTGGATGAAGAGTTCAAGAAATTCAATGTATTAGATGACTCTGGAAATGTAAAATATTTGGGCAAAATTGATCTTGAAAAATCAATTGATGATGATTGCAGTTGTCCAAGTTTTGAATATGGAATGCAGTATGAAAAATTAGATGAAATTGGAAAGAAAGGAAAATCTCTCTATCTAGAATACAACGGTACTGCTTTTCAATGTAAGCATATCATTCGTGCAAAATCGATGAGAATGATTGGTTTGATGGAGGAATATCTATGACCAAAATTGTAATTCCAATCAACTCTGTATTTACAAGTCATGAGTTGACATCTGGTTCTGAGGATAGGAACAATACGCTTATTCCCAATCCCTATACTCATCCAGATTTAGGTATCTTACTTTCTGTATATCATTCTGATTATGAATCCCATTCTTGGGCTCTGTCTTGGATTATGGAGTATTTGTGGTAAAGATGGGATTCAAGAAAAAATCTGCATACGCTGGAACTTGCAAGAAAGACCAAACTCATTCCTGGAATATCAACGATGAAGTCTTTATGCAGAAAAAAGATGATGGAAATTGGATAATCTGTAACAACGAAGAATGTTTCAAATCTCAAGGTGGAACAATAGAAGAAGCAAAACAAAAATTCCAAGCAAGCAAGTTTCCTATCTCTGATGCAATAAAATTATACGAATTATCAGAGTCTATTCTTACATCTTTTCAAAACAAGAGAAAAGATCAGAAACTGCCAATAGAAGAACAGGCAGTATTTGTAGAATCTATCTTCAAGACATTATCTCAGGGGTTCAAACCATGATTGACAATTATCTTTTGATGCAAATATTAGCACCACAAGCTATGCTTTTACCTGCAGGTGATTTTGATACCCCATCATTTTTTGTTAAGTGGGTTACACAAACAACTTTCTAAAAATGACCTGTAGAAATTGCTCTCATTTGCATCTGTATGACAGTAAAAACGATCCTGAAAATGTATGCACTGAAAAGTGGTGTATGTGTTTTGATTTTGAAGATGCAACGCCCATAAATCCAGTAAAGACGCCATATCGTGCTAACATGGAATCAATACAGGACATACAGGATAAAGTCGAATATATTTTGGCTACTTTTCCAGAACATAGGGATTCCAAAGGCGATGACTTGATTACGAAATTCAGGGAAATGTTTGGAAAGAAAGGAGCTAGTGAAACAATCACTAGGACAAGAAGAAAACTGGCAGAAAAATATCCTGATACATATGGACCTACAAAGCTAAACGAACAGAAAATCAGACAATTTGACGCCTTTAGAGAATATGCAATTAGCAATTAAATGCCTGCTCAAAGCTGTGAATACATCAACTGTCCTTTATGTGATAAGAAAATCTATTCCAAAGAAGACTTGCTTTTTCATTTTGTAATAAAACATGAATAAAAGAAAACAAATGCTAACATCAAACTCAAAGGCTTTGGAGTATCTACTATCAAATGATTTTGATCAGATTTATCTAAAACCTCATAGGGATACTAGAAAAAAATTCAATCATGAATTCATTCATACAAAAGAAGGAAAATATCAGATTACAGACTTTTTCAATTTATTTGATGGATTTTGTTATGATGTTTCTGGTTTATTTTACTGGATTCAGATTAAGACTGATAATTGGGCAAATGAGAATGAGATTAAAAAATTTTTTACATCAAGATATGGTAGAGTTTTATCCATCAACGTAAGAAAACCAACAAAGACCATCAAAAAATATCGAGTAGATGTCAGGAGATTGGTCTTCTAATTGCCAAAACTAGGTTTCAAGTCAATCACAGTATCTAATTCAGTGTATGACAAATTCTTTGATGTCTATTACAAAAACAAAGATGCTCTTGCAATGAAAGGCGTCAATAGTTTTTCAGGTTATGTAACTTACATGTTAGAAGAGATGATGCAAAAGGACAAGACCTTTGCAAGATATGCTCCAAAGATTGAAAAACTGTCAATTGACCCTGAAAGAATAATCCTCAAAGACAACATCAAAAACAGAATAGCAGAGATTACAATCGAGAAAAATCAGCTTTTTTGTAATCTATGCAGTGAAAAAGACTGTATGCATATAGGATTTTGTGCCTCATTGCCAGAACTTTATGAGATTATTGGAAAAATTTCAAAATGAGAGAATACAGTGCTCGTAGTGGATGTATGGGAATTTGCAACAGATATGAGACATCCATATATCATGTTAACAAATACAAGGAAGGATTCAAGTTTTGTTCCAGATGTAGTCTATTTATCAAATGTTCTGATCGAATATGTCCATGCTGCAAGACTCAGCTTAGAGTAAGGACGCATGGAAAAATCAAACAAACCATCAAAGTAAAATGAATTCCAATATCCATCCACATATGTATATACATACATACATGAAAAAGAGAAAGAAAGAAGAAAAAGAAAGTAAAACTACTAATTTTATAGCTTATGACAGGGATAATTTTGATAGATTACAGGAGATATGTATTAGAGAGAAAACTAATATCAGCTCTATTTTATCCAATTTTATAGATACAATCGTAAATTACTACGATGGAGAAAAACCAAACAATCTTGACAAGTATTTTCTTGATCCTGATTATATCTCTACTCCTGAACTTACGGATGTTTCAAAACATCTAGATTTTTTGGTAAAACAAAAACCTGAATTATTAAAAGAGTTAGAGGTTGCATTTCATAGGGATTATGTCTACTGCGTTGCATTTTCCCAAATGTCCCAAGAAGAACGAGAGCAGAGCAAACACAACTTCCAATATCTGGTACAGAAATACACAAGATGAGCCAAGATTTCCCAATTCCATCTCTTAGCGGAGAAGAAGAAATTGTAGGAGTACATGCATCTGGCATAGAACTACAAGAGGGAATGAACATCTCACTTGCAAGAAACTATTGTGCCAATTGCAAAAGAAAAATCCACTGTTACGTCAAGGTAGACAGGGAAACAAGAGAAGCAACAATCCACAACACATGCAAAAACCAAGAATGCGAATGCAAATGCAAGACACATTATGCATGCAAACAATGCGGTTACCTCCACCCATACGGTCAGAAATGCAATAGAATTGAACCTGAGAGAATCACAAATCCTGAGGAAGATGCAGCATTTGAAAGAATTATGAAAGAATGGCAAGAGTTACGTGAAAAATCAAAAACAGAACAAGTCACCAGATGTCAAGAAGACGGAGATGTTTAATTGACTGATTTCATTGAGATTCCAAACGACATAAATATTCAATTAATTGATGATGGTCTATCAACAATAATTCTGAAAGAAGACATTCCAAAACTCAAGAAATGGCTCATTGAATTAGAGTTGAATCAAAAATGATTACACTACATGAGCAATTGCGCATTGTCCAGGACATTATGAAAAAATTCATGGATTCACACCCAGAACTGGCAACAAACTTTCAAAACGACCAACTCTCGAATCTATTGTTACACCAGCAACAAAACTATGCAATGACAGCAATATCATTTACCATCAAAGAACTTTCTGAAACGGATAAAATTTCCAAAACAGATAATGAACTGTAAACGCTGCGGGATTGCAATCAAATTTGATAATGGAATATGCATCAATGCAAGTACAGATGTTCCACACAACATCTCGCACTGCAAGACAAAAGGCGGTTATGTATACTGTCCAAAGCACCAGGACGTATTCCCACAAAACAATTCATGTGAACACTACAAAGAATATGGATACACTCCAGGACAAACAGAATCTTTCTTCATCAAGCTTATTGTACAAGAATATAAGAAAGGCTCTTTTTTGCATAGAAAAAACAACAGAAAATCATCCCAGTTTGACAAATTGAAAGGTCCCACCATATGCACCAACTGTGGAAAAAACCTGACACACTTGGATAGCTTAGAACAAGATCGACACGCCAAAGAATGCTATAAACAAAAAAAGATTTTTGCATAATTGAGCCTCAATCCAATATCTCTTCAGTTCAAGACAATCTTACTAGGAGACGTAATTGAAAGACTAAAAGATATTCCAGATTGTATAGTTGATTCAGTTGTCACATCAGTTCCATTTTTTGGTGTAAGAGATTATGGAATTCAAGGTCAGTGGGGATTGGAAAAAGACGTTCTGATGTACATGGATAGAATGAATATTTTGATGGCAAAATTATGGCGAGTAGTAAAACCAGAAGGTACAGTCTGGGTTGAAATTGGTGACAAGAGAATTGACAATTCCTGGTACGGAATACCTGAACTATTTTTCATAAACCAAAGAAAGAGAGGATGGAAGGCTGTATCAAAACCAATCTGGTACAAGAGAAACGCATTTCCATTATCATCAAAAAACATGTTTTCACCAAAATATACAAACATCTATGGATTTGCAAAAAACGATCATAATTACTTTGATTTAGATTCTGTAAGAGTGGAACCAAAGACAAAACTAGCACCGTTTAATGCAAGAACAAGAGACACTAACAAAGGAAAATTCCTTCAAAAAGAAACACGAAGAGAAAAATCCAGAAAACAAGACAAGACAAAAGGATTAGACGGAAAACCGTTATCCCATTACAAAGGATTCAATGAAAGATATGATCATGAAAAAGTAACAAAGCAAGGCAAGAATCCAGGAGATTTTATTGACATGGATTCAGACGTACTTGACATCACGGTAAAATCACTCAAAGATGTAGAACACTATGCAACATTTCCTCCTGAACTAGCAGAGAGACTAATCAAAGTTAGCTGTCCTAAAGACGGTTTAGTTTTGGATCCATTCATGGGTGCAGGAACTACAGGACTAGTTGCAGAAAAGACTGGCAGAAACTGGCTTGGTATAGAAATCAAAGAAGAATATGCAAAATATGCAATCAATAGAATCGGAGTTGGAAGAATTGGGTAGCGGTATGATGCAAGATTCAAAGTTCATTGGACGCGGTGAGGTACGAGCTAAGGTTATATTTTCTAGATTATTCAATCATCAAAAGATTGCAACACAGGTTCCAATAGAATCTCTTATCTCATACCAGGACTTTGTGTTCCTAGACCAGGAATTCAAGAACCATAAATTCGATATCGTGGTGTATAGGCCAAACGATGTCCTGGTAATCGAAATAAATTACAAGCATGGAAACAAGGCTGCACAAAAATGGAATGATGTATTCAAACCACTTTTGCTCAAGAACGCATGTGTGCCAATAACCATAGATGATTATGACTGCGAGAAATTCTTCAAAGGAGAAGAACCAAGAGACGTAACATGGGATGACGTACTGGACATCGTACAACTTTTGAAACTAAAGAAAATAACATTTTGATTTCCTCTTATCAATCTCAACTAGTACAGATTCAGAAAGAATCTAATCAAAAGCTCCAGGAGATCAATGATTTCATTAATGAAAAGAATCTACAACTAGAAAAAATAAATGTTGAAATTCAAAGACAGGAAAAGAATCCTGCAAAGACTGCAAACTTTGTCACATCCACAATATCAGACAAAATTGACAAAACCTTATTTGTTAATTTTTTCAAAAAACCCTACAAAATAAAACAGATCTCTGCCAAGAAATATGAAATCTATGTACCAAAATGGGTTCCAGATTTTCAGATAGGCTGGATGACAGAAGATGATGGTGACTGGCTTACATACGAAGTAAATCAGTTTTCAGCTTGGTTAGGTGACATACCAGAAGAACTAGCTAGTAAACTGAAACTTGAATCTGGAATTGAAGCAACAGTAGAAGGAAACAAGGTATCATTTAGAGAAGACCAGAAACAAATAGCTGAGAACCTTTTCAAGGGAAACATTCTCAAATGGGATCTAGACAATGCAATAATAAAGTCTGGACACGAATTTGACATCATTCTAAAAATCATTCAGTCAGGACATATTCCATACAAGCAAACTCCTGTATCTGCTGAGGACAGAAGAAAGACTGAAGTGAAATTTGGATTGTATGATCATCAAAAAGAACCAATTGAGAAATTCCACAAGACAGGTGCCATAGGAGTATTTCATCCTACAGGCGCAGGCAAGTCTTTCATAGCAATGCATGCAATGGATGAGATTTCTGGACCCAAGATTCTGGTAACCAAAAAGACTCTGATAGACCAATGGCAATATTATTTTGAAAACAATGCATCTAGACTGTTAAATGAGACAGACATTGTAACATACGAACTTTTACGAAACAGACCTGAATATCTCAACAAAAAATATGTCATGGCAGTATTTGATGAATGCCACAGATTACCAGCTAACAGCTTTGCAAAACTGTCTCTGATTGACTGTAAATACAGAATGGGATTATCAGCTTCACCTCACAGGGAAGACGGTCATGAGGACATGATAATTGCACTTACTGGTTATCCAACTGGTTTGAATTGGAAAAAATACATGGAGATTGCAAAAAGAAAATACCATCCAATATTTATCCACATAGTAAAAACAAAAGCGCAGAAAATAACAAAGATAAGACAAATCCTGGATTACTCCAAAAAGACAATCATCTTTTCTGATTACCTGGATGTTGGACAGAACATTGCTAACACATTCAATATCCCATTCATCCACGGTCAGACAGAAAACAGATCTGAGATTGTCAGAAACAACAAGGTTGTTGTAGCATCCAGAGTATTAGATGAAGGTTTGTCAGTAAATGATCTTCAAAGGATTATTGAAGTTGAATTTCTTTACGGTTCCAAACAACAAGAGATTCAGAGAACTGGAAGACTGATGCATTCGCTAAAGGCAGAGAGACACGACATCATCATGACAGAACAAGAGTTTGAAAGTTATGGAAAAAGAATCTGGATATTACAAGAAAAAGGATTCCATGTAAGAATTTTGGAGAATGAACTTGTCTAAGACAATCCAGATTCAAATCAACAAGGAATACTATGATCTAGTTCCTAGACCATCAAAAATAGATTACAAAAGTTTGAAAAATTCTATTGAAAATGACGGTCAGCAATTACCAATTATCGTCAATCAAAACGGTGTGATTTTGGATGGCCATACACGTAATGACATATGCAAAGAATTAGGAATTAATCCAATTTTTGAAGTTATGAAATTTGATGATGAGTTTGATGAAAAGAGATTTGTCATTACTGCTAATCTGTCACGAAGATCATTAAATTTATTCCAGAAAGCAGAGGTTCTACAATTTTGGTGGAAACAACAAATGGACACCCGTTACAAAAGGTCTGGTGCAAAAACCACTAAACACAATAAAGGAATTCATGTAAAACCTGCCAAAAGATTACACGCAAAACTTGGTGATATGTTAGGATGTGCTCATACCATATCTTACAAAGCTTTTTGGCTGATTCAAAATGCACCTGAAAAAATTAAACGAATGTTGCGAAAGGGTACAATCACAATCTCAACTGCATATGCTCAACTTTTCCAAAATGGTAAACTTCTTGATTATTATAGGAAATATGATAAATCAAATAAAAATAGATATCCTTTTTGTATCAGATGCAAGTCAAAAACTACAACACCTGAAAAAACAAAATGTCATGTTCATTCACAGCAATGCTGCACTAAATGTGGTTGGGGGTTCTGATGTTAATTCCAACCAACTGTATTCTGAAAATAGATGAGGATTATCTGGATCTTGTACCACGTCCTACCAATGAAGAAAGACAGATTTTGAAATTCTCAATAATGGATGATGGACAGCATATGCCTATAATTGCCAATAGAAAGCACATTATTTTGGATGGACATACAAGATCTGAAATCTGTGAGGAACTCCACATCAAGCCAAAATACATAATCAAGAATTTTGACTCTGTAGAGGATGAACGAAAGTTTGTAATACTGTCAAATCTTGCAAGAAGAAACCTCAGTAAATTCCAAAAAATAGAATTGGCATGGGAAATTTATGATAATGAGAAAAAGCGTGCATATGATAGAGTATGTTGGAAAAACAATCCAGATTTGGTGAACCTGGATAAAAAAAGTGGAAAGATCATCAGTGCTAAACAAAAAATCAAGGAAGGTAACGCAATGGAAATTTTTGCAAAATACATGGGAACTGGACACACTGTAATACATCAGATTGAATGGCTGAAAAACAATGCCAGTAAGCCACTGTTAAAAAAATTACGTGATGGTGAAATCTCTATTGGAAGAGCTTATCATTTTTCCAGAGGAGTACAATTAATTTCAAGAGCAAGAAGAAAATCACCAAAAAGACCTAAAGAATGTCCTGATTGTGGTTACGGAATTAGAAAATCCAAATTAAAGTTTAGACAATGTCATGTGCACAAGTGGTTCTGTTGTAAAAATTGTAGGTATGGAATATGAAACAAATCAACATAGTCAGTTACGGTGCAGGAGTTGATTCGACTGCAATGATTCTAAAAATGATTGATTATGATATGAAAATAGATCATGTTGTATTTGCAGACACTGGAGGAGAACTACCTGAAACATATGAGACTGTAGAATACATGAAACTTTTCCTTGAAAAAAAATCAATCCCATTCACGACAGTGAAGAATTTCAGCTTGATAACTCTCTTTGAGCGTTGCATTGCAAGGCATGTATTTCCAGATATGTTCAGAAGATGGTGTACTAGGGATTTCAAAGTAGCTCCAATCCACAGATTCTACAAAAAACAATACAAAGGATTTCACATCAATGAATATCTTGGAATTGATGCCAAAGAAACCAAAAGATGTAGAACTGCAAAGGAAGATTACATAACAAAATTCTATCCTCTAGTTGATTGGAATATGGATAGATACAACTGTGAGGGATACATTCTAAAGAAAAGATTTCCGTTCGTTGTAAAGTCTGGATGCTATTTCTGCCCATTTAACAGCTCTTCTAGATGGGATTACATTAGAGTGAATCATCCTAGGTTATACAGACTTTGCAAAAAGCTTGAAAGAAATTCTAAACATTATCCTAAAATGAAATTACTCTATGCTTCTAAAAATTCAGATGATCTCTGTGGGAATGGGTTTGCATGAACGCAGAAGCCAAGCGAACCAAATACTGTGATAAATTGACTGTCAAAGTAGCCAAAAACTGTTGTGACGAAACAATGATTCTAGGAGAACTTGAAAATATCATAGATCTAGTTGTTGACAATACAATTCAGAATATAGATAAAAAATACGAGGAATGGAAATGAAGTGTCCAATTGAAGGATGTGATGTAGCTGTGTGTGGTCCTAATGAGGACTCAGATTTTAAAAAACGTGCAGAATTTTATCTTCTAAACCACCTAATTAAGGATCACAAGATAAGTTTAGAGCGATTCAAATGAATGAAGAAGGTCAAAAAACAAGCCTTTACAATGTCTCTTTTTCACAAAATACAGTTCTAATAGATAAAACTCATAGGTAAAATAGTGTCCCAAAATCTAGAACAAGTATACAGACCATCATATGATTCAATGGTACTTGCAGAGAAGATTGTCACTGAGGAATTAGACACCGAAAACAATCCCACATTAAAACAATATTATTCACAATTGATGGATCAATTAGAGATTGATCGTGTTCCAAAAGAAAAGATTTCTAGTGTTGGAAGTCTATTAGTAAGAAAAGAAAAAGCAAAAAAAACTGGTTTACCTGTAGAAGAGGTAAGTGTAGGTCGTTGGTGGTTTGATGTCGCCAAAGAGAAAGGTTGCATTGATCCTCATTTCTCTCATACGTTAATCGGTGCGGAACTGCACCGAGAAAATAGTTCTATAAATACTGATGAGGGAAAGGCAAAAATAATTCAGCTACTGGAAAAAACAAAAGAATTATCCAACGAACTGATTAAAAAATTCAAAGACACACCACAAATTTTACAAACTTTTACACAAGAACAATTCAATGATTTTTACAGTCAATGGGAAACAATTTTAAAAATTGACGAAGATGCAATAGATGAAAAAACAAAGATTCCAGGCAATACAGTTCACATGTTATTACAATGTCTTGCAGTAGAATCTTCACTGACTCATGGAGCAGAAATCTTCATGCGAACAAGAATCAAAATGATGGAAGACGGAAAGAAATTCCTCACACCAAAACAAGCAACAAAATTCCAGAGGGGCGAGATAAAAGATCAACCTCCTATATTGAATCCAAAGAATCGAGAACTTGCAATATTTTTGAGATATTACGGACAACAATGTTCAAAGTGTAATTCATTTTGCATGAAAGAAATTATCGAGGGAATGAAAACCAAAGTAAAATGCATCACATGTAACAACATTGAGGATCCTACAACAATTGCAAAATGCAGATGTTGTCAGATTCCATTGTACAAAGAAAACTTGCAACACATTGTCAAGACTGGCAAATGTGAAAACTGCAATGAAGAAACAACATTACCAGAAGAACTAGTCATATACGCAAGTCAATAGATGGATTTAAAAAAATTAGAAATCAAAGATTCAGAAACTATTAAAAAATATCTGAATCAGTTCACCAAGTTTTACATTCCTGCAACTGAATATGATACATTTGACAAGGAACTGCTTGATAGTGATATTCTGCACAAATCATCAGAGATAATAGGCCAACATCAACCAATTGAAGTAGCAATAAATGAACAGGACAAATATCCAGAGTCATCACCTTTTCACATTCATCTGAGAATAATAGACGGAAGACACAGATGGAAACAGGCAATAAAACACAACAAAGTCTGGGCTACCACATTCTATCAAGTTTCAAACTATCAACAGTACATGCAGTTAAGAGGACATTTCGACTCCAAGAAATCCATTACTGTAAGGGAAAGAGAGGAATACTTTTCCAAACTTGCAAGATATTACGAAGAAGTACTGAACAAACCAAAACAAAAGATATGCCAGTTGATGATTATTGATTTCTCTCCACCATTTAACGAGGCAACAATCAGAAGATATTGTCCTAACCAATACAAAGACGATACAAAAAGAAACGGATGTTATGCAAGCGTCAAAAAAAGACATCCTATTTCAATCCGAGAAATACAACAAAAAAATCCTGCAACAATAAGGGCCGACTATTCAAAATTCCGTCATAGACTAGAAACTCTGGAAGAAGAAAACGAATATCTCAGATCAGAAATTGGCAGAGATGAAACCAACAGAACCTTCTATGTCCTGGAAGAACTACATGGCAACTTTTGGGGGTTTGTGCATTGCAGGACAGACCAAGATCTTGCAATAGAGGAGCTTAACTGGCTCAATCCAGAAAAATATCGATTACGTAAGGTCACACACATCAATGAAATAATTTACAAACAGACAGATGATGTCCAGATCCTAAAGAACAGAGTACAAAGAACCACAAAAAGAAGACAGTACCAATCAAGAAAGTTCGCAAAGACTGACAAAAACACAGGTTGTATTGTAAATTGAAAATATATCAAAAACTACTTTGTATTTTTGGAAGACACGAATTTTACTGTCTAGGTGTAGATTGTATTAATGGAGAATTGGTTTTTGCATGTAACAAATGCAAGATGAATCTTGATAGAAAATGTTTTCATAAAGGCACATTCATTTTCAGAGGAAAAAAAGCAATAGGAATTTCTAAGAGAAAGGATCTTGATATTGAAAGATATTAACGAAATAATGCCAAAAATAAAAGGCATGAGATGGGGTGCAGTAACCAATACATCTCCTACAATTGCAAAATTCAACGAGATAAACCGAATTTTACCTCACGATGGAAAATGGCATACAATCTTTGAGGAACCAGAACTAGTCCACATTGACGGAATTGCAGTTAGAAGAAAACTAGCAGACTCTATGACCTAATGTGCAATACTGAATCTTGTCCTCTCTATTGGGTAAGAAGTAATGCAGAGCCTTTTTGGTGGAAACCATTAGTCCTGGATACATGCATGATTAAAAGAATAGAAATGCTGAGAAACCAAGGAATAGAAACAACTGGCTGCTGCTGTGGCCACGGTAGAGGATTACCTGAAATACTGACAAGATAATTCCTATTCTTCTAATCTCATAATACACTTCATGAAACAAACAACACAATTCAAAATCATAGCATTATCCTTCTGGATTTCAGTTACTATGTGCAGTATAGTGCTTTACAAATTAGTATGCCATTGCTAGACAAATAGTTCCTTTTTTCAAACATAGCTCATAATTCTTCATGAATGGTGAGCTAAAAAAAGTCGTATATCAGACCATTCTAACTTATCCTACAAAATCAGATTATGAGATAGCAGATCATCTTAACGAACAAAAATACAATGTAAATCGTAGTCTAGTGTACAGAACAAGAAACAAACTGGTAGGTGCAATAGAATACACTCTTGCACAAAAAGTTGCAGGCAAGTTCCTTGCAGACTTTCAAATGGCATCAGACTATTTCAAACTGCAAATAGAAAGACTGGAAAATCTAAAGTCCAGGAAACAAACCATCTTCAAAAAAGCCCCAGAAGGTCACATGTATCCAGAAGAAGTAGATTTAGGACCAATGGAAATTTTAGCTATAGAAAAACAGCAGACAGAACTTTGGAAGAACATCATATTCCTTGCAAGACAAGGAGAGGCAATAGAAGTAATGAGGTTAATACAAAATGGAAGGATTCCAATCCCTACTACAACAAGCACAGAAAGCAGGTCTAGTCTCACAAACTAGAGTATCACCTAGTATTCCTTTGGAATATTGGTGTGGCAACTATTTAGATCCTGTAACTAAACAAGTCATTCCAGACGGTAACTTTTGTTGCTTCATGCATTGGAAAGGACTTCCAACGAGATGGGGTGTAAGACATCCATTCTATTCATGGCAGGAAGATTTGCTTAGAAAAATAAAACAAGGCAAGAGACTATTCTATATCAGAAAACCTCCAAAGATAGGAGCCACAGAGACAGTAATAGGATTAGGAGAACATCTCTCAATGATTGATGAGAAATGGCAGCATGGCCAAGTGGGATTTGTTGTAGGTACTGGAAAAAATGAAGCAACAAACATGATCCAAAGATGCAAAGACATGTTAGAGATAAAGGATGCAAGAGGTAAACCACTTGGAACATACAAGTATCCAATAGACTGGGATTATAACACAAAGACAGAATTTTCAATTAACACCGTAGAGTTCAAGGCCTTTCCTGCACAAAACAAACACATCGATGCAATAAGATCACAACCAAACATGAAGATGATAATTGCAGATGAAGCTGGATTCTTTACTGATGTAGATCAGCAGGAAATCAGGGATGCATTAGAACATTATGTAGGAGGTTCAGACTATCTGTTATTTATCATAACAACTGCAGGACGAAGTCCACAAGGATTTGCATATGATATTGAAAAAGAAGAAGAATCGATGTATGAGAAAATTTTATTGGATTACCGTGCAGGCCTTGAAGTCCATCCACAATCATTGACCTCTCTTTACAGAAAAGCAGATATCGACGAGATGTTCAAAAAGAACCCTGCATCTGCTGAAAGAAACTTTCTTGGCAAGTGGGGCCATGGTGCAGGAGATATCTTTGATACAACACAAATCAACTATATCGCAAAGTTTGACTATGAATTTCCAAAAAGAATTTCTACATTTGAAAATGCATTGATTGTAGACCCTGCATATGGAGAGGAAAGAAACAAGACGTCTTCCAAGTTTGCAGGACTAGGACTGTACAAACAGGATGGCAAAATATGGACCAGAAGCTATTTCGAACTTACTGCACCATCTGACACAGAAGGCATACAAAGAATACAACAGGAACTTGACTCTATAGGATACTCTAAACTTGTAGTGGATGGCCATTACACTGGAATCATCAAGGAATTTAGAGACAAGATTCCAACCAAAGGATTTGATAACTCGATGAAAGTAGAGGCTACTGACAAAATTAGTGAAGTTGTAAGAAACGACCAATTGAGAATACATCCAATGCATGAGGAACTTGCAAGACAGATGAGAGCAATAAAACATGCAAAGGAAGGTGGACCAGACAAGAAACGACAGAGATACGATCTTGGTGACTGTGCACATATGGGAATATGGGAATTGTCAGGTGGAAAGAATGATTACCAGATATTGCCAATTGGTTAATTCTCTAAATCCGATACATACCATCAAAAGCAATGATTACCAAAGTTGAATCAGAGAACCTTCCATTAGGTATTAGATGGACATATTACGAAGATGGAAAACCAACAACGCCTATCTTTTGGAGTTATGAAAGACTATTCCAAGAGTGTGAGGTTGTAAAATTCTTCTTCTAATTCTTCTTTTTTATAAAATTATAATCAATTAATCATGGCAAAAGGTAAACCTGATAAATCTAAACCAACAAATAAAACTGCCACTGGAACCACATCTTATTCAGTTAACATGTCATTTTGTAAATGCGGTGCAGAACTGCCACAGACTTGCAGTTGTTGTGGGCAAAAACTATCAGAATCAAAAGCACAGGAAATCCATGATATCATAACTCATAGCTAAATAGTTCTAAATTTTGACGTTATGCAAAATTTCTCAATGCATAACCCTCTTCGCACACTTACTTCGCAATTTTCCAGACCTGCCAAATCCATTCCGACTATTCCAGCAAGCCATAACAAATCCATTCCAATCTCTACTGTGCAAAAATATTTTCAATACGGACAGGCATTAGCCGACCCAATCTTTAGGCCACTGACAAGTTATTCTCCATATGTTTCTCCAAAGGTTTCATTCAAAAAAATGATTTCAGTATATGAGGATGAGCCTGAAATCCAATTCGGTCTAGACTTTGCAGTAGCAGTATCAGTTGGTGCAGGTTTTCATTTTACAGCTAAAACTGATTCTCTTGCAAATTACGTAGAACAGTTTGCACGCGATATCAATCTTGATTACATTGCAACAACTGCAGGACGTGAAACTCTTGGTTATGGAAACTCGTTATGGAGATATGTTGATCTTTACAACGACCCAAAATCATTTGATATTATACAACAGCTTCCATTATCTACATTGCAAAAAATCTGGTGGTCTGGACAAAGCATCAACTCACAGATTCATTATTATGAATTCCGAGGACAGACATTAGAAAAATTACTTCCATCAGAAGTAATTCATTTCAGGTACAGACCATCAAACGCATCTCCTTTTGGCCTTGGCATGATTCAACCTCTTGTCACTCAGGTACAATACACATACAACAAAAACGGAACTGATGAAACAAGAGAGCGAATGAGCATTATAGACATCAAGCGTTCCATCCAGGACTATTTGCACAAGTCACTTAGAAGATACCAGAGAAGAACAGTTTACGGATTAAAAGAGGCTACACCACAACAAGCTAATGCTGCACAATCTAGTCTGAATAATCTAGACGATGAGCAGGATTTTGTCCTTGCAGGAGATACAAACATCACAGAAATTGGTGCAATGGCCAGAGCCATGGATACGGAATCATTTGAGAAAATTTACTCTAATGAAATAATCAAGGCGTTGGGAACTCCTACTGCAAGACTGTATGAAAAAGGTGCATTGACTGAGGCCAGTGCAGAGACAGCAAAAAAAGTAGCATTGATGAACTTGCAGGGATTCCAGAAACAAATGAAAAGAATGGTTGAGAGATTCATCATCATGCCATGGTACAGGGCCAATCCACTAAAAGATGTAAATGGTGTTGTCATTCCGTGGTCTGCAACTAACATAGAATTGAACTGGGGACTGGATGAAAAACCAGAAATGAGCACTACAGACTTTGCAAGTCTAGTGGCACAACTTTCGCCAACTCTGAAAAAAGAAGAGATGATCTACAAGTTTCTATCCAATGCAGGTGTAGACGTAAACACATCAGGTGAAAGACAGTAAATGCCTATTGTAATTTCTGGAAAGGAATTTGCTAGTTTTGATGATGCAGTGGAATATGTAAAACAAAACATGCCAGAGATAGAGGACCCATCTGCATATGTGGCATCAACAGAACAAAAGATTCCAGAATCAAATGTAAGAATATTAGAAACACTGGATGGAATCAAGAAAGATTCTTTCTCCTGGTACACTCATCCATTGCAAAAACTAATTGAATTGACTAGAACCAAGCCAGGCAAGTTCCTGCTTGTCGAAGGTCTTCATCCAATGGTAACAGATCCTTTGAATGTAGGCCATGGTGCAGTAGAGTATACAGAACAAAACTTGATGAAAGCGGCAATATCTGCAGTAGGTAAAAAACTAAACTTGATTCATGAAGTAAGATTGCGTCCAGAATATGCACATGTAATAGCAGACGGAGAATACAATGAAAAAACAAAAACAGCAGAATATTTTGTCTATGAAGAGGATCCAGAGATTTTAGATCTAATCAGAAATGGCTACATCACTCATGTCTCAATGGATGGAAAAGGCAGAAAAGGTCCAATAAAATGCGATCAATGCAGTTCTGAGCAGGGGTGCATATGCAGGATGATTCCAGAAGGAATTACTTTTGGAAATGAGTTTGGTGAGGCAATGGCATATGTTGTCACAAAAAAAGGTGCAACGTATAACGGTCAGCCTATACCTCCAGGACCACCAGGGGATTACAATACTTCTGTTAAAATAGCAGAGACAAATAATTCCATGACAAACCCAATCACAGTAAAAGAATTGGCAACTAAAATAACAAATCCAAAACTTCGTGAAATGGTAGAAGATGACACAAAGCGCAATGCTGTTCTCAAAGAGAATCTTGAGCAGTTCAATCAGGCTTTGGCATCAGGTGATGCAATGCAAGCATTACAAATTCTTGCTAGTCAGGTTTACCAAGCACCAGAACCACCAATCAAAGAAACCGATGAAGAAGAAAACATGAAAATGATACAAGAACAAATCAAACCACTTCAAGAACAACTTACAAAGATTGCCGAGACTTTACAGGATACCAATTCAATAAAAGAATCGATGGGTAATATCTCTACACAAATCCAGGAAATGAACAAGGTAATTGAAACCATGAAGAATCAAAAACCTGTGATCCTAAAAGAGACAAACACACCAACTGATTGGAGCAAATTCAATCCAAAACAGGCAGAAGCAATATTATTGCAAATGCCACAAGTTTAGATTCTTTTAAACAAATTTTTTTATTTTTATTTATGGATTCTCCATACTGTCCTAAATGCAAAGAAAAAGGCAGAAGATCAATACTATCACCAGTTCATGCAATACCAATTTCTGAAATCCAAACAATAAATCCAATCATGCCAGACATCAGACAATTACAAAAAATATTTTCAGAACATGTTATAGTGGATATGGGATTTTGTGAAGATGAACACGGAATTATTTTTCTAAAAGAAAAAACGATTACCGTGTAAATACTTCTCTTTACATTCTTTTTGTATTTTCGATTCATGACGGAAAGCTATAGTCACATCCAAGAAGGCGGACTAACATCTGGAGCTATACTAGAATCCTTTGTTGCTGCTGGTGCTATTGCTTTATGGAGTCCTGTTGTTCTTTCTGCTGCAGGAACCAATGAAGAGTTTCCAAGAGTTGCAGAATCTTCTGCTGCTGGACAGGAAACCGTAATTGGTGTTGCAGTAGGTCCAAAAAGATCAACTGGTAAAGCTGCTGATGCTGCTGGTGATAAGGTCCAAGTAGTAGTATTTGGTCCTTGCAAACTAAAGGTATTAGGCAACTCTGTAAACATTGCACTTGGCGACTTGCTTAGAACATCAGCTACTGCTGCAAAAGCAGACAAGCTAGTTCCCTATGATGCACCTGCAATTGTCAACGAGGCAAACTTGCAGGCAGAATGGGATGCAAAAGCTAACAAGGCATTTGCAAAAGCAGGAAAGGCTTCAACTGCAGATGATGACATCATTCCAGTATTCGTCAACGGTGTAGGAGGGCTGATTGCATAAATGTCAGTCATTTCAGGCCATAACATCGGTCGTCAAATCCTATACAGTAATGAATACGAAGACATCAAAAAGTTACGAGAAACACTCCTTGAATCCAACATAGACCCAATGAAATTCCTTCGTTCTGTTCCACTATCTCACATGGTTAAAAATTTGGAAACAGGCGAACTACGTCATGAGATACCAAACCTGCAATCAATTTTCCCACAAATCAAGGAAACATTGAACATCACAACCAGTTTAGCACAACTCAAAGTTTCAGATAGAGTTCTGGAAGGTGCAGAGCAAGCTGATTTCTGGAAACAAATTTGGCATGTCGAGCCGATGGACCAACCAAAGCTTAGTTTGCCAAAAGAAGACGGTGATGATCTAGCAGGAAACCTTGAAGACTTTGCTGGAACCGATAACACCAATACAAAAGATATTGGTGGAAAGATGACAAGCACTGACTTTGATACATCTGATGACAAGGGATACTATAGGTTCAAAACTGGAATCAAGAGAAACTGGCTTACCGACAATAACTTTAGGGCACTAGAAAGACACCTCCAAATAGTTGGAAGTCGTGCAGCACATTTGATTGGTAAATACATCTTTACAGGTCATGCTGCTGCAGTAACTGGTGGTCAGACAGACACAAGAGCAAATCTTGATGGCTCATCTGCAACCAGACTAGAAGCACTACTCAATGTTATTGAAAGCAAGCTACCTACTGATGGATACTCTGCAACAAGAATTCTCATGCATCCAACTGACATGTTCCAAATGAAAGTTGAGCAATGGGGTACAGGTGGACCAATTCCACTAGTCTCTGGGGCATACTATGACGCTGATAGAAGAAACATCAGTGAACCAGGCCTTGCACAGATTCTCAATGTTGAAGGAGTATACAGATCAAGATGGGTAACCTCTGGAACTGTCCTCATATGGAACGCCGAGAAAGGATACCAAGTGGGTCTCAGACAAGATATCGAGTTTGAAGACTTTGGTGAAAAGTTGCTTGGACTTGTTGGCTCTCTCGTATCTACTAGATTCGACAGACAAAACGGTCACACAAAAGCAAACTGGAAGATCACCGCATTCGCAACCCCATAAGAAATCTCTGTATTTCTTTTTTTCTTTATTTTTTAATCTATTCTATGGTAACATCATTTGTTGCATATGCTGATCTTGCTGGTGAACTGGAAAATACAGATGACGATGCCAAGACAAAGATAACAAATAAAGCTACAGAGGCAAACTTGCAAATGCAGACAGACTTTGAAGGTTCTTTTGCATCATTGCCTACTTCTGGAGATGATTTCAATCAAATCAAGGAATGTGCAATATACTATGGTTGTTGGGGATACTATCTTTCAATTGGTGATGAAAGAGCAAATGGATATGAGAAAAGATACTTGCAAAAGAAAACCACCATTATTTCAAACCAGGAGAGACAACCATCAGTTGACACATCTTCAAAAGTATTATTCAAGACAGCAGGAAATCAATCTATAATCTAATTCTTCTTTTTTATTCATTTCACAACAAAATTCCATGCAAGGACAAGATGGCCAGTTCAAATGTTCTACATGTAATGTTTCCTTTGATACTCCTTCAGAATACTATCAACATGAAAGAGAAGTAGTACATACCTCTTCAGGAACTTTCAAATGCAGTGACTGTGAGGAATCATTTCAAATTCCATATGATAAACCAGCAGAACACAAGCTAAAGGAAAAACAACTAACACCAAGTTTCCAATGCCCTGACTGCGTTTCAAAACAAGAACAAAGAATCATTGAAAAATTACAGAAAGAAGGAAAAATTCCAAAGGTGAAGAATCATTGAATTTTAAATTTATCACTATCAAAAACAAGTTTGGACACAAGAAAATTGTTCCAGAAAACAATGTTCCGAAATCATCTCATATGGTTGAAAAACTCACAACAGTTGCTGCAACCATACTTGTAGAAACTGAAAGAGTAAGAGCAATTGTAGAAGAGCATAAAAATACAAAAGGTTGGGTCACTGTTGAAAAAGGAACATGGCATGATGATGAATCATCCGATTTAATAGTAAACGGAAGACATGGATTTTACACTTATGAATATATCGAGCTTTTCAAAGATAATGTACTAAACAATGGAGGGCGAGATTTCCTTCATAATCAAGGATACACAAACACAACTGCTGTATCAAGGGGTGCAGGTTTTCTTGGTGTTTCTGAAAATGCTGCTGGTGCAGATGCTACGCATACTACTCTTGCAGGAGAAATAACAACTAATGGTCTTGGCAGGGCAGATGCAGATACAAAAACCCATACAACTGGAACCAACGTAACTACAATTCAACATACTTTTACCGCATCAGGGTCATTTTCAGCAATCCAGCTTTGTGGATTGTTTACAGCTGCAACTGGTGGAACAATGGTCAACGAAAATACCATTACTCCTGTTGCACTCGCAGCAAATGATACTTTGAGGATTACCTGGACAGTTACCATGGGATAGTGAATGACTAGAAAAGAATATGCACAGCATACAGTACAGATTTCTGGCTCAAACAATCCAGTAAAGCAAATATCTGTAAATGCATACAATCTCAACGCACACAAACAGCAAGGAATATTTGGATTTGATTCTGTAATCAAGACTCTATCTACAGATGCATTTGTATTCTCTGATAGTCTGCAAGAGATTGCAGCAGAAACAGGTGTAACCGATAATCTAGCAACAATCACTGCAACAGATGCACAAGTAAATGATCTAGCAATATTATTTGCAGATGTAGGTGACACAATTACTGTAAAACATGGAACTGGAAATATTTCACTTGGTTCTGGAGTAGACAAGGTGCTGTCCGAGACAATTCCATTGTTTTTGATGTACCGAGGCACAACATGGTATGAATTCATTGGAGATGTATTTTTAGAAAAAGCTCAGGCATTGAAAAACAAGACAATAGATGCTGACCTCAATACCATAACCAACATTGAGAATGCAGACATCAAAGCAACAGCAGCAATCGCTTATTCAAAACTTGCAACTTTAGCAAGTGCGAACATCCTAGTTGGTTCGGCAGGCGGAGTTGCAACATCAGTAGCAATGTCAGGTGATATTACAATTTCAAATACTGGTGTCACAGCAATCGGTGCGTCAAAAGTAACAGATGCAATGCTCGCTGGTTCCATCACACCAAGCAAGATAACTGACACCGCTGCAATTCTTGGTGCAAATACATTCACAACACATCAAACAATAAGTCTTGCTGGTTCACCAAGTTATAGATTATACAAGTCTGATGGTGGTGTAGATGCTAAATATTGGTTTATAGAAGCATCCACAAATATATTGAATTTTTCTGCTGTTGCAGATAATCTAGGTTCTGGAACGGCATTAATGAAATTGACACGAAATGGGATAAATGGTGTAAGTCTTACATTGACAGGAACAGATTTAAGTGTACAAACATCTAAAAAAATACTTCTTGATGGTGAAAGTGGTAATGATTATTTTACTTCACCTTCTGATGGTATAATAAATATTTATAATTCAGGTACACTAGCACATAATTTCTCATTCGGTTCATTAGGAACAACGGCAGGAAATACACAAGACATGTTTTACAGTCTTGTAACAGGTGCAAACACATCATATCTGTATGCAAGGGCAAAACGAATTAGCAATGGTTCAGATTGGACTACTGGAGTATTGCAACTGTACAGACGTGTAGATTCTGATATTCATGGCATGATTCAATTTGGTGATACTGGTGGACTTCATGATATTTTATTATATGATGACGCCACATTAATATCAAGATTCAATTCTGTACTTATTACAAGTTCTGTTCCACATGTACATAATGTAGGTGTAAGGTCAAAAATGGATGAGGAAGTATGGTCATTGGACACTGCACAAGACGGTACAGAAATTGCAATAGCAACTGGTGCAACAACACAATTATCTACAAATAATTTCAGTGGTTTGTTTATTGTAAATTCTATTTCAACTGGAAAAATATCCATTTGGTTACAAGGTGGTGGTACATTGTCTCTTGTGGCACAAATTGGTACGGAATTTGTAAATTCATCTACACCAGCAGCAACCGAAACAGGTGTCTATTTATCTGTAAATAACATTCTAATGAAAAATGGGTTTGCTACTACACAAAGTTATAGGCTTATGTACTTGAGGACTAGAAATGCAACATAGGATGGTGAAATAATGCAAGAAGAATATAAAACAACAGCAAAAATTCAGGAACAAATCAACATCATAACAAAAAATATTCAAATCCTAAATGGTGATACATCTGATCTAAAAGATATTGCCATAACAAGACTACAAAACGAAATAAAAACATCATTTGAAACAATTGGGAAATTGTCTGTATCTATTTTAAATCTAAAAGGATATGTGGCACCAAAAATAATGACTACAAAAGAACTGCAGGATGCTGGAATAATAGAAAAACCAGTTGAAAAAGTAATAGCATAGATACTTCATTTTAACCATTTTTCTAATTTTTTTGCATGGCAGAAGAACCAAAAGTAGTTCTAAAACTCAAAGAACCAATGTTAAGCCTTGAAGACGGAGAACCGATTCCCGATCTTAACACTCTTGATATTTCTCAGGAGGAAGCAGCCAAACTTACAAATTCTGAACTGAAAAAAAAGGTAAAGCCACTTACAAAAGGCACAGCCTTGATTAGGGTAATTAGCTCAAAAAAAGAGCAAAAACCTGAAGAAACGGCAGATATCTACAGATTGATTGTAAAAATCAGAAACAAGATGCTGACAGATAAAGGCGAATGGCACATGTCAGCAGAAGAAATCAAGTCAGTCATTGAGCATATCAAAAAGGCCGAAGGTCAGATTGTAAATCCTGCAATTACTGGTCAGTTGTTGATTAATCTCGAAGAGTTGGAACTTGACTTGAGAGCAAAAACCAAGAATTAGTTCCTTTTTTCACTCTTATCTTTTATTTTGTGATGTCGGATCTTGCATATTTTGACGGAGATTTCTTTGACGGAGATTTCTTTGATGTAAATGCACACATTGAAAGAGACATAACAGAAAGCACAGTAACACAGTCTGACTCAGTAGTACGAGTCAAAAATGCAAAAAGAACGGTCTCAGACCCATCTATCACACAGTCTGATTCAGCAACTAGAATAATTGGAAAATCCAGAGAGATAAACGAACCTGCAACTTCTATATCTGATTCAGTAGTACGTCTTGTAAATTATTTTAGAACCACACTTGATACCATAATCAATTCTGATTCTGTTCAAAGATTGAAATCAGCTTATCGAACTATATCAGAACCTCTTCAGATGTTTGACGCTGACTTTTTTGATGATGCGTTTTTTGATGTTGGAACTGGTTCATATGATGTGACAGATTCCATAATATCACAAAAGGCAGCCAAGCGAACAATATCAGAACCCGCCATAACTCAAAGTGATTCCATTACTACTTTGAAACATTTCTTCAGAAGTATAGTTGATACTATCACACAATCAGATTCAGTACAGAGACTAAGAACTGCATACAGGACAATAACGGAACCATTGCCAATATTTGACGCTGACTTTTTTGATGATGCGTTTTTTGATGTTGGAACTGGTTCATATGATATTTCTGACTCTATAGTTTCTAAAAAATCAGCTTTCCGTTCTATTTCTGAACCAGCTATCACTCAATCTGATTCCATTGCAACACTAAAACAGTTTTTCAGAAATGCTTTAGATGTTATAATACAATCCGATTCTGTCACAAGAGTAAAATCTGCCTTCCGTTCTATATCGGAGCCATCCATCACACAATCTGACTCTATTGCAAAAATACTTACAAAAAACATGATAATCTCAGAACCTGCAATTACAATAACTGACACAATTGCATTTCTAAAACAAAGACTCAGAGTAGCAACAGCATATGTCACAAAGAGAACCATAGATGCATTTTTGACAAAGAGAAGTGCAAGTGCATACTTCTCAAAACGTTTAGACGATGGAGAATACCCATAATGCCCGATTCTCAAGCAAAGTATGATGTTGAATTCGTAGAAGGAGAGTTTGGTGATGTTTATGATATTGTTATAAAAGAAGATGATGGAACTCTGTCTGATATTTCTTGGGCTTTGTACGCATTATTTGAGATAGTTGCATTGGACGGAACTGTAAAGGCATCAGTTCCAAACGCAGAACTTACAATCACATCTGCAACATCAAAGGTCAAATGGGACATGAAATCAACTCGAACATCAGGATACACTGGCCTGCATGATGGCTTTGTAACTTTGGATAATTCCTTGACTCCTACAAGAAGGAGAATCACCAAAAAAATCAAAGTGTTTGTGTTTGATAAATGAGCCAACAAATTACAAATTTTGCAGAGGCAATCAAGGAATTACTCTATGAGAATTGGACATTAAAGGACAGAAATGACAAACTCAGGTTTTTCTGGGCTGGATACAAAATAGACAAGAATCTATTCAAAAACAAAAAAAGATTCATCGAGGTCACTACAGTTTCAAGTGCACCTGAAACAAAGACACTAGGCTTGACAAAGTTAGATAATTTATTCAAGATTGACTTGTGGATTAAAGTTCAAGAAGGCGATGCAAAAAACCATGATGCCAGAGTGCAATTAGAAAATGACAGGGCATTATGCAAAGATCAAATTCTAAAACTAATTCACGATAATCAGACTGCAATTACTGGTATGGAGATTGGCACATTTGGAAACATGCTTGATCCTGATGATATGGAAACAATGGGTGACAAATGGCTTCATTCAGTTATGCATGTGATTGGGCAAATCCATCACAGGAAGTCTTGAGGTGACATGAATTGGGTGCAACACTAAACGATATTGACATAGAGACAATCAAAAATATTACAAAAATAACAAAACCAAAAATGTCTACATATTCTCTTGGAAACCATTCTCTGATACAGAGTCCGTTTATGAAAAACCAGTTGTTCCAATACATGGTAACTGCTGAATGGACTCAAGGCGATTCAGATTATGATAGTAAGGAAGCAAAAATAGATAACATTGCAGATTCAGGTCTTCCAGTATGGTTTGAAGCAACAAGCTGGAGAAAAAACGCAATAATATTTGGCAAAATACATGATGTAGAATATTCTCATGATGAAGGTGAGGTAAACGTTACAAAATGCAAGTTTGTAATAACTGGTGTCTTTTTGTGGGGTTATCTTTTTGTCCAGGATAACGGCCTAACTGGAATTAAAATATATGATCTTGACAAGATGGTCCAATCCACTACGATAAATCCAATACTTCGACGATGTAACTTTTCCAAGACATCCTCTCAGCTAAGTTTTTCAATATTTGTAAAAAATACACAAGGCACATCAGTTGCAGCAGTACTTGAAATGATGATTCCTGATGCTGTAATCGCTTCATCTGTAACAGTTAGTGCTCCTGGTGCCGTAACTAAACTAGTTGGTATAGTTGGTTCTTCTGGTTTTTCTTCAACTCCTGGAACAAAACAAAGGATCAAACTTTCAAGGACACTTTCTGCATCTGCAGAAGAACAATGGGATGTCATAATTAGTTTCAACTCAAACAAGACTTCATACATAGACGGAAGTTTTGATGATATCGCAGCATAGATACTTCCTTTTTATTTCAAACTTGGATTTTCTCTGATTGTCTACAAATCTTGGTTGGTATGATGTAACTCAAGTCGATGTAAAAGAAGATACGTTAAACGACGGTGCAATTCCGCAGTCTGGGGCAAACTCCTGGCTTCCAACTGCATTACATCTCAAAAGAATTCTTGCCAAAGTGATGGATAACAGGGCACAACTAAGAGGAAACTCACAAGGTCTTTCCATTAATGATAGAGTGAAAATCTGGCTTGACTGGCAAATGACACTTTCTGCATTAAAATATGACTCTGCTTCTCCTGCATTTTCATGGTGGGATATTGTTGAAAAAGGATTCTGGGGTGGTGCTACTGGTGCACCAGTTCTAAGACCTAGTGCATTATGGATTGGTGCAAAACTAAATCGTTCTACTCCAGAATATCTTACTGCATTTGGAGCCAAAATATCTGAATTTACACTCAAAGGAAACATGACAGAAGGTGAATTGGAATTAATTCTAAACGGAATGGCCAGAGGATTTTCTTTCAACACTACAAATTATGTACAAGGAACTGCAACAAGAAGGGCTGATCCTCCTGCAACCCCGATAATTCCAGCTAAAGATATGACAATAACCATAGATGGTTCGGATATCACTTCTCTGATAGAAGACTTTGCATTATCTGTATCAAGAGGATACAAGAAAAGCGGAAGAGCTGACACAGTTGCAGCATCTGGAACACAAATAGGAGTATCTGGCATGAATTACCGCGAATTTACTCCTGGTGTGATAGATGCTACGATTGAAATTAATTTAGAGCCATATGGAACCAACACACAAAAACTAATTGATCAAATAAATGACAAGGCACTCTCAACATGTGAAATAAAAACTCAAAGCGATACTGGAGGAAAGAAGATACAGTTTACTGCATCAAAATATACAGACCTTAACCAGGAACATGTATCAGAGCAAGCACCATCGATGATTCGACTTCAAATTACTTCAAAGACTCTCAATGTGGCGACAGTATGATGAAAGTATACAAGTTTGTATGTCCGTTTCACGGATTGCAGCAAGGCCAACCCATCAAAATAGAAATTGATGTTGCAGTAAAAGACACAAAACTAGATCAGACAATCAAAACAAAAAAAGAAGTTGATGGTGTAAAATGTCCTTCATGTAAAGTGCAAAGACAACTAAACGAATGCGAGATAATCGAGGAAAAAAATGAATGATTTTCTTGCAGGCGTTCTTGTAACGTTGTTAATTGTATCTGCACCAATCTCTTTTCTCACATTTCATTATCTGCAATCCAGAAAGTTTGACAAGTTTCTATCTACAATAAAGAATCCCGAAATAATTCCAGTATTGGAGCCTGGAACTGCTGAACTGATTAAAAGTGCAAATGAGATACTTGCCAAAAACAAAAACGAAAAGGTATGATATGGAAATTGACTATGAATTATCAGTTATCGGCCTTGATCAAATAACAAGAAAAACAGAAGAACTTGTATTTGCATTTGACAGAGAACTAGGATTTTCTGAATTAGAAAGACTTGCAGAACTTACTCTGATTGAAGCACAAAAAATAGTGCCTGTACTAACAGGGGCATTACGAAGTAGCCTCAGAATAATCAGAATTCCTGCTGAAAATAGAGTCATAGTTGGAACTGATATAGGATATGGAAAATTCGTCGAGTTTGGAACATCCAGAATGTCTGCCCAGCCATTTTTGTATCCTGCAGCATTATTTGCATTAAGAATATTCAAGCAAGAATCGCCAGGAAGAATAAAGGAGTTTTGGTTAAATGCCAGAAAATGACATCAATGTAAATTACATCATCAGAGCAAACACTGACGAACTTCGAAAAGCTGTAAAAGACTTTGATGGAAGTGCAGAAGCTGTAAAGAGACTAGACATTGCAACAAAGAATCTTCGTGATTCTACACAATCACAATCATCAGCTATTGCTGCATTAAACAAGGCAAATAGAGTACAACATTTTCAACTAATGGAGGGAATCAGAACAATCCGTTCATTTACATCAGTTGCAAGAGACCTTAACCAAGTCTATCAGACTTTGATTCTACAAAACATTGATGCAACACAAACAACAATTGCACAAAGACTTGCATTTAATGATCTTTCAGATTCTCTAACAAATCTTGGAAACGCGTTTGATATTGTTGGTGACACATCAGAGGTACAACAAGGGTTCGATGAGATGATAAAGAAAGCAGACTCTTTGAGCTCTGATGCAATACAGGACCTGATAGACCAAGCAGAAAAGATGAAAGCAAGTATGACTTTGTCACCAGAAGATCTTGCAAAATGGAATGAATTCATTGCAAATCTAAAGGAACTGAAAAATCAAACCATTACAGAAGAAGAAGCAAAACGCTGGGAAGATTTCTTTGGAACTTTTACAAATGCTGCACTTGCTGCAGGTGGAGTGAGCCAGCTTGCAGCAAACCTTGGAAAATACAAGACAGAGATTATGGGATTGATTGGTTTTGTTGGAAGATTCAAGCCAGAAATAGCAATTATTGTTTTACTTTTGTTTGGAGAGTCCGCAGCTAGGGAACTTGGATTGTTGCAAACTGCAGGGGATGGCGGTGAAGATATGTTAGGAAAAGTTCCAGCACCAGACGGTAGTAGATTTCTTGATTGGTTCCTGACAGGAAAACAACCTGCTGGAACCATAGCAGGTGGCGATGTAAATATCACAATACAGAATGCCACTCTTTCTTCAGATGTAGACATGGTGAAATTTGCAGGAACTTTGGCTCATATCATAGAACAAGAGAGGTCTGCAAAAGAGAAATGAGACACATCATAACAATTAATGGTATCCAGTATGATTACGACCATTTCAAATGGAAAAGACAAGTAGGAGTAATTGCACAGGTTGCAGAAGTTTGGATTCGAATCGCTGCAGGAACATTACCTGCAATCAATGATGTAATAACAATCAAAAAAGAACTGCTTGGAACAACATTAACAAAATGGGAAGGAAGAGTGTCAGGTGTAGGATATCCATCAAATGACAAAACACTGGTGTTCATACAGGCTCATGAATATCTCAGAAAAATTGGGTATCTCCCAACAATTACTGCTGCATTTACATCTCCTACAAAATCCAGTACAATATTTCAAACCGAGATTGGTCCAAATCAAGCCACAACAGATCTTACCATTGGAACGATAAACACATCTGACACTGCACCAGAAGAACAGGCTTTTGGTAAGGTACTATCTCCAAATGCAAGCAAACTGCATAGAGACCAGGCATTTAAAATATTACAAATGATTTCAAATCGGGATGTCTACATTGAGAGAAGCGGAAGGGCAAACTTTCTAAATGGTGCAGGAGTTGACAGGTCTTCAACTATAGAACTAGTTGATGGAATTAACGGTGATCTTGTAGGTGACAGAGGATACATTGAGGATTCATCAAAGATTGTAAAAAAAGTAATAGTAAAAGGAAAAGGTGTTGGTTCTATTGATTGGAAATACGGTGAGGCAGTTGATGCAGGGTATGTCTCAACTGACAAGGTAAGACAGTTTGAGATGGCATTCATCTCAAAGAATTCTGTTTGTGCAACTGTAGCCCAAAATATTCTTGCAGAACTAAACAAGGTAACAAAATATGCAAAATTTCAGCTTCATCCAGAACTAATCACTATAGACTATGACATATTTGATACCGTAAAACTCAAGGCAGTTTTGGCAAACAAAAATGTAGATGAGAATCTGAAAATTTATTCGATAGAGACAGAAGTGTCTGGCGATAATGAAATAGTGACACTGGAACTTGCAAACTTTACACGGGGGGTCTGGGCTCCTTTGGTACTTCCTGGTGCATCAAGTCAGGGCAATGCAGATTTGGTTTCGTTTTCAGCAAATAATACTCAGACATTTGATCAAGTTGGAAATGGAGGTGGTGCAAGTGTAATCTCTGAGGAATTAACTGAGATTGGCGCTGCAACTGTTACAACTACAGAATCTACCATCAAGACATTTACTGCTCTTAGTGCAACAAAACTTGCTGGAACTTTTGTTCAGTTGTTTTTTAGAATTTTTCCTAGAAAATATGGAAACGGTGATGGCATACTTTCACTCAGAATCTTTGACGGTTCCAGTATATATTATCCTGCAAATCCAAACTATCTGAAAATCGCATATGATCCTAGAAAAAAAATAATCACATATGCCCCAACATCTATTCTGATACCAATTGAGCTTTCTGGAAAAACTTTACGACTAAAGGCCAAAGTAAATTCAGGAGAAGTAGAAGTTACTTTAAGACCGTATTTAGAAACAATAGGGGAACACGTGCATTGACTGTAATTAATCCACAAAATTATTGCATTGAAAAAAAGGTAATACAGTATCTTCCAGGAACTGTAGGTGGAATACCAAAACTATTAACTTCGGGTGATGAGTTAGTTGATACTTCAATAGTGTCTCTGATTAAATCATCCAGTGGTTTAAGAATCAAATATGGAACCGATGCAATAGTAAACTCTGCTGGATACATCGAAGGCCTGATAATTCATAGAAGACAGCTAAACCCGATGCTGTATGCCCGATTTCTAGTAAATGACTTGGCTTCTTCTAGATTTTTCATTGGTTTTACAAACAAAAATGCAATTGACCATGCAGTAGCAAATGAGCCAGCAGGAGGTAATTATTTTGGATTGTTATTTGATTCTGCATCTGCTGATTGGAGAATTATCAGCCGAGGCGGTTCCACTGGAACAAACAGACCTTCTGGAATTACTGCTACTACTGGAGTTCATGAGGTATATTTAGAAATGTTTTCAGTTAACGGTTCAAACAGATTGCAGTATCAAATAGACGACAATGACATATCTGATGACGCTAATAACATGCCTATTGATGGAACCGATCTTAGATTAGTTGCAGTAGTATTGACAAAGAATGGTGTTGTGAAATCTTTTGAATTGGGTAAATGTTTGATTTCATCCGATTTTTAGGATATCAGATTGTTTTCAATTGCATATTTTACCAGATAATAGAAATCATCATCTGTAAGCAATCCATCATCATACCATATAATGACAGTCTTGAACCAGTTTGGTGTATCTGTATTTTCAATTATGTCTGTCTCATAAACACATTCACCTTGCATATCAAGTGTAATACAATCTGGATTATTCTTTGCCAATAATCTAAGTTCCTGATTTAATTCATCAATATCTGATTGCCAGTCTTGAATTTCATCAAAATTATTATCTTCATCTGACTTTAATGATTCAATCTCGGTTTCAATTGTCTTAATCTCATCTTTTATTTCACCTATTCTAATCTTTGATTCTTCTGAGAGTTCTGCTAATGGTGGATTGACAAGATAGAAAGCATCACAACCATCTACACTACATTGTGTTTGAGTATCATAGATCCTTATTGTTTGAATAATATCTGGATATGATTTGGAATAATATGCATACCATCCTGGTTTGTCAAAAATGTAAGTTACAACATCTCCGAGTTTTAATTCTCCACTGTCAAAATCCCATTTGTCACTAAAGATTGTTCCATAATCCACACTAGGTATTGAATAATCTGGTTTACTGACAATAGATATTCCGTCTTCAAGATCATTAATCCATGTTATTTTGATTGAATGATGATCTGGATCTGAACTAGTCTCAAATCCATGTGGATTGTGTTCAGTTGTAAACAATTCAGATAATTTGTAATCTATTACAAACATATCATTTGTAGCATCATCAGCCAATACTGGAACTATGCTAACTGCAAGTAAAACTGCTAATACTATAGATACTCTCACTGTAGAGTAATAATTTATGATCTGACTTTTTAGGTTTGCTATCTTTTCACGTGTAATTAGCTAAACCTCATTAGCTTGATATTAAAATCAAAATAACAAAACTACATAAGGATTATAAGTTATCATATAACCATACAGACATGTCAAAACTAGGCTTCAAGCCAAAATGGACCCCACTTCACGACAAAAGAGCAGAAGAGTTTCAAGAAACATATTTTGCATCAAGCAAAAAAGATACTGCGGCAGATCACGATGCTTTTATGAAGTGGGCATATGGAAAATCCTAAACCCTATTGGAAGCTAGGAAAAATTCCTAGCTTCAGAGCTGATTTTCTAAAATTACAACCATACAGTCAGTGGAGAGTAAGCAAGACAATATTGAACATGTTATATCTGAAAGATCCTACAAAAATTTATTATTATACAAATTGCGATGACTGTCTTCCAGACCTGCATCTTTTTGGAATTCAAGATGACGGAATAGGAAACAAAGGAATAGAACTACAAATTTACATTGACAAACAAAAAAATATTCTTGCACCAATAACAGTACGTATTGTTAAGAAATAGTTCCTTTAGTTTATTATCAAAAGAAATTTTCAATGGAATATACAATTGAAACAATAATCCAAATCCATCTAGTCATCATATCATTTGCTATACCAGTTTTGATTGCATGGATTAGAAAAAAGACAATGTGTCTGGACAAGATAGACAAAAGATCATTCAGACAGTCACAAGCTCTCCTGGTGCTTTCACAAGAAATAGACAAACAAACAAACAAGGCTCATCCAGGTACTGAGTCTGAACTGGCAGAGAGAGTTGAAACAATACTAAAAGACGAAGAAGGAAAATTGTAATAGTTCCTTTAGTGCAGTATTTTCATTTTTTATTCATGTCCGCAAAAGATGACACCAGCCAGTTAGGACCTTTTAGCAGAAAGGAACTCTCGATGCTGATTGTTTCAATTGCGATAGGAATTGTCCTTGTGACTTATTCTGTTGCAATAATAGTAGGGATGACTGACAGCGATACTAAAATTACTGTCACAGGTTCTATTGACCTTAACATGTTCCAAACAACTGTGTTTTCGATAGTTGGTGCAGGAATTATCCTCCTTGGAATTGCTGCAGGTAACAAACTGAAATAGTTCCTTAATCCTTATTCTTTTCCTTTTTCTTCGTGGCAAAACAAAAAAAGAAAATCAGAAAAGTAATTCAAACTAACACCAAACTTTCAGAAGATGCTGCACGATTGCAATTCCTCAAAGAAGACGAGCAGGAATGCCTCAGAGAAATTGCAAATTATGAAAGAATGGTAAAATCATATTCCAAATATCCAAAGATTGCAAATGAAATTCTAGATGAAATACAGAAAGCCAAAGAAGGACTACTAGTCACACGATACCACATCACGGTTCTAGAAGAACAAATGAGACAGCTCAAGCGAGTGAAAGATTTCTAGAGGTATACTTTATGGAAAAGTTTTGCAGACTTGTTTATGAAGACGGAAAGATAGTCTCATACGGTCCATCTGCATTATCTGCTGACATAAATCAGATTATTGAAGAGGACAAAAAATATGGTACATTCAAACCAAGAAATGGCAAATATTTTACTTTTCGAGTTTTAGATGTTAACGATAAAGAGATCGATGACAAGTTTGTCAACCGTGCAGAACTGCTATCATTTCAGGAATACACCAAGAGATTCAATTTTGAAGTAAGAAAGGCATTACCAGGAGAGTATGCAGATTTCAGGACTATTTTTAGAACTCCTGAGAATGATGAACGAAAAGAGATGACAAATGGAACTATCATGTATCACTTTTTTCCAATTTCAGATTACAACAATCCAAACAGAGGATTATGTGTAGTAAATCCCAACTTTTACTATACTTCACATGGTGACTCTCTTCCAATGTATATTTTGGATCCAGACCATTACACCAAAGATGACA
>ORMF012643364.1_pt1 | contig 35826 bp, 40 predicted proteins | sample 1779871 | NCBI WGS metagenome assembly ORMF01 (sample SAMEA104232316, study PRJEB22302) | groundwater metagenome | biome: forest; feature: aquifer; material: groundwater | place: USA | collected 2011-08-07 | depth 5.4 m
ACAAAAAACCCGCCGGTTGGCGGGTTTTTTGTACAATGGAGAAATTCTTACCTCACCGCGTCTTTGAGCGCTTTTGCGGCGCGGAATTTTGGTACGCGCATAGCCGGAACCTGGATAGACGCTCCGGTGCGGGGATTACGGCCTTGTCGAGCAGGGCGCATTTTTGTGGAGAAAATGCCGAGCCCCGCGATCGAGACCTCATCGCCTCCCTTAAGGCCGCCGACGATTGAATCCATAACCGTGTCAACGACCTGCTCCGCCTGCACTTTCGTGCCGCCGAGCACTCCGTGTACCTTTTCAACGATACTTGCTTTATTCATATTTTAGTTGTTTTTAAATCAAACCTGTAAATGTCGACCGATATATTGCTTTTTGCTCGGCAAGTATTTCACCGAGTTCTCAAATGATTATAGGGTAAGCCGTTTTTTGCGCAATAGGGGAGGGGGGATTTCAAAACCTTGCAACTAAGCCACGCGGTGCGATTGAAAAATGCCCTTGTTTTAGGCCATTTTAGACAAAGGCACCATTACCTCGCAAATTCTATAGCGCGCGTTTCGCGGATGACATTTACTTTGATCTCGCCGGGGTATTTGAGCTCTTGTTCTACGCGAAGCGCGATGTTGCGCGCCAATTGTTGTGCCTCAATGTCTGAGATTTTCCCCGGGGTGACAAAAATACGCAGTTCACGGCCCGCCTGAATGGCGTAGGTCTTCTCAACACCCTCAAAACTTTTTGCGATTGCTTCAAGGTCGCTCAAGCGCTTCAGATAATTCTCCACGCTGTCGCGCCGCGCGCCCGGGCGGCCGCCGGAGATGGCATCCGCCACCTGCACGATGATGGATTCAAGTGTTTCGTACGGATATTCCTCATGGTGGCTCTGCATTGCCTTTATAATTGACTCATCGGCGCCAAATTTTTGCAATATGCGCCGCCCAATCTCAACATGGGTGCCTTGCACCTCATGGTCAACCGCCTTGCCGATGTCATGAAGAAGGGCACCGGCTTTCGCGGCGTAGATGTCGGCGCCAAGTTCCTCCGCGAGCATGCCGGAGATGTGCGCCATTTCAATGGAATGCTGGAGCACATTTTGCCCATAACTTGTGCGGAAATGGAGCCGCCCGAGAATGGAGATGATGCGCGGGTCAATCTTGAAGATGCCGCATTCATACGCTGCTTGCTCGCCTTTTTCCTTGATAATTTTATTTATTTCCTCCTTTGCTTTGGCAACCGCGTCCTCTATTTTTGCCGGCTGAATACGACCGTCGAGAATCAAGTTTTCAAGCGCGACGCGAGCGATTTGCCGCCGTACCGGGTCAAAACAGGAGAGCATGATAGAGCCGGGCGTATCGTCCACAATGACATCAACGCCGGTGGCGCGCTCGAATGCCTTGATATTACGGCCTTCTTTGCCGATGATTTTCCCTTTGATTTCGTCTGAGGGCAGAACCACGGTTGAAGTCATTACATCGGAGGCAACGGCGTTGCCGAGGCGGTGGATGGCGGTCGTAAGGAGTTCCCGAGCGCGCTGTTCGATTTTTTCCTGCCCCGTGACCTCCAATTTCTGCATGCGCACCATGAGGTCCTCCTCAAACTGCTTTTCAAACATCGTGAGCAACTGCTGTTTTGCTTCCTCCGGCGTGAGGCGGGCGATTTTGCTCAGTTCCTCTTGCCGTTTCCCCAAAAGCGCGTCCGCACTGTCGCGAATATCTTTAATTTCAACAATGCGCGCCTTGATATTTTCTACTTCCTTATCAATATCAACCTGACGATTGTCCAAGAGTTCTTCTTTTTTGACGAGCCGTTCGGTGGTGCGCTTCTGTTCCTCCTCTTTTTCCTTGAGTTCGCTACGGGCGAGCTCTGCTGTTTCTTCCGCTTTTTTTTCCGCTTCGGCAATAATACGCGTCGTCTTTTCTTTGGCCTCGAGCGTCATCTGCTTGATCTCGAGCTCCATGGACCCGCGCTTGCCGAGCGAAATTATCCAGCGCAGGAAATACCCGAACGCGACCCCGCCCACTCCGGCGAGGCCGATTAAAATAAAAATTATAGTGAGCGACATATCCAGTAGGAAATGCCGCCTTTCAAATATGAAAGCTTAAACCACGCTTCGATGCGTCGGGAAGATGTTTTCGATTGGCGCTAAACTAAAAAGCATAGTGATAACTTTCGGTTATGCAGTCGTGACGGAGGTGAGAGGAATGAAAAGCGACACTTCAGTTACATTCAATAATGGGACAGCTTCACCATAGCAAACACCCCGCCTTTTGTCGAGAGGGAAACGGAAAGCCCCCGCGGTTTTTTTGAACCGCGGGGGCTTTGTGCTTTCATACCTCGGAGCTTGCTCCGGGGACTCTTTATTCAGTTACTTTCACTTTTGCTATAGAGAGCATGCTGTCGGGGAAGGTAATGCCGATTTCAGCCGCTGCTTTCAGATTTAAGTCCAGTTCATTGGCCGTTGCAAACTCAATCGGAATGTCCGAGGGCTCCGTTCCGTTGAGGACCTTGGTTGCAATGACTGCCGCCTGCTCGCCCACTGCAAAGGTATCGTGGCCATAGCTAAAGAGTCCACCACCTTTTACAAACGGTATATTGAGATAGACCGCCGGCAATTTGAGCCGTCCTACTTCAACCAGCAATATCTTAAATCCGCCAAAGTCGCCGGCCACGGGACCTGCGGGCTGGAAAAACGCGTCAACCTCTCCCGGCTTGAGCGCCTGCATATATTTCTGAATCTCGGCATTTCCCACAGGTCCCGGCGGGCCTTGAATCTTATATTTTACGACCGTGATGCCGAACTTCGGCGCCTGCTTATCAAGCTCGGCAAGGCCGCTTACCTGCGCAGGGTCGGAAAACACCGCGTCAAAAGTAAGGACTTTTTTGATGTTCGGATTTATTTGCTTGAGAAATTCAAGCTTTTTGGCGGTGACTTCGGGAATATTGACGGCAACGCCCGTGGCGTTGTTGCCCGAGGAGCGGAAGCTTTCGGCCAGACCGTCCGTGACCGGATTGTTTGCGTGTGCGTAGACGATAGGGGTGTTTACACCCGCTGCTTTCGTTGCGGCAAGCGCGCCACGTCCGGCAACAGAGGTTATCGCGTAGATCATATCAACCTTCTGGCCAAGAAGTTTCTGCGCGGCCGCGGGTCCCTCCGTCGGGACATCGAAACGCTCAAATACATAGGTGACATTTTGTCCCTCGACATACCCGAGTTCTGTCATTTTTTTCTTGAATCCATCGGCCATTGCGCCGGTTACTTGTAGATACTGAAGGATGCCAACTGTTTTTGGTGCCGGTGGCGTGGTTGTTTTTGCTGACGGAAGGTAGAACCATCCGATGGCACCGAGTGCGGCAAGGAGGATAACAATGCCGACGATTTTTACTGGTGATTGCATACTAAAAATAGCGGTGAGTAATAATCTGTATTATAGAACAGGAAGACATAATCTCCTCTCATCAAGTGGTGAACAGTAGGGAGAAAACAAGAACAACCGCCCTTTTGGGGCGATTGTTCTTGTTTTGTATTAATGCGAGTTCTTGTATATTTCGTCAATGATGCCGTACTTTTTTGCTTCCTCCGCTGACATAAAGAAGTCGCGCTCCACATCGTTTTCCACCTTGGTAAGTGCCTGGCCGGTGTTTTTCGCAAGAATTTTATTGAGCTTGTCCCGTACCGAAAGAATATGTTTTGCCGTGATTTCAATTTCAGTCGCCTGGCCCTGCGCGGCGCCCCATGGCTGGTGAATCATGATTTCCGCGTTTGGTAGCGCGAAGCGCTTACCTTTCTTGCCGCTTGAGAGAATAATGGCGGCGGCGGAGGCCGCGACGCCGACGCACACCGTCGCGACATCGGGCTTGATGTGGTTCATCGTGTCAAGGGTCGCAAGCGCGGCGGTTACCGAACCACCAGGTGAGTTAACATAGAGGTAAATATCTTTTTTTGGGTCGTCTGCCTCGAGGAACAGGAGTTGGGCAATGACCAGGTTTGCCACATGGTCGTCGATAGGACCGCCGAGGAAAATAATCCGTTCCTTAAGGAGGCGGGAATAGATATCGAACGCCCGCTCACCGCCCGTCGTTTTCTCGACGACGATGGGGACCAATTGGTTGCGCATTTCGTATTTCATGCGCGGATTGTAGCATACTTTTCTTCTCCGGTAAGGAGTGGTAGAGTCGAGGTAGCACAGTCGAGGTGTCCCAAACAAACAACGAACGGAGGTTTCTATGGAAATCACCCTGTGGGTTGGCGCCGGAGTTGTCGCTCTGACGGTGGTTTTGTTTGCGATATATCGCGGCGTCCGTGTGATGATCGAGTGGTGGATCGCCGAGTCAGAGCACGAGCTTCACCACAACCACTCGTAAATCAACGGATTTCGAACGGCGGCGTGACGATGCCCTTCGAAACAACAGCTTCCGCAGACCTCTGGTGCGGAAGCTGTTTCTAATTTTGACTCTCAAGAAATTGGAAGACTTTTTCTTTGGTAAGGAGATTTTCAATGTAAAGTCGCACTCGCTCCGGGTCGGCGTCTTTTTGGTGCTCCAGTAGATGTTTGGTTTCGCGTTCTATATCCACATCGGCGGGAGTTATTTTTTCTGCTTCTGCAATAGCGGGGAGGATGAGTTCAAGTTTTGCCCGCTTTTCCGCGTCGGGGCGCCACTCTTTGCGTAAGTCGTCTTCTGATTTTTTTATTTTTGACAAATACACTTCAAATTTCATCCCCATTCGTTCGATGTCTTGCCTGAATTGTCCAAACATCTTGAGAATCTCGTTTTCGATAAGCACTGGCGGCAAGGGAATACTCGTTTCGCCGATTATTTTCTCCGCGATGGCGGCACGCACCTCTTCACGCTCGCGCCGTTCTTTTTGTTTCAGCATATCTTCCTTTAGGCGCGTTTTTAAATCCGCCACATCTTTGAAGTCGCCAAGCTTTTTTATCTCCTCATCTGTAAGAGGTGGTGGCTCGGTGGCACCATGTTCCGTCTTCGGGCGAAAGGCTCTGAGCATGGATTCAACTTCCGCCTCTGTTACCTCAAGAATCTTTTTTGGTCGAGACCGCAACAGGTCTTTTGCCGCTGTTTTGTAATCCGGAAGCGTAACGGCGGGGAAGACCGCCGTTTTTATTTTAAAGCCGAGGGGGTTGCCTGCGGCAAGTTTCGTAATGGTGATTTCCGGTTGGCCGAGGACAGCGAGCTTGTGCTCCTCTACGATGCGCGGATAGGTATGCGAAAGGGCCAGTTCCGCTGTTTCCTCCATGAGGCGTGCTTCACCAACATGCCGGACAAGGACATCCTCCGGTACACGACCCTTGCGAAAGCCGGGAATCGTTGCCGTTTCATTTAGTTTCCGGAGCGCCCGCACTCGAAAGCGCGCGACTTCCTCGGTTGGAATTTCACCTGTAATTTCGACTTCCGAGTTTGGAAGTTTAGTAATCGTAATATTTTCATTATTCATGGATGCTCAATATAGCGTTTTTTAAGATGTTTATTTCGTCTAGCGAGGAGCGCGTGGGAGTGTACTCACTCGCACAGCGTCCGAGCGAAGACGAACTATAGGTTAATACCTCGTGGCTTGCCCCGAGGAACCTTTACAAAACCCCGTCGGCCAGAAGGCCGACGGGGTTTTGTTCACACCGTCCCTTTCTAGTTACAATCCCGTTTCGTCGAGACCGGCGTCGAGGTCGGCGGTGTTTGTGCTTTGCAGGTCGGCTTCGATATCGCTTAAGTTGTCCGAGCTGCCCTGCTGACTAAGGCCCTCCGTTTGCGCGTCGGGCGCTTCTGAAGTTTCGGTTGTCGCGGGCTCGCCGTACCCGTTCTCCTGATTTAGTTTTTCACCCCAGAAATAGAGGCCTCCCAAAATGAGGATGAGTACAATAACGACGATGCCGACGACGGGACCGATTGGCCTGCCTGCGGGCGCTCCTCCTTGCTGATTGGTTGGTTGATCCATAAATATGTGTGTTATTGGTTACTCGTTGGTGTTTCTGTGCCACCTGTGCCACTCGGCGCGTCGTTCACCTCAATTTTTTTCGCACCCGCGGCCGCTTTTACCGCGGCGATCGCGTCGACAAGCGCTTTGTGCGCTTTTTTGACGCTCGCTTCTGTCTGCGAGACAAGCTCACGAACCTTGGCAAATGATTCTTTAGGATTGTCAGAGGTGATAACGGCCGCGACAGCAACGGGAAGCTCCGCAACAGCCGTCCGGGCGTTCCTAATTTCAGTGCGCGCGGTTTCTAAGAGCGTTCGGGCCCGATTGAGCTCAACCCCCCTCTCTTCAAGCTTGTCCATGCGGGAATCAAGGCGGTCGGCAAGTTTGGTAAGGCGGTCAAGGGCGGCAGAGAGCCGGCGAGTTACGATTTCGACATGCTTTTTTACGCGATCAGCGGCATTTTGCGCGAGCCGCTCCTTGGCTTCCTGTTTGACGGTTTGAATTTTTTGTTTAGCCTCGTCGCGCGCCGTTTCCACTTTGGCCTTGAGCGTATTGCGCTCGGTCTCTACTTTTGTTTTGAGATTCTCGCGCGCCGCGTTGACGGCGTCTTTTTTAATTTTAAGTTCTTGCTCGATTTTGGCGCGCAGTTCTTTCGCGGTCGGTTTGATTGAGGTTGTGGGGACCGCGGTGCCAGCCTCTCCTGTAGCACTCGTCTCCTCCTGTGCATGGGCAAAGGCAAACGGGATGCCCCCAGCAAGAAGAATGGCGGCAGCGGCGCTCCCCGCGAGGGCAAGCCGGGCGCGTTGTTTAAAAGTCTGACTCATAAATGTTTATTAGATTATAAGCGAATTCTATACCGTAGTATAGCTATTTCTCGAGTCCAGGGAAATGCGGCCGTTATTTCTTAAATGTGGCTTGATAGAGGGCGACGGATTTCACAATAGCCTCCCGGGCCTCCTTTTTTCCTTTAAAGCCGTGCACAGAAACGACATCGCCCTTACCCCTAAGCACTTTATAAGTTTCGAAGAAGTGCTGAATTTCCTTAAGAGTGTGTTCATTAAGGTCACTAATGTCGGCGGTGTCCTCCCAGCGCTTGTCTGATGTCGGCACGGTAATGATTTTAAAATCAGAGTCGCCTGAATCAGTCATTTCCATAACCCCCACCGGTCGCACACGAACGAGAATACCCGGATGGAGCGGAAAGGTAGTGAGAACAATAATGTCGAGCGGGTCGCCGTCGTCCCACAGCGTCCGGGGCGCGAAGCCGTAATCGAAAGGGAAGGGGGCCGAAGAATAGTTTGCGCGGTCAAGGGCAATAAGGCCGGTTTCTTTATCTACCTCGTATTTGTTAAATGAACCTTTGGGGATTTCAATAATTGCATTAAGTTCCTCGGGGGCTTTCTCGCCGAGCGATATATCATGCCAGTAATTCATCCCGTTAGTGTACTGCGCACCACTTGTTTATTCAAGTTTCTCCTCACTCAAATTTGAGCGAAGAGGTATACCCCCACACCAATTCTGGCATCGTCGGGCTCATGCCAAGGGGTGGATGTACCAGCCGGTCATATAATGGCACCGCACTCTTGCATAACTGCTCGAATTCTCGACAGGGCATAATGCCAGGATATGGTGTCGGGGGTATACTATAGAAATGGAGTTTCTCGGTTTAAAATTTGAGGTAGATAGGGTACGCCTTATCTTGGGCGCCTTATTGTTTGTGCTTCTTATTGGCGTTATTGTGGGTATTTTCTATATCGAGCGCGTACGCGATGAGCGGCGTTTGGAACTACTACGAGCAAAACAGATACTCACGGATGATGAGAAGGCATTTCTTACGAGAAATGCTGGCGGGGAAGGAGCGATTCTCACTGCCGAGGAAAAAGGGCAGTTAATGAAGATGCCAGCGCGGGGGCCCGTACTTTCTGACGATGAGAAGAGGGCGATTTTAGAAGGGAAAAAACAATGACACCGGTGGCCAAAACATACGCGACACAGGCACTCGTCATTGGTATCGGCATTGCGCTTGCACTGGCTTTTGCTTCATTTCAAAGCACCGCACAGGAACTCGCGCACGCGGGAGCTCAAGATAAAATATACGGTTGGGCGTGGAGTAGCGACGATTTAAGTGCGGTGCCTCTTGGCGCCCCCAAAGGGGGCGTGGGTTGGATTAGTTTTAACTGCACGAATACGCAAAGCTGCGCTTCAGTTGATTATGGCGTAACCATTGATGTCAACGATGTTTTCTCTGGTTATGCGTGGGGCTCAAATGGTCCCGATAGCAGCGGCAATCCAACGGGCATTGGCTGGATTAGTTTCAATAGTTCCGCTTTTGGTTGCCCTCCAGGGTTCAGCTCTTGCCAGGCGGCGCTTGGGGCGCCGCCTGGCGGGGCAAACGATGTCATCGGTTTCGCGCGCGCATGTTCAGTATTTGTGTCCGGTTGTTCTGGGCCCCTGAAGAGCCAAAACGAACTCGGCGGATGGGATGGATATATTTCACTCAATTGTCTTGGCACGAGCAGTTGCGCGAACTCGTACGGGGTGTCGTTTAATACCTCCACCAGTGAATTTTCCGGTTACGCGTGGGGCGGCACAGAGCTCGGCTGGGTAAGTTTTAATTGCAATAATCCGCCTGGCGTGTGTGGCGCTTCTCCCTATAAAGTGTTGAAGGGAGATCCTCCAGAACCCAACCTTACCCTTTCAGCAAGTCCCGTCACTGTCGCCGACGGGGGAACCACCGCGCTCACCTGGAGAGACCCGGTGGGGAATTCAGGCTTTAGTACCTGCACCGCAGGTAACGCCCATGGTTTTGCAAGTTGGAACGGGACAAAAACCGCGCCGCCGCCCGACCAAACGCAGACGGGCATCGGGCCGCTTACCGTCTCCGGCGGCGTGACGCCGTATTCGTTCACGCTTGAATGCACCGGCCCCTATGGTTTAAAAACGGCAAATGTAACCGCCTTTGCTTCGCCGCCGGATTTCACCGTTTCGCATGACCACGACTTGGTCATGGTGTTTGCGGGGCAAGGCGGAGGAACCACCGCGACACCCGTTCAAATTACAGGGCTGTATAATTTTAGTGCTCCGGTAACCTTTAATCCTCTCTCGGTTGTGCCCGCGCTTCCCGCAGGTGTTACCATGAATATTGCACCCCCTTCAATTTCTTCGCCCTACAGTACGGGAGCAACGCTTACGATTACCGCAACTCAGGCCTTTACGGGCGTTTACCAGATTACGGTCTCGGCTACGGGGGGAGGTAATACAAGACAAGATTTTGTGACCCTTACGGCAAGTAAATCAATAACCACCTTTGAAAATTTTTAGGAATAAGATACAACGAGAAATATGCAACCGCTCCACCACAACCTTCTCACCTCCGCTAAAGCCATCGTTCTTGCACTCCTTCTCTCCGTCGGCATGTCGTACATTTATGCGGCGTGGTCAAACCCCACCGCCGTTCCACCAAACGGCAATGTGGCCGTTCCCCTAAACACTGGCACCACAGGCCAAACAAAATCAAGCTGGCTTATCGCCAATCAGTTTATCGTAACCAACCCAGCGGGCGATGTAACTTCGCCGAAGTTTTGCATCGGCGCGAGTTGTGTAACGAGCTGGGTTGGCGGCACCGCCGGCGTTATACCTCAAGGCGCAATTGTATTTTTTGCAGGACCATGCCCTTCTGGATGGACTACCTATACCGCGGCAAGCGGACGATATATCCGGGTGAATAGTGCTGGTATGGGGACAACCGGAACTGACCCATTTTCACACGCACACGATTATGTCCAATTTTCTAGCGAAAACGGTTCTGCCACTCTTTCACCAACAAGCCCAACCGCTATAAACATTCCTTACATTGAACTGCGTGCGTGCCAAGCGCCTTAGTACTAAAATTTCCCCAAAAAAATCTTAAAATTCTGTCCTTTTCGTGTATCATGTATCTATGAACCAATCTCTCCGTCACGACCTCCTCACCGCCGCCAAAGCTATCATCTTGGCACTCATTCTCTCTGTCGGCGTTTCTTATATCCACGCCGCATGGAGCAATCCCACCGATGTGCCCCCAAACGGCAATGTGGCCGTCCCCCTAAACATTAGTTCCACGGGTCAAGGAAAATCCGGCTGGCTAGGTGCATCGCAGTTCATTGTGAATAACCCCGCCGGCGATGTAACTTCACCGAAATTTTGCATCGGCGCGAGCTGTATTACCAGTTGGGGCGGAATTCCAAATGGAGCTCAGATATTCACAACTAGTGGCACTTTTACCGTGCCTGCTGGGGTTATCCGACTTTGGGTTGAGGTCTACGGCGGCGGCGGCGGTGGTGGCCGCAATGCTGGCGGCGGTGGCGGTGGCGGCGGTACAGCCCTCGGTTTTCTAACGGTAACTCCTGGCCAACCAATTCCGGTAACGGCAGGTAATGCCGGCTCCGGAGGTGAAGCTCCTGGCGGCCCTGGCGGAAGTTCTTCGATTTTGACTATCAGTGCTACTGGCGGCCTTGGTGGTACGAGTGGCGGCGGTTTCGGCGGGGGTGGTAGTGGCACTCCTGGCACCGGCGCTACCGGCGGCATCGGCAGTGGTGGCCTTATCAATATAGCTGGCAAAACCGGCACTAGTGGCTACTTCTCCAACCCCGATTGCCCTTTCGGCGGTGTTGGTGGCACCAGCGGCAGTAGTTATGGTGGCACCGGCGGCGCCAGTAATGGTTGCCAGGCTGGCGGTGGCGGTGGCGGTGGCTTCCAGCCTGGCGATACGGGCTCCATTAACCCAGGCGGCGCCGGTGCTAGTGGCGCAGTGGTTGTTTGGTGGTAACGAGAGGTTAAATTTTACAAGGTCGAACCTTGTTTTGAGAAGAGCCTTGTTTTGATTTTCAAAAACACAAAAACAGAAGCACAAAAAATCCTACCATATATGGTAGGATTTTTTGTTGGCTATTCTTATTCTTTAGTATCTTTAATACTTTCTGAAACAATTTCTGATTGAGGAGACTCTTTTAAACTTTGTTAAACACCGAGTGTTTAATAGAGAGTTATTCTTGTTTTGTTTCTGGTGCGGGCGTCTCGGAGGTTTTTTCAGGAGTCTGTGAGGCAGGTACTTCCGATTGGGCGAGTTGCTCGCCGCGGAGGGATTGAATATCAATTTTCCAGCCGGTGAGTTTTGCCGCAAGGCGCACATTTTGCCCGCCCTTGCCGATGGCAAGGGATTGCTGGTCGGAAGACACCTCCACAACCGCTTTGTGCATTCCCTCATCGAGTGTTACGCCGAGCACTTTCGCGGGAGAAAGTGCGTCCTCAACGAAGCGCTCCTGGTTTTCTGACCACTCAATAATGTCAATCTTTTCTCCGCCGAGCTCGCTCATTACCGTTGAAACGCGCACGCCGCGTTGACCGACGAGTGATCCTACAGGATCGATGTGTTCGTCCATTGAGGTAACCGCGATTTTTGAGCGCGCACCGGCTTCCCGAGCGATTGCTTTAACGACGACTACGCCGCTTGCAACCTCCGGCACTTCAAGGGCAAAAAGTTTCGCTAAGAATTGTGGGTGTGAGCGCGAGAGGCGAAGAAATATGCCCCGTGGGCTTTCCTCAACCGAATATAAGTAGGCACGAATGCGCTCACCCTGGCGATAGCGCTCACCGGGGATTTGTTCCTCATAGGGGAGAATGCCCGTGGCGCGACCAAGGTCAATAAACATATTGCCTCGCTCGACGCGCTGTACGGTGCCTGAAACGATATCGCTTTCCCGTTTTCCAAACTCGTGCAGTACGGAGACTTTTTCCGCCTCGCGAATTTTTTGAATGATCACTTGCTTGGCGGTTTGCGCCGCGATGCGCCCATAATCACCCTTCGACTCAAGCGGAAAGATAACCTCATCCTCGAGCTTTGCGTCCCGTTTTATTTTTTTTGCATCCTCAAGAAATAGATGATGCTCAGAGTTGTAGCGGACGCGCTCGTCGTTCTCACCCGTCTTTTCCTCGCCCTCCATGATGACCTCCGAAGGGTCAATAACAATCTTCACCTGAAAAAATTCGGTTTTTCCTGTTGCGTGGTCAAACGAAGCCCGAACAATCTGGCCTTTTTTTCCGTATTCTTTTTTATAGGCGGTCGCGAGTGCGGTTTCAATAGCTTCAAGCACTTTCTCTCGCGGTATCCCGCGCTCTTCCTCAAGCTGGTCAAGCACGGAGTGAATTACTTTTAGGTCAAACATGTAAATTTGATAATTGATTAAAGAAATATCCGCCCCTCGGGCGGATATTTCAGAATATGCTTATGATACACGAGCTACCATTTTTGTCAAATACCAGCATGGTGCTGTTGAAAAAGCCTGCCATGTGAATACATTTTCGCGGTATACTGAAGTCATGAATCTTGAAGCGGAAATTTGGAAGCATACCTGATTCCTAATTCATAATTCCTGATTCTTACTCAATGTTCATTGACGAAAAACAACTGAAAAGTTTTATTGCTGATTCCGGTCTGGTGTCGCGCGCTGATCTTGAGACGGCGGAAAAAGAAGCGGAAAAAAGCGGCGGAAGTATCAGCACGACGCTTGTTAACAAGGGTGCTCTTACCGAAGACGACATGCGTCGAATGCAGGCCTATGTACTCGGTATTCCTTTTGTAAATCTTAAGGGGCAGAAAATAGATTTCGAAGTACTTTCACTCATTCCGGAGCCTATTGCCCGCAATCATAATATTTTAGCTTTCAAGCGCACGGCTGACTCGCTCGAAGTGGCGATGCTCGATACCGATAACTTGGGCGCTATTGATTTCGTCAAGAAAAAAGTTGGCCTGAAGATTTTACCGCGACTCACGGACACGGACTCCATCAAAAGCCTGTTACTCCAATATCAGAAAACACTGAAAGACGAATTTGGTGACATTATCCGCAAAGAAACCGAGTCGCTTAAAGTAATTCCCGACATCCCCGGAGTGGACGCGTCCGCAAGCGACCTTAAAAAACTGGCGGAGGACCTCCCAGTCGTTCGTATCGTCGATACGCTTCTCAATCACGCCATAATTCAAAACGCGTCCGATATTCACATTGAGCCGATGGAACATGAGGTGATGGTGCGCTATCGCATTGACGGAATACTGCACGATGCCATGACGCTTCCGAAGAGTGCGGCCGCTCCAATCATCGCGCGTATCAAGGTGCTCTCGAGTTTGAAACTAGATGAGAAACGGTTGCCGCAAGACGGCCGATTCAAAATTGACCTCCATGGACAAAAAGTTTCCTTTCGCGTTTCGATCATGCCGGTGTTTTACGGGGAAAAGGTCGTGATGCGCCTCCTGCGGGAAAACGCCGGCGGATTTAGTCTCGAGGGCTTGGGTTTTCATGGTGAAGCGCTTGAGCACCTGCATCGCGCCATCAAGCAAAAAACGGGCATGCTCCTCACGACGGGGCCGACTGGCTCGGGCAAAACCACGACGCTCTATACGCTCCTCGATATTTTGAATACGCCGGAGGTGAATATCTCAACGATTGAAGACCCGATTGAATATCAGATGCCGCGCGTGAATCAAACGCAGATAAAGCCAGACATCGGCTTCACTTTCGCTTCGGGCATTCGCTCCTTTGTGCGGCAAGACCCGGATATTATCATGGTCGGCGAAATCCGTGACGGGGAAACCGTATCTCTGGCGATTAACGCGGCGCTTACTGGCCATTTGGTGCTCTCCACGCTCCACACCAACTCGGCGTCGGGCGCTATTCCGCGCATGATTGACATGGGTTCGGAACCGTTTCTCTTGGTTTCAACCGTGAATGTTATTATTGGTCAACGGCTCGTGCGCAAACTCTGTAGCATTAGGGAAGAGTACCATCTCTCTAAGGCTGAGATTGCCACCTTGGGAAAATCAGTCGATCTCGACCATGTGCTCAAGATTCTTAAGGAAGAAAAGATAGCGTCCGCAACCACGACTTGGGAGAAAATTTCTTTTTTCAGGCCGAAGTCATCGCCGGAATGTCCTGATGGCTATGCCGGCCGTATCGGCATTCACGAAGTGCTTCCGGTAACGCCAACGATCAAGGATCTTGTTATTAAAAACGCGACCGCAGACACGATTGAAGCCCAGGCGAAAAGCGAAGGTATGCTTACTATGATCGAGGATGGCATCTTTAAGGCCGCGCAGGGAATTACCACGATAGAGGAAGTGTTGCGCGTTATTTCAGAGTAACACGATGCAAATCAACAAATGTAAACGAATGATACGAATGGAATCCAATGCGCCTATTCGTTTTATTCGCGTGAAATTCGTATATTAGTATCGCGATATGAAGTTTCATTACAAGGCGATTCGGCAAGATGGCGAAGTGTTCGAGGGTATCACGGATACCGTGGATCGTTTTGCCGTATACGCTGAAGTGCGCAAAAACGGGGGAAGCGCGCTTTCGGTCGAGGAGGTGGGTGGCGTCGCCTCCTCGCTTAATCTGAGTTTTCTTCACGGTCTTTTTGGCTCAGTACACACGGCGGATAAAATCATTTTCGCGCGCAATCTTGCCACGATGCTTTCCGCGGGACTTCCGCTTTCTCGCGCGCTTTCGGTACTTGAGCGGCAGACACGAAATGCCAAACTCAAAGAGGTGGTGGTGACCATCGATGAATCTATCAAAAAAGGGAAAAGTCTGCACGAAGCAATGGAGGAACATCCTGATGTGTTCCCAAAACTTTTTAGCGCGATGGTAAAAGCGGGGGAAGAAAGTGGCAAATTAGCGGAAAGTTTGCGTGGTATTGCCGAGCAGACGGAGCGCTCGCACAACCTCACCAAAAAAATACGCGGCGCAATGATGTATCCCGGTATTATCCTCACTGCCATGGTGGTTATCGGCGTTGCTATGTTGGTCTATGTCGTACCGACCCTCACTAACACCTTTAAGGAATTTCATGTCGAATTACCCCTTACCACCCGCATTATTATTGGCGTAAGCGATTGGCTCACCGCCCATTTTATTCTTGCTGTTGTGGGTCTCGGTGTTGCCGTTACCGGTTTTGTGGTTGGATTGCGTACGAAAAAAGGTAGGCGCATTTTTGAATTTACGCTACTCCACACCCCGCTTATCAAAGGATTGGTGAAGGAGACTAACACGGCGCGTGTGGCGCGCACGCTTTCCTCGCTTCTTTCCTCAGGAGTTGAAGTTATGCAGGCGTTTTCTATTACCCGCGAAGTTATTCAAAACTCATATTTCCGCGCGGTATTGGTCGAGGCGGAACGGCAAATTGAAAAAGGCAATCAAATGGCAAAGGCCTTTTCTGAAAATGAAAACTTGTTTCCGCCGCTTATGAGTGAGTTAGTCGCCGTAGGTGAGGAAACCGGGCAACTGTCTTCGATGTTGCTCCAGGTCGCCGAATTTTACGAAAGTGAAGTGGACCAAAAAACCCAAAACATGTCTACCATTATTGAGCCGTTTCTCATGATCGTTATCGGTATCGCCGTCGGCTTCTTCGCGCTTTCGGTTATCTCGCCCATCTATTCACTTTCAAACACACTCTAGCTTTCACACAGAAGACATGCAGAAGAAAAAAATAGTCATCGCGAACTTGAAAATGTTTCCGCAAACCCTGCGTGAGGCCATCGGCTATCTGCGCGACATTAAGCGAATGGCGAGCCGTCTGCGAAATACGGAAACGGTGGTGTGCCCGCCGTTTCCGTATTTCGGGGGGCTTCCGAAGGTTCGCTCCACGGCGTTTTTTTTGGGCGCGCAAAATGTCGCGCATGAAAGAGTCGGCCCTCATACCGGCGAAGTGAGTGCTCACATGCTTAAAAATATCGGCGTTCGTTTTGCGCTCGTGGGTCATTCAGAGCGGCGGGCACTCGGAGAATCAAACGCGCTGATTCAGGGAAAAATTCGCGCGGGCTTAGCAGAGAAACTCAGTGTCGTTCTCTGTATTGGTGAGCAAACGCGGGATGCACAGGGCGCCTATCTCTCATTTTTGCGGGAACAGCTCTCCTCTGCCCTCATTGGGTTGTCGCCCGCTGAGTTGCGATATCTGTCTATCGCCTATGAACCAATCTGGGCGATTGGAAAGACTACAAAGGACGCCATGGCAGAGGGCGATCTGCACGAGATAACCATTTTTATACGCAAAACACTGACGGAGCTTTTTGGCCGTCGTGGTGCAGAGGCAGTGCGGATTCTTTATGGTGGCTCAGTTGAAGCCTCAAATGCCGCATCTCTTATGGAGGGGGGAGCGGTGCAGGGATTTTTAGTTGGTCACGCGAGCCATGACCCAAAAACATTCAGTGAAATTCTTACCGCCGTCGATCGCGCGCGATAATGCGCCCTACCATGCTGTTACCCGACATTCGTACCGTACCGTCGCTTGAGGGAGTACCTGTTCTTTTGCGTGTTGACTTGAATGTGCCGGTTGAAGAAGGTCGCGTGCTCAATACCTTCCGTCTTGAAAAAGAAACCGCAACCATTGCGTTTCTGCGTCGCAAGGGAGCAAAAACTATTTTGCTCAGCCACTTTGGCCGCGCGGGGGCGTCGTTGCGGCCTGTTGCCGAAGTGCTTTCTAAAAAAATTCCCGTTTCTTTTGTGCCGGACCTTTTAGGTTCGCGCGCCAAGGGGGCGATTGCCGCGATGGCGCCGGGAGAGGTGGTGCTTCTTGAAAATGTGCGCTCTGACCCACGGGAGGAAAAAAATGATCCGGCATTTGCACAAGAGCTTGCATCGCTCGGCGAGATTTTTGTACAAGATGCGTTTGCGGTTTTACACCGCGCGCACGCTTCACTCGTCGGTGTGCCAACCTTTTTACCGCATTACGCGGGACTCCTTCTTCAGAAAGAAGTCGCGGAGCTTTCTTTGGCGCTCTCCCCCAAGAGTCCATCGCTTTGTATCATCGGCGGCGCGAAGTTCGAGACCAAGGGTCCCCTTATCGAAAAATTTCTCGGCATCTATGACCGAGTGTTTGTCGGTGGCGCTATTGCCAACGATGTGTTTAAAGCGCAAGGGTATGAAGTGGGTCGCTCTCGGGTGGGGGCGCAGGTGCAAAATCTCAGCCGTATTCTCAACCACCCGAGACTCCTCCTCCCCACCGATGTTACGGTTGAGACCGCGGGCCGCACCAGTGTCAAAAAACCAGAGCATGTGTTACCCGAGGATGAGGTATACGATATCGGCCCTGAAACTACCGAAGCGATACGGAAAATCGTTGGCCGCAGCACATTTATTTTATGGAATGGTCCTATGGGTAATTATGAGCGCGGCTACACCGCTGAAACCGAAGCGCTTGCAACGGCAATAGGAAAAAGTGGGGCGTATTCTATTGTAGGCGGGGGCGACACCATAGCGGCAATTGCAAAACTTAATCTTTTGGATCGATTTTCATTCGTATCAACGGGCGGTGGCGCCATGATGGAGTTTTTATATCACGGCACACTTCCGGGTATAGAAGCTCTTCGGCTATAGTATGAGTATGTTTCAAAGCGCCGAGCGAGGACAGCTTCTCATGGTCATTCTTGTTATCGTCGCATTCGGCGCCGCGGCTGCGCTCTTTGTTACCTTTCGCCAAGTAACGCCGATACTCACGCACGAAACGGTGATTTCTAAAGTTGTTCCCGAAGAAGAACTCACGCCACAGCTCATCTGGAGTAGCGCGGGTTCAAATAGCGCTCGGGGCATACTCTTTCCCGGCGAAGTATCGCAACAGATAGTGCGAATAGGACCAACCGCCTCGGTACAGCTTGCGGTTACCGCCGGTGGAGGCACCGATGTCGCGCTCATTAATCCGCAGGGCAAAGAAGTCATCGCTTCGGTTTCTCCCAAACAAAGCGCCACCATTACCGAGACAACGACCGGCACCACAACAACGACCGTGTATAGTCTCACCGGGAATACTCAAAGCGGTGACTGGACGGTAGTTCTTGGAAATAGCAGTACCGCCGAAACTCCGTTTACCATTGTGGTGCCCGTAGGGGCGCCACCGCTTACCATTTCCCCGCAAGTGAATGAGACTGCGAACAATAGCAAAAACATCACTATCGCGCTTACCGTCGAGGAAAGCATTGGAGAGGTCGTCAAGCCAGTTACTGGCGCGGAAGTGATTGCGCATGTCACAAGTCCGAGTGAGGTGGTCTCGCTTTTGGTGCTTGTTGAAACAAATCCCACCACTAACCCGGGAGTGTATTCTGGTGTCTACACGGGTGCCCAAAGCACGGGGCTCTACGAAGTGGAATATTTTATTCACGGCTATACCTCCTTTGGTACGGAGTTCACTCAAACGGCGAGCGGCGAGTTTGCGGTAACACCCGAACCTACCACGCCGTATCTGTACGGGAAAAAATATGACATCAACCGTGGTGGTGAGGTACAACTTATCGGGTATTAAAGACGGCTCTTAATTTTTTCTGCGTTTATAGCAAAATCGTTTGCCCTGCCCTTGGCTTTTTCCGGAGCAGGGAAAAGCCAAATATGAGCATGGGGAACTTCTTCACCAATAATTTGTGAGTGGATTTCGTCAGTGCCGAAAGATTTTTGCATAGCTTTGGCGATTTTTTTGACGACTTCAAAGTAGATTCCTATGTGTTCCACATCCCAAACCCACCGGTAATGCTTTTTTGGAGTCACCAAGGTGTGCCCCGGCGCAAGCGGGCGGATGTCCAAGAACGCAAAAAATTCTTCATCTTCGAACACTTTTGTTGAAGGGACTTCATTTCGGATTATTTTGCAAAACACGCAATGTTCCATGGTTCCATACTACCGCACCAATGTTACAATTTATATATGATGTCACGCTATGAGCTTCGGCCCTCAATACCACCCTCTGTCCACGACTCGCTCGCGCCGTACCCGAGGATTCTTCGTGAACTTCTTTATACGCGAGGCATTTTGGAACCGGAGGCGGCAGAGCTTTTCCTGAAACCTGACTACGCTCGAGATAGTCACGATCCTTTTCTGATGAAAAACATGGACCGTGCGGTTGCGCGGGTACTGCGCGCGCTTAAGGAAGGGGAAAAAATTGCGGTGTATAGCGATTATGACTGCGACGGCATTCCTGGAGGCGTGCTCCTCCACGATTTCTTTAAAAAAGTTGGCGCAAACTTTGTCAATTATATTCCGCACCGGCATGCGGAAGGGTACGGCCTCAACCTCGACGCTGTTGAGGAACTCGCGGCAGGGGGAGCAACGCTTATGATCACCGTCGATTGCGGTACCACGGATGTAGCGCCAATTGCCCGCGCAAAAGAGCTTCACATCGACACCATCGTGACCGACCATCACCTGCCAGGGCAGGTCCTACCTGACGCGTATGCCCTTCTCAATCCTAAGCAGGAAGGAGAAACATATCCGTTTCCGTTTTTGTGCGGTTCGGGCGTCGCTTTCAAATTGGTTCAGGCCTTAATTGTGCGCGGCAATTTTACTCTGCCGTTGGGATGGGAGAAGTGGCTTCTTGATATGGCCGGACTCGGCACTCTTGCGGATAGGGTGCCCCTTATTGGCGAGAATAGAATGCTTGCGCATTTTGGACTCTTGGTGCTTCGCAAATCGCCGCGGCTGGGACTTCAAAAATTATGCCGCAAAATGAAAGTGAGTCAGCGCGAGCTTACGGAAGACGACATCGGTTTCATGCTAGTGCCGCGCATTAATGCCGCTTCCCGCATGGACATTCCCATGGACGCGTTTCGTTTGCTTACCACGGACGACGAAACGGTTGCGGAAGAAATGGCGAATCATTTAAATCGCATTAATGATGAGCGCAAAGGTGTCGTGGCGAGCATGGTCAAAGAAATTCGGAAACGAATGAAAAATCATGAGCCGAAGCCGGTAATCGTGATGGGGGACCCGCGCTGGAAGCCCTCGCTCTTGGGACTTGCGGCAAACAGTTTGGCGGAGGAGTATGCCCGGCCGGTATTTTTGTGGGGGCGGGAAGGTGGAAATACCATCAAGGGGTCGTGTCGCTCAGACGGCAGCGTGAATGTGGTTGAACTCATGAGTTTGCGGCGGGAGCTCTTTATCGATTTTGGTGGGCATGCATATTCGGGCGGTTTTTCCATCCTACAGGGAAAACTGCATTTGCTTGAAACCCACCTTGCCGAAGCGTTCAGTGAAATTACCACGCTGCCTCATCCAACGGTGGCGGAATTTGTTGACCGCGAACTCACGCTTGAAGAAGCGAATTGGGATACTTATGGGCAGGTGAGCGGACTCATGCCGTTTGGGGAAGGAAACCCGAAACCATTATTTCTTTTTCGCGAGTTTTCAGTTCTTGAGGTGCGGCAGTTTGGGAAAGAAAAACAGCATTTAGAACTTCGGTTCAAGCGTGGCAACGGGAAAGTGCTTTCCGCAATTGGCTTTTTTATAACCGCGGAAGACCTGTCGCGCCCGCCTCGAGCCGGCGGGACCATCGATCTTGTCGCGACACTCGAGCGCTCTACTTTTCGAAACTTTCCAGAGCTACGGTTGCGAATACACGATTGCCGCTAAAGATACAAGTCTATTCTAATGTTCTTAAGAACATTAGAATAGACTTGTAATGTTTATTTGTGGCGAGGTAGTTGATTATTTCACTTCTTCAAAGGAGAGTGTGACATACTGGTCCGAAGTGAGAGGAAAACTTGGCGGAGGAGCATAGAGCAAGCTTGCGTCATAGATAATATTGCGGGTTTGATAGCCAGTGCCGTCAGTGTAGGCAAAACCATAGCGCTGATTTGTTCCAATCATGCCGTAGAGCGTAATGGTGCTACGGGTATGATAGGGATTGCATTTGGGCGTTTCGTAATAATAGCGCCCCGCCCGTCCATTTTGAGCAATGAGTGCCGCGTCAATCCGTAGGTCCGTATCGCTTACCATGCCGACATTTATGTTTAATTGTGCAATGAGTGAAAGAACATCTTGGCTGTCGTAATTAGTGTACAGGAGGTCGTCGTTCACCGTAATGCTTTTACGCGTAGAAGGGTTGTCTGGAAACGCGGCGGCAGCAATGGTAAGTCGTGCGGTCTGTATCTGCCCGCTTGCAAAGACATTATCTTCAAGAAAAATAAGGCCGTTTGCCGGAAAGACAAAATTTCCCAAGAGGGTTTTATTATTAATGCTCCAGGTTCCCCATCCCGATTGCGAAAGCTCATTACTGCATTGCGAGGGGGGATTGACGAGACTTGTCACTTTGTAAAGATCAAAGGTGTCGTTTACTTTAAGTACCACGAGGTAGCCGAGCGAGCCTGAAGCGCTTCGGTAAAAACCCGCCGACTGCGCGTCTGCTTTTATTTGGGCAAGGTTAGCGGTAATGCCAGCAAAATCGACGGTTGGCACCGGGAATTGCCGTCCCGCTTGAAAGACATCGGGGCGTGATGGTACGGCAGCGGGTGGAAGAGGGTCGGTCGGCGCGAGGTGCGTATGCACACCAAATTCGTTTGCGCCCGTGTGGTCGGGGTCGTCATACGACGACATTGAGCTCGTGATGAGATTATGTGCGAGACCGTCGAACCGAATGCCGTTATTTGAATGAATGGGACCGAACACTTCCGTGCCAGCGCCAAAGCGCATGTTGTCGTTAGCGGCTACCGCGTATTTTGCGAAAGAAGGCTTGGCAAGTTGGACTTGAATGGTGCGCGGCGTGGAGGGACTACTGCTTGCAACTCCGGTCGAACGAATGGTGACGAGTGAAGAGCCAAGCGGCGGCGCTGTTACGGAGAGCGTAAAATTCCCCAAAACAATATCGTCTTTGTCGTAATAGGTATGGGCATAGGGGCCCGGCTGTCCTGTGCCGTCTTGATAGTCGGTCGGGGCGTGCGCTAAATGCCAGCGATAGTAGTCAATACCAGCTTCCGCAATTTGTATTGCTTCTTCCCGTCCGGCCGTTTCTCTCCCCGCTTTTAAGTTGACCACGGCCCAGCTGACGAAGCCGCTCACGAAAAGTGTGGCAATAGTGCTCCACACCAGCACTTGCACGAGTAGTTGTCCGCGGGTGTCTCTCATAGATTGTCTTTAATGTTACGGGGACTTACTTGCGTGGTAAGGGTGCTCGGGCCGGGAGGTTTTGTCGCGTCGGCATCAATAACGACAGTCATCTTGATGAGGCGGACGGATATCACGGTAATGGGCTCGGCAAGTGGTGTGCTTGTACCGGCATACGATGAATCATAAAAGCTAAAAAACGGCGTTGAGGTTGTCGCATTCGTCAAATCATGAAGAATTTCTTGAAGCGTTTCAGAGTTGAGATTATAGGAGAGCGGTACACCAGTCGGTTTGGTCACGCCTTTTCGGAGGATGGTGCCGTCAAGATAATAATGCAGCCGTTCTTTTAGCTGGTCGTCATCGATATCGTTGTAAAAAACGATTGAGGTGCTGCTTGCCTGCTCAATGGCGTAGGCGCCCGTGCTTGAGGGAGAAAGGGAACGCATTTCAGCGGAAATGGTTTTGAAAAAGCGCCGCGCTTCTTCTTGGGCTTTTAAACTGTCTGAGAAATATTTATTCGAGGAAGAAAAGTCGCGCTGAATATTCCATAGTGCACCCGAGGCGAGGATGAGGATAAAGCTGCTTATCAATATTTCAGGAAGCGACATGCCGCGTGAGAAGTGCATATACAAAATCAGGGGCTAAGCGTAATAATGGTTTCCTGCCAGGGCGAGGCTACCGTCACGATGCCGCTGTACGGTTGGTATCCAGCCTTGGTGATGGTGAGTGTGTAATCATTGGTGGCAAGACTGGAGAAAAATACTTGCCCAGAAGGAACGCAATCAGAGGTGAAGGTGAAGGCGACATCGGAAATGGTGGGCGTAAAGGTCGTGCTTGCCGTATTCATAAGGAGCTTATAGCGCATGTACCGGTTGCCGTTATGGTTGTTGCTTATGGTGCTGTCGGGAGTGGTGTAATAACTCCCCGCCGTTCCGTCGGGTCCGAGATAGCTCCAAGTTGTTTTGTCGTTGTTGCTCGCGAGCTGGAATTTTATGCTTTGAGCGCCCGTTTCAGGCGGCTCGCTTCCCGGTTGCCAGGTAAGCGATGCGAAGTTACTGGGTGAACCGGTATCAAAGGTTGAAGAAGTAAGCGTGCCGTTTGTTTGGTACTGCCCAAACACCGAAACTAATGTGAGATCGCCCGCGGGGTTTCCCGTGTCGATGTTGCCGTCGGAGGAAAAATATTTTGTCGTGTCGGTAAAATCGACTTGGCCGGCGCCCCCTGACCAATCAGTTTGGCGCAAGAATCCCCGGCCGGTGGTAAGGGTGTCTGAAAACGAGCCCTGCGAGATGTTTACGGTGGCGTCTGATATTGGCAGTCCGGTACTGGCGTCTTTCACGGTAACGAGAAGGCTTTTTTGGTTTTTCGGTACGACGATAAGTTTTAAATCAAGCGTGGTGTTGGGATTAAGAATGAGCGGTAAGGCCGGAATGGAGCCAGCAAGGTCGTACGCGCTATCAGTGGGCGTCAGCCTGTAGGTATCCCATTCAAGATTGGAAATGGTAAGCGTGCCTCCGGCGCTTGTTACTTTGGCGGAACTGTATTTAACGATGTCGGGACTCGTACCAATTAAGCGAGTGCCGGTGAGCGTGAAATCAATAGCCCCGACCGCGGAACAGGTGTTGGTGGTACTCGTGACATTGACCGTGCTCACCTTATCAATTGCGAAGCTTGCTTGGGTGAGACTTTGCGTGGCGACCGTTGGGTTTGGTTTTACTGGATTTGGATTATCAAAGCCGCCCGGGGGATAGGTTTGTTCAGAAGAGTAACCGGCCTTAGAAACGGTGATTGCGTACACGCCGGCGCCCGGCGGCGTGTCGACGATCTGTAGTTCGCCTCCGGCATCGGTCACATCATCAATAATGATACCGGCCGGACTATTTTCGATGTGTACCGCCGCGCCGGATACCGGCGCTCCGGTCGCGTCAAAAACTTTTATAAAAAGCGCGCCGTTCGTTGAGGCAGACTCCAGATTGCGCGGGGCAACGGTGGAAGTGAGCGTCAAGGGAACAAAAAAAGATTTACACAATGCGCAGCCGATCTCAACGGCAATAAGTTTGTAATCTGCCGGAGCCAAGTCGTTTTTTGTGGTGCTGCCGATGGTGCCATCGAAAGGGTCGTCAATGTTGCGCACCGTGGTTGTTGCGGTGAAATCAATACCGCCACGGTTGAGTGTCTGCACATGGGTAAGGAGGCCCGCCGGGACGCCACCGAGAATTCCCACACTACTGTACGAAAGGTTGCGCGCGATTTCGATTTGCTCATTTGCCAGCGCTGAGGCGGCAAGCTTAAGACGGGTTGCCTCAATAACCTCTACTATCTTTACATAGCTCGCGTAGAGCTCTATGGAGAGAAACGCGAGAAGGGCAATGCCGATGAGCACTTCAAGGAGACTAAATCCTCTCTGGTGTAAGAATGACATAGACCTTTCCTTTCAGTATACAATCAGTTTCGTTGGAAGGTATACCCCGTGAGATAGAACACAGGTATTTTTTTAGCATCACCACGCGCCCCGCAGGAATTAATGTTTAACGAGACGCGGTGTGCGATTATCTCATGGGGTATACTGATTTCATGCAAAAGGTAACTCTCTATACGGATGGTGGCGCTCGGGGGAACCCGGGACCGGCAGGGGCGGGTGTGTATATTACTGATGAGCAGGGCAAGGCGCTTAAGGAGATTTCAAAATTTTTAGGGCATCAAACCAATAATTATGCCGAGTACGAAGCGGTCGTTGAGGGTCTGCAAGGGCTCAAAAAAATGTTTGGTGCGGCGAAACTGAAAACGATGACCATCGAAGTGAAAATGGACAGCGAGCTCGTAGCGCGCCAGCTCTCCGGGAAGTACCAAATAAAAGAACCAACGCTTTTTCCGCAGTTTATCAAGGTGCACAATCTTTGTGTTTCAACATTTCCGCGCATCTCCTTCACACACATTCGCCGCGAGCAAAATAAAGATGCCGACCGGCTGGCCAATCAAGCAATGGATTCAGGCAGTTGACGCATCGAATTTTAGAATCTGTGTAAGTGACGTCAGTAACGATGGCTGGGGTGTCTTATAAGGAGGCCCCTTCGCTTACTAACGCGTACTAAAAAATCCTACCATATATGGTAGGATTTTTTAGCGATAAAAAAGCATGTTCACTCTCCCTATTTTTCATATACTTATCGTATGTCGGAGCGTTTTCTTTATGCAGTCATCGGTGGTTTTATCGCAGGCGTGGCCTTTCGCTCCTTCGTTGATTTAGGTTTTGCGTTTTCCACCTTTCTCATTTTCCTCGGCCTCGTTCTCGTTCTGGTTTATTCTAAAGTTCTCAAGAACTTTAGAATAAATGCGGGGGTGGCCATGGCGCTTGTTATTTTGGCGGCAGGGCTTGGGACACTGCGACTTGCTGTCGCCGAACAGAGTCAGGGCAACCCATTGCTTGATGAAAGAGTCGGCTCGAAAGTTTCCGCGGAGGGAGTAGTTATTGATGAGCCCGATGAACGCGAAAACAACACCGCGCTCATGGTCCGTTTTGAGAGCGTGGGCGCTGAAGTATTCCACGACAAGGTGCTCGTGCGCACCGAACGATACCCCAAATTTCACTATGGCGACCGTGTGCGCGTGGAAGGGAAACTTGAACGGCCGCAAAGTTTTGAGACCGACACGGGAAGGGTGTTTGACTACCCGCAGTATCTCGCCAAAGATGGTATTTTTTATCAGGTCAATTTCGCAAAAGTTTCTTTGCTAAGCGCGGGCGGCGGCAATCCGCTCAAGAGCACGCTCTTCTCAATCAAAGACGCATTTCTCGCGCGAGTTTCGCGGGTGATTCCCGAACCGCAGGCTGGGCTCTTAGGCGGCCTCGTGGTTGGCGCGAAGCAATCGCTCGGCAAGGAGCTTTTGGATATGTTTCGCATAACGGGAATTATTCATATCGTCGTGCTTTCCGGTTTTAATATCACGATCGTCGCCAATTTCATCATGCGGTTTTTCGGGCTCATATTCTACAGACGAGGCAAGGAAGGCAAGAAAGGAATGAGCAGTTTAATTGCGGGGGCTGTCTCAATTATTCTTTTCGTTATTATGGTCGGTGCCTCCGCCACCGCGGTGCGCGCGGGTGCTATGGCGCTCATCGGGCTTTTGGCGCTTGCAACCGGAAGAACTTCCGTGATTACGCGCGCGCTCATACTTACCGGATTTCTCATGGTGCTCCAGAACCCGCACATTCTTCTCTTTGACCCGTCGTTTCAATTGTCGTTTCTCGCAACACTTGGACTCATTCAATTGTCTCCGCGCATTGAAGCGCGGCTTATGCGCGTTCCGAAATTTTGGGGACTTCGCACCATCATTGCCGCAACCCTTGCCACGCAATTATTTGTTTTACCGCTTCTTCTTTACAACACGGGGCAGTTTAGTGTTGTTGGTCTGTTAGTTAATCTTCTTATCTTACCGCTCGTCCCCCTCACCATGCTTTTCGGTTTTCTCACGGGCGTCGTTGGTTTTATTTCCTCCATTCTTTCCTTGCCCTTTGCATTCATCTCCTACGCCCTCCTCACCTACGAACTCAAAATCGTGGAGTGGTTTTCTTCCATCCCCTTTGCCGCCATCACCATTCCCTATTTTCCCGCCTGGCTTATGCTCCTGCTCTACGGAGGCCTCTTTTTATGGCTCAAAACAAGGCCGAAATTGATTGACAAATAGACATAAGTATGCTATCCTTGAACCTAGGAGGTACCCATGAAAATAGATCTGTCACAGTCCCTCGGGTATTCCCTGAATCCTCGCCGCGTGACTTGCCCAAAATGTGGCAGGTATGTAGATGTCGAGCGACGATGGAATCCCAAAGACCCAACTATCGCTCGGCACAGTTACACCCATCTGACCGCTCGCCAAGAAGGGCAACTCTGCTTGGGCGAAGGAATCAAAATTTCGAGCGACGAGGTAGAGGGATAAATGGTAAGTGCGGACGGGAACTCCACCTGTCCGCACTTTTGATTTTCTGTTGGAAGGATTTTAGCGATGTCATAGGACAATCCTAGGACGTCGGATGTCCTAGTTTCTTTCTGCTTTTTATATTCTTAAATCCTAAATCTTTTGAAATCTCTCCTCAAGCGTTTGCCAATTCACATTCACTCCAATACCACCATAGCAATAACTCTGCTATAGCAGAGTTATTGCTATGGTGTCTCTCACCCTGTTGTGATGTTATTGAGAAAAACGAGCATTTATTACTTCCCAATTCAAATCAAAAAATTCTGAGATTACTAAATTACTTATGTATGAATAGTTGTGCTATAGCATAACTATTCATACAGAGGTTTTTCAAGAAACGAACAGGAAACAAAGGAGTAAAGGTTACGGTTGGAAGCGAGAATTTATTATTTCCCAATTCAAATTTGAGAAAAAGGCCTCGATGTAGTTTTTCTTTTCGGCGGGGACATAGTCAACCATAAAGGCGTGCTCCCACATGTCCATGGCGAGGATGACGGGGAGCCCGGCGAGTTGGCCGAGCTCGTGGTCACTGACCCACGCATTGTGGAATTTTTTGCCCAAAGGGTCGTAATAAAGGATTGCCCAGCCGATACCACGCATCATGCCGGTTGCTTTGAACTCCGCTGTCCAATTTTCAAAACTGCCGTATTGGTTTTCAAGAACTTGGGCGAGCACCGAGCTTGGCTCGGGTGCTTTAGCCCCGTTTTCAAACCCACCGAAGTAATATTCGTGCATGCGCATACCATCAAATTCAAATCCCCTCCGGCGTTGCACTTCGCCAAGCGCATAGGCATTTTTCTCCGCATCTTTTTTCAAATCAGCGATAACTTGCTCAAGCGTATTTAAAAATTTTACATAGCCGGCATACAGGCCGAGGTGCACCTCAAGCTGTTTTTGTGACAGGCCTTTCAGTTCCGGCAAGTTGAATTTTTTCGCTTCGTACATAAGAATTAGAATTACGAATAATGAAGTAAGAAGTACGATAAGAAAATAATAGCACAAGGGGTGATTGTGTTTGTGACATGAACTGCTACTATCGGCTATAGACTGTAACCAAAAGGGAGGCCGTGATGGCTCAGCTCTCATTGACGGCCGACCGGCCGGTTAATCGTAACATTGCCGCGTGGTTCGCGTTGGTGCATCTGTTCGGCTTTGCCGGACTCGTGTATCTTGTCGCGTTTCCCGTGCCGTGGCAGACAGGCGTGTTTGCTGTGGTGTGGTTCTACTTCTGCCACCTCGCGATATCGGCAGGGATGCATCGGCTCTACTCGCACCAATCCTACCGCGCGTCGCGCCCGCTCCAGCTCTTCCTGCTCTTTTTCGCCGCGGGTGTAGTTCAGGGCTCGGCACTTTGGTGGGTTTCTGTGCATCGGCGGCACCACAAGTACGCTGACCAAGAAGAAGACCCACACAACATCAACCGCGGGTTCTGGTGGGCGCACATGGAATGGAATATGCGCCAGCCTCTCATGATTGATCGGCGGGGGGTCAAAGACCTTTTCAAAAACCCGCTGGTTATCTGGCAGCAGCGCAACTACCGATGGCTTTCGTACACCGTTGGTGTGATTCTTCCGGCTGTGATTTGTTTCGTCGGCTGGGGGGATTGGGTTGGAGGTCTTCTGGTAGCGGCGGGACTTCGTCTTGTGGTGCAGTACCACACGACATGGTCAATCAATTCGGTTGCCCACTCGATCGGGTGGAAACATTCCACACTTGGCGGCACGGCCCGTGACAACTGGTGGCTCGCTCCGTTTACGGTCGGCGAGGCATACCACGAGTCGCACCATGTGCGCGAGCAAGACTACCGCCTCGGTCGTCGCTGGTACGATTTTGACCCGGGCAAGTGGTTTATCTGGTCTTGTGCGCAAATCGGTTTGGCGTCCGATCTCAAGCGGTTCGAACTGCCACATGCGGCAACGACATAATAATGTTCTGGGAGCAACTTCACCGTCCCGAAGCGCGCTTGCGCGCCTCGGGCGGTTTCTTTTTAACCGCTCCTTCTGTTATACAAAGGAAATGAAATTTATTCTCATCCGCCACGCCGAGACCGATTGGAATGTTGAAAATCGTTTGCAGGGGCATACCGATACCGAGCTCAATGAAGTCGGCAAGGCGCAAGCTCGTGCGCTTGCGGGCGAGCTTGTGCCGCTCGGTATTCGCCGCATTGTAAGCTCCGACCTGAAGCGCGCCTCGCAAACGGCGGATATTGTCGTATTGCATCTCGATGCGCCGGTGCATCTTGACGCGCGTCTGCGCGAGTGCTCGTTTGGCACGCTTGAAGGATGGACACCCGAAGAGATTGTGCGAAAACACAATATCCCGCCGCACTATTCTTCAGGCCCTTTTGATTTTCAGAGGTTCGGCGGCGAGAAACGAAGTGAAGTGTACGAGCGTCATCGCGCCGCACTTACAGAGTGGTCAAAAAAGCACCCATCCGAAAGGATTCTCTTAGTCGGCCATGGAGCGGGCTTCAACACCCTGCTTGAGGAACTCGGCCACGAGCCGACGCTGAAGCGCGGGGAATATCGAATAATTGAATATTGATTTTTTTGAGCACGGCTATACTTAGGTAATGGAGCGTTTGCGGAAAAACATCGGCTGGTATTTGGTACTCGTGCTTATTGTTGCAAACGCATTCATCTATTACGCGGTTTTTGCCGAGGAGCGCGGCGGGGAATTGACGGTCGCGTTTTTGGATGTCGGACAAGGGGATTCTATTTTTATTGAAGCGCCCAGCGGCAATCAAGTGCTCGTTGACGGCGGGCCAAATGCCAAAGTTCTGCAGGAGCTCGGCAAGGTGATGCCGCTCTATGACCGCACGATTGACCTGCTCATTGTTACCAATCCCGACCAAGACCATTTTGCCGGATTTCTGGATGTGCTGAAGCAGTACGAGGTAGCCACGGTGATGGAGCCGGGAACGGTGGGGAAATCGCACATGTATCCGGAATTTGAAAAAGCGGTAATGGAGGAGGGAGCGACGCGCGTACTCGCGCGCCGTGGACAAATCGTCAATCTCGGCGATGGGGCCTACCTAAAAGTTCTTTTTCCCGACCGCGATGTTTCAACGGAGACCCCCAACAACGGCTCTATCGTCATGCAATTGGTGTACGGCGATACTGAAATACTGCTCACGGGCGATTCGACAACAAAAGTGGAACAGCAGCTGTTCTTAAAAAATTCAGTTGAGCTCAAAAGTGATGTCTTGAAGGTCGGACACCACGGCTCGCGTACTTCGACGGGCTCTGCGTTTGTCGCGGCCGTCGCGCCGGAGTACGCAGTAATTTCAGACGGCAAAGACAATCGCTACGGGCATCCGCACAAGGAGACACTGGACACGCTTTCAAAATTTGGCGTGAAAGTTTTTCGTACAGACGAGGATGGCACTATCATCATGCATTCGGATGGAAAAATAATTCAGCCAGACTGAAGTGGCCCACTTGAGTTTATTGAAACACTATGTTTATCTAAGCGCGGATAGCGGGAGTATTCCTATGGAATACACATATGAGTTGTTTACCCCGAAGGGCTCTGATGCAGAGCTTTATCGGGTGCGAGAAGGCCGATTGATCATGGCCATCTGCGATCATGAGCAAGACGCGCAGATGATTGTCGAAGCTCTTGAGCTTCGGGCAAAAGTGGGGCAGGAGGCGGCGTCCTCCTCTGTGCCGAATCTTGCGGTGCGGAGCGTCGTGGCGGTCGTCGAAGAGTTGTTTGCGCCGTCTGAATCCAGAGTTAGCCTCAAAGAAACTGAGAAGTTGCTTGGGGCGGGCCAACCGCAGGAAGAAGCTCCGATTGGACCACCGGATTGTCTGGGGGAGGATCCACCCCCACACGAGGTTGTTCCTGGGGAAGAAGATCCCTATGATCAATTGCCGTGATGCGAGGCCGCTCCCACTTTGGGGCGGCCTCAGTTTCTTTTTTGTGTTTTCTGTGCTTTACTGCTCGTGGCTTAACAAGTTTGGAGGACTCGCCATGGGCGGGATTGCACATGCGGTAATGGGCGGAGGCGCGTTCGCTCTCGTCCTTTATATGGTTCTGGAGCAAATGCGGCCAGCTCTCGACATACTGATGAGGTGGTACGCGCCGAGGGAATACGCCGTGGTCATTCTCATTCTCGGCCTCACACTTAGCATGGTGTGGGGAGCGCGTTTTTTGACGAGTCTCTACAGCACTCTTGGAGTGCTCTTCGTCTTCATCGCAGTCCTCGTCGTTCCGGTCGATTTCGATCATGGCTCCACGACACTGCTGTTTGGCATGGTGTGCCTCACGGCAGCCTTGTTCCGGAGCGGCTTCCGTATCGGGGGCTGACGATGCAAGACGATTCAAAACGCGACCGGCGGCCACTGGCCGCCGGTTTTCTTAAATCTTATATCGTAAATCTTAAATCAGTCCCGCTTTTTTGAGAGTCGCGTAGGCACCGTTTTTGTTGAGTGTACGAAAGCCCGAGGTGGAGAGACAGACCAACACGGTCTTATTAAGCTCCGGCACAAAAATCCGTTTTTTTTGCATATTAGGCTGTTTGCGCACCATGCCAGTCGGGGTAAATTTCGTAGCACGCGTACGGTTGCTATACCCGCCGCCCATCATTGAGCCTTTTTTTGTAACCGCGCAAATCTTTGCCATAAAAGTAGCTTCCTTAGCTGTTAGTTTTTAGCTTCGTTAGCTTGGGCATGATAGCATATCTTTGTATTTCCGCAATTTTTTCTAATGAAGCTAATTGCTAACGAGAACTAACCGCTAATGAAACTATGGAGTTGAGCTTGATTTTCGGCATTGTCATACTTATTTTCTCTATCATCATCCATGAGGTGGCGCATGGCGCGGTTGCTAACATGCTCGGCGACCCGACGGCGCGCCTCGCGGGTCGGCTTACCCTTAATCCGATAAGCCACATTGATTTGGTTGGTTCCATCATTTTTCCTCTCATCAGCGTATTGTTACCCGGCGGTTTTGTGTTTGGGTGGGCTAAGCCGGTACCGTATAACCCGTACAATTTGCGTGGCGGGAAGTGGGGTGAGGGGGCGGTGGCCTTTGCGGGAGTCGGCGTTAATTTTCTACTCGCACTCATCTTCGGGCTTCTTATTCGGTTTGGCGCCCCGGTACTCTCTCCTTCTTTTATTGAAATTGCGGCCATCATCGTTTTCTATAACCTTATGCTCATGGTGATTAACCTCATTCCCATCCCACCACTTGATGGCTCGAAGGTGCTTGCGGCGGTACTGCCCTACCACGCGAGCCGCGCCGTAATAGACTTTGGCGAGCGGATAGCCACATTCGGCCTTTTGGGACTCCTTCTCATTTTCTTTCTTTTCGGCTCGGTCTTTACGGCGATCATTCGGTTTATTTTTTCACTTATCACTGGCTTGCACGCTTAGGTTCTCTATAGTAGAGTATCGGCACATGGCGGTTGGACCGCCTTTTGAATTACACAATGTCAACGATTAACCAACTCATCAAGCGAAAGCGAAAGAAAGTGCAACGAAAGGTTAAGACAGTCGCTCTTAGCCGTGGTTTTAATTCGCTTGAAAATCGCCCGACCTATTATCCCTCGCCCTTTAAGCGTGGTGTGTGCATTAAAGTGACAACGAAGACGCCGAAAAAGCCAAACTCGGCTGTTCGAAAAATCGCTCGCGTTCGCCTCACGAACGGTATGGAAGTTACGGCCTATATTCCTGGTATTGGGCACAATCTGCAAGAACACTCGGTGGTGCTTCTCCGTGGTGGCCGCGTGAAAGACATTGGTGTGCGTTACACTATTGTGCGCGGTAAATTGGACGCCACCAGCGTTGAGAATCGTCGAACGAGCCGAAGCTCCTATGGTGCGAAGAGGCCGAAGTAGGAATCAGGAATAAAAGAATGAGAAGGAAACTCAAAAAGAAACACGAGCTTAAGCCGGATGCGGTCTATAACTCCGTGAAGGTCACGAAGCTCGTCAATTACATAATGAAAAAAGGAGAAAAGGCGACCGCACGCAGGGTTGTTTACCAGGCATTCGAGCAAATTAAGGAAAAAACGAAAGGGGACCCGCTTCCAGTTTTTGAAGCGGCGCTTAAAAATGTGAGTCCGGTGGTTGAAGTGCGCTCGCGGCGCGTCGGCGGCGCCAATTACCAAGTGCCGCGCGAGGTGCGTCCCGAACGCCGGCTCTCGCTTGCCTATCGCTGGCTCATTGCCGCGGCACAGTCAAAAAAAGGCGTACCGATGTATAAAAAACTTGCCGACGAACTCATCGCGGCGTCTAACAACGAAGGCGCCGCCTTCAAGAAGAAAGAAGACATGCACCGCATGGCCGAATCCAACAAAGCATTTGCCCATTTTGCCTGGTAATTTTTAAAATTGTGCTTAAAAAGCCCTTGTTTTAAGGGCTTTTTGCCATTGACTTATTTAATAGAGTATGCTACAATTAATTCAAATTTAACTTCCGCATGAAAGCGGGGAAAGGCGTGTCATGGAGTGGCTGGTAACTTTCTGTCTACCCCTGGCCGTCTCGGCCGTGGGTGGAGTAGTGGCGGGATTCGTTATAATCAAATTCAATCTTCTCCCTAATTCGTTTTCCTCTCCGTCACGATTCTTGCGGGTGCAAACACTTATGTACATAACTTGGTCGCCTAGCTTACTAATGCTCGGTTGGCCTGGTGGGGTCGGCGAGCCATCGATTCTGATTAGTGTGCTTGCATATGCTGTCGGCCTCTTCACCATCTGGTTCCTGTTCGGTGGAGGCGGTGGAAAGTGGCGACGGGTCAAGCAGAAGATGTCGGCGGCGAAAGAGAAGCTTCTCGCCAAGGTGCGAGAGCTCGCTCCAGCGCCTTCGCCAGGGCTCGTCCCGATTCCTGTTCGCGGGTAAATTCGGTTTTGGCCCGGCTGCTTGCAGCCGGGCCTCTTCGTTGCAATTTTTTAAATTTTAGCTATAAATCACGCCGCAGGCGTATTTTTATGCTACAATTGTCATATGGCAACGGCAACTAAAAATAAAACCAACCGACTGCTCCGCGAAGTACTTCAAGAAGTGCGTGAAGTCCGTGCTCTCGTAGAACCTATTTCACACGCCTATCGTTCGAGCAGAGCGACAAGAGGAACGGTAAAAAAGCTTCCCAAAGGTGTGATGGAAGGGCTACGCGATATTAAGGCGGGAAGAGTCTCGGGGCCGTTTAATACGGTGGAAGAGCTCATGGCTGACCTTCGGCGATGAGATATGTTTTCTCAAGACGCTTTGACCGTTCGTTCAAAAAATTTCCAAAGCACATTCAGATTGCGTGCAGCAAGCAACTCAAGCTACTCCTGCAGAACATTAAGCACCCATCGTTGCGGGCGAAAAAGTACAATGAGACGGGAGATGTTTGGCAGGCACGCGTCAACGACACGATCCGGTTTTACTTTGTTGTCAGGGGGGATATTTATTTTCTCGTCGATATCGAGAAACATAAAGATTAAATTGTGAACGGGCGTAAGTTGCTTTTCTGATATTTTAAGGTATTCTAGTCGCACGCCTTTGGCGCGTTTTATTTTTGTATGAGTGACGAACAACATTACCCACTGGAGAAAGTTCGCAATTTCGGAATAATCGCCCACATTGACGCGGGAAAAACCACGACGTCTGAGCGTGTGCTTTTTTATACCGGTGTGTCGCACAAAATCGGCGAAGTGCATGAGGGAGATACGACCACGGACTGGATGGAGCAGGAGCGGGAGCGCGGCATCACCATCACCTCCGCCGCCATCACCTGTTTTTGGAATAAAACCGGCACCGAGAACATACCGGAGAATAAATTTCGTTTCAATATTATTGATACGCCTGGGCACATTGATTTTACGGTTGAGGTGAAGCGCAGTCTGCGTGTTCTTGACGGTGCCATCGTTGTTTTTGACGGTGTTGCCGGTGTTGAGCCGCAGTCCGAAACCAACTGGCGCTACGCAGATGACTACAAAGTGCCGCGCGTTTGTTTCATCAACAAACTCGACCGCACGGGTGCCTCCTTTGAACGCTCATACGCGTCAATCCTTGACCGGCTCACCAAACACGCGGTGCGCATGCAGATTCCTATCGGGGAAGAGGGCGCGCATGAGGGCGTGGTGGACCTCCTTAAAATGAAAGCGTATTACTTTGAAGGGGAGATGGGCGACAAAGTGATTGAGAAAGAAGTGCCCGCAAATCTTAAAGCCGATGCGGAAAAATTCCGTGCCGAGCTTGTTGAAAAAATTGTTGAAAATGATGAGACAGCTATGGGAGATTTTCTTGAGGGAAAGATTCCGCCGGTGGAAGAGCTTAAGAGCATTTTACGCAAGGCGACGATTGCCAATACTATCGTGCCGGTGTTTGCCGGCTCTGCGCTTAAAAACAAGGGTGTTCAGCTCGTGCTTGACGGTGTCGTTGATTACCTCCCGTCACCTCTTGATATCCCGCCGGTGAAGGGAATAGAGCCCGATTCGGGCGAAGTGGTACTGCGCATGCCGGACGATGATGAGCCCTTTGCCGCGCTTGCGTTTAAACTGCAGTCCGACCCGTTTGTCGGCCAGCTCACCTATTTTCGTGTCTACTCCGGTAAACTCACTGCCGGCTCCTATATTTTGAATTCAACAACCGGCAACAAAGAACGCATTGGGCGTGTGCTTCGCATGCATGCCAATGACCGCGAAGAACTCAAAGAAGTACACGCGGGCGAAATCGCTGCCGCCGTTGGCCTCAAAGATACGAGAACGGGCGATACGCTTTGCGATCCTGAAAAACCGATTGTGCTTGAAAGAATTATTTTTCCCGAGCCGGTGGTATCGCTTCGCATTGAGCCGAAAACTAAAGCCGACCAGGAAAAAATGGGCATGGCACTCAAAAAGCTTTCCGATGAGGACCCGACCTTTAAAATTTCAACCGATGCGGAGACCATGGAAACCATTATCTCCGGCATGGGAGAGCTTCACTTGGATATTATTGTTGACCGCATGAAGCGCGAGTTCGGCGTGGGAGCGAATGTCGGTAAACCGCAAGTCGCGTACAAAGAGACTATTCAAAAAGAGGCCGAAGCCGAAGGCAAATTCATCAAGCAA
>ORMF010190134.1_pt1 | contig 35797 bp, 33 predicted proteins | sample 1779871 | NCBI WGS metagenome assembly ORMF01 (sample SAMEA104232316, study PRJEB22302) | groundwater metagenome | biome: forest; feature: aquifer; material: groundwater | place: USA | collected 2011-08-07 | depth 5.4 m
CGAGAATCGAAGTTTTTGGAGGGTCACTCCACTCTTATAAGTGCAAGCACGAAAACTGCGGACTTTAGTCCGCAGATGAAGTGCCCATCCTTCATCATTTTTAGGACAAAATGCACAGGAAACCTCGCCCTTTAGGGCGAGGAGGATGTCATCTCTACTTTTTTTAGATGAACTTTATACTTTTTCAGGACGCTCATAATAGTTCTGTAATTTTCTTGGTTCGTTAGAATGGCGTTAGAAATCTTTTCAGCTTTCAGATCATTGATAATACCCTCTTTTCTGTAGACTTTCTTGCCTCTTTGCAATGTGTAGCCATGCAATTTTCTGATGACTTTCATTTTATCTTTTTGCTTCAATTTAGAAAGATCATATTTTATGAGGATGCTTGGCTCGGTATCTTTTTCTGATTCAGAATATCTCCCGTAAAGGACAAGGCTATAGCTCTGCATTTCCTGCTTCAGCTCCTTCCATTGTTCTTTATTAAGATCGTCGACGATAGGAACGATAGGATTGGTGACGCCTTTGAGCTTCCATGTTCTCTCAATTTTTAATTCAAATTCATTGACAGATTCTCTTACAAGGGCTTCTACTTCTGCTTTATTTCTCCCCTCAACATCGATAAAAAGATCTATGTCAGACTCTTTTCTTGGGTTTCCTCTGGCAAAACTTCCAAAGAGTATGATGTTTCTTATTTTTTCCCTCTCCTTTACTTTATCAAAGAGAATAGAAAGAAAATCATAAATATATGCAAGCATTTTATTTCTCCTCAAGTAATTTTTTCAGCTTAAAAAGAAGTTCGACGGATTCGTTAACTTCTTTCGCTTCTTTATCTCTTCCATAACAGAGCCGATTACGTAACTCTTCTATTCGTACAAGAAGCGAAAGTACCGGGTCTTTATGTTTAAACTCAGATAGAAAGGTATTTTCTGCTCTTTTCTTTGACGCAAAGAAGAGATGGTTTACATGAAACCCTGAATCAACAAGTTTATTTTTATGGAGAAAAATCGCAAAAAGATTAGCTGAAGCTTCTGAAACAGCAAATCCAATGATTTTTTGCCGCTTCACCACAACTCCGAGGCGGATCTTCTCCTCGATATCTTCTATTAATTCCTGTGCAGTTTTTTCATGTTCTTCTATGGAGGGCATGAATGAAAAAGAAAGGCTATCTTTATATACTTTTCGTTATGTGTAACATATTTTATGTTATAGATAACTTATATCACGTTATGTGTAACATATTTTATTGAGAAATCATCAAACAATGAGACAAGGACACAGGATAAAAAATGGTCTTAATCTTAAATGAGGCTTTTAGTAGTTGCGGGCTGAACACCTCGGGTTCTTGGTGCGTACACCCCAACTCTATCAACGTGATCTTCTTTCACGGCCTTTGTTATCTCGTTTTGCGGATCGCTTCGAGCTTAGATGCGTTCAGCTCTTATCGATACATGGCGTAGCTGCGCAGCCTCCCCATGAGAACTGCTAGACCAGAGGCCACCCGTCTTCGTTCCTCTCGTACTAGAAGATGGTTCCACTCAGATAACGACACACCTAGTAGATATCATACAAACTGTCTCGCGTATATTTCTCCAAACTTATTTTTTTGCTTGGTATGGACTATACCTTCATCCTTTTCTTTTAAGAATTAATGTTAATCCATGCTCGAGTTGGTTTCATCAACATCCATTGCTGGAGATTGAATCAACTTTTTGAATGGACATCAATTATTCCTTTTAAGAAAAGGAGATCAGCGTTTTACCTGCTTGAGGAAATTTCTTTCCTTGAAGGTCATCTTCCCTTCATCAGCAAGTCTCGATGTTTCAGAATTTGACGATTCCTATTTTATTCTTGGAATAAAAAATCGAAGTCTCTACAGGGGTAAGCGATTTCTCGCCACCTTCCCTCGGGGTTCCCAGTCCGAAGACAGGGTTCTCCGATATGAGCTGATTAAATTTTTCATATTCTTGCGAATATGCAACGCCGCGTTTTTGATAGTTGCGGTTTAGTACGGAATTCGTTAGTTTTTGTTTACGTTCTTAACCCAGCTAACGATCCCTTTTAATGCGTGAACTCCGGCACCCTTGGCTGCTTGTGCACAGCCAGGATAGGAAGAGCCGACAGCGATGTACCAAACCGCGCCGTCAATGTGAACTATCGGGCGCGACAAGCCTGTTGTCCTTAGAGTACCTTTTCTGTCATACACGAGTCCCATTAAAAGACTACGTGGGTTCGCTAAGTCCGCCTTTCAGCCCTGCATTCCTTGCTTTTCGGAATACAGTCAGACTAACATTTACCTTTGCGCTCCACTCTGGGTTTCCAAGCCAGATGAGTTAGTCTTTGAGCCCGATCGATATCTTTTCGACCGGGCGCCACCCCAGCCAAACTATCCACCAGTTGCTGTCCTCTTACGAGTAAGCGATTTCATAAACACTAAGTAGTATTACATGGTTGCTCCCCTTTCGCCAAAGCTAAGGTTCGACGCTCCTACTTATGCTGTGTAGTATCCATAAAATCGCAACAACAAGCTATAGTAAAGGTTCATAAGGTCTTCGCTTCCCACTAGGCGACACCGGCATTTTCACCGGTAAGTGAGTTCGGAAGCTTCTGGTTAGGGACAGTGACAACCTCGTTAAACCATTCATGCAAGTCGCCATTCAGACGACAAGGTATTACGCTCATGCGTGTTAATTTTCTCACGAAGAATTAATGCATTATCACATCGAATAAGTCTTGTTCAACGTCTTCATCGTTTTACCGATAATGATTTGTTGATTCTAACTTCTCGAATGGATATCAATTAATTATTTTATTTTTATGAGAAAATGTTATCTTTTATTTGATAACGCTTCATATCGCTATGAAGATCGGACTGTAACTTCCAAAATAGTGTTTTAATTAAGAATTAGTTTACTATCACATCGATTTCGCTGGTGTCAACATCTTTTTCCTTGTTAGGTTAAAGATTGCTTGTTGATTCCAACTTTTCGAATGGGACATTAATTATTTCTTTTTATTTTAGAACAAAATTAAGGTCTAGCGTTCAGTCTCTGAGGATTCGAGAAGTTTATTAACTTTTTTATATAGATTATCTGTTATCAAACTCTTTCTTAGAGTATCTGAAGTTAATCTTTCTAATGTATTAAATCCAGATCGTATTCTAAAAGAATGTCCGTTATCAGAAGATCCATTTTGAAGAAGGTATGTGCTCAAAATAAGCTCAGCATACGCCACACTTATTTTATGTACTTCTTCATCTGAATAATGTTGCTCCATTAAAACAAAAATAAAAGAGGGTATTTAACTCTTTCTACAATCAGTTACACTATTTTCTCGTCTTTCCTGCTGATTGTCTGCACCTGAACATTTTCACTGCCAAGTTTTGAATTTTACTTCATTTCTCGACGAGTAGTTCAGGATTCTCAGATGTTCCAGCATATAGCTAGATTTTCCCATATGGTTTAATTCGTTTGTTTTTTATTGTCATTCGTCAAATTTTCTGTTTACACCTCTTGAGGTCTGGGCATCACATGATTTTCTTTTTCATTTCATATGATGTAAGGCAGTTTAGTTGACTATTCAACCTTAAGAACCTCATAGTTAGGTCCGCCGTTTCACGGGTCTTAGCCCCCTTGTGAGGAGGTTTGAAACACCGCGACTGGGCAGGTCTCACCGGTTATACTAGTCCTTTCGGGTTTGCAACCGGCTACGTTTTTGGTAAACAGTCGGGCCATCTTGGTTACTGAGATCGAACAATGCCTTCTAATATCAAAGACAAAATTCGACACGCCTTCTACCGAAGATACAGCGCCAATTTGCCGAATTCCCTTAACCAGTTTAAGCTTACAGGTCTTAGCCTTCTCAGCTAGGGCATCTGTGTTGAATCTTGGTACAGCTTCTCAATGTCTATGCGCGACCTTTTCATGGGCTCTCGGAGTCTGCCGACTTAGCCCCTTGATTCATAGACTTCTTTTCATTACGATCCATCTGTTTCTCAAGAGGGCTCCTTCCGGAGCTCGACGTATCCCAAAGCGCAATCGCGCAAATAACAACACTGAAAAGGAACGGAATATTAACCGTTTGTCCATTCCCCGTACTCAGTTAAGGTACGCGTTAGGTGCTGCCTAACCCTTGGCTAAACGTTATTGCCAAGGAAACCTTGCCCTTTCGACCTTTTCCGATTCTCAGGAAAATAGGATCTTACTTCCACCAGGATCTTCATTCCTTCCCGCTCCACATCTCCTCTCGGAGGTGCTTCTCAGCAGAAAGGACGCCTACCTACCGCAACACTCTTCTGAGTGCGCCTTTGGTGTCGGTAACATGTTTAGCCCCGTCAATCTTCGGCGCCTCGAACCTCAACAAGTGAGCTGTTACGCTTTCTTTAAATGATGGCTGCTTCTAAGCCTACATCCTCGCTGTCTCAGGTTCAAGACAACCTTTGTTACACTGAACATGTATTTTGGGACCTTAACCAAAGTCTCCCTTGTTCGGGTCACGCGACGGTACCTTACGCACCGGCGCCGATTCCTGCACTTTGCAGCTGACAAGTTCTGAGTTGGAAAGAGTTCCGTAGGCAATCGCCTCTGCAAATTCTATCCGTACTGTACCTCGTCAGCAAGCTATGCAAGACTATACTAAGGCATATTTCGATAGGAACCAGCCATCGCCGAGTTAGAGTGGCTTTTCACCCCTAATCCTACATCATCCAAGTGCATGTACACAACACTGGTTCAGGCCTCCATCCTCCTTTCGGAGAACTTCGCCTTGCGCAGGAATAGATCACCCGGCTTCGGGTCTTCTCCCGGTGACTAACGCCCTTTCAGACTCGCTTTCGCTTCGGCTTCCCATCAGAGATGGTTAACCTCGCCACAAGAAGAAACTCCCTGGCCCGTTTTTCAAAACGTACGTTACGACAAGTGCCGTAACGAGCTGTAGCTAGCAGATTTCAAGTCTTTTAACCCTCCTATAGGAGTACTTTTCAGCTTTCCCTCGCGGTACTAATGCGCTATCGGACTTATGCTAATGTTTAGGGTTGGCTGTTAATTCAGCCGTCTTCAGACCCCTAATCTGAGGGGCCCTACTCTTCTAAAGATTATCCACCTTATTTTGCCTACGGGGCTATCACCCTCTAAGGCGCCTCGTTCCAGAGGACTTTAGCTCATAAGGGAGGACTCCACTTCACCACATCTCTGCCTCTCTTTCAAGAGGAGATTCAGTTTGCCCTGCGCCCTTTTCGCTCGCTGCTAATAGGGGCATCATTATTATTTTCTTTTCCTGCCGGTACTAAGATGTTTCAATTCCCGGCGTATATTTCCCTCCCGGGATATACAGGTTGACCTATTCGGAGATCCTGGGTTCAAGGCTTGCATGCAGCTCGCCCAGGCTTATCGCAGCTTGCCACGTCCTTCGTCACAGCATAAACCAAGCTATCCGTCTACTAGCGTCAGAAATAAGACCATTTTCCATGCTTGAGAATTTATTGTTATCTGTTCAGAGGCAAGCCACAACGAAATGTTGGGCTCTTCTCTGATTTTGGTATCAATTCATTCCTTGTTAACCATCGTTGACAGTTAACTAAGCTTAAATTTGGTTTCCTATGTCCTTGTCTCATTGATGAACATGATGCCCGACGATAAAGAATTCACTCATCTCATGCATTCGTCGAGGGAAAACTCCCAGTAAGAATGGCTTTGATGAAAGTGATGTTAATGCTCAATTTAGTTTTGTAATGATTTTATCGTCGGACTGTTCACTTTCTCTCGAAGAGAAAGTGTGTAAGTCCATCTCAACGTCCCCAAAGAACTTTGTTCCTCGGTTCATATTTGAGATATGAAAAATAAGGAGAAGGGATGGTATTTAAATGTTGTTGTGGATTTTTTAGAGTAAGCTTGAATGATGGAAACCCATTTTGGATGCAGTATCTCCGCAGAGAGTAAAATAGAGAAGCCAGAATCTGACGTAAACAGACTATTCTGATGAGTGGATAAATCAAGCAGGCATATGCTATGCGGAGATATGGGAGATGAAAGGAATCTTTAAATAGGAGGGATTTCTCAAGAAAAGATGAAAAGAGTGTTTGAATTCGTGTTATTTTTTGCATTTATCTTTGTAACTTTTGGCATATTCATGAGTTTTGTTCTTGCCCAGGATACGAATATGACTGATACGAATACTACACAAAATAATACTAATCAAAATATGACTGCGAATGTTACTCAAAATACTACTTCTGCAACAAACCACACGAACACCACGGTTCCTCCAACCAACACAACAGAAACTGATGATGATCAAAATGAGACAGAGGACGACAACGAATCCAATGATAACGATGACGATAATGAAAGTCAGCAGAACGATAATGATGACAACGAAACAGACGACGACACTGATGAAATGCAAACGAGACACGGCGCTGAGATGAGGCTTTTCCAGCTTCAGAGAAGAATTAATTTTGCAATTCTCCATATGGAAGCAGTTATTGATGTTGTGAAGAATAAAAGCAACGTGACCAACGCATCGTCGATTACTGAACTTGAGAGCATTGTTGCTGAGACGAAATTACTTTTGGATGAAGCTAAGAATATTTCTCCTGTGAATACTGATGAAGCTGTACAAAGATTTGTTGAAGTAAAGAAGGATGCAATCACGCTTATTCATAAATTTAGAAAAATAGCGAAAGATTTGTTGGGACCTGAAGATAAGAGGGCTTTGAAGGAAATGTTTAAACAGATAGAGAAGGATGAGTTTAAAGAATTAAAAGAAAAGATTCATGAGAAAAGAAAGATGTTGAATGCTGAGAGATCTCGAGAGATGTTGAGGCATATGGGGGTAACTGATGAAGAATTTTTAAGGAATATTGAAGGTGGAAAAATTACTGCTCATGAGATTCGCATCAAGTTGCGAGAGCGTTTTGAGGATGTTGATGAAGATAAAAGAGACGAAATCAAGAAAGAACTAAGAGAAGAGTTTGAAGATGAGAAAGAAATGCATGAAAAAAGACTTATGAAAGCGCGCGAGATAGAGCATAGGGAAAATGCTCAAAGGATGATGAAGAGAGCTGAAAAAATAAAGCATATGGAAGAAAATGAGGATTCTCGAGAAGGATCGAATCGAGGGGGAAGATAATGGGAAAAACAGCTTGGATTATTGTTGGAATTATTGTTATCCTTTTGGTAGCGGGCTATTTTATGTTCTCTGGAAATGATGCCACAGATCAAAAAACCTCTGGAGGTTCTGGGAATCGACCCGGGGTAGATCAGGCAACTGCTCAGGTTATTGATAATTCTGTTGTCGCAGAAGACGATGATGTTGATTTAGGGGAAGTTATTGAGTAAGGATGCATAACTTTTTGATTTTAAAATCTGGGTTTGATACCCCGCAGCTTGCTGCGGCAGATTTTAAACCTTCAAAACTTCAAAAGCCCTGCTTTTGATAGCTATCAGAATTCCATGAATTCTAAAGTCTATGACTTTGAATGGCCCTGAAAAAATATCTATTTTTTCTTGGAGACAGAAATTGCTGGTCGCGAAGCGAAAAATTTCGCGGGAATATCCCTCAGCTTGCTGAGGGGACTTCAGAAATCTTTGACTTCAAAATCTTTAGATTTTGATAGCCATCAGAACTCTGTGAGTTCTGAGGTTTCTGAGAGTGCTCAAAATTCAGAAGAATTTTGACATAGCGAAACCGCGAAAACATAAGTTTTCGGGGCGCAGAAAATATTTTAATATTTTCTTGGTTTTAGGCAATTTATTTATTAAGAAAAAATTTTCTAAAGGTAGGGTTTATGCTGACGGTTCTTTTTTTTCCATCACGTACTTCACTAGAAAAGGCCAGATCTGGGTCGCATCTGATTTTATTTCGCTAAATCTACCATGAACATCCATTTTCCTCCATGACTTATTTTCATCATAGGTGCATCCTGAAAGATGGCCGGTATGCATACGGTCAGGAGAGATGCGCAAGCCGTAGAAGAATTGATTTTCCGGCAGACGAGTTCCCAATCGATCATTCATGATTTCGATAAGCGGAGCTACATTTTGCGTGTTGTTTCTTGGAACCCCTCCTCCGATAGTGAAGATGCCTGCTCGTTTTGCATGCGTCATCATTTCAATAAGAGATGCGCTGTCTTTTTCCATATCGATTCGGATTTTTGGTTTACCCTGCCTGCTCCTGAGCTGATTATGTGTATAGAGATCATTTCCAATTTCAGAATCGAAAAAAGCAGGTGCGAAAACAGGAATTTCTTTCTCGTAGGCTGATTTAAGCATGCCTCTTTCCTGGGGAAATGTTTTAGCTACATATTCCCCTATTTTTTTATGAAGGAGAGTTGGACTTATCGAGGTTTTCCCTGAGAAACCCTCAAGAACATGATCCATTACTTTTACAATGTGAGTAAAATTTGTTTCTGGCTCTAAAGTATCGGTTACCCGATTAATCTTATGTTTTGCAAGAAAGGCATCATCATACTGAGGATCATGCTTGTAATGCTTAAGGCCGACGCCTTCGATGAGTCCATGAGCAATAAGGGCACCTGTTGTCGAAATATAGTCTACCATATCGCTATCGATCATATCGCAGATTACAAGCCCCATTTGGGCAATGGTCATTGCTCCGCTGATGGTTAAGAATACCGTGCATTCTGGATTATTTACCATGGCTGAAAGCGTTTGGGCCCCACGGGCTACTGATTCTGCAAGTCCCTGATATTTTTCTAATCTTCCCATAAATTGATTGATTGTTGTTTTTTTGCCCTCTAAGCGTTCATCGAGAGAAGCAGATATTAAAGGCATAATAAAGCGAGGGTCATTAAAGACCGCGTCTGGAAAATACCCGTCTCGTATTTGTCCGGGTTTTGCCAATTCGAAGGAATTAATGAATACAGCTCTCTCTGACTTTTTGTAGAGGGCTTCTTCATGTCTTTCAGAATAGCCTCCAACGACAATAATATTTTTGCTTCCCCTTTTTTTTGCATATTCTTCTGGCAGTTTTACTCCAGAGAACCATCTTTTCTCAACCATTTCTTTTAGTAATGTTGCTAGAGGCGTGTCTGATTTTCCGTCGTAAATAAGAACAGGATTGCTCTGGCGAATCATCTGCTCAATTGTGGAAGTGGCCTCGCCAAGCATGCGCGCGCCAAAAGAACACTTGCTCATTCCCTGAACAATACTGTCAACGGTTGGGCATTTTCCGAGATCGAGCGGCTGTAATGGCTCAAAGCTTCTCTTTTTTCTATTCATCGATATGCTTTGGATTTTCTCTTTTTAAGGATTTAGGCTGTTTGATGCAATCATTAAAAAAAAGCAATCAATCCTGCCTCGATGAAAGCTGCTATGAGGAGAAGAGGAAGAATGATAAACAGAAATATTTTCAACGAGTAAGCAAAATTCTTTTTGAGATTTTCTTTTACCTTGTTTTTATCTTTTGGTTCGAGAATGCTCAACCCTATAAAGAGGCTAACGAAAAAAGATACGGCAAAAAGCAGGACAGCAATTGCAGAGAATGCAGGTGTTTTCATGAAAGATTCAGGACCGACGGTGGATTGGAAAATAGGCCCAAGGAGTGAAAGAATAACAAGAGCAAAAAGAAATATGATAAGTGCGATGACTCCTGTTGTGAAATATGCCAGCAGGCCTCTTCCCTTATTTCTTGCTGTAAAGAAGAATGTGCCTAAACGCAGCCCTACCCCTAGAGCTATCACCAGTGCGGGGAGCTCAAAAATTCCATGGGGGAGAAGCCTTAAAAGAACGCTTCCGCCTAAAACCTGAGCAGTTATTGCCGCGACAAAACCAATGATATAACCGTTGGTTACAGCGTAGAAAAGAGGAATGACTCCAAGAAAAAATCCGAGGAGAATTCCCAGAAATGATGTTTTAAGATTATTCTGGAAAATAAAGATAAAAATCTGGGGGAAATTCATGTCTTTTGTTTCGTCAACGAGATTTTTGAGCAAATTTCTGATAGTATCGACGAAGAAGATGGGTGCAAAAAAACCAAGAAGAACAGCAGCGACAAAAAGGATTGCTACAGCTGCCAGATATTTCCTGGAATCTTTCATATATTCCCAGCAATCTTGGTAATTTCTCTTCAAAAATCCTGATTTCATTTTTTATTTTCCTCGTTTCAAGTTAAATTTTCCCCCAACATTTTAAAGGGCTATAATTTATACACAATTAATTAAAGTATCTTTGCATTAAAAGGACTTTCTTTTTATATTTTACTCTAAGGTAGAATCCGTAAAAGAGGCCTACGATAAGCCCGCCAAGATGAGCGGTGTTTCCTATGGGGAGCCCTGCAGTGAAAGAAAGAATCCAAAGGAGCAGGAGCATAATGGGCATCGCATATTTCATTTTGATAGGGATAGGAATAAACATGAGGTAAACAGGAAGATCAGGTGTGAGAAACATCAGAACTCCGCCAAGGCCAAAGATCGCTCCAGAGGCGCCTACTGCATAGGCGTTGAGATTATTATTAAAAAGAAATGCGGTGAGGACGAAGAACATACCTGCAAAAAGCCCTGAGATGAGATAAAGCCCGATATACCTTCTCTTTCCTATTAGCTTTTCTACGAGATTGCCGATAAAGAAAAGCGATACCATATTGACGAAGAGATGGATGAGGTCAGCGTGCATGAACATGCTTGTAAGGAATGTCCAAAGAAACTTTCCTTGGAGAATGGACGCAGGCTTTAATGCAATAGCGTCTATGATCTGCTTGTTCGCAAGAAGAGGGATGAAGAAAGCTAGGAAAAAAAGGGCGTTGCATGCAATGAGAACATTCGTGGTGGTGTATTTCATAATTTTTTGTTTTATGGTTTTATAGGGCTTGGAAGATTTTGGAAGGTAATGAAATTAACGAGCACAGGTATACAAAATGGATTGCTTAAAAGATGCTGAAGGCTGCGAAGCTAGCCTACTTTTTTCTTCTTCGAGGATGTTTTCTTTTTTACCGGCTTCTTTTTTTCTTTTAGTCTCCCTGCTTCTTTTACCTCTTGTGCTTTTAGCTTGTCCATTTCCGCCCTGACTTGGGCAATGTTCTTTTCTACCTGGTTTATCTTGCCCTGTATTTCATCAATCAGCTTTTTGTCTTCATTGAGCTCGTAAACGTTTCCACATTCAGTGCAGGTGAAATCGTTAATGAGCGCGGTCTCCTCGTTTACCTCGATGCCGCAGTTCTTACAGATGTAGAATCTTCTTGTTTTCCGAAGATGAGCCTGCTTTCTGAAGTTCTCGCCTTCTTTTTTAAGCATTTGCTCTGAAAACCCTAGTGCTTTGAGAGGATCAAGCGTCCAAAAATAGGTATACCACGCCTTGTCTTTATCTTTTTTTCTTGTGAAAGAAACCATGCCTGCTTCCAAGAGCTTGTAGAGAATATTTCTTGTCTGGTTAATAGTGAGCCGGATCTTTTTGGCGATGATGAATTCATTCAAATCCCTTTTTCCGTAGATGATTCCTGCAAGGTCTACTGCGGATTTCCCTGCTACCTGCTGAATTGCATGGCCTAGGAGCATCAGTAATTGCTGCGTCTCATTCTGCTTTCCTCTTTTTGGCTTTTCTTTTTCTTTTTTCATGGTACTTGATGCCCTTCGCTGGGGAGTTCTCTCCATAAATATCTTTCTATTATTTTGTTGTAACTTAATAATTGAAACAAAGATATTTAAATAATTTTCTGTTTTGGTGGAGATGGCTTGGTTTCGAAAAAAAGAGGAAGAAGATGAGAGTCTCCCCGAATTGCCTGAAATTGATTCAGTTATGCCTGCTCAGCAGAAGAAGGAGAAAAATTATCTGCCTTCTTTTCCCAGCTCATCGGGAAAGATGACTGAAGAAATCACAAAGGAATCTCTGGATATGCAGCAATTTAAGCCGGCAATTTCTCTGCCAAAGATGGAGCCTGAAATCAAAAGGAGCGTGGAGATGCATAGAAAGTTCTCTGATACACCGAGAAGTTCTCCCGGCAAGCAGATAGCGAAAAGCCCTATCCCATCTGCAGTTTTGAAAAAGAATGAGCCGATTTTTGTAAGGATTGATAAGTTTGAGTCAGCGCTTGAAGGAATTAAGGACATTAAGAAAAAAATTGATGAGATGGAATCTCTCCTTACGAGCTTGCGGCAGGTAAATGCCAAGGAAGATCTTGAGCTTTCTGCATGGGAAAAAGAGATTAATTCAATCAAATCAAGGATTGACAGCATTGACGCAAATCTTTTTGGAAAGTTAGGATAACATGGAAAAAAAGCAGCAGGCATATGTGAGGCTGGAGACCGAGGAAGCTATGGTTGCGAAACGCGATGTGCTTTCCCTGCAAATGGAGCTTCTTCAGATCCTTTTTAAAATCAGCGCTTATAAAAAGCTGCGGAAGCAAGAGGTACGAGACCGCATCGAATTGAAGAAAAAGCTTCGCGAGATGAAACTGGGGATGGGAAGTCTTTTAGAGTTGATTCCTGAAATAGAAAAGCCAAAAATAAAGTTCAGAAAAAAATCTTCTGAGGAGAGAGGGGTGAGAGAAGTTAAAAAAAAGGAGAAGGAAGCAACATTGAAAAAGAATGTTGATGAGCAGCTGGCTGAGATTAAAGAGAGGCTGCAGAGGTTGGATCAAGGGTAGCTACCTAAGAGATGATCTATCCTGAGTTTTACACCTAACGATCTCCAGAAAGGGTTATTTGAATATATTGAAGAGATTTCTTTGTGTATTCTTGTTGGTCTTGACTGAGGAAATGTTTCCAGAGGGAGAACAAATTCTAGAACGCTATTGCTGTATTGATTAGCAATAAGAGGAGCATTGATTCTGGGCCCAATAGTTCTTTGCATCATTTCCTGAAGAGGTTCCTGCAATCCGAACTCTTTGTCAATGCATGGCGCATAGATCTTAAAGGTTACAGGTGATGAAGATGACCTGACTATCAAAGGAATTTCAGCATTTCTTTTTCTTCTTTCCAAAGATCTTTCATAAACCTCCTGAAAAGATGTATAGGTTTCCTGGCTTTTCTTGAGCCGGACGCAAAATTTCTGCTCGTTTTCATGTTCTTGCTGGTAACTCTCAAGGGCAGCGCTGACTTTTTCAAGGAGTTTCTGTTCAGTTACAGAGCGTATTGCAAAGATCATCTCTTCGCTTACACCGCTTATTTCTACTAGGCTAATAAGGGATTGATCATTATTGTGCCTCCTTTTTAATTCAAGGAGCTCTTTTCCTTGCTCAGTTTGATACCATGAGATGTTTTCCTGTTTTATCTTTTCTGAAAGTTCTTGTTCAGAGGAAAGATATAGACAGAATTTTGCGTTGATATAACTTATAAGTGTAGGAGCTTCTTTTTGAGAAATTTGAATGAAAGCCTCAACATCACTATTTTTCTTAAGTAGGTTGTAGTCTTCAATGACCTCGTAGACTGTTTCGTTATTTCCGAGATATCCTTCGAGAATAGCAGACCATGAATTGTTAAATTTTGCTTTAGGGGTTTTTTCTAATTCAGATTCGAGAAAGGAGATCTTTTGGTCTTTCCCTACAAGAAATAGTTGATGTTCTTTGCAAGACTCTTCCAGTTTTCCATACTGCTTTTCTTTTTCGCCAATTTTTTTTTGCTGTTCTTCGCATGTTTGTGTAAGCGCTTGAATACAGCATTCTTTTTTATCGAGCTGTTCTTCGTACTGCTGACGAATTTCATTTTCTACATATGCTTCAAATGGCACAGGCTCTATAGTTAGTTTTGCCCGATAAGCCGGTTTAGAGGGTTGTCTCCCGCTTTCGTTTATAGCATGGAGAAGTTCTGGTATATCAATGTTAAGTTGTGTATAATCTGAAATCTCTAATAGCGCGCTAATATTCCTAGAAGTTGGAACGAAATTGATAAGCCTCCAATTTAAATTGCGATTTTTGATATGGTTCAGGATAGCTATTTTTACAGCATATGCGCCCCCTTTATCATGCACTTCCCCGTCTATTTTGTATCGTGCATACGGCTTTGCAAGAGTTTCTTTCTTTTCGTGGTTGTTGACAGTTGTGATGCGCATTTTTAGATTTTTTCGAAGGTTTTCCACCAGGTTACTAATTCTATCTCAGGATTTTTGATAATATCTTCCAAAACATTGGTTGTAAATATCAGCAGGATTATCAGGAAAAACCAGAAGACTCCGCTTTTTAATGCGGAGATGAATGGAGGCTTTTTGTGACTTCAAAGTCATCAGACTTTGAGAGCGCTCAGAAATCTTCGATTTCTGACGTCTTAAAAATTTGCTGTGGAAAAATCTCCGAACAGACTTCGCTATGTCAAAAACCGATGGTTTTTGAGCACCGTCAGAATTCCAAGGGGGAATTCTGAGGTTTATAGCGGAGTCAGAGATTTTGCAAATTTTTATGATTTTTTCTTTATTCTCCTCGTGACTATCATACCCCTCAATTTCTCTGTTTCCATAATCATGAAGAGTGCCAATATATAGAAGTCTACAATGCCTTGCTCTTTCTTCTGGCCAGGTAAACAGATAATGCGCAATTATTCTGCCCACATTTCCATACCCCATCAATCCTATGCAAACGGTCTTTTCCATACTTGTCTCCCATTAAATCTTATCTATAACTTGAACTACTATAATTTATATTGCCCTGTTTATTGATAAGAGGATTATGAAATTAACTTGGTTCCGGTTTTATAGAGAATTGCTCTTGAGCCTGCCTTATACGATCCTCTGAAACATAATCTGCCCGGATATAACGAGCTTTCCCCCGGACACATTCTAATTTTGTTATTTCATTGGCCGCTTCCATTGTTCTCCGCTCATCAACTTCTGTTAGTATAAATATATCGGGCAATAACATTTCTGAACCGACTGCTAATTTTCTAGGAAAATTTTGAATGTCCTCAATGTTGATTCTATGAGATGCTATGGCCCTAATCTTCTTTTCGAAGACTCCTACTTCATCTGCTGGAGAAGTTGAGATAATATATCCCTCTGTTCTGCATGTTTCTGCTAATCCATACTTTTGATTGAAGCTTGAGAAATTCTCTATGGCATCTTTCTTAAGATTTCTCCCAATTTGAAAAATGTCCATAGCGACTGCGTATCCTGTAGGTTGTGATCCTGCCCCGTTTCCAATAAAGAGATGCTGCCCAGAATACCTGCACTCAACAAGCACAGCGTTCTTTACCCCATGAACGCCTGCAAGAGGGTGATTTTTTGAAATATATGCAGGATGCACCCGTAATTCAAGCCCGTCTTCGCTCCTTTTTGCAATTGCAAGAGGCTTGATAATGTACTCTTGATCAAACTTTCTACTGATCTCAACTTTAACTGCGTGGATATCATCTTTATTAATATCTTGAATCCCTTCAACTAAAGTTATATCGCATGGCTTAATAATGGTCTTAAATGCAAAAGACGCCAAAAGAGCTAATTTCTCTGAGGCATCTGCCCCGCTAATATCTCTTGCAGGATCAGTTTCTGCATAGCCTAGGTCCTGGGATTCTTCAATAGCTTCTCTAAAACTCTTCCCCGCATGCATCTGCGTTAAGATGTAATTTGAAGTTCCATTAAGAATACATTTAAGGCTAATTATTTCGTCACTACCTAAATATCCCTGAATGTTATTGATGATTGGAACTCCACCACCAACACATGCCCCATACCGAAGGTTTGCCCTGTTCTCGTTGGCTAATGAAGTAAGCTGCTCAAGGTGCGTTGAGAGATTATTCTTATTACACATTACCACATGTTTTCCTTTTTCAAGCGCTCTTTGCGTCAACTGTAAAGAGATTTTGTCGTATTCTTCATTTCCACCGATAGTATTCACTACAATTTTGATCTCTGGGTTTTCGATGATGTCTTCCAACGGTTCTGAGGTAAACTTAGGCAGTTTCTGCTTTTCAGAAGATGCAATTGATCTCGGGTTTTTCGTATTGCGAATGCCGATCGCAACAATTTCGTACTCTTCTATTTCGGGATCACTACTTTTTGCCAAATAGTTCCAGACGCCTTGTCCGACATTTCCAAATCCTAACAGTCCAGTTTTTATTTTCATTTTTCTTATTTTTTCATGACAGAATGTCAAAAATCAAAAAATTATTTTTGGGCACTTCAGAAACTTTGGTTTCTGAGATTGAGATTACATTTCCTAAGACATTTTTAGTTATATACTTTATCCTTAAACCTTATATATTACCTTATAGTATATAAAAATAGATAAATTTATATACTTATTATTTCTTAGGTTTTTATGAGAAGAAAAGCAATTCAGTTGGCGAATCAGACAATTGTCATAAGTTTGCCAATAAAATGGGTCAGACAACATGGAATAAAAAAGGGCGATGAAATTGAAGTTGAAGAAAAAGAAGAGAAGATTGTTGTTTCCATACAAAAAGAGCCTGAAGAAATTAAAAAAATAATCAACCTAGACGACTACGGAATAATGCAAAACAGAATTGTATTATCCCAATACTTAAAGGGTGTTGACGAATTAGAGATAAAATTCAGCAAACCCCACAAAATAAAAGAAAGAATAGCAAATAAGCTTATAGGATTTGAAATAATAAAACAAACATCTAATTCTATAACTTTCAAAGACTTATCGAGATTTTCAAATCAAGACCTGTCTCAAATTATAAAAAGAATTTTCTTAATTATAGAGTCTATGGGCTTTGAATTATTAGAATCTTTAGAGAAAAATCAAAAAAATCTTGAGCATATTATAGAAATAGATGAAGAAATCAACAAAATGGCATATTATGCTATAAGAGTACTATCTAAACAGGGATCTGGAAAATCAAAAGAAAGTCCGTTACTATATTCAATAATCCTCTGCTTAGAAAGCATCGGAGACAAATATCGAGAAATCGCAAAAAAAATTACAGAAAAAAAAATAAACTTAACAAAAAAGGATCTTCAAAATATAAAGATAACAAATGAATTCTTTGTATTATTTAAAAATTTCTTCCTTGATATCAAGAAGGAGAAGCTGATAGAATGGGCAGAATTCTATGAAGCAAACAAAAATAACTTCGCCATAAACTCAAAAAGAGAAGAACAAAATATATTTCTTAATACCTACCTAATAGAAATAACTGGAGATATACTCATGATGAATAATAATCTATTAATGACAATGTAAACTTTTAATCAAATCATCCAATCCTTCTTTAATACCCTGATAATTATCGTAAAATTTGATGTAATACTCATTATCTAATTTCTTTATTTCTCCTATGCTCATTATCGCATTTTTAAGTGCCCCTATCTTTTCTCCATTTGATATAGTTTCCCACTTAAGTTTTTGAATTGCTCTAGGCACACTAGCATTAAGAAAACGTCTAAATGACGCATTCTTCCCCAAAAATCCTTTCCCGATATAACCTCTATAAAATTTATTATAATCCTCAATAAGCTCAAACTCCTCATCAATTGTTAAATTCGTGCATTCTAATAAACCTTGTAAATCAATCTCAGCAGGAACATGACCTTTCTCTTCCCAATCAAGACCTATGAGCTTATTAGATTTACGGTTTACAAGCCAATTTCTGGGATGAGCATCCTTATAAAATACATAATTTCCTTCTTCAAGATCTCTTTTAACAGGCGTATAATTAAGAACAATTTTCTTAATAACTTCATTTCCAACACCTGCTTTCTTCAACCTGTCCTCTATAAAATTCTCATGCTCAAATTTTATATCTTCTTTCAGTTTAAGATTAGCATGAATAAAGGATAAATAATTGATGACCTCCTTTAAAAGATCAAACTTCTCATTTCTCCCTATCATGGAGTCATTAAGAACCTCCTCCAGAGTCATACCCATTTCTCTGGACATAACATAATATGTTCCGGACATTTCTTTGTCTTCATCCCAATGTTCTATAACGTCAAAAGAAGAAGGAACAAAAAATTTTCTATCCTTGCCAAATGTATCCTCTAGTTTATTATTAATCTCTTTAGAAACTTCAGACTCTTTTTCAATATTCCCAAATTTACCTCTCTTTAAGACCATAAAATCATCTAAGAGGCCATAATTGTCTAATGAAACACACACAAAATTTTTACTTCTCTTTCCAGTATCTTCAACCATCCAATTTGGATTTCTATTAGCTGTCTCTAAAGCAGTTTTTGCATATTTATCATACGCCTTTAGATCATATTTCTCTAAATCGCCTCCAGCCCTCTTAATGTTTCGAGATAAAAAAGCTAATAAAATATCAGGATACACATAATAACCGCGTTCTTTTTCATTTATTTCATGCGCCTTTTCAAGCGAATCCCTCGCGCTTCTTATAATCCAATCAACTTCCCCATGTTTTACCTTATCAAAATTCATATTCAATAACCTGCTGTAGCAATTCCCAATTTTACATTCACACACAGCAGAATTATCTCCTGCCTCCTGAGCATCCCTAAAGTATTTTAAAGCATGGAAAAAAAAGTTTCTTCTCTCAGAATTAGTTTTCGCCACTTGAACGAGTTTAAAATAACAACTCGCCACAAAACTATAAATCTCCGGCATTATTTTACGGCCTCTGTCTCTCAATAGATTAATAGCCTCAAGATTACGATATATGCTATCTAAATATAAGCTTCTCTTTTCACCATTATCACAAACTAACTCTGCAAGTCTAAACTCGCATTCAGCCAGCCTACTGCAATCCTTATGAAAGTCATCAACTCCAATCTTAGATCTCTCTTGATAAACTTCTTCTAATAAAGAGTCTGCAAGTCTAAGTATTTTTTCTAAGGATTTCCCATCTATCTTTTTCAAATAATTATTAAGCTTGGCCATATCTACCAAACACATACCTCGATAGCTTTTATTATCAAGAGAGTTGTCACCATGCGACCGACTACTATTAAATCCATCTAATGCCAATTCTAATGCGATATATTGCGCATTTTTTAATTTTTTTACATCACTACCCCCCAAACTCTCTCCTATTTCTTTAATCCCTCCCCCATATTTGGCAAAACCTTGATAAGATAATATATCAATAATTTCTTCTAATCCGCTCTTATCCCGATTTTTTTCAATGATATATTGCAATTCGTAATATCTTCTTCCAATAAACTGATAATTCGCCATATTTTTATTACCATACTTTTCAGACAGTTCCGCGCATATTATACTTCTAAAAAGATTTACTAAATCTCTTTTCTTTTTTCTATTTTTATTAATAGCATAGATCTCAGAAAAAATCTTCCTACCATTAAGATAAAGGCAGGCAAGAGGATTTTTTAATTTTGCATGAATCCGAACATTCCTTAAAGCATATTCATATAATAATGACGCCTTCGACAGCAGATGATCCTTAAATTCCATACGCTCAACATCACGAGCCAGTACATAATAAGCAGTTCCGATATTCGAAGCCAAAATTTCTCGTGAGGCAGAAGAAGTGCCAGGCTCTAATCTATTAATCACCTTATTACCTGAAGCAATAATCTTCCTAATTAAGACTTTTACAATTAAGGGGTCTAGATAATTCACATTGGACTTAGATTCGCTATCAAAACTTAAGATATCCCTTTTAACACAGCTTGTTTGTTCCAGCACACTGTTTACTTTTTCTAAATACCATTTAGCATAATAACTGTACCTCAAATCGATAGCATCTTCATCCCATAATAAAGAATCTTCCTCCTCTAATTTTCTTAATTCATTTGGTAGATTTGCGTCTAATAAAATATTCTCCAGCCTTGCTTTGAAATTACTTTTCATAAAATAAGCGTATAAGAAAGACTAATAAACTTTATTGCTCTCAAGTTAGCACTTATAATGATTATATAAACTATATAATTTCTACGGTATCATGGGTGCAAGCACGAAAACTGCTGGCTCATCAGAAATGCAAGAAGTATTTCTGAGTGCGATCAAAAACCAAGGGTTTTTGACGTCAGCCCGCAGATGAAGTGCGCCCTGTTCATTTTTAGGACAAAATGCGCAGGAAACCTCTCTCGAAACTTCACTTCTTTTTTGCTCATTTTTGTGAAGTAAAGTTTCTCGCCTTTAGGGTGAGGAGGACGTCATTCATCAGAATTTGCCTTGGAATCAAGAGGGGAAATTGTTGGTTGACTAGAACCACTATAATTTATATTGCTCGGTTCATTGACAAGGGAATTATGAAATTAACTTGATCTAGCACATTAAGCCCACCTTAATCTTTTTAAATCATCTGTTCTATAAAGAGATATGATAAAAAAACAAATAACTCGAAAAGAGCTTATTCAAAAATATCTGGATTTTTTTGTGAAAAAAGGTCACGCAATTCTTCCTTCAGCTTCCCTCGTGCCTGAGAATGATCCGACAGTGCTGTTTACGACAGCAGGTATGCATCCTTTAGTTCCATTTCTTTTGGGGCAGAAGCATCCTTCTGGAAACAGATTGGTTTCGGTGCAGAAATGCATCAGGACAGGGGATATTGATGCTGTTGGGGATGAATACCACCATACTTTTTTTGAGATGCTGGGAAACTGGAGCTTGGGAGATTATTTCAAGAAAGATGCGATTGCGTGGAGTTTTGAGTTTTTAACAAAAGAGCTGAAAATCCCTCTGAAAAAACTTGCGGTTTCTGTTTTTCTTGGAGACATGGATGCGCCTAAAGACATGGAATCTGCGCAGATCTGGATGGATTTAGGTTTGCCTCTTGAGAGAATTGCATTTTTTCCAAAAGAAAATAACTGGTGGGGGCCTGCTGGAAAAAGCGGGCCTTGCGGGCCTGATACCGAAATGTTCTACTTTGTTGGGAAGAAGATGAATAAAGGGTCTAATCCTGAAAATTCGCCTGATGAATGGAGAGAGATTTGGAATGATGTTTTTATGCAATATCATAAACAAGAAGATGGGAAGTTTGTTCCCTTAAAGCAAAAAAATGTAGATACTGGAATGGGTGCGGAGAGGACTATTGCAATTCTGAACAAAATTGATGACGATTATCTGACAGATGCTTTTCTGCCCGCAATTCAGATGATCGAAAAATTGACGAAGAAAAAATATTCAACAACTGGTCAAGAAGAAAGAAAAGCAATGCGCATTATTGCAGATCATCTGAAGGCGGGAATGTTTATTCTTGGAGCAGGTGTTGCGCCGAGCAATGTTAAACGAGGATATGTTTTGCGCAGGCTCATACGACGGGCTGTGCGGTACGGCGGTGTTTTGGGATTGAAAGAGAATTTTACCCGGAAGATCGTGGAAGTGTACTTAGAAACGTATGGACAAGATTATACCGAGCTGATTTCTCAAAGAAATTTTATTTTGAACGAGCTGGAAAAGGAGGAGAGCAAGTTTAGGCAGACTTTGGAATCTGGCCTTCGCGAATTTATAAAAATGGATGCGAGACTGAAAAAGGAAAAGAAAGAAGAGCTTCCCGGGAAAGACGCCTTTTTGCTCTATCAGAGCTATGGGTTTCCGTTGGAAGTGACTTTGGAATTGGGCAAGGAAAAAGGATTGAGAGTAGATCAAGAAGGATATCAAAAAGAGTATGAACAGCACCAAGACCTTTCCCGAACAGCGACAAAGGGAAAGTTTGCTTCAGGGCTTGCAGATACTTCTGAAAGAACTACGAGGCTGCATACTGCTACGCATTTGTTGAATGAGGCTCTTCGAAGGGTTGTTGATCCTGCAATAAGGCAGAAAGGATCAAATATTACTCCAGAGCGATTAAGGTTCGATTTTAATTTTGGGAGAAAATTAACTGAAGAGGAGATTAAGAAAGTTGAAGCGCTTGTAAATGATAAGATTCAAGCTGGTTTGGTCGTGAAGAGAGAGGAGATGGCTTTGCAGGATGCTTTGAAAGCAGGAGCGCAGTCTGAATTTGGTGCGAAGTATCCTGACAAGGTTTCTGTGTATACAGTTATTGATTCTAAAGATTCTCGAGGATGGTTTAGCAAGGAGTTTTGCACAGGCCCACATGTTGCTAACACTCGGGAGATCGGGAGGCTTAAGATCGTGAAGGAGGAGGGGATTGCTGCGGGTGTGAGAAGGATTAAGGCCGTGGTGGAAGGTTAAATGAAGATTGAAAAGAAGATTTGGCCAGAATATTTCCAAAGAATCTTGGATGGGACGAAAACCTTTGAGTTGCGCCTTGCTGATTTTGCATGCAAGCCAGGAGATGTTCTTGTGTTAAAAGAATGGGATCCTAAAATAAAACAATTTACAGGGAGAGTCATGGAGAAAACAGTAACTTATGTTCTTAAAACGAAAGAAGTCTCCTTTTGGCCTATAGAAGATATTGAACGATACGGATTTCAAATTATTTCTTTCAAGTAAAGCGATAGTAAACACAGAAATCTAAATCTTCCTCAAAATCATATCCCTAAGCGCTTTTGCGCTTCTTCCACTCAAGCCATCAATATGATGGTGCTTTTTTCTGTCGAGTGTCGTGAAGTGAATGTCCCAAAGCTGGAAGATTCTATCAAAAATATCTTGGTCCACATAAACGTCGTGGATTCTACTATAAGGAATAGTTTTCTCAATTCTTGATATGATTCCTTCCCGAAGAACAAGGTAGTCGCTGAGATCATAGAAATGCCGTTTATGCGCCATACTTTGATAAATGATTTCGAGAATGAAGATTGCAATAATTGCTGTTCCATAATATCCTGCGGGAATATCGATGGGAAATGAGGTGTAGCGGTCTGCAACGAGGATTACGGCGAGCAGGAAGTACCATTTGATTACTCCTGCCAACACTTCTTTTGCCACCTTCCTCTTTTCTAAAGGGATTTTGTCAATTGTTGACATATTGCAATGTATATTTTACGGTATATAAATGTTGTTTTTTAAATTTTTATCAAGAGTTAACTTATCTTTTCCATTCAATAATTTCTGGGTGGAAGTCCACCTGATATTCGGGAATTCCTAATGCGATTCCATATTGCTTTGCCGAGTCATATTGTTCTTTACTTTTTCTGTCAATATGAAATATTTTATTTCTAAAAATAATAAAATGGTGTGTGCCATTTTTGAAATCAGCATACCAACGATGCTGGGAATCTAAAGCCCTGCTTAATTCCACTGCAATAATCGCAGCCTGATTTTCTGGTATTTTTACCGTGTGTAGAGTCCATCGCTTTATCCAAGATGTTTTATGCTTCTCTGTTACTTGTTCAATTTTAGTCTTCACGATTTTTACTTTCCTAAGAACATCTTTATTTTCAAGGCTTTCTTCAATAATAACACCAGTATAATCTCTTCCCATGTTGTTTTTGAATAAAATTCTCCTTTTCACTCCACATAAATCGCTGGCTTCCCTTGCTTTGCCTTGCCTGCTTTATTTTGCGGATCATATTTCTCCCGATCATTCACAGCATAAATTTTGAGTTCATATCCTAAAGCGTTAATTTCTTCTTCGATGTTGTAGAGGCTGAGTTCTTGAGGAAGCGTATAGAGAACCACCTTTTTTATTTCTTTCTCCGGGTTTTTTTGCTTGATGATTTTTATGACGTTCTTGATATCTTCAAGTATTTTTTCTTTTTGCTCTTCTTCCTGGTCGAATTTTTCTTGGATTTTCTTTTCATTGTATTTTGGCCATGATTCTAAAGAGATGAACGTATCATTACCTATGCCGTGCCAGATCTCTTCTGCGAGATGCGGGCAGAAAGGGGCGATCAATTTCAGGAGGGTTTCATAGGACTCTTTGCTTGCGCCTTTTTCTGCAAGATATTCTGCGTATTTTATGATCTTAATTATAGCAAGATTGAAGTTGAATTCTTCGATATCTGCGGTGACTTGCATGATAGTCTTGTGCATATAATGCTCGATTTTTTCATTTGTTTTTTCAAATTTTCCTCCCGTGATAGAGGATATTTTTTTAAGCACTTTAGGAATACTCGCGATTCCTTTATCTGACCATTCCATGGATGACTCAGGATGAGCAACTGAAGCCATGTACATTCTCAGAGCATCTGCCCCGTATTTTTCTGTTATCTCAAGTGGATCAACAACATTTCCCGCGCTTTTGCTCATTTTGCTTCCGTTTTTTGTGAGAATGCCCTGGTTGAGGAGGCGAGTGAAAGGTTCATCAAAGGAAAGCATTTTCATGTCTCTGAGAACTTTTGTGAAAAATCGCGCGTACATGAGGTGGCCGACGGCATGCTCAATACCTCCGATGTATTGGTCAACAGGCATCCAGTACTCTGCCTCTTTTTTATTGAATGGCTGATTGCTTTCTTGAGGTGAGCAGAACCTCAAGAAATACCAGGAAGAGTCCATGAACCCGCCCATGGTATCGGTTTCCCGTTTTGCGACGCCTTTGCATTGTGGACATTCAGTGATGAGAAAAGATTTGCTTGTGAGGATAGGGTTTCCTGTTTCTCCAAATTTGACATCTTCCGGAAGCAGGACAGGAAGTTGGTTTTCAGGAACAGGCACAGTGCCACATTTTTTACAATAGACAACAGGAATCGGCGTTCCCCAATATCTCTGACGAGAAATGAGCCAATCGCGAATTTTGTACTGGATTGCTTCTTCGCCAAAACCCTGATTGGTTGAAAATTTAATGATTTTTTCTATTGCTTCCGGGGAATAGAGCCCGGAAAATTTTCCTGAATTGATTAAAACACCCTCATTGATATATGCTTCTTGAATTTCTTGGAATGATTTCTCAGATTCTTCGCTTTCTGCAGCCTCTTTCGGAACAATAACCTGCTTGATCGGAATATTGTATTTTTTTGCGAAAGCGAAATCTCTCTTATCATGGGCTGGGACCCCCATGACTGCACCAGTGCCATATTCTGCTACGACAAAATTAGCGGCGAAAATAGGAATTTCTTCATTGGTGAACGGATTGATGGCATGGCTTCCTAAAAAGAAGCCTTCTTTTTCTTTCGCTTCTTCATCCTTTGCGTTTACTTTTTTTACGAAATCGTTAAATCCGTCTTTATTTTTAAGCAAGAGCTCCCAAATAAGCGGGTGCTGGGGAGATACTACAAGAAAGGTAACTCCGTAAGCTGTATCAGGGCGAGTTGTGAAAACCTTGATGCTCTTTCTCATGGATTTTACATAAAACTCAAGAAAGACTCCCTCGCTTTTTCCTATCCAATTTTTTTGAAGAGCCTTGATTTGCTCGCTCCATTTTAACTTGTCAATATCTACCAGGAGCTCTTCAGCGTATTTAGTGATGGCGAGAAACCATTGGTCGAGTTTCCTTTCTTCAATGGACGTGTCTTCATGCCTCCAGCATCTTCCGCCTACAACCTCTTCGTTAGCCAGAGTTGACTCACATTTTGGACACCAATTTACTGCTGCCTTTTTTTTATAGGCGAGACCTTTTTCTAGGAATTTAAGAAAGAAATATTGATTCCATCGGTAGTATTCAGGCTGATGGGTTGCAATTTTTCTTGACCAATCATAACTATTCCCGAGCATTTTTTGCTGCTTGATATAATTCGCAATTGCTTTTTCAGTGTAGCTTCTTGGAAGTTCGCCAGCTTTTTTTGCCGCGTTTTCTGCCGGAAGCCCAAAAGAATCATATCCCATAGGATAGAGGACATGATACCCCTGCATTCGCTTGAAACGGGCAATAATATCTCCGGGAACATAGTTCTTTAAATGTCCGACGTGCAACCCGAGAGCAGAAGGATAAGGAAACATCTCAAGGCAGTAGAATTTCTTCTTTTTTGTGTCTTCAGCAACATTGAAGATTTTTGCCTTTTCCCATTCCTGCTGCCATTTCTCTTCTATTTCTTTGAAATCAAGGTCTTCCATGTCTGGAACAGGGAGGAGCTCTTTAAAAATCTTGAGATTAACTTTATATATACTCTGATGATTATGTTAGACTATGGCAGGCGCTAAGAAATCAAAGGAGAAGAAAGAAACCCTGGAGATTGACAAGACTTTGGAAATTGTAAAATCTGACAGTGGCAGAGAGCCTATTCGAGCTGTGCTTACAGGAGAAAATGTTTTTAGCAATACGCAAGAGGCAACGAATCTTTATGGAGAATCACGGTTTGGCGAGATGATCGAAGGCAAGGTGCATTATTCTTTATCCGAATCTTTGTATTTGATGGAAAAGAGGAAGATGGCTCTTTCGGTGGGGAAGAAACAACTGACATTTGAACAGTTTTTAGAGAAGGCAAAACGAATTGACAAGAAGATTCAGACGAAGTATTTTGTTTTTAGGGATATGAGAAATCGAGGATATATTGTAAAAACCGCTTTGAAGTTTGGGGCTGAGTTCAGGGTGTATGAAAAAGGTGTTTTTCCAGGAGAGGATCATGCGAAATGGGTTTTGTTTCCTGTACATGAATCGCAGACTCTCACCTGGCATGAGTTTGCCGCGAAGAACAGGGTTGCACATTCTACGAAAAAAAATCTCCTTATTGGGATCATAGATGACGAGGGAGATGTGACGTATTACGAAATTGCGTGGGTGAAGCCGTGATATCATCAAAATGATAAAGATCACTGAATCAGGTTTAAGGAAGCATCTTGGTGAACGAATCGGGTTGTATGGAGACAAGAGTCTTTTTGGTATCTTGAATGAGGATGCTCAGGGTTTTTATTTAAATGATCTGGAAATGCCAGCGGGTGTTCTTGATCGTATAAGAGTTGAGATGGAGCCTGTCTATTTGAGAAAGGGCGATACTATTGGTATGCAATCATTTCTGAATCGCGGGAGACTTCGCAGCAATATGTACATTGTGGAGTTATCACAACAAACTTTATAATCTCTCCTTGCTTTTGAGGAATATGGAGATGGGAGATAAAACTGCTCGAGTTCTGGAAACGAGGCAGAGAATTCTTGACATTTTGAAAGGAAGGGGCCCGAGCTTGCCTGTTCATATTGCGAAGGGCACGGGTGTTTCTATGATCTTCGCAGGGGCTTTTCTCTCGGAGTTGATGGCGGATAAACAAGTGAAGACTTCTCATATGAGAGTTGGAGGATCTCCACTTTATCTTTTGCCAGGACAGGAGTCTTTGCTTGAAAATTTTTACCAATATCTTGGCGGGAAAGAGAAGGAAACATTTCTTTTCTTGAAAGATCGCAAGGTTCTCAGAGATGATCAGCTTGAGCCTGCTTTTCGCGTTGCTTTGAGAAGCTTGAAAGATTTTGCAGAGCAGATTCTGGTACGGCAGAAGCTGGATGGGATCGAAAAGGAGTTTATTTTCTGGAGATATTTTCTTTTTCCTGAAGAAGATGCTAAGAAAGCTATTGAAAATGTTTTAGAGCCTAAGAAAGAGAAGAAAGAAGAGGTTCGAAAGGAAGAGCTTAAAAAAGAGAAGAGGGAAGATGGTAAAAGTGAAGAGTGGAAAGAAGAGAAAGAAATTAAAAAGAAGATGGGAAAAAAGGCAAAGTCCGTACTTTCCCCGACTCTAGGGCAAGAGAACTTTTTGCCTGTTCAAAAGGAAATTTTTGGTTCTGCGCCTCTTTTGCCTGAGCAACCTGAGAAGACTGCTTTTGCTTTATCTTTGATTGATTTTTTTAAGGGCAACAATATACAATTGCTTGAAGAGAAATCTTTCTCGAAGAAAGAGTACGAAGCAATTGTTGAAGTTGAGACTCCTGTGGGAAGAATGAAATTTCTTGCGACAGCACGGGATAAGAAGCTTGTTGGCGAGGAGGATGTTATTGCTGCGTTGCAGAAAGCGCAAATGATGAGGCTTCCTGCATTAGTTCTTGCTCCTGGAAAATTGAACAAGAAAGCGCAAGAATATGTTGAGCAGTGGCATGCTTTTTTAAAGTTTAAGAAGATGGGGTGAGTGCAGTATTCCTGTAAGTATAAAGAATATTGCTGAAGATCTTTTCCCGCTTAAGGAGATAAATTGTTGTATATGAATTACATCCAGTAGGAGTTCATAAGAAAAATTATTAATTCTATTGAGTCCACAGCTCCTTACTCGAAAGGTTTTCGCCTACACTATTAAAAGGGTTAACTCTTTTTGGATTTGTTCCAGATAAGATATCTATGCGAAGGCAGGCATGACACTCTTCTTTATAAAGGGACAGGAATTTTCTGAGAGATGGATCTTCAAGAACTTTTGAAAGGAAAAGGATTTCGCGGCAGTGATGCCTGCCTTTCTCAGGATCGGCGATGTCTTGCCTGTGTTTTGAGCCAGTATCTTGACGGGGCTGGCGGGATTTCAGGGCTCGAGATTATTTCAGAGCTCTCTACTTTTTTTGGAAGTCCATTGCAATATTCTTTTGTATCTCAATTTTATCTCTCAGAGAAAGTAAATCCTTATCTTCAAGAGGAAGGCATTCAAAAGGAGCGGCTTCTTGCTGCAGTGAAGCGCTATCTTCAGGAAAATTACCAAGAAGCAGGAGATTTTTTTCGTGTAAGATCTCCAGAGCAGAAGATTACTAATACTTCTTTAATTTATTATAAAGACGAGAGCGGACTGGAGAGATATTTTGGCGAGCGACTGAAGGAGAAATCAAGAATTCGTGTGTTTGATTTTTCTCCGTTAATCAATTTTCCTGCGTCTCTTTTGGAAAGGGTTTGAAGAAACCCCCTGTCTTTATTATCCATACATTTTTATAAGCATTTTTGATTTATCTTCTTCTAGACTTTTGAGGTTATGATGTGGTCACTTTATGAAACGAAAAATGGTGTTGATAAAAGATTAGATCCTTTAGTATTTTCCAACAAGAAAACGCAGGAAGATGTTGTTAAAGAGGCAGTCGAAGCCATTAGATCCGGCGAAAAAGTTATATTTATTAAAGGAATGTGCGGGACAGGAAAGAGCGCAATTGCTTTGCATATTGCCCTCGAATTGGGAAGGGCTTCGATTGTGGTTCCGGTAAAGAACCTTCAAAAGCAGTATCAAAGAGATTATTTAGAGGAAAAATATATTCTAAAGAATGAAAAAGACAAGGATGGAAATTTTTTGCGATTAAAGATAGGTGTTATTACAGGAAGGCAAAATCATCTTTGCCAGTATATGAAAGACCGGGATAAGCCAAAGGCGCATTTTGAAAATCCTCTTTTGCAGTTTGATAAAAAGGGCCGGCTCCAGACGAATACGCGGCTCGATATTTTTGATCAACCTTCGGTGAAAACTGAAAAAGAGGAGATGGAGGTTCATGCAGATCATTTTTCTCTTCCCTGCAAAATTGAGCTGAAGGAGAAGAATAGGGAGATGTTGAAGGAGTATTTGCAAGAGAATCCCCTAGTGAAGAAAGATGATTTCGGCCAAGTCTCTGATCTGAGGAGGGTTTCTGTCGCAGGAGCATGCCCTTATTGGAGCCCGATTTTGCCGTCGCATATTGATTTTAAGACATTGGCAGATGCGAAGAAAGAATCGTATAGGGGACTGAATGATGTAGAGTACACGATTTATAAAAGAAAGCAGGGATGTTTTTATTACGAGCAGTTCCTGCAGTATAAACATGCTGATGTGATCATCTTCAACGCACAGAAGTATCTTATTGAGAACGCCTTGAATCGGAAACCTGCTACTGACGTTGAAATCATCGACGAATGTGATGAGTTTCTTGATTCTTTTTCCAATCAAGAGAGTATTAACTTGCATCGTTTTTTTTCTGCGCTGAATGCCTTGAATGCCAAACAAGCAAGAGCTCTTGATGAAGAGAAAGCAAAAATAACCCGAGAAATGGGAAAATTATTGTTTGGACTTTTAGACCCTGCTTTGCAGGAAAGTTATTTTTTTAGAATGCAGGAAACGAAAATGGCTGAGATTCTTGAGCTCATGCTCGAACATCGGGAGATGTTTGATGGGCTTGATGAAGAAGAGCATACATATCTTTCTCACTGTTATGAAGTTGCGCTCGTTTTTGAAGAGGTAATGGACCAAGCTTTTCTTTCGTATAAAAAGGAAGGAAACGATATTTTTGCAAGAATCGTCACTGTAGATTTGGCGAGAAGGTTTCAGGAATTGCTAGATAAGAATAAGGCCATGGTGCTGATGAGTGGAACCTTGCACTCAGAGCAGGTTTTACGAGATGTTTTTGGTCTTAAGAAAATGAAAATTATCGAGGCAGAAACTGCAGGGCAGGGCTTGCTTGTAAAAATAAAGACAGGATTAGAGTTTGACTGTAAATATGAGAACTTTAGAAATGGAAATTATTCCCGGGAAGATTATTTAGCTGCTCTCTCAGCGTGCATTATGCTGGCGAAAAGGCCCACGTTAGTGCATGTAAACAGCTTTTCTGATCTTCCCACGCGGGATGAGAAAGAGCACTATCACTTAGGTAATTTACCTGCGCAGGATGAACTAAGGCAGTTGCAGGAGATGCATAAAGAAGATGAACTCGTGCACGCGTTTAAGTCAGGGAAGAATGATCTTTTGTTTTCTACGAGGTGCAATCGAGGCATTGATTTTCCAGGAGAACAGTGTAACAGTATTGTCATAACTAAATATCCCTATCCTGATGTGAAATCATTGTTTTGGGAGATTTTGAAGAAAAATAAGCCGGAGTATTACTGGGAGTTTTATAAAGACAAAGCTCGGCGGGAGTTATTGCAGAGAGTTTATCGGGGGCTGAGGAGCAAGAATGATCAAGTGCAGTTGCTGTCGCCGGACAGCAGGGTGCTGAATGCGGAGATCTAAATGAACAGTAATGCAACGCTCCCTAGTAGAGCAAGAGATGCTCCAAGATATTGATACCAGCGAATTTTTTCTTTGTTGATCATGACACCGAGCAGAATTGCGATTGCTGGATAGCTTTCAGTGATTGCAGTGGTTACTGCAAGATCATGAGTTTTGAGTGCGAATGCATAAAAAACCCATGCAAGGGTATCGATTACTCCTGTGATGAGAATTATCATCTTGTACTTTTTCGCATTATAGATAAACTTATTGAGACCTTCTCGTTTTGCAATTAAGCCTAGTGAGATGATTGCTATGATCAACCAAGGGAACCAAATAGCCATTATTGGTGAAATTTGTTTTGAGGAGGTGGCTGTGAGGAAGTTAATGGCTCCAAGACCGAGGGCTGCAAAAATTCCGAAGAGAACGCCTTTTTCAAGTGTAAACGATCCTTTTTTCTTATAGGGTTGTTTTACCATCAAAAGTATTCCTGTGAAAATAAGGAGCATCATGAAGATTTGATGCCAGGATATTATTTCTCTGAAGAAAATGATCCCTAAGAGGACGGTGATAGGAAGCTCTATTTCTAAAATAACGTCGATAACGGAAAGTTTCCCCTGCTTAAGCGCTTCAAAGTTAAGGATTGCTATGAAGAATGAAAAAATTCCCAGAAAGAGGAGTAGAAGCAGATTTTGAGGGCTTTTAAGGAGATGAATATCTTTGAGGATAAAAGGAAGAAGAAAAACAGACCCGATAATAGCAATGAGCGCGAGCGCTTCGATATTGCCTAATCTCCTCACGGTTTTTTGGATGAAGAAATCTCCAATGCCCCAAAAGAGCATAGCCCCTAATGCGGTGAATAGACTTACCTCAATGAACATGCCTTTCAGAAGTGGAACGAGGTTAAAAAAGTTAACTCATAGTGTCCTATGAATCATTAAGAAATGACGTCCTCCTCGCCCTAAAGGCGAGAAACTTTACTTCACAAAAATGAGCAAAAAAGAAGTGAAGTTTCGAGAGAGGTTTCCTGTGCATTTACCCCTAAAACTGAACAGGACGCACTTCATCTGCGGGCTGATGTCAAAAACTTTGGGTTTTTGATCGCATTCAGAAATGCAAGGAGCATTTCTGATGAGCCCGGGTTTTCGTGCTTGCACTTATAAATTTTGTGCAAAAAGATCTAGGCTTATCAGAAAAAGCCAGAAGACTCAATTTTGAAAATGAAGATGAATGGAGGCTTTTTGTGACTTCAAAGTCATCAGACTTTGAGAGCGCTCAGAAATGCTTCTTGCATTTCTGACGGCTTAAAAATTTGCTGTGGAAAAAATCTCCGAACAGACTTCGCCATGTCAAAAACCAATGGTTTTTGAGCATGTCGGAAATCATCGTGATTTCCGAGCACTCTCAGAAATCGTTGACTTCAAAATCTTTAGATTTTGATAGCCGTCAGAACTCTGTGAGTTCTGAGGTTTCTGAAGCCGTCAGAATTCCTTCTTGGAACTTCAGAAATCCTTCAAGAATTTCTGATAGCTCTCAAAATTCAAGGAATTTTGAAGTTCTGAGGTTTATAGCGGAGTCGGAGATTTTGCGAATTTTTATGATTTCTCACTCATGACTTTTTTCAGGCGAGTGAAACTCTGGTCTTTTTGATCGCTAAGCTTTTTTCCTTTTCTTGGCCTTCCTCTTTTTTTCACTTCTTTCTTAGATTCTTCTCCTGCTTCTTTTATGAAAATATCATGGGTTACTTTAGAAAGATCTTTGATGTGCGGCTCAAATTTTCTAATGATAAAGTTAAGAGCTTCATTTTTGCTTCGGAAGCCGAATTTTTCTTTTACCATAGCTACAATTTTGTCTTCATGATCAAAAATATCTACTGTTGCTTTTACCATTCTTTTTTCCAGATTAGCGGTTATTTAAATTTTTGTCTACCTGAGACTATGGATTCTTTTCTTTCCTGATGGGGAGTGAAATAAAACTTTTGCTCCTTGGCAGCAAGAAACTTCACTTCTTTTTCGTTCATATTTGTGAAGTGAAATTTCGAGAGCGGTTTGGCAGAAAAATCAAAGTTTCTTGATATTATAGCTATTCCAATATTCTTCTTGGAGGATCCAACGTGCAACCTGAAGAATGAGAGTTTTGGAGATTCCATGCTTTTTCGCCTCTTTGAAGAGAGCATGCTCGTCATAAGGATGATAAAACTTTTTTGAAAGCACTGCCCTTGCCTGTTCTAAAGTAAGGGCTTTGAGACTCTCAACAAATGCTCTTTTCTCAGGATTGTTATAAATAAGAGCAGTATGCACACAAGAGAGATCTTCGAATTTCATAGTAACTTCTTTTTTTGGAGAATTCGATACTGAATCAAACATCTTTTTAAATGTTTTTACTTATCAGAAAAAGCCAAAAGACTCCATTTTGTCAAGAATTATAGACTAATTCTTGAGCACCATCAGAATTCCTTCTTGGAACTTCAGAAATCCTTCAAGAATTTCTGATAGCTCTCAAAATTCAAGGAATTTTGAAGTTCTGAGGTTTATAGCGGAGTCGGAGATTTTGCGAATTTTTATGATTTGATATTTTCTGAGAAGACCTTATTCGAGAATCGAGGATTTTCTGAACTTATCTTGCCTCTGTTGAGATCGTTTTGCCTTCGAAGATGGAATCTTCTTGATGACTACTCTTCGCACAAATGTGACGAAGGAAGCCATGAAGAGGACAATGACTACAAATGATCCTATGGCAAGGAGCGTTGAACCTTTGACGCCTGTTGCTACATCGCCAGTAACTGCTCCGGTGACGCTTGCAGGAAGGTTCGTCGTATTTTCTTCTGCGAGAGTTGGTTCAGTTTTGTTTGCTGTTGATTCAGGACTACTCTGTGAATTTACAGTTAGATTTTGGGAATTATTGCCAGAAACAGACGTATTTGTCGTGTTTGTTGTCTTTGTTGCAGTTGTTGTAGTTGTTGTCTGCGAGGGTATTGTCTGCTGACTGGACGATGCTGGATTGTTTACAGTATACGTTGCTAGGGCGAAGTTGGAGTTTCCTGCCCGGTCAATTACCGTGCAATTAATCGTGAAGGTTCCGTTATTTGACGTAGAGGGGCTTGCAGGATAATTATAATTTATTCCCGAAGTCGCATCGCTAGAGCCAGAGCACGAACAGGCTGTTGTTTCACCCTTAGTTACTGAAGAAGGCGAACAGCTGAAAGAAGGAGCAGTTGGGGAGACTGTATCAACCGTAAGAGTTCTATTGATGTCCAAACCGCTATTGTTAACAGTGTCTTGTGAGAGGCAATTCCAAGTATAATTGCCGTCTGCGAAAGTGTATGTTTCTGATATCCCGTTATTGGTTCCAGAAATATTCGTTTCATTTGATTTATAATCGCTTCCATTAGCGTGCCAGATAAGAAGTTTCAAGGAAAGCAAGCCCTGCGTATCAGTTGCATTACAGGCAAAGGTATGGTTGGTCTGATTCGTTATGAGTGATTGAGCAGGGCTGGCCAATAGTGTTATTGGCGGAAGGTCGATGGTAAAATTATAGCTTTTTGTCGCACTTCCGGTTTCATTGCTTGCGCTGATGATAAGAGCATGATCTCCTTCAGGTAGGTTAAGAAGAATAAAACTCTCACTGCAGTTTTGGCAGAGATCAATGGTAGTGCCGTTCGTATATGTTAGATTTATTCCTGTTGCTGTTTCTGTAACGCTAAGATTCATAGGAATCGTGGTTGTGCGGTACAAGGCCTGAGATGGAGAATAAAGAGTAATGTCAGCATCGGTAAAGGCAAAGACTAATCCTGCACAAAGAAGTAAGAATGGAATACTTAACGCTCTTTTCATGAGCATATATTGCCTTGCGGTTTTTAAAGCTTTTGCCTGACACAAGTATCTCTGCAAACGTGAAAAATATTGCTCAAAGAAAATAGTTCATTGAAAAGAAGCAAGAGATAGCAAACTTTCCGTCTTTGGTGAGAATTCTTTTAAAGTCCTTTTTCCAGCCCATACGCTTCTGTAAATATCCTGATTTTTTCGAACTCTTTTAAGAACTGGCTGCCTTTTGAAGTAATGGTATAGAAGCTTTTATTTTTTAATTCATCTTTTTCTGATTTGATTAATCCTTTTGCAGTGAGATCTTTAATATAGTCCTGGACAATGACGTACGAAAGGTTTGATTTGTAAATAAGATGGGTGATCTTGACTTGTCCGTGCTCTTTCAATACGCTAAGGAGGTCACGAATCACCTCAAGTTTTGTCCTTTTTTTGTTCATTTTTCAGAGAGCTTTATTTGGTTGTAGAGAAGAATAAAGAATCCAATGATCATTGCAACTTCTCCAAAGACATAAAAAATAGGGAAGTCGATAGGAAAAATGAGGTGGGCGATAAAAATGAAGACGAAGCCAACGAGAATTCTATAACTCGCTTTAGATTTTAATCTAAGATAGTTGTTATAATAGTACCAGCAGATAAAGAAGAGAAATGCGAGGAGAATGGTGTGATAAACTGTAGTACCGTACAGCGAGCTGAGAATAACAGCAAGGAATGTGAGATATAGGGTGGTAAGCATTACTGCCTTTTTAAGAACATCAACTGCTAAGAGAAACAGAAGAAGAAAACCAAAAGCGCTAAGAAGCTTGAAGAGGAAGAAACTATAGAAGTGAATGAGCGCAGCTGATGGATGAGTGAAAATAACAGCAACAAAAACGTCTTGGATATTTACTCTCGCTGTTTTGTAGATAATGAGGTTAGAGAAGATTCTAAAAAGATATCCAAAACCGATAAGGAAGAATGCTATTGAAAAATATTTATGCTTTCGATTTCCTAAAAGAGAGAAGATCTTATAACTGTAAAATGATATCATGAATGCTGTAATCACAATGATGAGTTCAAGGAAAGAATCAAGTCCGTAGAACCATGGCGGAGAACGGAAGTAAACCAATGGCATCTTCGGGGAAAAGGGTTTTTGTTTATAAAGATTATGAATCTCTACTATATACTTACCTTATAGATTGTTTCTCTTGATGATTGCTTCACAACTGATTTATATATCATTTTCTTGGAAGTGTTAGGAGGTTAAAAAGATGAAACTGATAACGAACTGGCTGATGAGACTTGAGCCACCACAGAATCTTAAGCCTAAGGAGCTGTTTGAGCTCGGGTATATGTGGGTTTCTGATGATGCGCTGCAAATTGTGACTGGGCCGGAAAACTATGAACTGGACTAAGGGTCATGTCCAATTTTGGAAGGGCTCTGCTTTCTATCCTCTTTTCATCATGTTGAGAGCAGATCCTTTCTTGTTTTCTTTTCATATTTTAGAGAGGACAAATAAGATTTTCCTCTAAACATTTTAAAGGGCTATGAC
>ORMF010629885.1_pt1 | contig 35777 bp, 36 predicted proteins | sample 1779871 | NCBI WGS metagenome assembly ORMF01 (sample SAMEA104232316, study PRJEB22302) | groundwater metagenome | biome: forest; feature: aquifer; material: groundwater | place: USA | collected 2011-08-07 | depth 5.4 m
AAGCCGGTGTATGGCCCGCGGATGACGTCGATCGGCTCGCCGCGCAGCCCGCCGGCAAAGTCGTACTCGGAGACGCCGCGCGGCAGGGGGCTCGCGGAGAGCATATAGAGCAGCGGATCCTGGCCGCAGACGATCGCCATCTTGGTGCTCTGGCCACGCTCGAAGTAGGTGTCGCGATGGATGCGGCCGTGTTTGCCTTCGGTGATCTGGCAGCCGACAGTCCGCTCGTCATACACCTGGGCCCGATAGGCACCGAGGTTGTACCAGTCGGCATCCGGGTCCTTGGTGATCACGAGGTCCGCGGTCCCGATGTACCGCGCCGTGTCGCCATCGTGATGAATCGGAACTGGGAAACGCAGGACGTTGACGGCGTCGCCCTCGAGCACGTTCTCGAGGATCGGACCGTCGTTCACGTAGCGCGGTTTGACGAGGGCCATGTTCGTCATGCGTTCGTGGTAAGCCTGAACGACATCCGCCTTGTTCTGGTACTCGAGCGGGAGGCCGAGGGTCAGCGCCACGCGCCGAACGGTGGAGAACTGGCCGTAGAGGGTGCGGTAGCCCTTCGGGTAGCCCGGGATCTCGTCGAAGAGCATCGCGGGCGCGGCTCCGCGGCCGTTCTCCGTCAGCATCTGCGTGATGCTGCCCATCTCGCGGTCCCAGTGGGCGCCATTGATCTTCAGGAGCTCGCCCATCGCTTCGACGCGCTCGAGCCACTCGCGGAGTCCACGGTAGGCGCCCCCGTGCTCCATCTCGCGTCCAACCGTCAACGCCATTGTGTTCCCTCGAATTCAAGCTGTATCGCGGGAGCGCGTGTCAGTGCTTCGCGCTCATTCGGCTGCTCATCCGCTGCCCGATGACGGAAACGACCGCGATAATGCCAACGAGCAGGATCGCGAGCGCCGAGCTCCGCTCCAGATTGCCGGACATGCCGTATTCCAGGAGCAGGATCGAGAGCGGCCGCGAGGTCCCACTGTACAGCAGGACGGCGGTGCTGATGTCGCGCAGCGCGCCCGCGAACGCCAGCAACCCAACGGTGAAGGCTGTCGGCGCAAGCAGCGCAGCAGGATCCGCCAGTACATAGTCAACCAGGTAGCGCCCGACATCTTGGCGCTCTCCTCCAGCTCGCGGCTGACCTGCATGACCGCCGCCTTCATGAGCTGGGTCGCAACGGGTCTGTCACGGATGATAATCGCGAGAATGATGCCGATCACCGAGCCTACAGCAGGCTGCGAATCGGCGTCGCGAGGAAGAGCCACAGCAGCCCGAGGCTCATCAGGATGCCCGGTACAGCCCACGGCAGCCAGGTCAGGGCGTCCACGAGCGGCACCGTCCGGGCGTGGCTGCGGACCAGGAAATACGCGATCAGCGTGTAGAGCAGCATCGTGCCGGGCCCAACGCAGACCGCGATGACCATCGAGTTCTGCAAGGATGAGATGAAAACGGAGTCCTCGAGTATCTTCTCCCAGTTCCGGGTAGTGAACGGATCTGCAATGTGAAAGAAGCCGTAGCGCCGCATGAACGACCCGAGGACGAGAAACGTCATCGGCGCCGCCAGCGCGACGAGCATCCACAGCAAGCATGCGCCGAGCGCAACCCAGCGCAGAGGCCCGAGCCGGGTGCGGGCGGTGGAGAAATCGCGCCCTGTGACCGTCGTGTAGTCCCGACCGCTGATCGCGGAGCGGTAAACAAGCGCCAGGCCGACCATCCCGATGAGGAAGATCGACCCGAGCGCGGTGGCCTCGCCGAAGCGAGGCGGGTCATCCCGCAATGATGATCTGGTTCTGCACACTCTCCATCGAGCGCAGGACGTACTCGTCATCAGGGTCATTGAATTTGATCTTGCCGTCTCGCCATTTGCTGGGATCGCTAACCTCGGGCACCACCAGCAGCGATTTGATCGAGGCAATACCCTTGTTTGGATACAGCTCTGAGGCCACACTGCCGAGCCCCGAGATGAGCACGTCGACGGTCGCGATCCCTGCAGCACGCTCGCGCATGATGCGCGCGACGGTTTCGGAGCCCCGCCCGGTAATGATCTCTACGTCGACACCGAAACGCTGCTTGAATGCAGGTGCGACCGATTCGCGCACGGAGACGCTGTTCGTCGCGAGCACGAGCTTGCCCTCGGCGCGCGCAGCCGTCGCGAGCTCATCCCAGATTCGCTGCGAGGGGTCCGCTGCCGGCGGCTGCGCCGGCGCGGCAGGCGACGGGCTGCCCGTCCGCGCTCCACACGCGGACAGCAGTGCCAGGATGAGCAGCACGATCGCCGATCGCGAGACGCGAATCGTCATGGCACCTCCGTCGCGCAGCCGCTCCGGCCTATCCGGTACGGCCAACTGGCGCCAGGCTACGTCTGCCCCAGGAAGGTGTCAAGCGTCTGGAAAGCCCTATGATCTGAAGAGGATGGCCGAAACAAGCGTTCACACGTACCGCGATCGAGCCGAATACGAACAAGACCTCGAACGCCGTGCCCGCGACGGCTGGGTCGTTACCGCTGTGACCGAGCAGTACGCCCGCCCAGGCTGCCTCGGGGCCATCCTCGCCGTCATGTGGTGGCGATTAGCGGCGGCGCGACCTCGCATCGTCGTGACCTACGAGCGGGACGACACCTAAACAACAGAGCACCGGAAGGCAATTCAACCAATGAGCGTCGAATTGATTACGGTCAAGCGTGGGCTGGTACTATTCTGGTCGGTTTGGTTCAGCTTGGTGTCAGCGAGCAACGTCGCTGATGGACTGAAGGCACTTGGGTTGGCGCGCAAAGGATGGCGCTTCGCGTCTGGCAACTTGCGGCTGCTCGAATCGGTCACCGCGCGGTACCAGGTGCCCCGCTCCCTCAATGGCGCGCTCTTCGCCGGCGTCGTGCTCTGGGAGCTGATCGTCACCGGGCTCTTCTGGCGAGCGTCCTGGCACTATTGCCGAGGGAGCCGGGATCGGCGACCTCTCGACGCGGCGTTCGCAGCGGGGCTAGGGCTCTGGGGCCCGCTTCTCATCGCCGATGAGCTATTCGTGGCATACGAATCGGGCACGGAGGCGGCGCACGTCCGCTACTTTGTCGCGCAGCTCGCCACCTTGCTCAGTATCGAGCTGCTTCCCGACCGGCGATAGGCACTTCCTCGGCTAGAGCCGACGCGGGCCTCCTGTTTGGGCGAAGACGGGTGAATCGGCCGGGGCATCGACCGCCCGGAGACACTCATCGAGCAGCCCGAGGCACGAGTCGCAGAGCCGGCTGGACTCGACAACACGCGCTTCCACATCGTTGAAGTGCTCGGTCATGGCTATCCAGATCGGCCCACAGCACAGGGCGCGCAACCGCGCACTCTTTAGCAAGCTCTCCAGTTGTGGGCTCATTGCGTCAGATCCTCCGGCAAGGCTAGCTGCTTCCTATAGCTATACCGCGCCGGAACGGCGCCTGACCGTGGAATTGGTCACACGCACGTCGCGGAAGGGCGTCGCGATCAAATTGTGAGGAATTCAAACGTCGAGGCGTCCCCGGGCCGACGCCGCGTTATGGCTTGTAGGCGGCGTGGGCGGCTTCGCGTGCGATGACCCTCTGCACCATCGAATGGACGGCGTCGGTGAGATCGGTGTGGCGCGCGTGTCCCATTCGGGCCGCGTCGCGCACGAGCTGGTCCGCGGCAGCCTCGTCAAGCTGGCGATCAGTGAGCGCCAGATATAGAAAACGCGCGTAGATACTCGCCCGCTCGAGCGCCGGCTCCGGGAACCGCGTCTCGTCGCTGAGCCCGTGGAGATCGTTCATGATTGCGCCGCCCATTCGCCAAACTCTGGCTCGCCAGGACCGCATGCAACTAGCGAAAGTATGCGCTCAGATTCTCTCGTTCGCCACTGTCAAACGGGTGGTTTTTCGGCATCCGTTCGGCGTTCGCAGCGGCTCGCAAGAGCTAGCCACTCACATCCCCCTCAGCAGCGTTCGACGCGCGGCTTGTCTCGGACGTCCTGAACGAGACGCCCTGGAGGTGGTGGGAAATCATCGTCGCCTCGACCCGGTAAACAGTGCGTTGAAGAATTCATCGAGCTGTTCCCGGCTCATCTAGACTCCGATCTCGTGAATCAAGACTTGCGCATGCTGTGGGCGAGGGCTTGCATGCAGGTCGCAGCCCCGGGAAGGGTGATGTCGTAGGTGTGGCCGAGATCCAATGCGTCATGCAGCACGTGATAGTAGACCCAGGAAAGGTCCTTGCTACCCCGGCCGTGGAGGTAGGTGTCCGCCACCTGGCTCTGAGCGAAGCTGGTACGGACGACGTCCTGGAACACCTCGAGATCCACGCCCGCCTTCTCCGCGAGGCGAAACGCCTCGGAGGCGCCAAGCAGGTTGAGCGCGGTCAGCGTATTCTGGGCGATCTTGGTGACCGCGCCCATGCCGACGCCGCCGAGCAGGAAAATATTCGCGGCAGCGGCCTCCAACACGGGTCGGGCGCGTTCGAGGATCGCGGGATCGCCACCCACCATGAACGTCAGGGTGCCCGCCTCGGCGCCACGCCGCGCGCCGCTCATCTGCGCATCCAGCACGTCGACGCCGAAGGCCCTCGCCTCCTCGGCCAGCTTCTTCATATTGACCGGGTGGACGCTGCTATGGATAGCGGCGATCAGCCCCGAGTGCGCGCCGGCGAGCAGGCCATCCGATCCGCGGAGCACGGCCTCGACGTCCCCCTCATGCTGGACCGCGATGCACACAACCTCTGCAGCCACGGCAACCTCGCGCGCCGAGCCGGCGGCTTGCGCGCCGAGCTGCAGGAGCTCTGCCACCGGCTCGGACCGCGCGTCGTAGACCGTCAGGGGGAAGCCGGCCCGCAATATGTTTCGCGCGAACGGGCGTCCCATGGTCCCGAGTCCAATGAACCCCACGTTCAGAGCCATGCCAGTTCCTTTCGTCAATTGCGGTTTTTGATGGTCCCCTACGGTGCGATCCTATGCTATGCTCGCCGGCGGCGCGGATCAATCGTGGGAGGGCTGCCATGTTGACGGCCGAAGAGAACGAGTACCTGACGGGCGTTGGCCCGGGCACTCCCGGTGGCGAATATCTGCGCCGCTACTGGCATCCGGTCGCGATGCTCCCCGGGCTCTCCGACGAGATACCCACCAAGCACGTCCGGATGCTCGGCGAGGACCTAGTCCTCTTCCGAGACAAGAGCGGCAACGCGGGGCTGCTAGCCGACCATTGCAGCCACCGCGGCGCCTCGCTGCTATACGGCAGGGTCGAGGAGCGCGGCATCGCCTGCGCGTATCACGGCTGGCTGTACAACACGGAGGGTGACTGCCTCGAGTGCCCGGCGGAGCCAGCGGGCAGCAAGTTCCACCTCACCGTGAAGCAGCGGGCGTACCCCGTGCAGACCCATTACGGGATGTACTGGGCCTACCTCGGCCCGCTACCAGCACCGCTGCTTCCACGCTTCGACGTGGCCGAAACTGGCCCGATCATCATCATCAAGCTCACGCCCGCGTTCGACTGCAACTGGGTCCAGATCCTCGAGAACCACGTGGACCAGTCCCACGTCGTCATCCTGCATCAGGACACCAGCGGCGGCAAGCCCGCCACGAACACCACGCGCGGCTTTATCGACGACCTGGAGACGATGGAGTATTCCGAGACGCCCTTCGGCATCAAGCGGCGTCAGGTCCGCAAGACGGGCTACACCGACACCGACTTGATTGCCTTTCCGGCCGTCCAGCGCATCTTCAACGACTTCTCGATCAAGGTTCCAATCGACGACACCCACACCCGACAGTTCAGCGTCTACTGCGACCTCGGCCTCGGCTGGTCCGCCGGCCGCTACGAGGACATGCAGCCCAGCGACGGCCTGCGGGCCCCCGGAACGATCGAGTATTACGTTGAGCCGACGGCGGAGAGCAAGAGCCGCGCCGATGCAATCCACCCCTACGCCACCTATCGGATGGACAAGCTGCGTTTCCAGGACATCATGGCGATGGAGACGCAGGGTGCGATCTCGGATCGCCCGGTCGAACGGTTGGCGACGGCCGATCGCGGCATTGTGCTCTTCCGCGAGATGCTGAAGCGCGAGATCGACAAGGTCCAGCGAGGGCTCGACCCGATCGGCGTGGTGCGCGATCCCGCGAACGGCGTGACCGAGACCTTCATCGACGCCTACATCGACCAGGTGAAGCGCGGGCTCTATCGGCCGCCGCTTCGCTTCCCAGGCGGCGAGCCGTTCGTGGCCAACCGCGAGCTCGCCAGCGTCCGGTAGGCGCCGCCTAATCCCTCGCCCCCCTGCCGCCGCAGCTCCCACTCATGCATGTTCCACTCGATGTCCACCGCGATGCCCTTCACGAGGACACCCGTGAGCTCGGTGGGGTAGGCGACGACCGTCGGCGCGTAGTAGAGGGGGATGATCGCGACGTCATCGTTCAGGATGCGCGCCGGCTGGGATCTCCACGACGTACATGCCGGTGAAGCCGCTCTCCTTCAGTCCCTTGAGCTGGATGTAGGCACCCTTGCCGCTGAGCCGGGCCCAAGGCGCGCGTTCGACGAGCCGGGTGTCGCCGACCCCGCCGAGCTCCTCATGGATGGGGATGCCTTCGCTACCCATCCATTCTTCGTAGCTCGTCGTCTCGGGCGCCTTGCTCATGCTCACGGAGCGCTTCATCGGCACATTCTCCAGTCGCGTTAGCGGGATCGATCTAGCTCGCACGGCCAAGGGCGGCGTAGTGGTTGACTTTGGAGATTGCCGGGAGGCCCTTGGCGAGGTGCTGCCAGGACTCGCCCTCATCCGCGCTCGTGAAGACGTCGCCATCGGTCGTCGCCGCGAAGATCGCGTAGCCCCCATCCCAAACGTCCAGCGCCATCGCCTCGACGTTGCCGACGATATGGTCCGGCAATCCATTCCCAAGCTCGTCCCAGCTTCGGCCGCCGTCGCGCGTGCGCATGACGCGCGAGTCCGCGTCATGCGTCGTGCGCCAGCCGCCGGGGCTAGTGCGCGAGCCGCCCGCGAACATGAGTGCTTCGTCGCGGGGGTGCATGAGCAGCGCATCTGGGTAGCCGATGCGGAATTGCCGATCCGTCAGGCTCTCCCAGGTTTCACCGCCGTTATCGCTGACACAGATTCCCTCGAGGCCGGAGATGTACACACGATCGGGATTGGAGGGGCAGACCAATGTCCGGTGGACGTCGTCGTCGATGCCGTGCATCTCGCGCCACGTTGCGCCGTCGTCCGTGCTCTTCAGCAGGCCGCCCACTTCGATCGAGGCGTAGATGGTCGCGTCGCTGCGCGGATCGAACACAAGATTCTTCACGTGGCCGATACCGGGGGGGCCGGGAAAGCGCCAGCGCTCGACGTTCGGCACGTTCCGAAGCGTGGGCAGCTCGGTCCACGAGGTGCCAAGGTCATCGCTATAGAAGAGGTGCGCGGGCTCGAGCCCAGCATACACGCGTATGCCATTGCGCCGCTGCTGCGTATGCACGGTAAACACCCGGTCGAACGGCAAGCCGTTGCCACGGGACTCCCATGACTGACCGAGATCCGGGCTGGCCAAGAGACCGGCGTCATAGGTACCGGCGAAGAGCGTGCCACTCGCCGGCTCGAAGGCGAGGGCGCTGATGTGCTCGCCGGCGATCGAGGTGTTCGTGGCAGTCCAGTGCCCATCGCTCCGCTGGAAACCGCGCAAACCTTCCGCGGTACCGACGAAGAGCTGCCCAGACGGCACGGTTCCGATCGTCGTGGTCTGGCCACCAGGCGCGAGACAGATCACCATATTTGCACGCTCCTCCCGAAACGACGCGGCTCGGCGCTACCCTCAGTAGCGCGAGTGTATTGCCCCGCCTCGGGAGCGTCAAACCCGCGGTGGATGGTCGACCGTGAGACCTGGAAAGCGCGACTCCGGCGGAGTAGACTGCCGCGCAGGTGCTCTTGCGCGATGCCACTGAGCCGTGCACAAAATTTGCCCCGTTCGCGAGAGAGGAGTAGCGCGATGTTCGAGGTCGAGGAGTTCGTTACTCAATGCCGGGCTGCGCTCAGCGAACACACGCCGCAACTGGCGATTAAGGAGTTGCTGGAGCGCACGGTGGCCGATCCCGCCGCCGTTGCGAAAGCGCTCGGGCCCGCCGAAGCGGCTGGGCTGACGCCGCTTTGCCGCGGAGCGGATCTCACCATTCTGCGAGTCATCTGGGCTCCAGGCATGACGTTGTTCCCCCACGAGCATCGGATGTGGGCGGTGATCGGACTCTATGGTGGCGAGGAACAGAACGCCTTCTTTCGCCGCCGCGAGGCAGGAATTGCGCCGGCCGGCGGGAAGGACCTCGTACGCAGTGACACGGTCCTGCTTGGCGATGACGTGATCCACGCGGTCACGAACCCGCGCGAGATCCCTGCCGAGGCGATCCATATCTATGGCGGCGATTTCTTCGATACGCCGCGCAGCGAGTGGGATCCCATAACGCTGCAGGAGCGTGAGTTCCGGGTGGAGAACGCGCTGCGCGCCTTCGCGGAGGCAAACTCCGCCTGGGCTACCGAGCGGACCGCGGCCGGCGGCGCGGAGTCGGTCGGATCCTGAGCACGCGCTTCGGAGACCGGACGGGGCCTCGTCAAGCGACCAAGGTCGGACTACACTCAGTGGCCCCACCGCCTGGGGCGTAGCCCAGGCGGATGATCTCAACCCGGGAGGCGCCATGATTGAACCGTCTGCCACAAATCGCAGCCAAGGCGCGGACAGTAATGCTGCGCCACTCGCCGGCGTTCGTGTTCTTGATTTCACCCACGTCCTGGCGGGCCCCTTCTGCACTCGCTTGCTTGCCGATTTCGGCGCGGACGTCGTGCGCGTAGAGAGCAGCCTGCGCCCGGATCGGCTGGGCGCGGGGACCTGGAAGCCAGGATTCGAGGACAAGCAGGACCGCCCCGCGGCGTACATGTCGAGCAATCGCAGCAAGCGATCTCTCACGATCAACCTGAAGGCGAAAGGGGGCGCGGAGCTCGCGACCCGACTCGCGAGGGTGGCCGACGTCGTCGTCGAAAACTTCAGCGCCGGCGTCATGGCGCGACTGAGGCTGGATTACGCAAACCTCAGCCCGGTTAACCCTCGCATCATCTTCGCCAGCATGGCCGGCTACGGTCAGGAGGGCCCCCGCCGCGACTGGGTCAGCATGAACGTGAACCTGCAGGGCTCGATCGGACTCATGATGGTGACGGGCGCGGAAGGCGATCCGCCCATCGCCGTCGGCAACTCCTGGTGCGATTACGTCGGAGGTCTGACGACCTGCTTCGCGATCATCCAGGCCCTGCTCGACCGCGAGACGACGGGCGTCGGCGCAAACTTGGATGTCGCCCAGTTCGAGGCGAACGCGGGGCCGCTCGGCGCGCTCCTCACCGGATCGCTGCTCGGCGCCGGCCTCTCGTCCCGAATGGAGAATCGTTCGCTGACCGCGGTGCCGCAGGGCTGTTACCCCTGCGCGGGCGACGACGACTGGCTCGCAATCAGTGTCGAAACGGATCGACAGTGGCAGGAGCTCGTGGGCGTGCTCGGCAACCCGCCGGCGCTGCTTGGCGAGCGCTTCACCACCCCGCTCGGACGGATCACCGGCCACGACGAGATCGACGCCGCCCTCACCACATGGACCCAAGCTCGCCCCGCGGCCGAGGTCGAACGAACGCTGAAAGCGGCCCACGTGCCCGCGGAGCGGGTCCGCAAGATCGAACAGGTGGTGGACGAGCCGGACGGCGCGCGGGTCTTTCACCCCATGCCGGAGCCGCGGATCGGCGGGATGCTGGTCACGGGGCTGCCCTTTGCTCTGGCGGCCGATGCGATGCCGAGCCCATATGCCGCTCCCAGACTCGGCCAGCACACGGACGACGTACTCCGTGAGTGGCTGGGACTGAGCGACGGGGAGATTGAGGAGCAGCGGGCGGAGGTGCTGGTCTGATGGCGCGGATCATTGATATGGCGGGTTTGGCGGGAGCGTATGGCGCCCGGCTGCTGGCCGAGGCGGGGCACGACGTCATTCGGGTCGAGTCGCGCGCGGGCGACGAGCTGCGCCGTATGGGCCCCTTCGCCGGCGACCCGAACCCGGAGCACGGCGCCTACCATCAATATCTGAACGCCGGCAAACGCAGCCTCACGCTCGATTTCGCCGCCGGCGACGGCCAACGGGCGTACATCAAGCTGGTCGCTTCGGCGGACGTCGTGTACGCGAGTACGCCGCTGCCATTCGCCCCCGAGGTTCTGCAGCGCATCAACCCACGCCTGGTGGTCACGCTCGTCGAGGACAATGGCGACCCGGAGCTCTGCCTTTCCGCGCGAAGCGGCATGCTCTCGCTGGTCGGTCGGCCGGGGCGACCGCCGATGATGCTGGGGGGGCACGTCGTCTATTCGATCTCGGGCCTCTACGCTGGGACGGCCACGCTGCTCGCGCTGTTCCGCGCCCGCCACACCGGCAAAGGCGAGCGCGTGGACGTTTCGGTTCGGCAGTGCGTCGAATCAATGATGGAACAGGCCATGATCGAATACACCTTCACCGGCAAGGGAACGGAGCGCCGCGGCAGTCGGGGCACGATCACCGCCACCTCCGGCGCCCTCCCCTGCAAAGACGGCTACTGGCTGCTCAGTCTCATTCACGCGGACTCCGGCTGGAAGACGCTGATGGACTGGATGCAAGACCCGGTCCTGCTGGCTGATCCGTCTCTCGCCAAGGAGGAGAATCGCCACAAGCAGCGTGACTTCATCATGGACCGTATCGAGGCGTGGGCGGGTCAATACACCCGCGTCGAGATGGTGACCGGCGCCCAGGAGCGCCACATTCCGGCGTCGTCGATCTCGACGCCTGCGGACCTGGTGGAAGACCCACAGCTCATCGCGCGCGGCTTCCTGAAAGAGATCAATCACCCCGAATTCGGCCACATTCGGTGGCCGGTTGGACCGGTCGCGACCGTGCGGGGCGCCTCGCTCGGACCGCCGCCCCGTCTTGGCGAGCACAACGGCCAGCTCTTGACCGAGCTCGGTTACGGCCCGGCCGAGCAGGAAGCCCTCGTCGGGAGCGGTGCCGTATGACTGCCTTCGGCGTGCCTACTGAGCCAATCGCATGAGCGAGCAGACGATCAAGGACAAGACGGCAATCGCCGGCATCGGCTGGACGAATTTCTCGCGCCAGTCTGGATCGACGGTGATGCGACTCGCCGCTGAGGCCAGTATGAACGCCATCAACGATTCCGGTTTGGATGTCCAGGAAATCGACGGCGTCGTCAGCTACTTCCACGGCCGGATGGACACCGTCTATCCGCGCCAGCTCGTCGAGACGCTCGGCATCAAGAAGTGCAACCTCCAGATCATTGCGGATGCCGGCGGGAGCTGGTGCTGCGCCGCCATCATGTGCGCGGCGATGGCAGTGCATTCGGGCATGTGCAAGAGCGTGCTCGTCTACCGGGCGATCAATCGGTACAGCGAGGGGCGGAGCGCCCGCGCCCTGCGCGCGCAAGACGTCATGGGCGAGGGCCAATTCACGGCGCCATTCGGCTCGCACCACGCCGCCGCCACCTTCGGCCACCCCGCGACTGCCCACATGGCTCGCTTCGGCACCACGACGCTCGACTTCGCGCAGGTCGCCGTCGTGGAGCGCCAGCATGCGCTCCTCAACACGAAAGCGATGATGCGGCCGAAAGGTCCCATCAGCGTGGAGGACCACCAGAACTCTCGCTGGATCGTCTACCCCTACCGGCTGCTCGACTGCTGCCAGGAGACCGACGGCGCGGTCGCGGTCGTCGTGACCTCGATGGAGCGGGCCCGCGACTTGAAGCACGCGCCCGTCGCGATCATGGCGGGAATCGGGGGCAGCGGCGAAACCACCGGTGCGTGGGAGACGAACGGCGTCAACGCCGCGCCGCTCCTCTACGCGGGCGCGGGCGTCACGCCCCAGGATCTGAGCTTCGCCGAGCTATACGACCCGTTCACCTTTATGTGCATGACCCACATGGAGGACTTCGGTCTGACGAAGAAGGGTGAGGTGGGCGATTGGGTGCGGGCGGGCAACCACGCGCTGGACGGCCTCTGCCCGGTCAACACCCACGGCGGGCTGCTATCAGAGGGGCACATCCACGGCCTGAACCACGTCCTGGAGGCCGTGCAGCAGCTTCGACCCGAGGGTGTCATCGACGATTTGTGCGACGGCCCGCACACGTACGATAGATCCACCTGCCGCCAGGTGCGCAACGCCGAGCTCGGGCTCGTCTGCGGCGAGGGCGGCGGCAGCGCGATGATTCTGCGGCGGGTCTGAGATGGCCGAGACCTACGCGCGTCCGCTACCAGCGCCCGACGAGGAGACCCAGCCATTCTGGGACGCCTGCCGCGCCCACGAGCTGCGAGCCCAGCGCTGCACCACCTGCGGCCGCTTCCGCTGGCCGCCTTCCCCGCTCTGCCCAGCCTGCCACTCATGGGACTTCGACTGGGCGCTTTTGCCAGGGACCGGCAGCGTCGCCTCGTTCGTCGTCGTCCACTACTCAGCGCTCCCCGCGTTCCAGGACGCGCTGCCGTACGTGATCGCCGAGATCGTGATCGACGGTACCGAAGACCACGTCGAGATCCTGAGCAACGTCGTCGACTGCCCGTGGGAATCGGTCCAGGTCGGAATGCCGGTCCGCGTAGTCTTCGAGGACGTCACGCCCGAGGTGACGCTCCCGAAGTTTCACCCTGCCGACTGACGACGAGTGGCTCGCACGCGCATGCTGCCTCGCTGATGAGGATGGCGAGCTCCTGGTCGCGGCGGGCCTCGGCGAGGCTGTACGCCGGCTCGGCGTTCGCCGTGATCGCCTGATAGAGGCTGTCCAGCTCGACCGCGCGAGAGATGCCGTCCGCGCTCGTGCCGTGATCGAGCACTCGGTCGGAAAACGGGTTCATCAACTCGATCGGCGGATCGGTCGCGAAGAAGAAGCGCACGGGAACATCGACGTCGCCGACGCGGTGCGTCTCGATCTGGAGCGGGTAGTCGACGCCGCCGCCGTCCTCGACCCGGTGCAGCACATTAGGCGAGCCGAGGCCCGTGACGATGTAGCCGGTGGTGCCCTCGATCGAGAAGTGGCGCGGATGGCCGGCGCGCAACGGTCGGGTCCAATTCGTGACGTAGGTGCAGGAGCCAACGATCCCGTTCGCAAACGTCAGCTCGGCCTGGGTCCAGGTTTCCTCGGTGACAGTCTCATTCTCCTTCCGAATTGGTGCGATGCCGGAAAAGGTCCGGGCATACGCGCGGACCTCCGTTACGTCCGCTCCAGCGTAGATTCGCATGCGACTCATCGTGTGGTACGGGCAGTTCTCTGCGGCATCGTCGTAGTAGCTCGAGATGCGGAGCACCTTCCCGATGAGTCCAGCCTCGACCGCCTGCTTTGCCAAGCGCTCGGAGGGTCGACGCCACATGTTCTCGCCAGCTTCTGCCTTCACGCCGGCACGGGCGACGCACTCAATGAGGTCGTCCATCATGGCGCACGTCAAGGCGAGCGGTGTCTCAACGAGCATGTGCACGCCCGCATCCGCCGCAAGCTCGGCCAGCAGGTGATGCGTATCGGGGGGTGTCGCGATGACGACCGCATCGACCTTTTCGCGGCGAAAGAGCTCCGCAGGGTCCATGTATGCGCTTACGCGAGCCACGGCGGCGGTTGCCGTGACCGCCGTCTCGGAGAGGTCGCTAATGGCGGCCAACTCGAAGCGATCTGACAACGCGGCGATGGTCGCCAGGTGCTCGCGGCCGCGCCGCCCAACCCCAAATACAGCGATCCGGAGACGACCCGTCACGCGGTGACGCTGTCTCGCTTGAATGGCGTCGCAACCCAGCGGCCGCCGTTCTCCTCGAACAGCGCGTCAAGCTCGGCGTCGGTGGGCGGCGCGTTGCGCTTGAGGAACATGGGGTCGACCGCGTTGACCTCCGGATCGCGGATCTGGCCTCGCACCTCGCCAGTCTCCTCCATCTTGCGAATGGCGGTGATCAGCATGCGGCGCCAGCCCGCGATCGCCATGTCGGCGTTACCGAGGAGCTCTTTCGTTCGGTCCTGGATCGCGCGCTGGGTCTCGTTGGCGAACGCGTCCTGGGGCGGGTATTCGCCGCCCATGCCCGAATAGGTCGTCGTCTTCTGCTCCTCACGGTCCTGCAGGTACCGATTGCGCTGGTTGCGGATGAAGCGGTAATCCGGGGTCATGATGCCCCGGCCCTCCTTGTATTCCTGCGGCATGATGCCGTTCCGTCGGAAAGTCAGGGCAAACTGCCAGTGATGGGTGTCGTCGATCGGAACCCGCCAGTAGATCATGTAGCCATTTCCCGGACCCATCGACGGACTCCCTGTCAGACACAGGCTCGGGAAGGTGTACTCGGGACCACCGTGGCCGTGGCGGAACGTCCAGACGCTGAACTCGTTCTCTTCGATCCGCTCCGGGCCCGCGTAGACGCCAAGCGGCGAGTACTTGTAGGAGACATTCGCCCCGTTGGAAACGGAGTCGGTCGGCTGGTGAGTTCCATAGTCGCGATTGACGTAGCCGTGGAGGTACCGGGTGTGGGTGCCGTCCTGGCTCCCCTCGAGACCCTGGAGCCAGTTGCACTCGAGATAGTGCTTCGTTGCGAACTGCTTCTCCGGTGGAGCAGCGAAGTATTCATAGTTCGGGAAGAGCGGCGGCTCGCCTGCACCCATGTAGGTGAAGATCACACCGCCCACCTCGCGGCATGGGTACGCTGTGTGGCGCGCATAGTCCCGCAGCCGGCTGCCGGGCGGCTCGGCTGGCGTCTCAAGGCATTTGCCGGTCACGTCGTATAGCCAGCCATGATAGACGCAGCGCAAGCCGCCATCCTCCAGCCGGCCGTAGCTGAGGTCGGTCCCTCGATGCGAACAATGCAGGTCGAGGAGTCCGACGCGGCCCTCCTCATCGCGGAACATGACCAGGTCTTCGCCGAACAGCCGCAACGGAATCGGCGCGCTGCCTTCGGGCAGCTCTTCACTCAGCGCCGCGGGCTGCCAGAAGCTGCGCAGGAAGCGGCCGCAGGGCGTCCCTGGATCGGTCTGGGTCACCAGATCGTTGTCTTCTTTACTCAACATCCGGTTTCGCTCCTTTCGCGCACTAGCGAAGCTCCCACTCGTGAATGTTCCAGTCAAGCGTATCCTTGGTGCTCTTCGTGTCAACGCCCGTAAGCGTCGTGGGAAAGGCAAAGACGCTCGGGGCGTAGTACAGCGGGATGGTGCCAACGTTCTCGTTCAGAATCCTGGCCGCCTGGACGAGCTGCTGGACCCGCTCGGTCTCATCCAGCGTTCCCACCCAGAGGTCCATCAGGTGATCGCATCCTTGTCGGTCGCATGCGCGATCGCTTTCCTAACGCGAGGGTCGTGGAGCGCGGGCGTTTGCTGGTACTCGAGTCGGTGTTGGGTGACGGCGGTCGTGGTGGCGGTCGCGATGAAGAGGAGCTTGCCCTTCGCATCGGTGTCGTTGAATCCGCCTTCACGGCGGAGGACCGAGGCGTTCTCGAAGCCGATGACGTTATTCATGATCACCTGCACCTGGCCGGCGAGGATGCTGGCGAGGGCAGTATTTGCGTTGTTGATGAACCGCACGATGAGCCGGTCGAGCCGGGGTTTACCGAGCGCATGCCCCGCGAACGCCGCGGCTTCGAGGTGGGAGGCGGGCTCCCAGTTGGTCAGGCGATACGGTCCGGCACCAACGTATTCGACCGTCCAGAAGCGCTGCGACATGAACGGATCGCGCTGACCAGCCGGGTCCTGCTCGAACGCCGCGAACGATTCCACGAGCGGGGCACGCGGGAGCGGCTCGAGACCGTCGCCGGTGTGCAGGAACGGCGCATTCCAGATGATTCGCACGGTTTGCGGGTCGGCGGCAACGACCTGGTCGATCAGGTTCTGGGGCCTCGCGGTGAAGACGCCAGCAAGTGCCGGTGCTCGGTAGACCTGGAAGGCGAAGACGAAGTCGTCTGCCGTGAGCGGCAGCCTGTCGTGCCACGTGAGCCCCGGCCGCAGCTTCCAGGTCGTCTCCATCCGGCCGTCTGGGAAAACCTGCCACGAGCCGGTATTGAGCTGGGGCAAGGCCTCGGCCAGGTACGGCAGCACATTGGTCTGAGCATCGACAATGGTCAGCCCTGCGTTGAAGATCCGGGTCGTCCTGGCGGGGCTGGTCGGGCCCACCGCCTTCATCGCCAGGTTGCTCACCTCAGTGTTGATCACCATGTTGAGCAGGGTGGGCGGCGCGGGGGGCGGAGGCGCGGACGTGCCGACCTGCGTGGCCGACGGCGCACAGCCGACGATGGAAACCGCGAGCAGCAGCAGGATGAGTTGAATCGTCGGTCGCTCACAGGCGCCGGGCCTACCGAAGTCCGACGGCGTGCACCGCCGCGAAGTTCGTGTCCACGACCTCCCGCGCTTGCTCGCCGGCGCCAAGCGGCTCGAGTCCGGCGGCGACCTTGTCGATCTCACGAAGGATCATGCGATCGTACATCGCCACGCCGTCGTCTTTCGTTCCCAGATGCCAGGACTCCCGCGGGGAGACCTTCCCTTGCGACTCGATCGCCATCATGTCCTGGTATGGCAGCTTGTTCGTCTGGTAACGGGCCTCGGGGTACGGTGCATCGGGCGGAGTCTTCGCCTCCGCGAGCACCGCGTGGTACTGGCCGGGGCGCCCCGACCCATTCACTCCTTCGCGCTTCACCTTCACCGTGACCACGAACCGGCGTGTGTGCGTGTCGTCGGCCGGCGCCTTCACGGAGAGCATGTTCATCCGCCGGAGGATGTTCGGAAAGATGAGCAGGTCTTCCTCGACGTAGCCGTCGGAGATCCCGATGGTGCGCATAATCCCGGCGGGCACTTCGCGGTACTTCAGCTCCGCGAGGTCTTCGATGAGACCTCGAGTCGTGCTGGTCGCCTGGTGCTGCTGACCATTCTCATCGCGGTGCATGATGTACGTGTCCTGGTGAAGCACGAAGATGTGCGACCCGTCCAGGTTGTTCTCCATCACCTGGACCCAGTTCGCGTAGAAGTCGTTCTCGACCCGGACTTGCTCGATGGGGTACTCCATAATGTCCAGCCGCCGGATCGGCGGCGCCGGCGCAGGGCCGAGGTACGCCCAGTAGAGGCCGAAGAGCGCCTCGACCGGGTACGCGCGCTGTTTCACCGTGAGATGGAAGCGGCTACCGGCAGGCTCTGCCGGGCACTCCAGGCAGTCGCCTTTCGTGTCGTAAAGCCAGCCGTGATACGCGCAGGAGATACCCCGCTCTTCCACCCGGCCGTACAGGAGGGAGGCGCCACGGTGGCTGCAGTGGTCCGCCAGCAGCCCGACGTTGCCGCTCTTGTCCTTGAAGAGCACCAGATCCTCGCCGAGCAGTCTGACGAAATGGGTGGGGTGCTCATCGGTGAGTTCATGGATCGCGGCCACCGGGAACCAGTAGCGGCGCAACAACTCCCCGCCCGGCGTGCCCGGCCCAACGCGGGTCGCTCGCTCGTTCTCTTCCTTCGTTAACACGTCGCCATCTCCTTCAGCTCGATCGGCATGCTCGCTCTCACCGAAGCCCGACGGTGTGGAGCGCGTCGAAGTTGGTGTCCACAATCTCACGCGCGTGTTCCCCGGCACCGAGCGGCTCGAGGCCCCGGGCCACCTTGTCAATCTCCCGCAGGATCATGCGGTCGAGCATCGCCACCCCATCGTCCTTCGTGCCCAGGTGCCAGGCCTCGCGCGGTGAGATCCGGCCCTGGCTCTCGATCGCCATCATGTCCTGGTAGGGAAGCTTGTCCATCCGGTAGCGCGCGTCCGGGTAGGCCGCTTCGATCGGTGTCTTCGCGTCGCTCGACGTCGACCGATATCCACTCGACGCATTCGTTCGCGCCACGGGGTCGGCATCAGGATTCGTTCGCACCGCGACGACGTACTTCTTCGTGTGCGTGTCATCGGTGGGCGCCTTGATTGAGAGCGTGTTCATCCGCCGCAGCATGTTTGGGAAGATCAGAAGGTCCTCCTCGACGTAGCCGTCGGTGACCCCGATCGTGCGCATGATTCCGGCGGGCACCTCGCGGTACTTGAGCTCGGCGAGGTCGTCGATCAGGCCTCGCGTTGTGCTCGTCGCCCGATGCTGGCTCCCATCTTCCTCGCGGTGCATGACGTAGGTCTCCTGGTGGAGCACGAAGATGTGCGACCCATCGAGGTTGTTCTCCATCACCTGCACCCAGTTCGCCTGGAACTCAGTTTCGATGCGAATGTAGTCGATGGGGTACTGCATGACGTCGAGCCTGCGAATAGGGGGCGTCGGGGCGGGGCCAAGGTAGGCCCAGTAGAGTCCGAAGAGTGCCTCCACGGGGTACGCTCGCTGCTTGACCGTCAGGTGAAATCGACTGCCGGCTGGCTCAGCGGGACACTCGAGGCAATCGCCCTTGGTGTCGTAGAGCCAGCCGTGATAGGCGCAGGAGATCCCGCGCTCTTCCACCCGGCCGTAAAGGAGCGAGGCTCCGCGGTGGCTGCAGTGGTCTGCCAGCAGGCCGACGCTCCCGCTCTTGTCGCGGAAGAGGACGAGGTCTTCGCCTAGCAACCGTACGAACTGGGTCGGTTGCTCGTCGGTTAGCTCGGAAATACCTGCGACCGGAAACCAGTAGCGGCGTAGCAACTCCCCGCCCGGAGTCCCACGTCCGACGCTCGTTGCGAGCTTGTTCTCATCCTTTGTAAACATGGTGCCGCTCCGTTCCCGCGATGAAGGCGTTTTCGGTCAGATGGCCCCGGTATCCTTAAAATTCGGAGAGTTCAACGCAAGACTCCCCGTTCAGCATGCGTGCATCCTACTACGTGGTTACATCCCACTCCTGGGCATTCCACGGCGGCTGATCACCCATAGCGGGGACGTTCCGCAGCCGGTGCTTCACGAATCCGATTCCGGGATCGTAAAACAGCGGCATGATCGTGAGCTGATCGGTCATGTGCTGCACGATCTGCCCGGCTACTTGCATCCGCGCGGCGCGCGGAATCGTCGTCTCGAACGGCTCGATCAGCGCATCGAAGTCCGGATTCACGTACCCGCCCCGGGCTGGCGTTCGGCTGTGAAGCGCGCTGGCGCCCCCGATCACGTCGGCCGGGAAGCGCAGAATCAAGAACGCCGGAAAGTTGCGGGTCATCGCCGGGTCCGTATTCTGCGGGGGAACGATCAGCGAATCGACCGCGATGCCGACACGCTGCCAGTAGTCGCGCACGATGAGCTGCGTGCGGGCGTTGATGTCCGGCAGCGCAATCGACCGCAGCTCCAGCGCGACCGGCTGGTCCACGGCGTCGCGAAACATGCCATCGACCCCCCCCGTTTGTACCCCAGGCCTTCCAATTCCTGGGCAGCAGCCCGCGCATCGTACGGATAAAGAACGATGAAGTGCTGGAGCGAGGCGTACTCCGGAAGCGTGGGCACCAGCCAGCTATCGGTCGCGGTCACGAGTCCCCCCTCCAGCGACTCGGCCATCGCCGTCCGATCGAGGATTCTGAAAAGCGCCTGCCGAAAACGGACGTCGCCCACCGCGGCCGGCGTCGGGTCGCGGAACTGCGCCCAGACGTTCAGCGCGGATGATGGGGATCCCACATCGACCCGGCCGTCCCGCCACTGATTCCGCACCAGGATCCCCTGCTCCGGCGAGAAGCTGCGCCCCAACGTTACGTCAATCTCACCCGCCAGCACCTGGGCGACGAGCGTGTTCGCGTCGAGCACGAATCGGACGTCGAACTCGTCGACACGGGGGCGGCCGAGCGCGTAGTCGTCAAAGGCGCGCAGCGTCAGCGAGCTGCCCGGGGTCCACTCCTTGATGCGGAAGGGCCCGTTCCCGACAAAGCCATCCCGCCAGTACGGCAGGTCAGTGAACGAGCTCTTCGCATTCAGGTAGGCGGGCTCGAGCAGGTGCTTCGGCAGGGGGAGCGCCACGACGCCGAACAGGCGGTCCGCATTGGTGGAGAGGCCGCTCCACTGCGCGGCCACGGTCCGGGGGTCCGGCGCCTGCACGTCCCGCAGGGAGCGCAGGGCGGCAGCTTCGATTTGGAAGGGCAGGTCGCGATCGCGCAACACCTGCACGGTGAAAATGAAATCCTCGGGAGTAAGGCGCGTGCCGTCGTGCCAGCGGGCGCCCTCGCGAATGTGCCAGGTGGTCTGCATGGTTCCATCGGGGAACAGCTGCCAGATCCCATTTTCGACGGTGGGCACCGCCTCAGCCAGAAGCGGTCGGAGGGTGCCGACGTCATCCTGCGTCGAGAATCCAGCGTTGACGAGCGCATTCAACGCATCGACCCCACGGACGCCGGCAGCGCCGAAGTTCGCGTAGAGCGTGCGGGGATCACCGCTGATCGCCGCCGTGATCCGCTTAGGAGCCTGAGGGGAACCCCCCGCCCCTGGGCCAGAGGCCCCAGGAACACCTGCTGGCTGCCCCGCGCATGCGGGGAGAAGCATGACGAGCAGTGCAGCAAGCAGCAGGTCAGGCAGCGATCGCCGCGGTGGCATGCATCGTGCTCCAATCGCGGCGAGGTCCCGCATTGATGCGCTTGGGCGCGTGCCGCGCCGAAGCGATGCCGAGTATACCGCGCGGGCTGGATGGGTCGAATTGGGCGCTTGACACTCGACGAGCATGGGCGCAGAGTAGGGATTGCGCCGACTCGACGGTGGGTCGGTTCCGCCGGGAGGTAGTGTGAAGGTTCGATACAGCCTGCTCGTTCTCGTTGCACTCGTGGCCACGGCCTGTGCGCCAGGCGGGACGGATCGAGCGCGGCAGCCGGGTGATCGGCCCGACTCGGCGGCGCGGTCCGAAGGCGGACGCACGCTGGTCCTGGCGACCCGAGTTGAAGTTACGAGCCTCTCGGCGGCGCCATTCTGGCAGCGGCGCTTCACGTTCCTATCCACCCCCAGGCTGTTCAATGGCAACCTCACCCTGCTCGGCCAGCACGGCGAACCCCTGCCGTACCTGGCGGAAGCCCTGCCCGCCCTCAACACCGATTCCTGGCGGGTCTTACCCGATGGCCGAATGGAGACCAGCTACCGCCTCCGTCCAAACCTCACGTGGCACGATGGCACCCCCCTCTCCGCCGCGGACTTCGTCTTCTCGTGGCGCTTGCTTATCGCGCCCGAGCTGGGTTCGGCGACCTCGTCGCCCCAGGGACTCATGGAGGAGGTCACCGCCCCCGACCCGCGCACCGTTATGATTCGTTGGCGCCAGCTCTACCCAGATGCCGGGACCCTGGGCGACGAGTTCGAGCCGTTCCCGCGGCATCTTCTCGAGCAGGCGTTCGAGCGCGAGACGGCGGAAGGCTTCCTCGCGCTGCCCCATTGGACACGGGACTACGTTGGCGTGGGTCCATACCGAGTCGACGGTTGGGAGCCAGGCACCTTTATTGAAGGTGCCGCCTTCGCCGGTCACGCGCTTGGCCGGCCGAAGATCGAACGGATCCGGCTCCTGTTCATTTCCGACCCGAACACCGTGCTGGCCAATCTGCTGGCAGGCTCCATCCACATCGCGATCGAGAGCTCGATTCGCTATCAGCAAGCGCTGGTCTTGCAGGGGGAATGGGGGCCACGGAATGCCGGGTCGGCGCTGTTGTGGCCGTCCATCTGGCGCACCATCGCGGTACAGCTCCGCCCGGAGTATGCGAATCCGCAGTCGCTCGTGGACGTGCGCGTGCGGCGAGCGATTGCCCATGCCCTCGATCGCGAGGCGATGAACGATGCCGTCGTCAATGGCCAAGGGGCGGTCACGGACACGATCATCTCGCCCCTCATGCCCTACTACCCTGACGTCGAGCGCGCGGTCACGAAGCACCCGTATGACCTACGCCGCAGCGAGCAGCTCATGAATGAGGTCGGGTACCGCAAGAGTAGCGACGGCGTATTCGCTCGGGGCAACGAGCGGTTCGTCGCCGACCTACGCGTGCTCGCGGGAGCCCAGCAGGAGGTCGAGCTCCCCCTGCTGGGAAGCCAGCTTGCCGCGGCCGGATTCGAGACGCAGCAGAGCGTCATCCCGCCCGTTCAAGGGCAAGCTGGCCAGTACCAGGCGACCTTGCCTTCGTTTTTCGCGGGCGGCTCCGCGTCAGGGGAGCGAGCGCTCACCAATTTCGCGACGGCGGCCATCCCGACCGCGGATAACCGCTGGACGGGGAGAAACTACGGCGCGTGGTCCAATGCCGAGTACGACCGACTCATCGAAAGCTTCCTGTCGACGCTGCCTCGCCCGGAGCGAGTTCAGCAGATCGTCCAGATGGCGAAGATCCTGAGTGACGATCTGCCCGCGATTCCGTACTACTTCTCCCCGGACGGCGTGGCCTTCACCGCCAACCTCACGGGCCCCCAGGTGGTCGTGCCGGACGTCGCCACGACCTGGAACATCCACGAGTGGCAACTGCAGTAGTGGCCTCCTGGGCGGGGAAAGGTTGACGGCTATGTGTCGGACGTTAAGCGCGCTATTGGCGATTCCCCTTGATCTTCGTCATCGGCTGTGGAACCGGGACGGCGCCCTCCGGGGGATCTGAAGCTCCCGCGCCACGGCAGGCGTCCGCGGGGCCCAAACGGCTCGCGCTCGCCATCATCAGCGAGCCCACCGGCTTCCACCCGGCAGTCGAGACCCAGCGCCTTGGAATCACGACAGCGGGCCTGGCATATCACCTTTTTGCAGGCCTGACCGTCACCGATCACACGGAAGCGCTTCGTCCAACGGTGGGTGAGGCGGTTCCGACTGTCGAAAATGGCCTCTGGAAGGTGTTTCCGGACGGGCGAATGGAGACCACCCACCCCATTCGCCCCGGTGCCTCCTGGCATGACGGGACGCCATTGACCGGCGAAGATCTCCGCTTCACTGTCGGCGTGTTGACTGATAAGGAGCTTGCCCAGTTCAGCGTTCCAGGAATCGAGCTGATCGAGCGGGTCGATGCGGGCCCACGCTCGGCAGTGGTCACCTGGAAGCAGACGTACATCAACGCAGACTCCCTGTTCGGCACCGGCCAGACCGGGACGAGCCGGTCAGGGGTGCTGCCGCGGCACCTACTCGAGGACGGGTACCTCACGAACAAGGCCGGCTTCACCGAGCTCCGATACTGGTCGGATGAGTTCGTGGGACTCGGGCCATATCGGCTCAAGGAGTGGGTGCGGGGCAGCCACCTGGTCTTGGCGGCGTTTGACGGCTACGCGCTTGGCCGGCCCAAGATCGATGAAATCGAAGTGCGCTTCATTCCGGATCCCAACACCATGATCGCCAACATGTTGGCTGGGACGCTCGAGATGCCGCACGGCTCCGTCGTAGGGATCGACCAGGCGGTGCCATTGAGGGAGCAGTGGCGGAACGGGCAGGTCTTCATCCAACCATCCGGCTGGGTCGTGGCCTACCCTCAGTTCATCGATCCGCAGCCGCCCATCGTCCTGAACCTGCAGTTACGGAGAGCGCTCCTCCACGCCGTCGATCGGCAACAGCTCGTCGACACGCTGATGGAGGGTCTGCTCCCGGTGGCCGACAGCATCTTCAGTCCTGGCACGGTGGAGTACGCCGCGACCGAGGGAAGCATCCGGCGCTACGAATACGACCCCCGGCGGACCGGCCGCATGCTGGAAGAGCTGGGATTTACCAGGGGAGCCGACGGAATGCTCCACGATGCTGGCGGGCAGCTCCTGCAGATGGAGGTCCGGTCCTACGCCCAGCGGGACATTCACCACAAGACCCTGTTCCCACTGGTCGACTCCTGGCGCCAGGTTGGCGTCGCAGCGGAGCCAGTTGCGCTATCCGCCGACCGCGCCCGGGATGCCCGGGAGCAAGCAACGTTCCCGACGTTCCTCGTGCTTCGCCAGCCCAACGGCGTCGATCGGATGCTCGCACTGCACAGCAGCCAGGCCCGGTCCCCGGAGCGAAACTACCAGGGGACCAACAACGGCCGGTATCAGAATCCGGACCTTGATAGTCTCCTCGAGCGGTTCCAGGCCACGATCCCGATGCCGGAACGAATGCAGGTGGCCGGGCAGATCGTACGCCACTACTCCGAGCAACTCCCGATTCTGCCCCTCTTCTACGACGCGCTGCCCATCTTCATCAGCAATCGGGTGCTGAACGCCTATCCGCACGAGAACCTTGCCTGGAACGTGTACGAATGGGACCTGCGGTCCTAAGTCCAGTACCACTCGTGCAGATTCCAGCCCGCGGTTGGGCGAGAGACCGTCCCCATCGGACCGCCAACCGCGGAAGAATGCGCGACGACGAGAAGCTGGTGATACAGCGGATAGCCCGGAACCTCCTCGCTCAGGAGCCCGAGCATCTGAACCGCGTATCGACTTCGCTCGGGCCGGCTCAGCGTGGTTTCGTAGGAGACCACGAGCCGCTCGAAACCTGGACGATTGAATCCGCTGTAATTGCTGCCGATCGCCCGCGTCTCGGGTCGCGGCAGCTCTGAGGCCAGGTACCGAAAGAGGGGCGGCCGCGTGGCGTCGCTATACATGCCGGTCGAAATGCCGGGAAAGTGGGCGAAGACGTAGGGCTCAGCCGTCTGGGCCCGCGGGATCACCCTGAGGTTGGCGTCTATCCCGACCCGGCGCAAACCGTCCAGCATGACGGTACCCTCGGTCGGATTTCCCTCGGTCACCGCGATTTCCCGTCCAAATCGCCCTTCGTTCGTGCTCGTGTAGAGATCGTCGCCTCCTCTGGTGTAGCCTGCCTCGTTCATGAGCCGCTCGGCCCGCTGGGGATCAAATGGGTACTTGGCGACGGCGCGATCCACCTCGGGTAGTAGGCAACCTGGGGAAGGGATGAAGGTATCCGGCACCGTGCCAGCACCTTCGGAGAGGGCGTCGGCCAGGGCCGAACGATCAGTCGCGAAGACGATGGCCCTCCGTACCCGGACGTCGAGAAGCCCCCGAGACGCTGCAAACTCCGGGCGGAGCTGGATATGCGCGCCGCGGATCGCCACCGGGTTGCGGAGGACGACTCCGCCATTGCGCGCGGCCCACTCGCGACCGAGCACGACCACCTGCTGGAGCTCGAGCGCGTTGTCGACGGCGGCATGGGCCGCGTCAGAGAGAAGGGTGGCAAGGGCCGCGTTGGAATTCCCGATCGGGAGCAGGCGGATCCGATCGATTCGCGGCCGGCCGAGGGCGTGACCCTCGAACGCCTGGCCCTTCGATGGGAATCGCGCAAAGACGCAGTAGGGTCCTAACGACCACGTCCTCCACTCCCTTCTGCACGCCCGCACAAGTGCCCGGTGAGTCCCTGGCGAGGATCTTAGTAGCGTGCGGTCAAGTTGGCCAGTCGCGCCGAACGGTCGATTCGGCAAGTCAAGACTGCTTGAGGTGGGAAGCGGATGGCGCCATTGGTCATGTTCTTTTGACCCAGCCGTTTTGGAGGTATAGACTCAAGTCCAAAGGTACCGGACGTGCAGGCGGGGTCGAGAGAAAACAAGATGGTCAAACAGGGTTTCAAGGTCTTCGACAGCGACATGCACATCATGGAGCCGCCGGATCTCTGGGTCCGCTATATGGCCCCCGAGTTCCGCGAGATGGCGCCGCGGGGGAAAACGTCCGCCAACGTCCGCGATTTGGGCACCTATTTCCCCATCGACCCGCCCGAAATCCAGAGCCGGGGATCGAACATTCCACCCACGGGCCACAATTACGCCCGCAATCAACTGCTCTACAAGGCACACTCGGCGCGTGGCTGGACGGCCGACTGCCAGCTCGAGGCGATGGACGTCGAGGGCATCGACGCCGCGGTGCTTTTCCCGACCCGAGGGCTGGGATTGCTGACCCGCCCGAACACCGATCCGCGATTCGCGGCTGGTATCGCGAGCGCGTACAACGATTGGCTGCACGATTTCTGCCAGACGGACCCCGATCGACTCCTCGGCTCCGGCATGGTGTCGGTGCATGGGGAGATCGAGGACGCCGTTGCCGAGACGCGGCGAGTCGTTCGGGACTACGGGTTTCGATCGATCTTCCTGCGGGCAAACATCTCGAACGGGCGCAACTGGTACGACCCGTACTACGAGCCGTTGTGGAACACGTTAGAGGAGCTGGGGATTCCGATCGGCTTTCATGAGGGCACCGGCACCCGATCCGCCCGGCAAACCGGCGATCACTTCGACCCGAACTTCGGCATCCGACGGATCTATGCCCAACCGGTCGAGAACATGCTGGCGCTGGGCGCGCTCCTCTGCGGCGGGGTACTCGCCCGCCATCCGAAACTGAAGGTCGCGTTCCTGGAGGCGAACTGCTCGTGGGTGCCCTGGCTCATCTGGCGGGCCGATGAGGGCTACGAGCGCGAAGGCGATAGCTTCATGCCCGACCTGGACATGCCCCCCAGCGAATATTTCAAGCGGCAGGTCTGGGTCAGTGTCGAGCCGGACGAGACGCCGGCGCGCCACATGATCGAGGACTACGGATGCGACCAGCTCGTCTTCAGCACGGACTATCCGCATGGGGATTCCAAGTATCCCGAGGCGGTGGAGAGCTTCCTCAAGCTGCCGCTGGCGGACGAGCAAAAGCGAAAGATTCTCTGGGACAACTGCGCGCGGTTCTACGGAGTTGTCGACGCACCGTTGAGCCAGCCTGCAAGGGTGTAGGAATTGGCGCAAGACGTTGAGCGGTAGCCAAGGAGGGTGATGTGGCAGTCGAGACCAGGACCCAGAATGCGATGGACCGGTTTGTCGCGAAGACACGGGACCTATTCAGCGAGGAGACGGACCTCGAGCGGCGCTGGGAGCTGCTGCGCCCGATCCTGGCGGAGCTCCTCGCCGACCCCGAAGTCCTCGAGGCATCGCAGGACTGGCCGGAGATGTCTCCAGTGGACGGTCGGGCGCGGAACCTGCTGTTTTACGAGGATCCGGACTACAAGTTCGTGATCAATGGCCTGACCCGGAGCGCGAGCCGGCCGGCCGGTTCGCAATCACGAATCCACGATCACGGCCACATCTACACGCTGTACGGCGTGCTCACCGGGCACGAGCGAATCGAGCGCTACGAGCGCCTCGACGATGGCTCGAAGCCCGACTACGCCGAAGTCCGCCGCACCGTCGACGTGCTCGTCGGACCTGGCGACATCGACCTGGTGCGGCCCTTCGAGGTGCATTCGGAGGTCGCCACCGGCGAAGCGCGAGCCGCGATCGTGATCCGCAGCGAGAACGGCGGCACGTTCGACCACGGCCGCTACGACCCCGAAACGTTTGTGTACTACGAGAGCCCCGGTCCGGTGCAAGTCCCCGGTGAAATGCTGCCGAAGAAGAGCTAACGGGCAGGCCTCATAGCTCCAGCAGGGTCAAGACTCGTGAGCTGGCGGCGCCCGCGGTTACTCATCGCCGAGCGCGAGGCGCCGGGCCGCTTCGCTGATCGCGCGGTAGTCCTGTTCCATGGCGCGCGTGAACTCGTCGCGATCGGCCCAGAATGGCGCTGGGCCCAACTGCTTGACCGGCACGGCATCGACGCGAGGCGCGTCGAAACTCAGGGGGAACTCTTCCATCGCCGCGGGCATGGACCAGAACTCGACCGGGGCGTCGCCGTCGGCATCGGCGGTGTCCGAGGGCTGGATGTCGGATTCCCCAGTCGCCTCGTCTCCGGCCGGTCGGTCCGGGGCGGGCGCGCGTCGGTTGCGCAGCTCGGTGAGGATGTCTTCACGACTCCGGCCCCGAAGCTCGAACATCAGGAACGGGTCCTCGTCGAAGCGCTCGCCGAGGAGGTAGCACACGGCGGCCGAATGCTTGCAGAGGTCGGCGTAGTCCGGGCAGCTGCAGCTTGCCACCATGTCGGTCCTGACACCCGGGAAGAGGCTCGCGCCCGCCGCCGCGAATGCCTCCTCGATGTCGTCGGGCATCTCGCCCGCGAGGAGCTTCGCCCCGTAGATGGCGCGCTCGGCCAGCGTGTCGGCGACTCGGTGCCACTCGGGGTCAGCCAGCGGGGCCACGCGGATCGTTACCCGATAGGGGCTGGGGCGGCTTCCCTGCACCATCGCGTCGACTGCCCCCGGCTGCACCTCGAGCTTGACCACCTGGCCCTGTCGAGCATACGTCCGGCCGCGGGTGAGGCGGCCCGGATCGACCAGCCGCTCGAGCGCAGCGATCCAGCGGCTCGCCCACCAGCTCGTTGCGAAGGCGCCGCGCTGGCTGCGCGCCCGGATCCCGTCGCTGCGCCGAATCCGGGGCCGAATCTCCCAATCGGGTTCCCAGTTGCTCATCGCCTCACTCGTCCATCACCGCGTCGGGTCGCAGCGCGAGGAGCTCCCGCAGCTCGGCGGTGCCCATCTCCGTAATCCACGCCTCATTCGTGCCGACGATCGCTTCCGCAAGCGCCACCTTCTGCTCGATCAGATCGTCGATCGCCTCTTCCAGAGTCCCGGCACAGACGAACTTATGGACCTGCACGTCACGTCGCTGGCCGATGCGATACGCCCGGTCGGTGGCCTGATTCTCGACCGCGGGATTCCACCATCGATCGTAATGGAAGACGTGATTCGCCCGGGTCAGATTCAGCCCAACTCCACCCGCCTTGAGCGAGAGAACGAAGACCGCCGGGCCCGACCCCGCGGCCTGGAACCGGGCCACCATGGCGTCCCGGGCCGCGGCGGGCGTGCCGCCATGCAGGTAGAGCGTCTCACGCCCGAGCGCCGCCGTCAGGTGGGCCTGCAACAGCCGGCCCATGCCAGCATACTGCGAGAAGACGAGCGCCCGATCCCCGGCCGCGACCAATTCCTCGGCCATCTCGGTCAGCCGCGCCAACTTGCCGCTGCGTCCCGCCAGGGAGCTCCCATCGTGGAGAAACAGCGCCGGATGGTCGCAGACCTGCTTGAGCTTCGTGAGCATCGCCAGGACCTGGCCCCGGCGCTGGATGCCCTCAGCCTCCTCGACCTGCCGGAGGCCATCGCGGACGACCGCCTCGTAGAGCGTGGCCTGCTCGCGCGTCAATGTGCAGAAGACCTTCGCCTCATTCTTCTCCGGGAGCTCCTCGATGATCCGGCGATCGCTCTTGACCCGGCGCAGGATGAAGGGCGCGGTTACGGCCTTGAGGCGGGCGGTCGCGGCGGTGTCCCTCGCCCGTTCGATCGGGTTGGCGAACGTGTGCCTGAATTGCTCCGCGGAGCCCAGATAGCCAGGGTTCGCGAACTCGAGGATGCTCCACAGCTCCGCAAGCCGATTTTCGACCGGCGTGCCGGTAAGAGCTACGCGCCACCGCGCTGAGAGCTGCCGCGCCACCTGGGCCGCGCGGGTGGCCGGGTTCTTGATGTTCTGCGCTTCGTCGAGGACGACCGTGTCCCACTGGACCGAGCGCAACGCGGCCTCATCGCGGTGCAGGACCGCGTAACTGCTCAGGACGATATCGTGCCTGGCCGCATCCGTGGCGAATTCCTCTCGCTCGCGATCGGCGCCGTGGTGCACGAGCACGCGCAGGGTTGGGGCGAACCGCTCCAGCTCGTGGCGCCAGTTACCCAGGACCGAGGTCGGGCAAATCAAGAGCGTGGGGGCGGGCACCACGTCTGGCTCGCGCTCGCGCGCGTGGAGCAGCGTTGCGATGAGCTGAATCGTCTTGCCGAGTCCCATGTCGTCCGCCAGGCAGGCCCCAAGGCCATACCGCCGCAGGCCGGCCAGCCAGGCGACGCCGACCCGCTGGTAGGGACGAAGCTGGCCGACGAAACCAACCGGCTCGTGAATCTCGTCTCGCCCGCCGCCCTCACCCCCGCCCTCCAGTAAGGCGGCGAACTGGGGCTCGACGGTCAGCTCCAGCGCGGGCATACCCGACTCGGGGTCAGGTGCCAGCGCCAGCTTGATCGCATCCTCGAGCGGCATCTCGCCGGGGGCCGGTTGCGCCGTGAAGAACGCCAGCGCGGCCGCGATCTGCTCTTCGCGGAGCTCGACCCAGCGGCCGCGCACCTGCACCAGAGGCTCCTTGAGCGCCGCGAGCGCTTCGAACTCATCCCGCGACAGCGTCTCGTCACCCAGCGCGATCTCCCAATCGTAGGAGACGACCGCGTCCCAGGACATGCGGGCGGGCCCGCCCGTGGGGGTCGACGAGGAGCGTGGGTTGCCAAGGCGGGCGCGCACGCGGAGCCCGGCGTCGATGCCCGGCACCAGCACCCCGAACCCCGACGATTGGAGGACGAGCGCGCTTTCACGGATGAACGCGTACGCCTCGGGCGCCGTCATCGGGCACGCTACGGGGCGGGCTTCGCTCAGACTCCGCTCGAGCGCGGGCGCGACCCGGGCGGCCCGGCCCAATCCGGCCAGCAGGTGCTCCTGCGGATTGTGCAGGCGGCGGCCCAGGAAGCGCGCCGCGGACCCGCGCTGCCGCCACACCTCCTCCGCGGGAACGAGCAGGCTGGGGTCGTCGACCGCCTGGAGCAGGTAGCTGACCGACCAGAGAGGCGCGTCCGGTTCAGCCGCTCCGTCATCGGTTCTCTCGTTATCGGCTTTATTGCCAACGGCATTGATGGAAGGCGGCGGTGGATCGAGGCGGAAGCAGACGCGAAAAGGTGCCGCCTCTGCCGCCGGGTCCAGCGCCGGTCGGTTCCAGGTCTGCCACGCCCTGGCAACCTCCGCCGCCTCCCGGGGTGAGCGCGCCACGACCCGTGGCTCGTCGCGAAGCGCTCGCCACGATGGGTGAAACTTCGCGGTCTGCCCGTTCGTCCCGGCTGGCAGACTGGGCCCGAGGCTCACGCGCGCGAGTGCATCCACCGCCCCGGAGACAAAATCGCGGAGGAGGGGGGCGCGGCCCGGTTGGGCCGTCGCCTCATTCCAATGCAACGCTGCTCCGGCGCCGGGCATGGAGGTGGCGAGCTGACTGAAGCGCGCGCCGTCCAATTCCTCGTCGATCAGCGGTCGCCAGCGGGCCGCGTACCCGCCGCGCGCGTCCTCCACGAGGGGCAGGAAGCGCTGCTTCGTGAGGAGCTCGAGGGCAAAGAGCCGGGCCAACGCCCAGAATCGCAGGTCGTCGCCCACTTCGTACTGACCGGCGCCCGTCGTGAGTTGTGGGAGGATCTCGATCGCCTGACCGACGCCGTACGTGATGACTGGGATGGCCCAGGGAACGAGCATCGAGCTGGTTGCCAGCTCGGTTGCGTCGAGCCACGATGGCAGCGGGCCGGCAGATGTTGAGGGCAAGGTTGCCAGCGCATGCCGCCGAGTGTGCGCTTCCAATGAAGTGCTCGAGGTGCCAACGCCAGCCGATGCGAGCAGCTTACGCAGCACCACCGCGCTCGCCGCAAAGGGATGGGCCCGCGGGCCCTCAGCGTCGGCGCGGGCGGGCCCCCGAGCCGTTCGCTCGCTATTGCGCGGCTGGGATGCTTCGCCCCAGAGCGCGAACGCTCCCGCGTCCGGAGTCTCCCCGGGAATCCACGCGCCATGCAGGACCGTCATGCTCATGGGTGCTCGCTCACTAGCGTGGGCATGGCGCGACTGGGAGCCAAATTGCCTACGAAATCTCCTTGCAAACTACTTGAATGATAGCGCTGTAGCCGTGCGAAGCCGGACAGGACCACCGGATACGCGCCGCGTTTGACCAACCCCTATGGCCCCTGTAGGATCGGCCAGCGGCTCAGAAAAGGAGAACTCACGTGTCGTATGACCTGCTTCTTCGCAATGGGCGCGTGGTCGACGGATCAGGCATGTCGGCGTTCTGGGGTGACGTCGGGATCGCTGAGGGAAAGATCGTCGAGGTGGGTAAGCTGCGCGGATCGGCGCAGCGCGTCATCGACGTGCAGGGCCAGGTCATTGCCCCCGGGTTCATCGATAACCATTGCCACTTCGATGCCCAGGCGCTCTGGGACCCGCTCTGCACCTTCGCGTGCTACCACGGTGCCACGACCGTGATCAACGGCAACTGTTCGCTCGGCATGGCGCCGTCGCGGCCGGACGACCACTACGCCGTCGTGTCGATGCTGTCCCGCGTCGAGGCAATCCCCCTGGCTTCGATCCAGGCCGGCGTCCAGGACACCTGGGAGACGATCCCCGAGTACCTCGCGCTCCTGGACCGGAGGCTCGGCGTCAACGTCGGCGCGCTCATCGGCTTCTCCGCCGTGCGGCGGTACGTGATGGGGGACGCTGCCTACACCGAGCCGGCGACTCCCCAGCAGATCGACCAGATGAAGGCGATCATCCGGGAAGGGATCTCTGCGGGGGCCATCGGACTCTCGTTTGAGCGCAACCCGACCCACCACGACCTCGAGGGACGACTTCTGCCCTGTAACGCGGCGTCCAACGACGAGTTGATCGCCGTCGCCGCTACGCTTGCCGAGGTCGGCGCCGGCACCATCCAGATCGGGGGCAACGAGCGGAACGGCGTCACCGTCGATCTGCTCACGGAGATCGCGCTCGCCAGTGGCAGGCCGGTCATCTGCCGGCTGGGGATCGAGCCATCGCAAGAGCGGCTCGACAGCTACACCCAGGCCATGGAGCAGGGAGCGCGGCTGATTCCCATGATGCCGCCATTCCTCGAGGACCCCGCCCGGTGGACCATCAACAGCGTGAACAATTTCGATTTGTATCCCACCTGGCGACCCGTCATCGCGAGCTCTCCAGCGGAGAAGAAACGCGCGTTCGGGGATCCCGCGATGCGCGACAAGCTTCGCGCCGAGTCGCTCAACTACCGCTGGGCGGATACCTGTGTGTCCATTGCGAGTCTGGCCAAGAATCAGCAGCTCGTCGGACGCAGCGTCGCCGGAATCGCCCAGGAGCGGGGGCAGGAGCCACTCGATGCGTTCCTGGACCTGGTCGTGGAGGAGGATCTTGCGACGGTATTCATGCGCGACACGGGCGCCCATCCCGAGGAGAAGGGTGCCTTCCTCGCGAACCGGCTCGTGATGCCCGGTCTCTCGGATGGCGGGGCGCACGTCACCCGGCGCTGTGATAGCCACTTCAGCGTACATCCTCTCGTACTGGGTCCGGGAGCAGCAAGCCCTGACCCTCGAGCAAGCGGTTCAGAAGCTGACCTTCGTGCCGGCCTCCGCCTTCGGCCTGCACGACCGCGGCATGATTCGCCCGGGACTCGCGGCGGACCTCGTCGTCTTCGATCCAGCCACGGTTTCGCCGGGAGAGACCGACCACGTAGCTGACTTCCCTGCCGGAGCCACGCGCATGCGCCGTCTCCCTCAGGGCGTGGACTGCACGATTGTCAACGGCGAGGTGCTCATCGAGGACGGCAAGCACACCGGCGCGCTTCCGGGTAGGGTGGTGAGGAGCAGCGCTTATCACGCGCGTGCGTAGCGGATGGCTCGGGCCGCGTTATCGGACTGACAGAGGGGACGTGTGCGATGCGAGGCATGGGGCGCATAGCCCTGGCAGCTCTTCCGTTCGTCATGGCTGCGCCGGTGCAGTACCGGCCAATCCGAACGAGACCGGCCGCCAGGAGGCAAGCGCGGCGCCAGTGAAGCCTATCATCATCGGGTTTTCCGAGGAGCCCCCCACTCTTGAGCTATCGCTCAGCGCGGGGGGACGCTCCCGCGAGTATGCCGCGCTCTTCAGCGGGTTCCTGGCAGCCCTATCGCCGGAGCAGCAGCCGGTCCCCTACCTCGCCGAGGAGCTTCCGAGCCTCGAGAAGGCGACGTGGACCGTGCTGCCCGACGGCCGGGCCGAGACGACCTACCGGCCGAACCGGCGGGCGACCTGGCACGATGGCAAGCCAGTCACTGCGCACGACTTCGTCTTCGCGCACCAGGCGCACCTCGATCCCGCCGTGCCCGGGACGCGAATCGAGGTCGACCGGCGGATCGCCGCGGTGCGGGCGCTCGACGATCAGACGCTCTTTCGATCAGACGCTCTTTATAGCGTGGAAGGACTCCTATCTCTGGGCGGGATCGTTCTTCAGCTCGTACTTCCCGGCGCTCCCGCGCCATCTGCTGGAGGAGCTATACCTGACGGACACCGCGGCCTTTGTGAACGGCCCGCACTGGAACCGCGAATTTGTCGGGAAGGGGACCTTACAAGCTGGACCGCTGGGAGCAGGGCGTCGAGATGGTGTTCCGCGCCCATGATGGGTTCGTCCTGGGTAAGCCGCGGGTGGATGTAATCGTCCTCAAGTTCGTTGCGGACGGGAATATCATCGTGGCCAACCTGCTGAGCGGAAGCGTCGACATCGCGTTCTATTCGAGCCTCGGTTTTATCCAGGCCCGATCCCTGGAGGAGGCAAGCTGGGCAGGCACCGTCGAATACTGGCGCGGAAGCGCGGATTGGCTCGAATTCCAGACGCGGGACTGGGGAAACCTTCAGCGGGCCGTGCTCGATCCGCGCGTGCGCAAGGCAGTGATCCACGCCGTCGACCGCCGATCCATCATCGAAGGTCTGTACGCCGGCAAAGCGAGCGTCCATCACTTCTGGCTCGCTGTGGACGACCCTGCGTACCCAGCCGTGGACCGCGTCGCCCAGAAGTACGACTACGACGTCGGGCGCGCCGCTGCGCTCCTCCAGGAGGCCGGGTGGACGCGCGGCGGCGACGGGCAGCTTCGGGATGCGTCCGGTGAAGTCCTCTCCCTGCCCCTGGTCGCCGAGTACACGGAGATCGAGCGGAAGCAAGCGACCGTGGTGGCCGACAACTGGAAGGCGCTGGGCATCCCCCCAGAGGTCAGAGTGTTAACCGTCGGCCAGCAGCGAGACCTGGAGTTTCGATGCAAGCTCGCCGCCGGCGGTCGCTGCGGCCCACGGCCTGCATCAGCCGCTCCCCATTCCGGGCGGATCTCCCGGGATTCAGGAGCTCGCTGGCGGCCAACTGTTCCACATCTTTGGCCCTGGGCCGGAGGGCGCCGGGCTCGATCCAGTTAATGCGGAGCCTTCATCGATCACCGACTTCAGCGGCGTCATCGGTTTGGCTTATCTCGATGGGACAGTGACGCGGACCAACAACGCGAGTGGCGAGATCCTTACTCTGCCCACGCTCGGTTCGGACATGCGCTTCATGCAGGGGGCGTTCCGGAGTACCGATGGGCAGATTCATGAGTGGGCGTTTGCCTTCATCTGAATTGACGTCTTTGAGCCCAGTCTGGGCTCCGATCCCCGCGCGGTGCAGCTCCATGATCTCAACCCGAGCGCCGCGCCCCCGCTTGGCCTTTTCTGGACGGTGGAAATGCCCGCCGAAGCGGTAACCGTGGATCTCGCCCGGGGAACCGCCACGTTGCAGGCGACAAACGTGCCGATCCTCGACTACCGCGATATTCCGAACGCCCTCGCGGGGAGTCGCCCTCCGGTGCCGGGCACCGTGTCATTCCGCGTCCAGTGGAGCGAGGCAGCGACCCGGAGGCCGATCCGCAAGGTCGACCCCGTGTACGGCCGCTACGTCGGCGAGTTAGCGCAGGGGACCGCCCAGATGGCTTGGTCAGCGCGGGTGGGCAACTTCGAGTTCCGCTCGGCGCCCATCGAGCGGTCCACGAGCGAGTTTGCCCTGCTGGGGCAAGAACGCAACGGGATCTTTTTCGCATAACATTCGGACAGCTGGGGCCTGCCCTCAGCAGACCCAGCTCACCGGGCTGGCAGGCGCCGAAGGCTCCCGGTAATACTGTGCCCAACCACCCGGCCCAAAGGCCACGATCGGCTCCTCGTGGGTGTTCCATCGGTCCTCGGGATTCGGGAGTAGACTGGCGCGGCTCACCGAGTCTTAAACCAGGAGGTTGAACGATGGCTGCTGTGTCAGGCAGCTCTCACCATCTGCGGTTTCATGAGCCGCATGCACACCTGAGCGCTCCTTTCGGACCAGGCGGGTTCGGGGCTTTTGCCGAGCGTCTTGCTCGGTTTTTCGGCACTCCGCAATACCTGATAAGTCAGACCCTCCTGGTCATCGCGTGGATCATCGCCAATAGCCTGGGGATTACCGGCTTCGACCTGTACCCCTTCATTCTGTTGAACCTGGCATT
>ORMF011939810.1_pt1 | contig 35773 bp, 30 predicted proteins | sample 1779871 | NCBI WGS metagenome assembly ORMF01 (sample SAMEA104232316, study PRJEB22302) | groundwater metagenome | biome: forest; feature: aquifer; material: groundwater | place: USA | collected 2011-08-07 | depth 5.4 m
GACGGTAGTATTCCCAGAGGTGGCGCCGCTCGAAGAACATGACCAGATGGCGCTCATCACGCACGTAGCAACGGTGAAAAGAGGAATTGTAAACTCCGCTCTCCGAATCTTTTGCCGACCAAGTCATCGTGAGATAGGGTCCTTTGTCTTCGAGATGATGGGTCAGGATGGGAAGGGCATGCAGATTGGGTTGAGCGATCACCTCTTTTACAGGAGCATCCTTGCGGCCAAGGATCACAGGCTTCATTCGCTCGGCTTCACGCCGCTGAAACTCCAGCACGAGATCCAACCCGTTTTTTTCCGCCGGCAGCCCAAGCGCCAGGGCGCAGGCCTCGCGCGAGGCAAACGTATTCGTGAGCAAAGGAAAAGGGGAGGGGCTACCGCCGAGAGTGTTCAGATCGCTGAACAGGAGAACCGGTGCACGGCGCTGTTTTTCCAGTTGCGCGAGCAGGGCACAGACTTCAAATTTGATATCGTGCCGCTCTTTGATCTCCAGAAAGCCTTCCGGCCCCGCCTGCTTGGCGTTTTCAAGAAAGGTTCTTAAGTCGAGCAACGGATTGATTTCCTTTCGGGTCTAATGACGATGTTTGAAGAGACTGCCGCAGACTATCCGATAATGGCGCCCTGTGTCAAAGTTACCCGTTCCCGTGGTCAGCTAGACGCGGCTCGCAGGTTTGGTTTTCCATTCAATAACAAGGTACAGTTTGGCCGATGCATGTTCGAGTAAAAAGATGGGGAAACAGTCTGGCCGTTAGGATTCCCAAATCCCTGGCTGAAGACGCCGAAGTTAAGGAAGGTACGGTCTTGAACCTGGCGGTTTCCGAAGGACGAGTGGTGCCACGCCCGTTCAGAAGAAGCAATTGTCTCTCAAGCAGCTTCTGGCGAAAGTGAATAAGAGAAACCTCCACATGGAAGTTGATTTTGGCTCGCCGGTCGGGCGTAAGACTTGGTAATGACCCGGCGCTACGTTCGAGCCCGCGGCGACGTCGTCTGGATTGAAAAAGTTCTCTGACCCGGTTTATCTCTTATTCCTAACGCACTCCGGTGAAACAGCAAAAAATGGAGAAAGATTCCATGGGCGCTTTGAATGTGAATTTGACCCTAGGTGTATGGCTCTGCGGTATTCTCATGTCTACGGGTTGCGCCCCTCTCGCGAATAATCCTTGGCCAAGCAACTTAGATGTCACCTCGCAGGCATTTTCAATCATAGAATCGCAGTACCTAGATTATCCGGATTTTTCCAAGCTCCGCGAGGGAGCCATTCTCGGACTAACAAAGTTACATACACCGGAGTCTCTTGCTTTGAAGCGATCTGGCGACGATTTGCTGATCGGCTATCGTTCATTCGGGCAAGCTATGTCATGGAAAACAGTTTCACAGCGTCCGGATCGAGAAACTGCGCTGAGAGATATTAGGTTTGTTTACGAGATTGTCCGACAAATAAAACCTGAAATCTCGGAAGAACTACTGGAGTCGACTATGCTTGAAAGTGCGGTGGCACAGTTAGATACCCAGTCGTCCTTTCTGGATCGAGCGAGCACCCGTGAGTTTCGCGGCGACGTCGCGGGAAAGATGGGTGGCATAGGTCTGGAATTCACCATACGTGAAAAGGAAGTCCGCGTCGTCAGTGCGATTGACGGTGCTCCCGCGCAGCGCGTCGGAATCAGTCGGGACGATCGTATTCTCAAAATCGACGGAGCCTCTACGAACGATAGGCCCCTCCGCGACATCGTAAGGCAACTACGCGGACCGTTAGGAAGTACAGTCACAGTAACCATTGTTCGGGACGGGTGGGCGGACGCTAAGGACTTCACCCTGCAAAGATCTCCCGTACGAACACAGTCCATTCAAAGCCGATTGTTGGAGAACGGTATTGGTCTCATCGTTATACGCCAGATTGCGGCGGATGCAGTTCGAACTCTGGAGTCAGCATTACAAGGTTTGGAAAAGGGTGGACTGCAACGCCTCATCTTGGATCTCCGAGGAAATACGGGAGGTCTGTTCGTTCAAGCACCGCAAGTGGCGGGGAAATTCCTGCAATCTGGAGCGCTGATTACCTACACGAAGGCACGTGCACCCGATCAATCCAACCAACGCTATATAAATAACGACGCCAAACCGAGAGTCAATCTTCCGCTGGCAATCCTCGTCGACAAGAATACGGCTGCTGGGGCCGAATTGGTCGCAGGTATTTTACAAGAATACGGACGAGCTGTACTGATTGGGGAACGAACGCTTGGAACGGCGACGATCCAAACTGTGCTACCGCTACCTGGCGAGTCGATGCTACGACTTACCACAGCCCGATGGTTCACTCCCAAAGGAACCTCGGTTGACCACACGGGTTTACAGCCAGATTTTGTCGTGGAGGTGTCAACGGGTGGGGAACGGTCGGCATCGAGGGAGACGGCGCAGGATTTAGCGCTTCAACGAGCCGTGGAGATCATTAAGGACGGAGAACGGCATTAATTCTTACGGGGCGGGTTCAGGGTCGGGCCTGGATTGCGATTGGTGCCTGGCATTCGTATTGATTGATTGGCACCTCGACACACCGTTGCTCGATGCTTTATTTCTCCGCCGCCGGAAACCAATCTTGGAGCTTGACCAGGCCGCGCAGATATTCGATCTGACCGGCGTGGCGGGAAAGGTTTACGGGTTACCGAGCCTTATTTGACACCCGTCAACCCCGCTTGTAAACTTCCTAATCATGAAGCTCTCCATTAGCGAAGCACGCAAACGGCTGCCCGAATTGGTTCGGCGGGTTTGTAAGGGGAACGGTGCCAAAGTTGAAATCACCGTCCACGATGAAGTAGTCGCGGAGTTACGCGGGACGATGCCCTCGCCCGAACCAGGCGCCGCCGCGAGCAAACTGCTGTCGCTCATGCGCAAACTGCCAAAGCATCGTGGACGAAGAACTAACGTCTCTAACCGCATTAACGATTATCTTTACGGGACCGCCGGAACGAAACGGTAATGGCCCTTCCCCCCCCGTTTGTTTTGCGACACTTCATTCTTTTACGCCTGCCTCGATCGTCGTGACACGAACCATGATCGGGTCGAAGAACTCACGGATGAAGCCGCAACGTCGGCTACGACATTTTTCACGACATGGGACGTCGTCAGCGAGACCGTCACCCTGCTACGCTATCGAATCGGTTTCAGACCAGCAGTGACATTTCTGGAAGAGGTTAAACCGGATCTTACGATTGTGGAGTATGGCCAGCGGGTGCGGGACGAAGCCGAGCTGATATTCCGCCGATACAGCCGTAGTCGCCGCATATCCTTTTGCGACGCTATCTCTTTCGTCGTCGTCACATCCCTTCTCAACGGTATGCCGTGCTTGACGTTCGATCGGGATTTCCGCGCCCTGGGTCTTACGGTGATCTCCTGATTCCTGGTCTAACTGGAAACCAACCTCCATGTTTGACCAGGCCGCGCAGGTATTCGATCTGACCGGCGTGGCGGGTGTTGCCGTTTCTACAAGAGGGCTGCAAACCAGGACAGTTCCATTCGTTCCAGCCGTTCCAGTCGTTCCAACGGTTTGAAACATCCGCGCTCCGGACCTCCATGCAAGCTACGCGAAAAGAGCGGGGGAAGGTTGGGGTGCTGTATTCTGAATGGAAGGAAAGTCGAAGAAGTGGTTCTCTACGCCCTGTGTGGCCCGTGGAGCAGGGGTCACCTCGGATGGAAGCTAAAGGGTGCTCCAGTCAGGCACAACCTTGGCAAACTCCTGCTGGAGGGCGGATCGCCTCACGTTGAGGGTTTTAACCCGCTTCGCCCACGCTTCCCACTTCGCGGACGCCTTGATGATATCGACCCACATGTGGCGAACCTTCTCGGCAGCCTTCGCCTTGTGAGCGTAGGTTTCGCGCGGGGCGTTCTGATTCAGGTTTCCCAGCCCCGACATGTAAAACGCGAGCACTTGATCCGGGTACCGCTGCTCCAACTGGGCAGCGATCTTGAGGGCATCGTCGGCACCATAACGGCTATCGGGATAGGGCAGGGTGGTCAGGACGCGAATTGCCTGATCATATTCCTCGCGATGCAGGTGGATCTTGAGCCGCTCTCCCGGACGCGCTTTCGCCGTGGCGGCATGGATACAGGGCTCAAACGTTTTCCATTCCTCGGCGCTACAGAGCTTTTTGAAAGCCTGGTAGCTCGCGAGCGACAGTTGCTCGGTTGCCTGACTGAACTGGAGTTCAAGGTAGCCACGCCGATCTCCCGATTCCTTGGCTCGGTCGGCCAGGAAGATACGGAGCTCATCCATCCGGCCTTTCCCCTTGCGCATGCCTTCACGGGCGACGGCCAATGCCTGTTCCCGGTCGCCCTGTTCCCAGTAAAAGGTTGCCAAGTCGTGATAATCGGCGCCGTACTCCATCCTGCGAGAACGGAGGGCCAGGAATTTATCTTGGTCGCCAATCTTGCGGTAGATCCGTCGGGCGTGGTCTAAAGGCCAGTCCTTCCCCAACTCTTCCAAACGCTGGGCGAGGTGCCTCCAGTCTTCCTTGTCCGAGCACGCAGCGTAAGCCACGTCATATAGGGCATCGTCCATGCCAGCATTGCCGCTCCGGATATAGGGCAAAACCTCCTCCAGCAGCGACCGGCGGTCGTCGCTGGTAAGATGGGATTTTTTCAATTTTGTGAAAAGCTCGTACAGCAGTGCTCCCACGTGATCTTCCGTGTCGTGATCCCCACCGCCATACTCATCCAATTCCGCTAGATCCGGCTCCAGTTCCTGCCAAAGCGCAAATACCGTCTCGGCTTCGGCATCCGCCTTGGCAGGGGGAGCCAAAGCCACATGTTGCTGGAGAAAATCGAGGCACTCACGCCGGACATCAGGCCGCGCACTGGCCAACCGCTCGACCAACTGCCGCAGGACTGCGGTGTCGGATGCTTGAATAATCTCCCCCAGGCGACTCGCCGCCTTATTTTTCTTCTGCTTGCGCATTTTGAATCGGGGAATTTCTCCTCAAAGTTCTCCTCACCCAAGGACAACGGAGACCTGGCCGTGGTCCTTGCGAGTCGGCCTGACGGTGATTTCGACGTCTTGACCGAGCGCGATTAAAAAATCCACCAGCCGTTCGACCGAAAAATTGCCGGAACGGTTGCGCATCAGAGCCGACACATGGGGCTGTTTGATGCCGAGAATCTCGCCGGCCTCCGTCTGTGTGAGTCCCCGCTTCTTTATGATGCGGTAGATTTGCAGCGTGAGATGGGCTTTGAGCTGTTCCCGTTCCGGATTAGCAAAACCAAGGTCAGCAAACACGTTGCCGCTGCTTTTTTCGCTTGTAATTCGTTTTTCTTTCTTAGTCACCATTGTCAGTTGCTCCTTTGCCGGTTGAGCCGCTGGGTGAGCCTAAGACTACTAAAACTACCGAGCCGTGTAAGGCCGACAAGACAACGCGCCCAGTTAATCGTTGCCGGTCCCGCGGGCGCCCAACATGTGCAGAGATGCGCGCATTACTGAATCGTAAAGTTTGCGTTGCTTACGTCCGCGGTCGTAGAAGAGGCTGCATTGCGTACCCGGACGCGCGAGCGAGCGGTTGCCGGGCCTGAGACGACCCAACTTTGTGCGCCCGTATTAGGCACACTGGAAAAGAGCGTCGTCCACTGGGACCCGCCGTTACGCGATATTTCAATCGTGACATTGGGAACACTACTGTCTGCATTCCAGCGGATGGTTTGGGTGGTCCCTTGCGACCAGATTTCGCCGCCGTTTGGCGACACTACGTCCATATAGGGAGTAATCGCAAAGGTGGCATCGCTGACATTGCAAACCGATGGTGATCTTCTGCTACACACGCGGACCTTAGCGCTCGGTGTACCGGGTCCTTTAACTTTCCAACTACGCGATCCAATGTCGACTTTGCTGCGAAAAAGATTCGTCCAACTTGAACCGCCATTGCGGGACAGTTGAACATTAACATTGCCGGCTATGTCGGCAGCGTTCCAGCGGATCGTCTGGGTACTTCCGACGGGCCAAACGTCGCCATCTCTTGGATCAGTTATATCAATGAAGTTGCTTCTGATGCTGACGACGAATGCGTCGCCACTGGCGTCGGCCAGGGAGGTCTGAAGAGCATTCAAGGTGGCGAAATCAGTCGATTTTGTAGTGCCTGCTACGTAAATGTCGCCCGCTGAGTTGACCGCAATGCCATTAGCGAAATCATCGAGGTTGCCCCCCAGATAGCTGGAGAAGAGAACCGCCGTCCCATCGGCATTAATTTTCGTCACGAAGGAATCTTGCCGGCCGCCACCGGGCGAAACAGGATTGACTATCGGTAAACCAATGGAACCAGTACTTCCGGTCATGTACGCGTTACCTAGCGAGTCGACCGCGATTCCAGTTCCACGCGAAACGGTTCCAAGAAAAGTTGAATAAATCAGGCCGCCTGTTGGACTCCATTTAGTAACGAAGGCGGTCGAAATGTTTACGCAGCATGACGTCGGCTGGAAACTTTCCGGCGTCGTTGGAAAATCCGCTGCTCGTGTAGTCCCGGTCACGTAGGCGTTTCCAGAGCTATCTACAGCGATAGACGTGCCATAGTCATCGCCGTGCCCACCAAGATAGGTCGAATATATTAAGGCCGAACCTTGCGGATTCAATTTGGCTATAAACGCATCGGGGCAAGTGTCAAACCATCTGCAAGGATCTCCAGTGTACCGCGGAGACTTGGTTGTTTGAAACGCGTTTTCAGTCGGAAAACCATACGAGTCGGTACTTCCTGTGACGTACGCATTTCCTTGAGAGTCTATGGCGATGGCAGCGCCGCCATCACCACTTTCTCCTCCCAGGAAAGTGGAGTAAACAAGCGCGCTACCCTGCGGGTTCAACTTCACAACGAATGCATCACTGGTCGGCACAGTGCACGCGTTAGGGTCATAAGGAAAACTCCAACAAGTTCCGGGTAGGTGCACCCGGTCACATTTTCCGTCGTATCCACAAGTCCTATCGAAGGCATCCTCAGTAGTTGGAAAATCAATTGAGGTTGTCGTGCCTGTGATGTACGCATAGCCGGAGACATCCACGGCAATGGCGCTGCCGCCACTACCGCCGTCGGAGTTTGTGCCCCCTAAGTACGTCGAGTAGATCAGCGTTGAGCCGTCTGAACTCAGTTTCGTCACGAAAGCGGTAGATGGAGTCCCGGTTGTTTCGCTAAACGCGCCGGACGTAGTAGGAAAATCAGATGAAGAAGTCGAGCCAGTTACAAGGGCATTGCCGAGAGAATCTACGGCGATGCCGTATCCTTCATCGTAGGCATCGCCGCCCAGGTAAGTGGAATAAATTATTTCAGTTCCGGCCGGATTCAGCTTCATTACGAACACATCATCGTAGGAAGAAGTTCTGACCTGGGCCCCGTTGGCAGCGGGGAAATCCGGCGAATTAGTCACGCCGGTAACATAAGCATTCCCGATCGAATCCACGGCGATGCTGTAGGCTGAATCGAAACCGGTGCCGCCGAGATAGGTAGCATAGTAGAGGATTGGATCAATGATGAGGGGTTTGGTCCGGTCATAAGCAGCGACGTCGAAGCTAAAGGACTTGGAGTTTTCATCCTTGCTCTGAGGTTTTGAATTGAGAACGTACCTGCCCTCGATCTCCTGCTTCACGCCATTGGTCTCTTGATACATCAGAGGCTTACCCAGTTGGATTGGCCCGTGACCCGTGCTCAGCACGAGGCGCCCAGAGTTGTCAAACTCAGTTTTGTCTGCGCCTTCAAGCAAGAAGTTTATGGCTTCGGGATTCGCGCCGGGCGCTACCACGAAGTCAAACTCGAGTTGCCGTTGATTGCCGTAAAAAACCAAATCAACTCCCGGGTAGACTTCTTTATAGGTTACCTTGGCGTAGTGTGGAACTCGGGTTCGCCACTTTACAGGATCGTTCCCAGAAAAGTAATTGCTACGCCCCCTCAATTCGTCGATGCCGACAATTTTAGTATCCGCATTTGCGCCTTGAAGTTTCATTCGAATAACGGTCGGAGTCTCTTCGGAGTCACTGGTTCTTGCGGACACGCCGTGTTTTTTGATTTTGTCACTTCGGGTCTCCGGCTGTCGGACCTTCGGCTTTTGAATACGAACGACGATTTCCGTGGAAGTCAGAAACAACATGTATCCGTTGCCGCGAGACAGAAACTTCACACGAGGGTCTGCCTGACCAGCATTGGTTTCGAAATGCAATGGTAGCTTACCGTAGCTGTTGCTCACCTGTACGACGGTTTCGCGGTGCGTCGGAATCGAAGATTGGGAATAGAAATCCAACGGCGCAAGGGCCGCCGCTCTTAATTCGAAATTTATGGGTTGGCTCCGGGCAAATTCGATCTGGGGGCTACGGGGGAGCGAAAGCGACTTGAATTCTCGCGGTGGAGGATTTGTCACCGGTTGTACGCTGTTGTCCCCTATAGCTAAGAGAAGGCCGATGATGGAAAGGATAAGGAGCCAAATTGAGAGTTTCCCGGCGTCTTTCATGGCGTGGTGTCCTACGATGAAGCGGACTGGTCTGGGTCATTGCTATAGGCCGGATCCTCCTCTGTGCCGCACCCTTATTTTGGCGGATATTAGCATTGCCGAATCTGACGGTCAATAGAAACTGGTCTCGTGCTTGACTTGCCTCCGCTGCCTAACTTTGTGAGACCTTTCGCACGACCGATCACCGTTTCCCGCTCTATTTCTCCGCCGCTGGGAACCAACCCTGGTGCTTGACCACACCGTGCAGGTATTCAATCTGACCGGCGTGGCGGGTGTTGCAGTTGATGACGCTGGCGAGCCGGATGCCTAACGTCGGCAGCGGTTGATATTGCCGCCGGTTCGGACGCGGCTTCACTCGCTCACCTGCGACGCTTCGCTCACGCTACCCGTTTCCGCAACGGACGGACGGTGAGCTGCATGCCCATCGCGCGTAGAACGGCTCTCAGGCTCTTCAGTTCCGGGTTGCCTTTCGGCGAAAGCGTACGGTAGGGCTGTTGGCGTTTAACTCCGCCTCGTCCGCGATTTTTCGTACACCGCCAAAAGCTTCGGACATACGGCGTAGCGCGAGCATTAATTCCTCTTGATCGCCGTCTTCAAGGATGGAGTTCAAATACTCCGCGGCGAACGCCGGGTCTTTACGAAGACTCTCTACCGTTGCCGCCTCGTGGCTACGGGACGTTGCTGATTTTAATGTCCGAGTCATTAACTTCGGACGCTCCATTTGACTTGCGTTAATTGGGCGTCCAGTTGGATTGTCTTGGCTCTGCACCATGGTGATCAGTGCGGCGCAATCAGGTCCGCGACCGCAACCTTGAGCGCTTTCGCGATTCTTTCCATGGTATCGAGAGTCGGGCGATGTTTCGCCGCCTCGATGCGCGAGATATTGCTGCGCATCATTCCGACGGATGCCGCGAGTTCCTCTTGGGTGAGCCCTTTGGCCTCGCGCAGCTTTCGTATCGCGACTCCTACCTCGCCGGTTTTTCTCGTTCGATCCGACCGACCGCGAAAATAAGGATACGACGGCTCGGCCTCGTGGAGCACTCGGTCCCAGGGGATTTCATAGCGGTTGCCAGACACCTGTGTCACTCGAAAGAAGAATCGCCTCCGGTCGACTTGGAGATTCACGACATCACTACCGTCATCGATTTTCAGTGATGACCGTGGAAAACTGTACTCTTTGCCGCTGTCGAACGTGACGATAAAGCGATCCTCGCCCACTAAAAAGCGCGCGTCGCGAATCTTTCGTCCAAACTCCGGCGCCGATGAACTATCGGCGGTTTTTAATGCAGCGGACCTACGCATGGTTTATCCTTTCGAAGATTTCTTGTATCCCAATTCTTCCAGATACTTTAGAACCTGGCCCGAAAGCTCGTCGTCCATGGCAATTTGGTTCTCAATATCGAACCGGCCGATAGATTCATCGCCGCGGTAGATGTGCACGTGATAGGGTCGGTGATCGCCCGAATACGTCTCAAAAATGTAACCACCGCGCTTTCTTCGGCCCACATCTAATAGTATCGCCGTTGATACGCCCAGGCAAGAGAAGAATGGTCAGCTCAAGCGTCGAGGGTTTCCGTGGGGTCTGCCGTTCTTTTCAAGACGCTATTTTGCGCCTTCGATCGTAGGGTAATTCGAGCACTCCAAGCCGTTGTCGTCTCCTACTGGACACCGATTCCCTGGTAAGCTCAGACGCCGCATCGCTTTTTCGGCCGGCGGAGGAGGAGGCATAGGAAGGCCGAGGCGAACAGTAGGCCGATCAAGATGCTGAAGGAGAGAATATAACTTTGCGTGTAGCCGAAGCGGATGCCGAAAAAGGGCGATCCAACGGTGGCTTCACCTCTCCACCACTGGAAACCAACTCTGGTGCTTGACCAGGCCGCGCAGATATTCGATCTGACCGGCGTGGCGGGTGTTGCAGTTGATGACGCTGGCGAGGCGGATTCCTAACGTCGGCAGCGGTTGATATTGTGGTTCGTTCAGTACGCGATTGAGATCGGCGTTGGATACGGTGGAGAGATAACTCTTCGTTCGCGCGAAAACAGCGTCGAGGTAATCGAGCAGCAACTGTTTGTCGGTCACGGTAAACGCGTCCACTTGCCCCCGGGTGTGTCTGTGACCGGAGCCATAGTCCTTCGGATCGGGCGGCATGTTGAAGCGCGCGTGCCAGCCATCGGCGATCCACAATTGCGGGCGCTCCATCAGGCCGGAGAAATTGGCATCCTGAACCCGCGACAGATGCCAGACCAACCATGCGATATGCGGTTTAGGCGGAGAGAGCAGTTCTTCAGGCGATAAATCTTTCAGCGCCTCTCGCACCATATCGCGTACGCGTCCCAAAGCGTCCAACACCAATCCCGCGCTTTCCATTTCTCACTCCTTCGGCTAGAGCTCTGCCACTGACGCGCGCCGTTTCCAATTTTCGCTCTGGCGGTCTGCAGAGGTTCAACAAGTCGGACTGTTCCAGCCGTTCCAATCGTTCCAGATATTCACGCGATAAAAAAACCGACTCCGAGGAAAAACCACGCCGTCTTCAATCGCTCGCGTTCGTCCGCGCCGCTGCAAAGAGATGACGACGTCAAACCGCGGCGGCGATGGCCTTGCCCGCCTCCTCGGTGCTCGCGCTGCCGCCGATGTCGCGCGTGCGCGGCCCCTCCCCGAGCACCGTCTCGATCGCCTTCACGATCGCATCGGCCGCATCCGGGTGGCCGAGGTGATCGAGCATCATCGCCGCCGACCAGATTTGACCGATGGGATTAGCGATCTTCTTGCCGGCGATGTCGGGGGCCGAGCCGTGCACCGGCTCGAACAGCGAGGGATACTCGCGCTCGGGATTGATGTTGGCCGAGGGCGCGATGCCGATGGTGCCGGCGCATGCCGGGCCGAGATCTGAGAGAATGTCGCCGAACAGGTTGGATCCGACCACGACGTCGAACCAATCGGGGTGCTGCACGAAGTGCGCGGTCAGAATGTCGATGTGAAATTGATCCCATCGGACCTCGGGATAGTTCGCCGCCATCGCTCGTACTCGCTCGTCCCAGAAAGGCATCGTAATCGTGATGCCGTTCGATTTGGTCGCCGAGGTGAGATGTTTTTTCGGCCGCTTGCGCGCCAGTTCGAAAGCATACTTGAGAATGCGATCGACGCCGTGGCGCGTGAAGGTCGCGGTCTGCACGGCGGTCTCCCGCGCGGTCCCCTCGAAGATGCGCCCGCCGATGGAGGAGTATTCGCCCTCGGTGTTTTCGCGCACGACCCAGAATTCAACGTCGCCTGCCTTGCGGTCCGCCAGCGGCGACTTGATCCCCGGCATGAGGCGGACGGGGCGCAGGTTGACGTAGAGATCGAACTGCCGGCGCATTGGAATCAGCAGCTCCCACAGCGAGATGTGATCGGGAACGCCCGGAAAGCCGGCGGCGCCGAAGAAAATCGCGTCGTGATGGCGAATCGCGGCGAGCCCGTCTTCCGGCATCATGCGGCCGTGCTTGGCGCGATACTCACAGCTCCAGGGGAATTCGTCCCACTTGAACTCGATATCGAATTTGCGACCGGCGGCTTCGAGGACGCGCACTCCCTCGGGCACCACCTCTTTGCCGATCCCGTCGCCCGGGATCACGGCGATCCGGTAAGTCTTCACGTGAGAGCTCCTCATTCTTGGCTATTGCGGCATCAGTGCCGATGCGATGAGAACCCAGCGGGCTTCATCCAACGTTAATAGGTTCACTCATTTGACCGCGGGTCAAGAGGCGACTCCGCTCCGGAGAGAACGGATTTCTTTGTTCCTTTTCCTTTCCATTCGCGGGGCAGATCAGGTCTTGAATCTTGCTGATCAGGTTTAGCATCAGCATTGGTGCCTGGCAGTCGTATTGATTTAGCGCAGGGCAACCCGTTTCAGCCGTTGAACAGATCAGAGGCGTTCAAGCAGTTCCAACCGTTCAAGTCGTTCAAAACGTTCGAAACACCAACGCAATTTGTATTTTCCAGGTCCCCTGTAAGCTTCGCAATCAAGAGATCTCTCCATCAGCGGTGCGCGGGGGAGGCGCCAGTCTGACCCGCTTCCTCTAGGATAAGGCCCGGAGCCTGTCTGCCGCCTCTGGATGCCTTACGGGGCGCATGAACCCGTGTCGAGGACAATTTTCGGATTCCTACTATCACTCATTAAACTGAAATTCCTATCAAGAGAAAGCCAATGGCTAGGTTGAAATTTCGCGTCTCAGTCCTTGCGTTTTGGTTTGCGGCGGTCCTATCAGGATCGCGGGAATCGCTAGGCGTGCGCCACCGACTTTGAAGGTGGGATATCCTTCGCCGAGCGGCGCCCAAATACCGATTTGGGTGATTCCCGAGGCAAAGCTCGATCAACGCTACGGTCTGAACGTCCACGTAATCTGGATCTCTGGGGTTGCTCGTCTCGCACAGGCAATGGTTTCAGGTGATATTGTTGCGTCAACGAGTGGAGGATCGGCTGCCAATGCGATCCTAAAAGGAAAAGTGAAGAAGTTGTTCCTAAAATGAAAGAAGATCTTTTTGGCCAAGGCTAGAATAGACCTACGTGAACGGTCGAAATCTTAATTTCAAAATCCTTTATCGAATACTCGCCCGCAAAAAAGCGCTCCTCGGCCTCCAGGACAATACTCTGGCGCTCGATGCTCCTCACGTAATTCTCAAGGTCCTCCCTGGTTTTCCAAACGCTTATGGAGATGCCTTCGTCAGGATTATCAAGACTCCGCAGTAGCCGTCTTTCCTGAAATCCCTTCATTTTCTGTGTGGGGGGCACCACCTTTTCGTTATAATATCGCTCGTAATCATCCCACATCCCGGGCTTTATCTTGCAACGAAGCACTCTCGCGATCATGAATCGTACCTCCTATCGTTAGATATTTTCCACCGTAAGCGTGACGTACCAAGCTCGACTGCTCAACGAGTAAATAACACCTGTGATGATCAGGTCAAGGATTCATTGCTTCCGTTCTAACCGGTGGCAAATGTCCATACCTGGCCCAAATCCGCTTTCCGAATTGACATAAAAGCACCTACCGGATATTCTCTAGCATGAAACAGAGGTCTGGGGCCGATCCGAAGAGTCGTCGGGTTGCTGGCACGCGGCCGTTGGAACGAGTTGGAAGTTGTCGATGGCCGTGTCCGAAGCTGATTCCTCGCTGACTTCACACATCCATAATATGCCAGGTATGAGGTGGTCCACCGATGGACGATAGCTGTAACTACGCCGGTCATCAGTTTCACATACCAGTGATGGGGACAGGATTTACCATCGACACCCCTTTACGCGTTGCTCGATTTGGTATTTCCTCGGTGATTTCGTTGGTAGACGATGTGCTGATCGAAAAGGTTCGACGGTATCACGCATCACGGGAGGGGGAACCACGCGAGGCCATCAAGAATGGTCACCCGGACCCGCGGGCGGCGCGAATTACCGCCTATTTGAATTTAGTAGGACGGCTCGTTGAACGGCAAGTTGAGGCGTTGAAGAGCGCTCCGTTTGAGCCAGGCAGTGAAATTCAGCGCTTTTTTGAACTTTTACCGGATACACCCCTGAGAAAACTGTACCTAGAGATGCAGAGTGCCTCCGTCCTGTCCGAAAGGGAACGCTTACAGGCGGTCCTCCGAGACTGCGTTCAGCCCGGCAGCATTGACGTAAACATCATGACGAAGCTGGATTGCGCTCGCTACCGTGATGGGGTTCAACTGCCGCCAGAATTCAACGACGCCATGGCGGCGCTCCGTGGGTATGCGCAAAGCGAGTTGCGTTCTGCGATTGTGTTTTCGGCAGGACTGAATCAGCGCCTTTACAACTACATGGGTGAATTCCCGGACTTTTTCCCAGGCACGGACGGTAAACTAAAGAAGCGAATTATTCTGAAAGTCAGCGACTACCGATCCGCTGCGATTCAAGGTCGATTTCTGGCCAAGCGTGGATTATGGGTTTCCGAGTTCAGAATCGAATCGGGGCTGAACTGCGGGGGGCATGCATTCGCCTCCGGCGGACAATTGCTCGGACCGATTCTTGAGGAATTCAAACAGAAGCGGGAGGAACTTGCGCAGTCGCTTTGGAACACTTGTGTCGAGTCTTGGAAGGCAAAAAATGTCTGTATACCCGACGAGCGGCTCGCCATGCGAGTTACCGTGCAAGGTGGGGTTGGCACTGCCGCCGAACATTCAATGCTCATGAGTCGTTACGGGGTGGACGCAACCGGTTGGGCTACGCCGTTTCTCCTGGCACCTGATGTGACCGCGGTGGACGACGACCTGCTCGGTCAGCTCCTCGACTGTCAACCCGAAGACGTGTATTTGAGCGACAGCTCGCCCATCGGTATCCCGTTCTGGAACTTCCGCGCTTCGCCCAGCGAGGAAGCGCGGAGGAAGCGGGCTGCGGATGGCTCTCCGGGCTCTGCGTGCCCGAAGGGTTACTTGCGATTTGCGGTCACCAGTTCCGGTACTCCGCTCTGCATGGCTTCTCAGGATTACCAAAATCAGCAACTTGCCGTACTGAAAGAACAGTCGCCCAGACTTACCGAGGCGCAGGTCGAGAAGGTGATCGGGAAGTCCTGTATCTGCCACGAGCTTGGCGGGAGCGCCCTACGAAAGTACGGTCTCAACTCATCAGTGACGCCGGCGATCTGTCCCAGTCCGAGTCTGATTTGGTTCCGTCGTCGGACAAATCTTGACGAGATGGTCAGTCACATTTATGGACGCCAGTCACTTATTGACGAAGATGCGCGCCCACACATGTTCGTCCAGGAACTGTCCGTCAATATCGATTACATGAGACAGTGGATTGCTCCCACCTTAAACAACGGCGATCAAAACGCAAGAAAGAATTTTCGCGAGTTTGCTCAGACTATCCTCGCGGGTATTCAGTACTACGGCGAGAGAATCGTTGACTTCGCGCCGAGAAACCCGGAACGGTTTCTCGAAGCGATCAAGTCATTGGAAATCGAGGTACACCGCGTTCTTGCTCAAGCTGTTCCGCACGATACCGCCAGTATGGAGCTGTCCTAGAAGTCCTTAACTCGCCGATTGCAGGTTTTTTGGTTGGTGAACCGGCTTTATTCTACGCGCTACGGATCGCACTCTCGATTTTTGCGAGAAGTTCACCGGGTTGGTAAGGCTTCTTGACGAAGCCGCTCAGGGCCCCTCTTGCCACTTGCGAGTCTACTTCAGGGGACAGATATCCGCTGGCGAGGATGCCTTTTAACTGCGGATTCAGTTGTTTCATCATCTGAAACGCCTCCCAGCCGTTCAATTCCGCTAGTCCCAAATCAAGGATCACCACGGCGATTTCGTCCTTAAATCGGCGATGCACTTCGACCGCTTCAGCCCCGTCTCTCGCAGTCAGGACAGTAAATCCTTCGCCTTTCAGAAAACTTTGCATTAACTGTAGCTGCCGCGGCTGGTCTTCGACAAAAAGCAATGTCTCGATGTGTTCGGCCCGCCCGTCGGGTTTCGTGTCTTCGAATGTTTCGGTCACTTCCGCTAACGCCGCTGGTTCTTTGGGGATCGGCAGATATATATGAAAGGTCGAGCCGTGCCCCGGTTCGCCCGTGACGTCGATAAAGCCGTTTTGGTCCTTGATAATCTCATAGGTCACTGAAAGACCAAGGCCGGTTCCGTGCTCCGGTTCTTTGGTTGTAAAAAAAGGTTCAAAAACACGGCGCCTGATCTCTTCTTTCATTCCCAAGCCTGTATCGGCCACGCTGATCCACATGTATCGCTCCGCCTTAGCGTCGCGAAACCGGCCGCGCAACTCGGTGCCAAATACCGTCCGGGTCCGTAGTAGCAGATTGCCGCCGTCGGCCATTGCGTCCCTGGCATTAACACAGAGATTGAGCAAGGCTTGGTTTATCTGATTGGCGTCCGCCATGACGTTCGGTATCTTTGCGTCGAGATCCAAGGCGATGGTCACCTTTTCTGGAAAAATCTCACTCAATAGTTTCGTCAGCCCTCGCAATAAACCGTTGAGGTCGGTCGTATAATGCTTCGGTTCGCTCTTTCGGGCGATGGTGAGTAACTGCCGCGCTAATGCTGTGCCCTGGTCTGCCGTCCTAAGGATGACTTCGCCACGCTCGATAACCGATGCCGGATCGCCAGGCTGCTCCATGATCAGCGAGGCGTATCCATGGATGACCTGGAGAAGGTTATTGAAATCATGGACCAATCCACCCGCAAGCGTGCCGATACTCGCCATCTTCTGCGACTGCCGTAGCTGTGCCTGTAGGCGCTCTCGCTCCTCCAGCGTAAGATCGGCGATCGCCTCGTGTAAATCCCGTGTACTAACTGTCACGTGTCTCTCTAATTCATTGTTTAATTGTTGCAGCTGATTGTCGGGGGGGCTGGAAGGCCGTTGCGGGAAATCCGAACTGCCGATTAAATCGTTTGAATTGAATAGTGATCGATGCATTGCCGTGCCGTCTCCGCTTTAAGTCTTTGTAATTGAAGGATTTCCCTAGCTTAATGACTTGACAATAGACAGACCCGGAATGGAATTCTGTCTAATATTGGACAATTTGGAAAAAAATTTGGCGACGCCCGGCAATGCGCCTAGAGGCGATCTGAACGGCGTAATCGGTGAGCTTGTTATCTTTGATGATAAGAAAATGTTCCCTTTTCGTCCCAATCAGCCCGAGTTTTGGGACTGGTGCCCGGCACTCGTATTGACTTATAAGAACCTTTTTGCGCGCTATATTTGCGCTAACTATGCCGACGCTATTAACCCGGTTGTTTGTTCGCCAGAGCGACTTTCAAAGCCGCGAGATACGCATGGCCTGCTTCACGCGCAGTCCCCAATCCTGAATTGACCTGAACAATACCGTAGTGTACATTGAAAGTGTACACAAGGAGCAGCCATGGCAAAAGAAAAAATCATGAATTTCGTTCAAGCTAGATCGAAGCTCAGCGAAATAGTCGATCGAGTGGCCGAGCATGGAGACACCTACGTTGTTTCAAAGCGGCAGAAACCGGTCGCGGTCATCATCGGCATCGAAAGATACCGTCACCTGTCCGGCACGTCCAAGTACATGAAGGAGGTCGCCGGCAAACGGATCCTTAACATTGAGGGCATTGCCAGGGCTGTCGGCGACATTGACGAAGCTATTCGCCAATTGCGAAAGTCAAGATTGGGCGCGATCGCCAAGTCCATCGTATGATGTTTGTTACTGATACACACGCCTTAGTCCATCATCTCACCGGCCGAAAGCAACGACTAGGGCATAGGGCACGAAACATTTTTGACCGGGTGAAAAGGGGCCGCGATACGGCGCTTGTTCCCTTTACAGTGCTCGAAGAGATATTAATCCTCTCCGAAGCTGGCAAAATTCGCCTCCCTCAACCGTTCCGAGATCTTGTCGTCGCTCTCGCACAGGCGGATAATTTCGATTTGGGCGTCAACGACACTGCCGTACTTCTCGAAGCCGCAACTTTCACGAGTATCCGAGATCCCTATGATCGCATGATCATCGCCCAGGCCAGAGTCGCTGGTTTGCCGCTGATTACCGGCGACGGAAAAATCCACGCCTCCGGCCTGGTTCGTACCGTGTGGTATTAGGGCAATGGCGAAGGGACTCGCCGCTGATGTTTCTACACGGACGCTAACCCATACACAGGCTCCCCCCGAAAAGCTCGCCGGGACGTGAAATGAGAAAACGAAAAAAGGCGTCAACCCTGTTTTGACTTTTTGTTGACGATCGGCGAGGACCGATAAGAATCAGGTCTTGAATCTCGCTGGTCAGGATTGGCGCCTGGCATTCGTGTCGATTTAGAACTGTTTCACTCGTTTCATTCCTTCGAATCGTTCCAACCGTCTTGAAAGACGGTGCAGCCTCGGCCTATGCTCGCGGGCATGGCCGGGAATAAGACAACTTTCGCTCTCAACTTATCCAACCGCGTGCTCGTGACGCGGGGCACGCCGCTCAAAAGCACCCATGTCGTCGACGCGTAAGCTTCTGCTGATATGCGTCAGTCGCTTCGGCACCTCCGTCGCCACGATGGTCTATGCCGGCAGCTTACCTTACCTGCTCGGTGCTTGGAAAATGACCGCCGCACAGGCCGGAACCGTCCAGTCCACTTACAACATCGCCTATGCTCTGTCCCTGCTCATTGCCTCATGGCTTGCAGACCGTATCGGCGCCAAGATTGTCTTCCTGGTGTCGGTTTGGAGCGCGGCGCCCGCTCCTACGAGTCGGCGTTGATCCTTAATTCCATTGTCGCCCTCACCCAAGGCGGCGCATACACGCCTTCGATCATGCTGGTTGCCGACGAGTTCCCGCCGCAGCGACGAGGCCGTGCGATTGGTGCGATACAAGCTGCGGCGTCGCTGGGATATCTGGTTTCGATCTTAGTTTCTTTCAGCGCATCAAGTCTCTTGTCGTACGAATGGGGCTTCTATGCCAGTGCCATCGGACCGCTTTTGGGATCGGTCGCAGGCTGGCTTGCTTTAACTCATACCGCCAATATTATTCACGGCCAGTCCCCCCCCGCACCGACAGGCGCAAGTCTTGTGCAGGCGCTGACGTCCAGACGTTCCGTCCTGCTTACTATCGGCTATACCGCGCATGCCTGGGAGTTGCTCGGGATGTGGGCGTGGACCCCAACATTTTTTGCGGCAGCATTCCGTAGTTCTAGTGTGGCTGGTTCAGCTATCAGAGGCCTTTGGATCGCCGCGCCGATCCATTTATCCGGCCTCGTCGCCACGCTAACGATGGGGGAAGCCTCCGATCGCTGGGGGCGTCGCGGCGTGCTCGTTTCAACAGCGCTTAGCGGAGCGATTCTCTCCTTGACCTTTGGTTGGCTCATTGATTTTCCGCTGGTACCGCTACTCGTGATCACGTTCGTCTACGGTTTCGCCGTCTTGGGAGATTCCGGCGTGCTTGCTATCAACCGCCATGACCGAAGCGATCCATTCTCGCTATCTCGGCACGCTGCTCGCCCTGCGATCGATACTTGGATTCGGCGCGGGAGCCCTATCGCCACTCGTCTTCGGCTGGATCCTCGACACCACAAACCCGACGAACGGGCTGCCTCATATCTGGGGATGGGGGTTCATGGCGCTCGGCGTTGGCGGTGCCATAGCAAGCGTCTGCGCGCTGATGTTACCCGGGGAAAAAGGGGCGAGAGTCTAATGAACTGGCGGGCGGGCTCGAGTCGGGCGAAGATTAGGTCTTGAATCTTACTGGTCAAGTTTTGCGTCAGTGATTTGTGCCTGGCATTTGTGGCGATTTAAATCAGTTCAATTCGTTCCAGCCATTCAAATCGTTCAAATGGTTTGAGATACCCGCGCCTCAGAGTTCTAAAAGAGCGGTGCCGAAGAGCATCGGCTCCTAGTTGCCCAAAATCTTCTTTAGTCGTTCAATTACTTGAACGGGTTGGTTAACAACGGTCTTCGCGAGGGTTTGCAGCTCGTCACCCGAGACCGGATCAAAATCATATCCCTGCTTTTTAACGTCGGCTAAAAGTTCAGGATCTCTTAACGTTTTCGCGTAAGCGTCGCGCAAATACTTCACTCTCTCGGCAGGCACGCCGGGCGGAGCCATCATGGGATGGCCGAAATCCTCTCCTGCGGTTAAAACGCTCGCCAATCGGCGTCCCAACTCAGCGGTCTTATAGCGATCCATAAGTTCATAGATGGTGGGGGTATCCGACGCTCGGTCGTCCCGTTTTCGCCCGGTCTGAACTAGATGGCGATCAAAATCTTTACTATGCCAGAGGGTAAAGGGCTGCCTGCTGAAATGCGCTCCGAGGCCCATTGACCGGCAGACCACTTCCCCCCTTTCCACCGCCAGATCGGTCTGACTGCCGCCTTGATAGCCCAATACGACTTCAAACTTAGCGCCGACCAGATCCTCCAGGGCGAAGATGAGGCTCGAACTGTCTCTGCCGGAACCTCCGCACTTCGGAGGAATTTTGCTTTTTACGACGTCATCGATGGACTTGTACGGTGTGTCGGCCCGAATGAACAGGACCGTAGGATTGCGATCCGGCGAGCCTATCCAATTGAGCTTTTGCACATCGAATCTTGCTTCCTTGTCGCCCACAACTTGCCCCATGTAAACCAACTGATTAGGCATTCCCACAGTCAATCCATCGGGTTTTGCCACGCTGTAAACGTAATTGGTCGCTACCAACGAACCGCCACCGGGCATATTCTGAACGACGACCTCGGAATTCCCGCTTAGGTATTTCGGCATATGGCGGGCTAGAAGCCGCGCCCAATAATCGTAGCCTCCTCCCGGGCTCGACCCAACGACGATTCGAATGGTCTTCCCGGAAAAGAAGCCCTCTTGCGCATTTGCCGCCGCGTCAGTAAACACCGGCACCTTCCAGGTAAACGCGGCAACCAAAACGGTTACGAAAAATAATTGCAAAATAGGCATAGAGACCCGATTGGCAAACTCACTTCGGCTTATGTTGCGCCTCGGGCCCTTTGTATACCATATCGACTTCCATGACTTCGTAAGAGGCGACAAATTTGTTATCAAAAGCCCGACCGCAATAGTGCGTGGGCCGAAGCTTCTCCAGGATCGCGTAGCCGTCCTTGTCGATGCAATCTTCGTCGACGGAACCGGCCACCACCTGGCCCATGACCGTCAGACGGTGCAACCATTCTTTGGTCCAGATGACTTTACACTCGTAGTGAGCTTTACACTCCGCAATGCGCGGAGGCCTCAGCGCCCTGGCCGGGATGGCGGTAAAGCCAGCCTTCTCCAGTTCGTTGACTCCGCGCGGGAAGGGTAAACCTACCACTCTTACCTTTTCAAGGATTTCCCGGTCGAAGGACGGAATGTTGACGACGAATTCTTCGGTGGCCAGCACGTTGTGATAAGTGTCCTTATCTATCTCCACCGTGAACGAAATACAGGTCGGTTCATGATTCTGTCTCACACAGGTGGCAAATGAGGCCGCATTCACCCGCCCTTCCTTATCGACGGTGGTTATCATCACCGCGCAGGCGACCGGGGAATACAATCGGTCCCAATGCTCAGGCGGAACGTCAACCTTTTGCGCTGGTTTATAAGCCATAGCTATTTTCTCCTCCGTTTTGCCTCTCGCGCCAAAGTACCTGAGTTAAGAAATTGTGTCAAAGCTTTCACCCCTGGCGGCCTTCGCACCTTCAGTTCCAAAGGGTTCAAGGGTTCAACGTTCCATGAATCAAAAACCAGAACATTTCAAGTCGTTGCGTTGGGAAAAATTGTGAAGGTCAAACATTTACAAACGCCTGACCTTTTCAAACGAGAAATAATCCCAGTTGCCGTGCGCCCTGATAATCACGGTTTGAAGGGCTGGTTCCCGGATGCTATTTTGGACCACCGATCATGAACTTTTGGCAAAACATTCCCAGACCGATCATCGGCCTTTCACCCATGGACGGCGTGACCGACGCGTCTTTTCGTTTTGTCACTGCGAAGCATGGCCGCCCCGATGTGATTTTAACGGAGTTCGTCAATATTCAATCGGCGCTCTACGCGCCGGATATGCTGCTCAGGGATTTTACCTATTCAGAGATCGAGCGCCCGGTGGTGGCACAGATTTACGGAAAGACCCCGGAGCTTTTCTATAAAGTCGCGCATATCGTGGGAGAGCTTGGCTTTGACGGATTGGACATCAATATGGGTTGCCCGGCGAGGAAAGTCGCCGCGGCCGGTTGCGGCGCGGCGCTGATCCGGGAGCCCGAACTGGCGCGGGCGATTATTCGGGCGACGCGGCAGGGCCTTCAAGACTGGTACGACGGACAGAGTCTCAAAGAACTGGGAATCCGCCCGGGCGCCATCGCTGCATTTAACGCCGCCAACCGACGCCGGGCCGGCGTCTATGCGATAGCCGCGATGGCCGACCGGCGCCTGCTTCCGGTCTCGATCAAAACCCGGCTCGGCTACGATAGGATCGTCGTCAAGGAGTGGATTTCGACTCTCCTCGAAGAGCGTCCGGCCGCAATCACACTCCACGGGCGCACGTTACAGCAAGGATACAAAGGCAACGCCGATTGGGAAGCGATTGCGCAGGCGGCCGGGATCGTCAAAGGCTCCGGGACGTTGCTGCTCGGCAACGGCGACTTGCAAGACATGCCGGATGTATACCGGCGTGTTCGCGAAAGCCAAGTCGGCGGTGTTCTCATCGGCCAGTCCGCCCGGGGAAATCCCTGGCTTTTTGCCGGCAAGGAACAGGTCAAGCAAGCCCTTCGAGGAGTCGGCGCGGTAGCGCCGCTGCCCGCCGTGAGTCTCGCCGAGCGTTTCAACGTGATCCTTGAACATAGCCGGCATTATGAAAACGTCGTGCAGAACCGCCGCTTCGACGGCATGCGCAGCCATTTGCTCCGCTACTGCCGCGACCTCCTCGGCGCCGCCGAGCTGTGCCCGCAAGTGGTGCGCGTCAGCAGCGCGCGTGACGTCGAGGTTGTTCTGGAGAACTATCTACGTGAAACTGATTGCCGTTTGCCTGAGCCGGGCCCGGTGACGGGCGGCGCGACGGGATACATTCCCGCAGCCGAGGTTTAGACGGAGTTTTCTTTCGGGGAATCGATACATCCTCTCATATCGAGTTCACGGATCACAAACCAAGACAGATCAAGTCGTTCCAGCCATTCAAATCGTTCAAACCGTTAGCGAAATTGCCACAGACCGCCGCTCATTTGTTGGTTGTCGTTTTCAGGAAGCCTTCGCGTGCCAATTCCTCCAATATGGAGTTGTCATAGAAGTCCTCGACTCTCCGATTGCTAGGTTTGTCGGTAGGCAAACCGGCTTGAATTGCTTCCGGGTCGGTCAATGGCATGGCCGGCGTGTTCTTGGAAAAGTAGTCATAGGTCTGAGACAAGATCTCCGGGCTGGCTTGCTTGGTAAATTTCTGCAGCACTTGCACGGCAAAATTTTTATTCTGGCGATAGAGCTGCAAACCCTCGAGCAGCGCCAGCAGAAATTTCTTGGCCACCGCTCGGTCCTTGGTGAGATAAGAACGGCGCGCGGCGATGACCGACGTCGGATATTGAATTTTGAGGCTGCCGAGATCGGCAAGCATGTTGAACCCGCGGGCGGTGGCCAAGAAAAGTCCCGGCGGAGCGAGCATCGTCGCTTGGGCCGCTCCGGATTCGAGGGCGGCAATGCGCACCGGGTCGGGTCCGGCCTGCAAGAACGTTACGTTGCGTGCGCCGACGCCCAATTTATCGAGCGCGACCCGCGCCGCCGTTTCCTCAATGCCGCCGAGGCGCGACACCGCGATGCGCTTGCCTTTAAGCTCGGCCGCCGCGTGAATATTCTTACTCGCGACGAGCCCGTAGGGCATCAGACCGTAGGCCGAAGCCAGAATCACCAGGTCGCCGCCTTGCAAAATCGCTTGGATCGGTGACGACCCACCGAGATAGGTAAAGGCAATCTCGTTGGCGAGGAGTGCCTGGATGTTAGTGAGGCCGCCGGAGATGAAAGCATTTCCGCATTGAGGCCATGCTTCTTGTACAGTCCGGCGTCGTAGGTCACCCAGAAGGGCAAATTCTGTCCCGACACCCCGGAGTAACTGATCCGCACTCCCTGACTATGACTAACGTCGGGAAACCACCCGGCCGTGAGGATGACAATTAACAGTAGCAGACGCAAAAACATGAAACCTCCTCTAGTTGAGTCGAGCCTAAAATTTTGGAGTTCGGCGTTAACCTTGCGTTAGTTGCGTATGGCTCAAAGCTAATTCTCAAACAGGGCCTGGACGAAGCGGGTTGGGTCGAAGGGCTGGAGATCTTCGACCTCTTCGCCGATGCCGATGTATTTTACCGGAAGTCCCAGCTCGGTTTGAATGCCGATGATGACGCCGCCCTTGGCGGTGCCGTCGAGTTTGGTCAGCACGATGCCGGTGATATCGGTCGCTTCCTTAAAAACGCGCGCTTGTTGCAGGCCGTTCTGTCCCGTGGTCGCGTCCAAGACCAAGAGCGTTTCATGGGGAGCGTCGGGTTGTTCCCGCGAAATTACGCGGCGAATCTTTTTTAGTTCTTCGATCAAATGAACTTTGGTGTGCAACCGGCCGGCGGTGTCGATGAGCAACACGTCGACGCCCCGGCTTTTCGCCGCCTGGATGCCGTCGTAAACGACCGCCGACGGATCGGCGCCGGCGCGATGTTTGATGACGTCCACGCCGGCCCGCTGCCCCCAGGCGTCGAGTTGCTCGATGGCGGCGGCGCGGAAGGTGTCCGCGGCGACCAGCAGGACTTTCTTGCCGGACGATCGATACTGTGCCGCGAGCTTGCCGATGGTGGTGGTTTTACCGACACCGTTGACGCCGAGGAAGATCACCACCCATGGGCGCGCTGATAACGGAGCGATTTTAGCCGCTGCCGATCTTCGCAGCATGTCCACCAGGGCAGCCTGCAATGTCCGCGACATTTCCTGGCCCAGATCTCCGGAGCCACCGGGCGATCGCTTGCGCAAGGTCTCCATAAGTTCTTGCGTTGCCTTGACGCCGACATCCGCGGCGATAAGACTCTCCTCCATGTCGGCGATCGAGGTCTCATCCCAGCGCCGGTTTTGCACGACCGCGGCGATCTTCTGCACCCAGCTCTCGCGGCTCTTAGTCAGCCCCTGCTTGAGCCGCTGAAAAAAAGAACTGCCTTCCATCGCGTGAGTCTACACTGAATATGGGGCTAGAAGTAACGGGTCTGTTTGGAATCCGGCGGTAAGTTAACTCATGTGCACCGAAACGACCTTGGAGACACCGGGTTCCGACATGGTGATGCCGTAGAGCGTTTCGGCGGCTTGCATGGTTTTCTTGTTGTGGGTGACGAGAACGAATTGAGAGGACTCGCTCATCTCTTTGATCAGATCGTTAAACCGATCGAGATTGGCGTCGTCGAGAGGAGCGTCCACCTCGTCGAGGAAGCAAAACGGGCTCGGCTTGGTCAGAAAAATAGCAAAAAGGAGACTCACCGCGGTCAGCGCCTTTTCTCCTCCGGAAAGAAGGGTGATGGACTGGAGTCTCTTGCCCGGCGGTTGCACGACGATGTCGACTCCCGTCTCCAGGAAGTCGTTCTCATCGGTCAGCGCCAGTTTAGCCTTGCCGCCTCTGAAGAGCCGGGGAAAGATTTTTTCGAACTTTTCGTTGATCTCCTCAAAACCTTCCTTGAAACGAAGCCGGCAAATGCGGTTGAGTTTGACGATGGTTTGCTGCAAGTCGGCGGTAGCTTTTTCCAGGTCTTCCTTTTGCCGGCTCATGAACTGAAAGCGAGTGGTCAGTTCTTCATATTCACCGATGGCGGCCAGGTTGACCTCGCCCATCCGCTCCAAGCGACCGCGCAGATCGTCGATTTCCGACTGTAGCTCATCGCGCGACATCGGCTTCTCCGACGGCGCGACCATGAGGGCCTCCACGCCGACATCATACTTTTCTCGAATATTGTCGACAAGGTGCTGCAAGCTCATGCGTTTTTCCGCTAACGCCAGTTGGGCCAGGCTTTTCTCTTCTTGGTGGAGTTCTCCCAGTGGTCTCAACTCTTTGATCGACTCTTCGATTTCCGCAAGCGTCATCGAGATGCTTCGGTGGCCTTGGCGCTGGGCCTGCATGCGGCTTTCCAATTCCTCGAGCGCCGACCGACCCATATCCAAAGCTCTCTGAGCCTCGCCTAGGGACCGTTCGACGTCGGCTCGGCGCTGGAGAATTTCGCCAATTTGCGCTCGACGGGTAGTGACTTCCGCCACGGATTCTTCCTGTAGCTTGAGCCGGTTCCCAAGATTCAGGTGGGTATTCTCCCGTTTTTCGGATAACGCGGCATTGCGAATGCGTGATTGCGTTACCGCGGCTTCGGTGGTTTCCGCGCCATTCTTGAGAGCGGCGGCAGCGGCTTGTTTCTGGGCGAGCTGCCGCTCCAGCTCGCTTTTTTCTGTTATGCGGGCTTCCACTGATTCTTTGCACTGGCGGATCTCGTCGTCGAGGATTCCGATATCCTTCGTAAGCTCTGCTTGTTCGAGACCGAGGGCCTGCACGGCTTCGGTGAATCGCTTACATTCTTGCTCGGCGGAACGGCATTCATGTTCGAGACGCACGCACTCCAGTTCCAATCGGTGCATCTCGCCGCTAAGAAGCGTCTTCTTGGTCTCGGCTTCGTTCAGCTCCTCTTTGAATCGGATCAACGCTTGATCCTCAGCGCAAAGCTGCTCTTCCAACTCGTGGACGATCACTCCCAGTTCTCGGATGCGCCGGCGCTGAGTGAAAATACTGCCATCGAGGGCCGCGCCGCTGCCGCCGGTGACGACGCCCATAGAATCGATCACTTCGCCGTCCAAAGTCACCAGCGTGCAGTAAAAGCCGTTTCTGTTCCAGAGCGCCAGACCGGCCGTCATATCTTTGACCACGACGACTTCCGAGAGCAGGTACTCCGCCACATCGCTGTAGCCATCCTTGATCGTGATCATTTCCATCAAGGGAGCGATCACCTCGGCTTCGCCCAATGGCAGGGGCTTGTGTTGTTTGCGGGAGAGTTGCAAAGGAATGAAGCTGCCGCGGCCGGTAGCCTCGCGCTTTAAATATTCGATCGATTCAACGCCCTCTTCTTGACCCTTGACGATGACGTACTGCAAGCGGTCGCCGAGGACGGCCGTCAGCGCCTTTTCATACGGTTCAGGCGCCTCGATGACTTCCGCAACCAGGCCGTAGACCCCGTTGGGCGAGGCTTCCTTTTGCCGCTTCATCATGATCGCCCGGACGCCCTCCTGATATCCCTCGTAGTTTCGGTGCAGATCTTCGAGAGAGTGCAAGCGCGACCGGCTTTCCTGGATCCGATCTTTGATCGACTCCACTTTTAGTTCTTGCTCATCGCGTGAGTGGGACAACGCCTGGATGGAAGCGGCGGCCTGCGCGGCTTCAAGCGACCGCTCGCCCCTTTGCTCCACGATCAGTTCAAGCGCTCGCCGGGTCTCAATGCGCTTTTGTTCGCTCTGCGCCAGGGCGTTCGCCGCGCCGGCGTTCTCCGTTTGGCATCTCGCCAATTCCCTGGCGATCTCGGCGCACCGTTTTTCTTTGGCCGATAGATCGTTTCTCAGATAGGCCATCTGGTTGGCGGCCTCGATGAGCGATTCTTTTTCCCGCTCCAGATCGGTTTGCAGCGATTGAATCTGGGCTTGGAGGTTGTCGAGCTCGCTTTCTTTTTCCCGCAGACAAGTTTCCTCGAAGAGAGAAAGTTGCACGAAACTCTCGCGCGCGTTGCTCAATTCGGCGATTTCTTGCGCCAGCAATTTTAGCCTGTCTTCAAGGAGCCGGAGCGCCGCGCCGGCATCCGTCTCGTTTCGTTCGAGTTGAGAGAGGTCCTGGCGGTAAAAGGCGATTTTTTGCTCGTCCGCTTGAATTTGAACTTTCTGTTGGTAGACCGATTCTTGCTGAGCGGCGATCGCCTTGTCCGATTCCATCAGCGCCAACCGTACCGCCTCGCTTTCGGCTTCCTTGGAGCGCAAGGCGGCCATCTGCTCGGCCAAACGGTTTTCGGCGCCGGTAAGATCGGCCTGGTGCCGCACGATGTCTTCGTTCAACTGCTGCTGGAACAGCGCGGCACAGGCAAGGTCTTTCTCTCTCAATTCGGTTTTCAACCCGCGGTAACGCTCCGCCTTCTTCGCCTGCAATTCCATCGAACGGATTTGCCGTTCGATCTCGCGCACGATGTCGTTGACCCGGAGCAAATTCTGCTGTGTGCGTTCGAGTTTTCTCTCCGCCACCAGCTTGCGGCTTTTGAATTTACTGGTTCCGACCGCCTCTTCGATGAGCGAGCGGCGCTCCTCCGGTTTGGCATTGACCAGTTCGTCGACTCGGCCCTGCTCGACGATGGAGTAGGCTTTGCTACCGACACCGGTTCCTAAAAAAAGCTCGATCACATCTTTTAAGCGGCAGGGGATTTTATTGATGGCGTACTCAGAATCACCGGAACGAAAGAGCCGGCGGGTCACCATGATTTCACTGAAGGTGTTGTATTCGACGGGGCCGCGGCCATCCTCGTTGTCAAAGGTCAACGAGACCTCGGCCATACCGGTGGCGGGCAGGCTATCGCTGCCGTTGAAAACTACGTCCTCCATTTGGTGCCCACGCAGATGGCGAGCGCTTTGCTCCCCCATGGCCCAGCGCAGGGCGTCCACGATGTTGGACTTACCGCAACCGTTGGGACCGACGATCGACGTAATGCCGGGCGTAAACTCGACCACAGTCCTCTGGGCGAAGGACTTAAAACCAACCATTTCAAGGCGTTTTAGGCGCATATCTGATAATCTATGGGAAACTTTTGAGCTGTTTTAAAATTGACCTCAATATTTCATAGTGGGGCAGGGCTGTCAAGCGGAAATTACAATATAAGGGGGAATTAGAGTGAGGCTACCACAATATGTGGGTATAAGTTGGGGGATATTATCTATCCAACAACTCTGTGTTCCAGTAGGAAATGTCAACCGTATTGAGGAACGGCATCCACTCCTTATAACGCGACAGGCTGAAGGTTTCCTGCATGAACGGAGTCCATTTCGGCTTTAGGGGCTTGCGCCCGAGGAGCATTCCGGCTTGCTGGGGAGTCCGGCCGCCCTTGCGGCGGTTGCACTCGTGGCATGAACAAACCACATTTTCCCAAATTGAGGCGCCGCCCTGTGATCGTGGTACGACGTGGTCGAGGTTGAGTTCCTGCCGCGGCAACCTGCGGTTGCAATACTGGCAGGTGCAATTATCTCGGGCGTAAATGTTGTACCGGCTGAAGCGCACGTGACGCTTGGGCACGCGGTCATAACTGATCAGCAGAACAACGCGCGGGACGCGAATGACCCGGTTCACGAGTCCGATGGTTTCATCGCGTGTGGAAACCGACAGATCGCTCCAGCTTTCGAAATCGAAGGTCTGATATTGATCGTTTACCGCTCTCGCGACTCCCTGGTAAAGTAAAATAAACGCGCGCCGCACGGAGGTGACGTGGATCGGCAGATAGGAACGATTGAGGATGAGGACCTTAGTGTTGAGAATAGAATAGGTTGGAATGGCAGTCGAATAATTCATGGAACCCTGTCGAATTCTGAAAAACTTTTCAACTACGCCTAGTTAAAAATAGCGGGGTGCCCTGGCAATGTCAATCAAGCGATGGCTTAACCGATGAACCCTGCTTGAACTCCGGGCCGAATTACTCTATAAACAAATCCGGTTACTTTGACGGTCTTGGAGATATCGCCGCTCGCACGGCGGCCCGTCGCCTGTCATCTCCTGCCTCCTTGCACTGAGCGCTATCCTTCAAGCAAATCTTATGAAACAAGAGATTTTCATCAATTCCACCCCCCAAGAAAGCCGCATCGCGATTATCGAAGACGGCCAGCTCGCCGAATTTCTCATCGAAAGAAAAGAGGAGATGGGAATCGCGGGAAACATTTACAAGGGAAAAGTCGCGCGGGTTTTGCCGGGGATGCAGGCCGCATTCGTCGACATCGGCATGGATAAGGCCGGCTTCCTCCACGCCTCGGATTTTGACGATGTTCCGGAAGAGGTGCGGCTGATGAGTGAGGGTGGGGAAGAGGTGGAGTTTGAAGAGGCTCCTAAACCGCAACATTCGTCGCGGCGGCTGCCGCTGGAAAAGCGGATCTCCCGGGGAGAGGAAATATTAGTCCAAGTGGCGAAGGACCCGCTGGGGACGAAGGGAGCGCGGGTCACCTCTCATGTGTCGCTACCCGGCCGCTACATGGTATTCATGCCCGGTTCCAATCATATCGGAATTTCTCGCCGCATCGAGAGCGACGACGAGCGCAAACGGCTCAAAGAAATCGCCCAAGGATTGGGTACCAAAGAAGGCGGGTTTATCTTGCGCACCGCCTGTGAAGGGCTAAGCAAGCGGGAAATACAGCGGGATCATCGTTTTCTCGCGATACTCTGGAACAGAATCCAAAAGAGAGCGAAAACGGCTGCCGCCCCGACGTTGATTCACCAGGATCTCGATCTCATCGCCAGAGCCATTCGGGATTTTTTTACTACGGATACTGAGCAGGTAGTAATCGACTCCGCCAGAGATCACCGCCGCATCATCGATTTTGTCCACCAGTTCATGCCTCGACTGAAATCGAAGATCGTCCTGTATGACGAAAAACATCCCATGTTCGAGCACTTTGCCATCGAGGAGAAGATCGAAAAGGCGATCGAGCGAAAAGTCTGGTTGCGCTCCGGCGGCTATATCATTATCGAACGGACCGAGGCGTTGACCGCCATCGACGTCAACACCGGCCGATTCGTCGGCAAGCGCAGTCAGGAAGAAACGATCGTCAAAACCAATCTCGAAGCGACTCAAGAAGTGGTGCGCCAACTGCGGCTGAGAAACCTCGGCGGCATCATTATCATCGACTTCATCGACATGGAGAAAGAGGGTAACCGCAAAAAGGTCTATGAAGCGCTGAATGAGGCTCTCAAGAAGGACAAGGCCCGGACTAATATTTTGAAAATTTCCGAGCTGGGATTAGTGGAGATGACCCGCCAGCGCACCCGAGAGAGCTTGGAGAACCAACTGCTGAGCCCCTGCCCGCACTGTGAGGGGCGAGGCCGGATCAAGTCCGCGGTAACCATTGCCTATGACCTCTTGCGGGCGATCAAAAAACAACAGGCGGATTTAGAGGACGGAAAAAACATCATCGTCCGAATGCACCCCGATATCGCAAATTTTCTCTACGACGAGAAAAATCAAAGTCTGGACAACCTGGAGCGCGAGATCAATCACAAGATCATCATCAAGGCGAGCTCCGAGTTGCGCCACGAGAAATACGAAATTTCATACAGCTAGCTCACTCGGTCTCGGAATATCTCCCGCAAAGACGCAAAGGCCGCGAAGGTCGGAGAATGCCGGTTAGTTATCTCTCCAAGATAATGCAACTCTCCCCTCCGAACTTGGCGTGCTTTGCGCCTTGGCGCGAGTCAATTTCCCTGTTCGAGTATTTCCGCTCACTGAAAAGTTTCCGCTAGCTGCGACAACTTTCAACTATAGAAATACGACGTTCACAGAGTTCGGAATCCATCTTGGCCAAAAAACTCTTTACTCTGCGTCCTCCGCGCCTCCGCGGTGAGTCTTCCGATAATTTGCGCACGCCGCGCAAATTATCACGGATAGCAGTGCAAAGGGCGCAAAGAAAAGTCTCCTTAATACTCGGTGTTCGGCAGGGGATTGGCGACGGCCTCTTCGAGCGTGGTCGCCCGTTTCCACTCGTTGGCCGGGCGGCTGCGGCCATCCGTGCCGATCTGATCCATGGCGGAGTAGATCTCGATCTTGTAACCGTCGGGATCGTAGAATTCGAGCCCGGGGTTGCCGCCGGGTCCGCGCCGCCCTTCGTAGAATATCGTCACGCCTTTGGACTTGAGGAAGTCGCGGACCTTGAAGAGTTCCGACACGGTAGCGACTTCCAGGGCCATGTGATCAAACCCCACTTGGCCTTGCTTGGGCAGAGCGTTTTTCTCCTTGGCCTGTATCAGCGCCACGGTGTGGTGATCGGTGGCGTTGCGGAAAAACATCATGCCATGCTCGTTTTTGTCGGAGAACTTAAACCCCATAATCTCCGTCCAGAACTTCGCACTGCGCTCGATGTCGCTGACACTTAAGACGACGTGCCCGATCTTTTTAATTTTGATGGGAGACTTTTCTTCCGACATTAGAATCCTCCTTTGTTTCATTCCCCGGTCGGCGACCCATTAGCAGCTTGCTAAAAAACTCGGTTGCAGGCTGCTCAAAAAGACCTCAGAGGCGAGGCGCGCGAAAAATCGACGAGCGGAGGCGTACTTGGCGAGTACGTTGTAGCGAGGCGATTGAGCGCAACGAAGCATATGAGTCTTTTTCAGCAGCCTGGTAGATCGTAAGCGGCGGCGGGACCGCATAGTAGTAACGACAAAAGGTCATCGACGAGATTTTTCCTGGGTGATTTTTAATTACTCGTTCTTCAGGCTTTTGTGTGAAGCAGGGATCGGAGTTTGCACCGTCGAGGCCCGCCTGCCTGGCGGCGGGCAGGCGCAGAGGGCGCAGAGAAAATCGCCTAAAAATAGCAACTCGAACAAACCCTCTGTGAACTCTGTACTACTATCCTTGAGAATTGTCGCGGCCTGCGCAAATTTTCTGACGCATCTTTCCTAAGTTCCTGAATCAAAAAAACTATCTCACCACGAGGGTCACGAAGGTTTCGGACTCTTGATATTTTTAAACTTCTTAACTTCGTGCTCTTCGTGACCTTCGTGGTAAAAGTTGCATTTTCTTTTTGGTTGCGGCGTAGCCGCGCTGTGTCTCTGTGGTGAATATCTCTTCACAGGAAACCCAGACGAATCTAATTACTTCGCAACTGACCTATGCCAAGCTTTCGGCTCTCTCCATACGCGATGGCTGCGGCGGCGGTTCGAGTCTGCACCTCGAGCTTCTGGTAGATATGCTCCAAGTGCGTCCGCACCGTGAACCGGCTCAGGCCGAGAGTCGTTCCAATCTTGGCGTTGGTCATCCCCCGCGCCAGCCAACGGAGCACCTCCGTCTCTCGGCGGCTGAGGCCAAGGCGCTCCAGCGACCGTGCCGATAAGGCGGGGCGCTGCTTTTCGAGCCGCAGGAGCCGAAGTCCTTTTTGTTTGTCGGACACAAGGCGCAGGACCAACTGCTCGCCGTCGCGCTCGATCACCGTCGATTCGGGCAACGCAGACGGTTGGTTGTCACGCTCCCGGCTCTGCTGCTCGATCCACTGCACCATGGGCTCCGGCAGGCGGTTCGCATGCTGGGGTAGATTGCCGAAAAACTCCGCCACACAATGGCGAGCCGGTTCCGTCATCCATTGCACGCGCCTTTTTCCTTTCAAGATGATCATCGCGCGGTCGCAGTTGCGAAAGCACATGGAAAGGCTGCGCAAGTTTCGCTGTGTTAGCTGCTTCACGGTGGGACCCTCCTGAGGGGGGATCATAGGACAAATGTCGTATTGACAGCAAGAGGCTCTGAGAGTAGGTTCCACCCGTGTAAACGTTGTTTTCTGGCGCTGGCCAAAAGGATAAAGGCCGATCAAGCAGATTGATTGAGGCGTCATGAGATTGTCAACGCGCATTCGCTCCTATAAGAGCTGGCCGGGCCACGTTAAGTTCCTGGTTCCGTGCGTCCTCTTCGCCTTACCTGATCTTCTCAACTTATTCCCCTTGACTCCACTCCGCGCCCTTGGCCCAACGGGCCTGACCGAACGGGTAAGCCTCTCCAACCTCGGCGTGCAGGCGAACGGCGACAACGGCAAATCCGCAACCGTCCGGCGCATCAGAGCAGAAAGTGCAGAAGGAGCAGACGAAAAAGTAGGCGACGTCGCCACGAAGCAGACATTGTAACGAGTGGATTATGAAAAGGCTCCATTTCGTCACACGGCTACGCGGTTGTGAGTCGAGAGTGCAGGCGGTCGAGGGGAGAAGTAAACTGCACATTGGAGTTAACGCGGACGAGTAAATGTCAAAGATAAAGATTTGACCAACTGGCTAATGGGTGACCCCGGGGCCTGGCACGGCTCCCTTACGCGGCGATGTCCCAGGGTCTGCGGGCGCGGGTTGGACGCTGACCCCCCGGTGGTCGGCTGCGGATCGAGTCTGTCGGGCGGTCTAAGAAATCTAAGAAAGAGGAGGATGAAAAATGAAAACCAAACGCGATCAGCGGTCATGGCGCGGAGTTTGCTCTCTGCGAACGCACGGACCTGATCCCGCGACATCACGATCAGGAACGGAACGACCCATGCCCAGGGCATCTCGCGCTTGCGCAGTGTTGGTGGCGATGCTTGTGCTGGCTGTGGTGGCGGTGGACGCTGCTCGCGCTGCGCCGGTCACCGTGGATGGCACCTTCCTCTCGTTCACTTCGTCCATCTTCACCTTCCGGCCAGCTAGCGTCAACGGCATTTCCCTGACGACACCGGGCACGACCACCATCATCGACCCGAACACTGGTTCAACACAGTACTTGAGCGATCCGGTGTTCTTCACGGGACCGACTACCAGGCTGGATTTCCAATACGACCCCCCCCTCAGTGGTTTGTTGAATTCATTCGAATGGATTCCCAATACTGCCGATGTGAATTTCGGCGACGAGTTCCAGTTGGGTACCATCCGCTACACCAACGGCCAATGGTTTTACCATGTGGACATCGGCTTTACGCTGACGACCCATTGCGCGGCTCCGTGTGCGGATCCGCGTCTGGATGGCCAAATCTTCTCCGGCACAATCCGTCTGCTCGTCAATCAAGACGTCACACTCCCATTCGATCCCGATGAAGAGGCCGATTTTTTCTTCCTGTGGGACCCTGATCCATTAAGTCCATTACGGCTCGTGGGCAGCTGCCGCGTATACGATGTGTTTCGCCAACCGCCATCGAATCCCGGGAATGTCGGCGAGTGCGCACTCTTGGGCAGGATCGGCTCGCTGATCCCGACCGGCTTCGTGGCACTCAACAGCGCCGCCTTCACCCATCCATCCATTGAGCCGGGACCTCTTCAGGTAGAAAACCACCCACCGGTCTGCACAGGAGCCACAGCCGGCCCGTCTACCCTCTGGCCACCCAATCACCAGATGGTCCCGATCTCCATCACTGGAGTGACCGATCCTGACGGAGACCCAGTCACCATCACGGCTACCGGCATCACTCAGGACGAGGCTGTGAGGGAGACCGGAATCGGCTCAGGCAATACCGCCCCCGATGCGAGTCTTAGCCCTCTAGCGGTACGATCCGAGCGCAACGGCAATCCGAAGACACCGGGCAATGGCCGGGTCTACCACATCGACTTCACTGCCGATGATGGTAAAGGCGGCTCGTGCAACGGCACGGTGAAAGTCTGCGTGCCACATGATCAGCGACCTGGCGCCACCTGCGTGGACGGAGGACCGCTGTTCAACTCGTTGGCCCCATAACCTAAGGAAAAAAAACAGGGCAGGTCCCTCAAGGACCTCACAACAACAGGGTGGGCGGCCCTTGCAACAGGTCCCCGCCCTGTTTTGGGAGAGTCATCGGGGTCACGTCTATTGAATCTTAATTCTAGAACTTAGAACAGCCGCCCGCCGGGCATATGCGGAAAGGCGCTCATCTCGTGCGTCGGAGCCATCGGCTGCACCTTGCTCAGGTGCGCCGCGCTGAGCTGATCGAGCCGGGTGACGCCGAGCAATCCCATGGTGGTGATGATTTCGTTTTCCAATAGTCCTACAAATACTTCCCTTTGGTTCTCGGAAAAGTAGCAATTCCTATCCTCACTAATTTCCTCCATAAACCTCGACCAATCGCAGCCATTTTTTGCGTGTTGAAGGAGGAAGCTGCAGGGAAGAAAGATGGGTTGCAATCGAATTTATGGAGAAATACTTGAAAGTATCCACAAC
>ORMF010242875.1_pt1 | contig 35738 bp, 25 predicted proteins | sample 1779871 | NCBI WGS metagenome assembly ORMF01 (sample SAMEA104232316, study PRJEB22302) | groundwater metagenome | biome: forest; feature: aquifer; material: groundwater | place: USA | collected 2011-08-07 | depth 5.4 m
CCAGGACATCGAACTTATCGCAGGTCTCGGGCACAACGCCCACCGTTTTTCGCTCGAGTGGAGCCGTTTCGAGCCGCGCGAAAACGAATGGAATGAAGAGGCCTTTGGGCATTACGAAGCTGTCTTCAAAGAATTAAGGGCGCGCGGTATTGAGCCCGTGGTTACGCTCCACCATTTTACGAACCCGCAGTGGTTTAACGAGTCGGGGGGCTGGCTGAGGCCGCAGGCGGTCGATTATTTTGTCCGGTATACGGAAAAGGTGGTGAAGGCCTTCAGCCGTTACGTCCGCTTTTGGATTACGGTCAACGAGCCGCTTATTTTTCTCTACTTCGGTTTTTACGAGGGCACATGGCCTCCGGGCCGGAACTCTTTTTCCGAGTCGCTTGTTGTCTTTCGTCATCTGTTGCTGGCTCATCAAGAGGCCTACCACACCATTCATGGGCATTATCAAAGTCTCGGACGCCCGGTTTGGGTTTCGATTGCGCATCACATGACCCATTTCACGCCTTGCCGTCCCGGCTCTCCGTTGGACGGGATGAGCGTTTCTTTAAGGAATGGGTTTGTGAACCATCTTTTTTTTCGTGCCGCCTTAACGGGATTTCTTTTCTTTCCCGGACTTTTCTGCGAGTCCCTTCCGAGGCAAAGGACCCTTGATTTTCTGGGCGTCAATTACTATACGCGCGACTTTATCCGGTTTGCCGGTTTTCGCGACGGTAAGATGCTGGGTCTGGCCTGCGAAAAGTCTCATCATTCCAAGGAAGTTTCGGAGCTGAACGTCATGGGCTGGGAAGTCTACCCCGAAGGTTTTTACCGGGTCTTAAAGAGTCTGGAGCGGTACCGTCTGCCGGTGATGGTTACCGAAAACGGCATCTGCGCTAAAGACGATGAGCAACGGGCGCGTTTTATCCAGGACCACGTGGCTGCCCTGGCGCGCGCCAAACAGGAAGGGGTACCCGTTTTCGGCTACTTTTACTGGTCCCTACTGGATAATTTTGAGTGGGCGCATGGGTTTGAGCCGCGTTTTGGCATCGTCGAGGTGGATTACCGGACTCAGCAAAGAAAAATTCGCGAAAGCGCTCAGGTCTTGAGGGAAAGTTGCCGTAAATTAATGGGCGGAGGATAGACCATGCAAGGCGATTTATTCGGAATACCCACGTTGACGGCATCTGCGGGTTCCATTCATCAAAAATCAGCTTTTCTTGAGCGACACCGAGTTACATTGCGGTTCGATCAGGCCTTGATGGCCCTCATTGCCCTTCTTGTGGCCTGTGTTCTCATCTTTTCTTTCGGGGTGGAAAAAGGAAAGCGTCTTGGGATGGCGGAATTGAAATCCGAACGTGCCAAACGGGAACGGATTGTCCGTGAGCTGAGTGAAAAAGTTTTCGCGAAGAATTCTCAAGGCCTCCTGCCGCTATCGAATGCTCAGCCGGCAGTGGCCGAACCCGCAAAACCTCAAGCGCTCACACCCGTGCAAGTTCAGGACCTCCTCACTCCGCCGGTAGGAAAGTACACGATCCAACTGATCACTTATAACAACAAGTCTGCCGCGGAGAAGGAAATCAAACGGCTGGCTGACAAAGGCCTGCGCAGTTTTGTCATTCCCAGCGGCCGGTTTCAGCAGGTTTGCGTGGATGCCTTTGAATCGCGTCAAAAAGCAAACGAGGTCCTCATCGATCTAAGGCTGCGTCAGATTGCCGCCAAAGATGCCTACATTCGTCCCATTCCTCAGGCCTAAGAAACAGTCGATTCCAAATCCCGTTTTTGATATAGTGTGGCCGATGCAAAGATTCTCTCTCTTCTTTTTTTTCCTCTTTTTGTTTTTTTCTCCTCGTGTATTTTCTTCTCCCGTCAACCTTGAAAAATGGCAAGAGGCGACACTTTATAACAATCAGGGTCTGGAGTACGAACGGCAGGGCAATGTCGATGAGGCCTTCAAAAGTTATGAAAAGGCGATTCAGACCGATCCCACGTTGGCCATCGCTTATAGCAATCTCGGAAATCTTTATTATGAACGGCGTGACTATAAAGAAGCCGCTAATTTTTTCAAAAAGGCGATCCGGATCCACCCTGAAATGGCCAATTTTCACGTGAACCTTGCCAACGTTTTTTATGCCGGGAAAGATTATGACAAGGCCATCTCCGAATATGAGGTGGCCCTGAAGCTGGATTCGAGTAATGCCGTGGCCGAAAATAACCTGGGAGACGCCTATTTAAGGAAGGGGTCCTTTCAACTGGCCCATCATCATCTGGGAAAGGCCATAGAGCTTAATTCCAGGTTGGCGGTGGCTTATGCTAATCGAGGGGAGCTCTATCTCCTTGAAAAGAGACAAGATGAGGCTCGTGAAAGCCTGAAACGGGCCGTTGAGCTTAATCCAGAGGAAGCGGAACCCTACTTTCATCTAGCCAAAATCTATGAAGATGCGTATAATACGCCGCTAGCATTGACGCATTACGGTGCTTATCTTGAGCGTTCTCCTCGCGGCCCGCGCGCCCTGGAAGTCGCAAAAAAAATTCAGGATTTAAGCATGCAGGCGAACCAATCCCGTCAGTCATAAAATTCTCAGTGGTAGGTTGCCCTTAGGGGCGGCTTATCTAAGGAGTTCATAATAAAATGTCTCAGCACCCGAGCCTTCGAGAAGACAGTGTCGGCGCAAAACACCGCAATGTCCTCAAGCGTTTTGAGCGCATCAAAAAACTCGAAGAACAAAATAAATGGCAAAATCGCACCTCCGCTTTCGGTCTTCCCAAAGTCAAGTCAATAAAGATCAAAGTGAAGAAAGTCAAAGAGCCCAAGGTTGAAGAAGGCGCAGCCGTCGGTACCGCAGCTCCCGCTGCGGGCGCACCCGCTGCCGGCGCTAAAGGCGCTGCTCCGGCCGCAAAAACCGCTGCTGCACCTGCTGCCAAAACTACTGCCGCCGCTCCAAAAGCGGACAAGGGAAAAAAATAATTTCTCATTATGATTAGCATTCGTCGTTTTAGTCCCGGAGACGAAAAAGCAGTCAGGGAACTCATCACCGGTATCATGAACGGCGAGTTCCGTGAGGAAAAAAACGCCTACCCGATCGATGACATTGATGATATCCCCCAGGCTTATGGCCATTTAGGAGAGGCTTTTTTTGTCGCTCAGGACGGCGACAAAATTATCGGGACGGTTGCGATCAAGAAAGAAGACGACCGCATCGCCCTTTTGAGACGCTTGTTTGTGGCCTCCGCCTACCGGAATCAAAAACTTGGGGTTAAATTGATTGACCGGGCCTTGCAGTTTTGCCACGAAGTTGGCTATCAGGAAATTATTTTCAAAACCGCATCACGAATGGAACGGGCGGTGAAAATTTGCCAGCAGAGGGGTTTTGTCCCTCGCGCCAGTTTGAATCTTGGCAATATTGAGCTTTTAAAATTCTCTTATTCCCTGCGAGATGGAGTGAAGCAGGGGAAGAACTGAGGAACTTATGGGGTTTTTTGGAAAAAGGAAAAACGGGAGTCACCTTCGTACCTTGTCGGAGAAGGAGATTCAAGACAAACTCTACGGAAGTTTCAGGATTCATGAACCGGTCCAGGATGTGATGACCGAAGTCGCGCCCGCGCCGGAACCGGCGGTCCAAAGTAGGGAGTCCTTCACCTCGGAATCCGAGCCACAGGTGCCTTCCGCCCCCAAGTTGACCCCTCCCGCGCGTCCCTTCACGGAAAAAAAATCAAGAGAAGACCGGTTTTCTCCTGCGTCGGAGTGGGCCGATGAGGAAGTCGAAAGCAAAATCAAGGCGGCTAGGCTCGGATGGGAAAAGCCTTCTTCGTCGGGCACACGTGAATTTAAAAAACCCCGGCTGGAACAAAAAGAGTCCTTTAACAACCCCCTGCAAAATTCCCTGCGAACGGCAGGCCAATCTTTTACCCAATCCCTTAACGCTTTCTTCCGCTCGGTAGACTTTCGTTCCGCAGACCTGCGCCGATTGGGTTATTTTCTTGCAGGTTTTTCGTTCGTTCTCTTTTTTCTCTTTGTCATTCATTTCCTGAATGCTCGCCGGGAAACCGCCATGAAATTATCCCGGCCGGCCAGTCGTCCTACGGCGGCCGCGTCCGCATCGGCGGCGGAAAAACAGGCTTCCACCGAAAAATCATCCCCCTTGTCGCCTGTCCTTCCGGCGGCCGTGGAACCGCCCGCCAAAATTCCGGCTGCGAACATGGAAGGGGAAGGCAACTATGTGATCCAGGTCTGCACTTATGCCGTCGAGCCGGATGCCAAACGGTTGCTTACCCAATTTCAGAATGAGGGCCTTACGAGTTTTGTCAAAGTGCTGCAACGTGCCGGCGCAAAAACCTACTATGCGGTTTTTCTCGGCCGTTTTAAAACCTACCAGGCAGCGCAGAAATCATTGGCGGATTTTCAAAAGAAAACGATCGCCAGCCCCTTCCGAGATGCCTTCATTCGAACGCTTTAACCTTTTCCTCCGAGGCCTTTATGTGGGATGGCTTTAATAAAAGAAAATTTCCTCGGCTTAACCTGCGATGTGAAATTCTGATTCAAGCCGGAGACAAGACCACCCCTTATTCGGCGGTGACCGAAAACGTGGGCGCTGGCGGCGTTTGTGTGATTCTGGATCAACCCCTTGAGCGATTTGCCCATTGCCGTGTGAAACTTGAGCTTGATGACAGGGCTCAAAAACTTGAATGCCGGGGCAAAGTCGTTTGGGCCATTCCCACTGCAGAATCCGGCAATCGCAAGAAAAGCTTCGATATCGGAATTGAGTTTACCGATCTTCAGCCTGTGGACCGCCAACTCATGCGCGAATTTATCGAATCGAGTGTCAAAAAAGGTTTTCGGGAAATCAAGATTTAATGGCGGATCAGGTGTCGTTTGACATCGTTTCACAAGTCGATTTGCAGGAAATCGACAATGCCGTCAACCAGGCCCTCAAGGAACTCCGCACCCGTTTTGATTTCAAGGGGAGTAAAAGCTCCATCGATTTTCTGAAGGAAGAAAAAAAGATCCGTCTCATCGGTGACGATGAACTGAAGCTTAAAAATTTGCAGGACATCGTCAAGACCCGAATGGCCTCCCGCAAGGTTCCGATTAGGGCCTTGCATTTTGAGGAGCCGGAAAAGGCCTTTGAGGGCACCCTGCGCCAGGATGTCTCGCTGGTCCAGGGGATTCCTCAGGAAAAGGCCAAAGAAATTGTAAAGGCCATCAAAGATACCAAGCTGAAGGTTCAGGCCGCTATTCAGGGAGACCAGATCCGGGTTTCTTCTAAGAGTAAGGATGACCTTCAGTCGGTTATCCAGTTTCTCCGCACTCATCCTTCCGATATCCCGTTGCAGTTCGTGAATTACCGTTAAAAAAAGTTGCCCCTTGCCCTTGTATTTCCAGGGGTCGTATGCTATATTTCCATCGGTGAAAGAAAATACTCCTATGTCTAGTTATTTTAACGAGTTATGAAAGTCTTTAACGGCGTAAACCTTAACCCAGTAAGTCCAACCAGCGAAAGGGAGGTGGCTCATGGATAAAGAAAGACGGAAATTTAAGCGTTTCGATGCTTACATGAGCGTCAAATATCAGGCTGCCGACGTGGTTCTAGCCAAAGGGATCAGTCTGAGTAAGGACCTTTCCCGCGAAGGTTTAAAAATGAATTCCAATTTCGACCTGAAAGAAGGCACGTTGGTCGACTTGGAAATCGACATTCCCGATGATCCGAAACCCGTCCATACGTCAGGCAAAGTGATGTGGTCCCGTCCCTCGGAAGGCCGAAACCAGGGTTTTGATCAAGGTGTCCGTTTTGTCATGATGGATCCCGTGGACAAGTTCCGCGTTCTCGATTATGCCTATAATCACTGGCTCGAGACGAAGGTGAATGACTTTTCCGATCCGGAAGAAATTTCCGAAGTCGGCTAACCGTTTCCCACTCCTAAAAATTGTCAGCAGTCCTGGCGATTGATCAAGGCACTACTGGCAGCCGGGCCCTCTGCTACGGTCACCGCGCTCTCCCGATTGCCTCTTCTTATCAGGAATTTCATCAGTACTATCCCTCACCCGGTTGCGTCGAACATGATCCCTTCGAAATCTGGAAATCCGTTCTCGCCGTTAGTCAATCCGCCTTAACCCGCGCAAAAACTCGTTCCTCCCAATTGGCCGCTATCGGCATCACCAACCAGCGAGAGACGACCATTCTCTGGGACAAGAAATCCGGAAAACCGGTTTATCGAGCCATCGTTTGGCAGGACCGAAGAACGGCGGCGATCTGTGGCCAATTGAAAAAAAGAGGTTTGGAGCCGCTTTTTCGGAAAAAAACCGGGCTGATTCTTGACCCCTACTTTTCCGGCACAAAAATCACCTGGCTTTTGGACCATATTCCGGGATTGAGACGCCGGGCAAAAAAAGGAGAAATTCTTTTTGGCACCATCGATACTTGGCTACTCTGGAATTTGACCGGCGGAAAGGTCCATGCGACGGATGCGACGAACGCCTCTCGTACGCTTCTTTACAATATCCGAAAGCGGGATTGGGACCGCGAGCTTTTGAAGCTTTTGAATGTGCCGCAGGAAATTTTACCAGAAGTAAAGGATTCGGGTTCGGATTTTGGAAAAACCGCCTCCGTCGGCCCTTTTAAATCTGGGGTTCCGATCCTTGCATTAATGGGGGATCAACAATCCGCGCTTTATGGCCAGTCTTGCTACACCGAGGGAAGCGTTAAAAATACGTACGGCACGGGATGTTTTGCGGTCTTAAATTTGGGAAAGCATTATCATCCGCCACCGTTTGGGCTTTTGACGACGCTCGCCTGCGACAAACAAGGCAAACCTGCTTACGCCCTGGAAGGCGCGATTTTTATCGGCGGGGCCGCGCTCCAATGGTTGCGCGACGGCCTTAAATTTTTCGTGAAGGCCTCCGAGACCGAAAAACTGGCCCGCCGCGTCAAAGACACGGGCGGCGTCACCGTCATTCCCGCATTGACCGGGCTCGGTTCACCGTACTGGAATCCCCATGTGCGGGGACAGATCACGGGGCTCACGCGGGGAACGACCCGTGAACATATTATTCGCGCGACGCTCGAAGCGCTTGCCCATCAAAACGCCGATATGTTGGAAGGAATGCAAAAAGGTTCAGGGCGGCCGATCCGCGAGTTGAAGGTGGATGGCGGTGCCACATCGAATCGCTTTTTGATGCAATTTCAGGCCGATCTCCTGGGGATTCCGGTGTGGGTCTCTGACATTGCTGAATCCACGGTTTGGGGAGCCGCCAAGCTGGCTGGCCGTGTGGCCGGTTTTTGGAATGAGCGGCAAATGGAACGAAAGCGAAAATACCTTCGGTTTGTCCCCGCTATGAAAGTGGCTTTGAGGAAGCGTTTGCGCAGCCGTTGGAAGAAGGAAGTGGCTTATCTCCTGGCCCGGGATGCCGATATTTAACCTGCTATGGCTTTCTTCCAATTTGGGCGCAAGCTCGATCTAACCAAAGACTATTCCTTCGAACAAATCCCCATCTTTTCAACCCTCACGCCGGCCGAACAAAAAATAATTGAGAAAAAAATCCGCCTTGTGGAGTACAAAAAGGGCGATGGTGTTTATGAGGAAGGCACGCCTCCGGACGCCTTTTATGTCGTGATTTCCGGTCGTTTCCGCATTTTTAATAAAACCCGCGGGAACGCGGCCGGAGACACCCTCTTATTTCTCTATCGCGGAGACCACTTTGGAGAGACCTCGCTTTTGACCGGAAAATTGCATAGCGCTTCGGTCGAGGCCAAGAGCGATGGCATGATCCTACGCATTGAAAAGGACGATTTCCTCCGGATGGTAAAGGAGATTCCCGCCGTCTCTCTTCATTTAAGCCGCTCCCTGGGCCACCGGCTGACCAAAAGCGAAGACGCCTCCGGCCGTCGGCGCGAAGTAAAAATCGCCGGTCTTTATGCCAAAGAGGAATCGGAGAATGTCTTTCAATTTTGGGTTGATTTTGCCGCCGCTCTTGTGCGGGAAACCAAACGCAAAATCATCCTAGTCGATTTGATTCCCACGGTTCACCCGCTTTTTCGCGACGAATTTAAAAAAGAATCGGTTTCTAGTTTTGACCTTTTAAAATCGGAAACCGTCCGCGAAGGGGAGATGCGCTCCTGTTTGCTCGAGCACCCCTCCGGATTTTATTTTTTGCATGTCCCGACCGACTCGATCGAGGAAAAGGATGAGCGCAAACTTTCTTCGTTGTTGACGTTCCTCACTTATCGCTACGATTACTTGCTGCTCCGGTTGCCGACGGAGATGAACCACATCACTTTCAAAATCCTCAAGACCTCCGATATGGTTTATGTTTTTTCACCGCCGGAGCCGGAGAAGCTGGCCGAATATGCCTTAACGCTTGCCGAATTCCAACAAACTTTCGGGTTCAGCCATAGCGAAATTAAAGTCATTGTCCCGGAAGAGGCCAAAGGCAAACTTTCCTTTGAAGAAAAAGAATCCCTGCTGCAGTCACGGATCTTCTCGCTCCTTCCGTCGAAAGAATCGCAGGCGGACAGGTACTTGGCAACCCTGCGTTACCTGGCAAAAGAGCTGGCGGGGACGCTGCTGGGTCTTGTCCTTGGCAGTGGTGCCGCCTACGGCCTGGCCCATATCGGTGTCTTGCGCGTCCTTGAACAGGAAAATATCCCGATTGATGTCATTGCCGGCTCCAGCATCGGGGCCCTCGTCGGCGCCTTATGGGCCGCAGGTTACGATGCCGATGAGCTGGAGCGCCTGGCCAAGTCCATCAACAAACAAACCGGTTTCTTTAAATTAATCGGCTTCAATGACGTCTCCATCGCTCACCGTGGATTCTTCAAGGGCAATCAGGTCTCGCGTTTTATCGAATCTTACGTCGGAAACAAAACGTTCCAGGATTTGAGGATCCCCGTCAAAATCGTCGCGGCAAATCTTTTTACCTCCAACGCAGTGGTTTTTGAGGCCGGCCGCATCGTGGATGCGATTCGCGCCAGTGTCTCGATTCCGGGAATTTTTCGTCCCTATTTGCACAAAGGAGAATATTTGATCGACGGAGGAGTGATTGACCCTTTGCCGGTGCGCGTCTTGGCCAATCTGGGAGTGAAAAAAATCATCGCGGTGAATGTGCTCTCCGGTCCGAAAGACCGGGTGGAACGGATCCGCCTGCAAGAAGAAGAACGCAAGAGAAAATTGGTTGAAATGGCGCAGAAAAATATTTGGAGCAAGGCCCTGGCCGGCGCCATGGATAAACTTTACGATCGTTACTCGATCAATATCTTCAACGTCATCATGCACACGATCCAATTTATGGAATTTGAGATGGCGGAGAGCTGGAGTAAGGAAGCGGATGTCTTGATTCACCCCGTTGTTCACAACGCTCACTGGGCGGAGTTCTACAATCCCGAAAAGTTTATCAAGGCCGGTGAAGAAAAAGTCCGTGAGCAACTCGCCGAAATCAAGCGTCTGCTCGTCGAATAGGCCGGAATCCTTAAAAAAAAGCGGCAGGTGTGTTATTATCTTGACAAGTCTTTTTAACCTCTAACAAGTGAGGCCATCATGCCTGAAGTTGTCATTGCCGGCGCCGTTAGGACACCGCAGGGAAATTTAGGCGGAGCCCTCCGGGACTTTACCAATCATAAACTGGGCGAGCTTATCGTCCGGGGACTCTTGGAACGCACCAAGGTCTCGCCGAAGGAAATTCAGGAAGTCATTTTCGGTTGCGTGGGGCAGCAGTCCGATGCCACCAACGTCTCGCGGGTCATCTCGCTCATGGCCGGCATCCCGAAAGAAACCCCCGCTTTCACTGTTGCCCGTAACTGTGCCTCCGGTCTTCAATCTATTGTGAGTGCCGCTCACATGATCTTGGCCGGCGATGCCGATTTGATCGTTGCAGGCGGCGTCGAAGTCATGTCTGCCATTCCTTTTGTGAACCGTGACCTTCGCTTCGGTCATCGGCTGCGCAATTCCGTTTTGATTGATTCGATCTGGGAAGGTCTGACCGATCCCGTTTCTGGCCAAGTCATGGGGAAGACAGCGGAAAATTTGGTAGAGGAATTTAAAATCACCCGCACCGAGCAGGACGAATTTGCGGTGCTCTCGCACACCCGCGCCTTTCGCGCGACACGCGAGGGCAGGTTCAAAGATGAAATCATGAAAGTTATGATTCCTAAGAAAGTCTTCGGCAAAGAAATGCCGCCCGAGACTTTCGTCAATGATGAAGGCCCGAATCCGGCACTCAATACGCAAACCCTTTCACAGTATCCCGCCATTTTTAAAGACGGTGGTTCGGTTACGGCCGGAAATTCCTGCCCCATTTCTGATGGTGCAGCGGCGGTTCTAGTTACGACCCGCGAAAAAGCCAAGGCGATGAATCTGGAAGTATTGGCTACGATCCGCAGTTACAGCTTTGCCGGTGTCGAGCCGGAACGCATGGGCATCGGACCCGTCTGCGCGATACCAATCGCCTTAAAGCGGGGCAAAGCCGCATTAAAGGATGTTCAGCTCATCGAAATTAATGAAGCCTTCGCCGCCCAGTACATTGCAGTTGAAAAGTCCCTCAGCCTTAATCGCGAGATGGTCAACGTCAACGGCGGCGCCATTGCGCTCGGCCATCCTGTCGGGGCCACCGGCACGCGTCTTGTTGTGACCCTTCTTTATGAAATGAAACGCCGCAACCTTTCCCTTGGTCTTGCCTCCATGTGTGTCGGCGGCGGACAGGGCGGGGCCATCCTTTTGGAAAGAAAATAATGTACATCTATAAAGCAGGCGTCGTCGGAGCGGGTGCCATGGGTGCTGAGATTGCCCAAGTGGTGACTTATGCCGGCCTGCCGGTAGTTTTGAAAGATGTCAATGAAGCTTTCGTGGCCAAAGGGCTTGACCGGATCCGTTCTATCTATCAGCGACGCGTTGACAAAGGCAAAATGACATCGGCTGAGATGGAGCAAAAGATGAGCCTTGTCCTTGGGACGACGAAGTATGAGGATTTTAAAGATGTGGATATCATCATCGAGGCCGTCCCGGAAAAAATGGACCTGAAAAAATCCGTGTTTCAGGATCTGGAAAAAGTAGCAGGGGAATCCACCATTTTCGCGACGAATACCTCGGCCCTTTCCATTTCGGAAATGGCGGCAGCGACGAAACGCCCGGGAAAAGTCATCGGGATGCATTTCTTTTATCCGGCTTCTGTGATGAAATTGATTGAAGTCATTCCCGGCCTGACAACCTCTCAAGAAACGGTGGATGACGTGACCAGTTTTTCCGAATCCTTGCGTAAAATCCCCGTGCGGGTCAATGAATGCGCTGGATTTCTCGTCAACCGCCTCTTGATGCCTTATCTCAATGAAGCCGCCTATTGTCTTCAAGAAGGCGCCGCAAACCGCGAAGATATTGACAAGGCCATGCGGGATTTCGGTTTTCCGATGGGACCGTTTACGCTGGTGGACCAGCTCGGAATCGATATCTGTTTTGATGCGACCAAAGTTTTGCTTGATTCCTACGGCAACCGGATGAAACCGGCCGAGATTTGGTACCGGCTTTATGAGGCAAAATATATCGGCGCGAAATCGGGTGCCGGATTTTATTCTTATTCTCCCGAGAAACCTGACGTCCTCCCCAAGCTCATCTCCGAAGTTCAGAAACAAACGAAAAAGACGGGAACGAAATTTACGGCCGAGCGCCTTCTTTTCCCCATGATCAATGAAGCCGCCTGGTGCATTGAGGAAAACGTCGCCAAACCCGCCGATATCGATCTTGCAATGGTGGCTGGTACGGGTTTTCCGCAGGAAAAAGGCGGTCTTCTCAAATATGCCGACGAAGTCGGTCTCGACCATGTCCTCGCCGTCCTTCAGGACCTTTACACTAAGGAAGGGGAGAGATTCTGGCCCGCGCCCCGCTTAAAACGCATGGTGGGAGCCAAACTTCTCGGGAAAAAAACTGGCCGTGGTTTCTTTGAATACGCGACCTAAGTAAGGAGAGGTTTATGGAAATGCAACTTATTAAGGTTAAAGTCGAGGAACGTATTGCCCTTGTGACCCTCGACAATCCACCCGTCAATGTCCTCACCATGAAAGTGATGCAAGAACTGGAACAAACATTCGATCAGTTGGAAAAAGACGATGCGGTGAAAGTTATCATCTTCACGACGGCCGGCACGAATGCCTTCATCGCCGGCGCGGACATCAAAGAGATTGCCCAAATCAAATCGCCGCAGGAGGCCCGTCAATTGGCGGAAAAGGGCCATAAGGTCTTGAACAAAATTGAAACTTCGCTTAAGCCAAACATTGCTGCGATCCACGGGGTTTGCGTCGGCGGCGGCAATGAACTCGTCATGGCTTTTCATATGCGTGTGGCTTCCGAGCGCGCAAAATTCGGTCAACCGGAGATCAATCTCGGAATTATTCCCGGTTTCGGAGGCACCCAGCGTCTTGCCCGTCTCACGGGCGTAGCGAAAGCGCGGGAGTTGATTTTGACCGGTGATATGATTACGGCGCAGGAGGCCTTACGGATCGGTCTTGTGAACCGGGTGGTTCCGGACGGGGAGTTATTGAAACAGACGCTTGGGTTCGCCAAAAAGATCGCCTCTAAAAGCCGCGTTACCATTTCCTTGTGCCAACGTGCCATTCACGAGGGTTTTAGCCTGCCCCTGCGAGAAGGCCTAGCGCTTGAAGCTGAACTCTTTAGCAAAGCGGCCGAGAGCCAGGATATGCGCGAAGGTTTGCAAGCCTTTGTGGAAAAAAGGCAGCCCAAATTTCAGGATAAATAAACCTCCTGCGCAGGGATGAAAAAACGCCCATTCCGTGCTAGTATTTTGTGCATCTGCAACGTTCTTAATAAAGCGTGAAATAAGCCGATACTTTCATTCATGCGGTGCAATCTTAATGGGGAAGGTAAAGATATGAAGGGTGGACGAGTCTTAGTTATCATTTTGATCGCGCTGACAAGTTTTGGTTTCACCTGGGGCGGCAAGAAACAAGACAGTAAGAGGGAAGATAAGAAAAAGGTTTCGGTGCCTGCTCAATCAAACGTTCCTGATCATGCGACAAAAGAAGATTTAAATCCCTATTTCCTCCCCGAGATTTCCAAGGTGCCCAATGTCCCGGTCGTGCGGCCTATTCAGAATCCTTTGCCTGACATTGCTCTGCCCGAAACGAACGTGGGCCTTCCCAAAGCCGGATACGGCGACCCCTCCATTGTGCGTATTCAAGAACAAATAAAGGAGATTATCCGGTTCAATGACGATTTGAAAACAAAACGTCAGGATCAAATCCGGGAAATCCAACGCATCCGCGATCAGGCCCACATCCATCAAAAAATACTGGATGACATCAAGAAATATCAGAAGGCTAAGCCGGAAATAAAACAGAGCGACACAGATAAAATTTTACAGCAAGAAAAAATTCGCGTCATTCAGAATGAAACCGCAAAGAACCGCGAGTTTATCAACAGCCTCCATCAGGGCAAGAGCACCGCTCCCAACCAGGACGCCAAAGCGCAAGCCGCTGTCTCCTGACGTGCTACGGCATGTTTAATCCCGGCGAAGAAAATAAGAATCTCGTCCAACTGTTTCTCTCCCGCGTTTCCCGTTACCAAAACCGTCCCGCTCTTTTTTTTAAAGGTTGTCCTTCCGGACCATACCTTTCTCTAACGTGGCATGGTTGGGGCGAACGCGTGAAGCAGACAGCCCTCGGTCTTCACAGCCGGGGTGTGCGGCGAGGTGACCATGTCGCTATTTTATCCGAGAATCGTCCGGAATGGACCTTTGCCGACCTTGGAATTTTAAGTCTCGGAGCCGCTTCGGTTCCGATTTATCCCACTTCTTCCTACCGTGAAATTGCCTATATTGTCGAGAATGCGGGCGTCGAGATCATTTTTGTTTCAAACCTCGAGCAATGGGAAAAGATCAAGCCGCTTTTTCAGGAAAATCCAAAATTGCGTCACGCGATCCTGTTTAACGAAGCCCCAGAAGACCACTTAAATCTACGGGGCCTTCCAGCTTTGCTTGAGGCGGGGCGTCTGGAATCTCTGAACAACCCAGGTGTTTACCTTGAAAGTGTTGGCAGCGTTGCTCCTGAGGATCTTGCCACGATCATTTATACCTCCGGGACGACGGGACCTCCCAAAGGTGTCATGCTCACGCACCGGAATTTTGTTGCCAACTGCGTTGGAGCGAGCCAGTTTATCGAGATTACAGAACGCGACCTAGCCCTCTCTTTTTTGCCCCTGAGCCATGTCTTTGAGCGCCTTGCCGGTTATTACTTTATGGCCTTTCACGGCGCAGCCATTGCGTATGCGGAAAATATGCAAACCGTACCGAGCGATCTTTTGACCATCCGCCCCACTGTCTCCGCGGCTGTCCCGCGATTTTATGAAAAAATGTACGCCAAAATCCTGGAAAATGTCGAGACCGGAAGCCGGCTGAAGCGGAAGATATTCTTCAGTTGTGTCCGGACTGGACGGCAAATTGCAAGAAAGCGGATGAATCAAATGCCTTTGTCTTTTTTAGAAAGGTTTCGGTATGGTTTGGCGAAGATCCTTGTTTTTAATAAACTGAAGAAAAAGCTCGGCGGCCGGCTCCGATTTTTCATCTCCGGAGGTGCGCCGCTAGCCAAGGAACTCGCGGAATTTTTTTACGCCGCCGATGTGCTCATCTTGGAGGGCTATGGTCTGACGGAAACCTCTCCTGTTATTTCCGTCAACTCAACCAATCATTTTCGATTCGGTACGGTCGGCCAACCCTTGTCGAATGTCGAAGTCAAAATTGCCGATGATGGCGAAATCTTGACGCGCGGCCCCTGTGTGATGAAAGGGTATTACCAAAATCCTGCGGCAACTTCCGAGGCAATGAAAGACGGCTGGTTTCATACCGGAGATATTGGCCTGATCGATTCGGAAGGTTTTTTAAAAATCACTGACCGCAAGAAAGACATTATCGTCACTTCCGGCGGGAAAAATATCTCCCCTCAAAACATTGAAGGTTTGGTGTTGGGCGATAAACTGTTTTCCCAAATGGTTGTCATCGGCGATAAAAAAAATTATCTTGTGGCGCTCGTTACCCCAAACCGCGCCGAGGTCGAAACCTATGCCCGTCAAATCGGATTAAATCTCCCTTGGGAGCGCCTTCTTGAGCACCCTGCTATTTACGAATGGATGGATGGTAGATTGAAGTCCCGGACTCGTGACTTGGCCGCCTACGAGCAAATCAAATACTTTGCACTCCTTCCAAAAGAAATGACGCAGGAATCCGGAGAGCTGACGCCGACCCTCAAGGTCAAACGAAAAGTTGTCATGGAAAAGTATTCAACCCTGATCGAGACGCTTTACCGAAAAGGGGAGACGGTGAAAGCCGACCGGGCGGCGCCGTGAGCGGGCTAAAAGAGGAGCAGGGAACGTTTCAAAGCTTTGACGGGTTAAAGCTTTTTTATAGGTATTATTCCGCCGGTCCCTCGACCCCGCTTTTGATCCTCCTTCACGGCCATGGGGAACACAGCGGCCGCTACGAAAAATTCGCCCAGATCCTTGCCGACGAAAAAATTTCGATCGCCTCCTTTGATTTCCGTGGAAACGGCCGTTCGGAAGGCCGCGAAGTTCACGTCAATTATTTTGAAGAATACCTCGAAGACGTTTCTTCTTTTATCGCTTCCCTTAAGCAGCGTTATCAAGTTCCCGAAAAAGTGACTTTTCTTGGCCATAGCTTGGGCGGGTTGGTCGCCGTCCATTGGGCCCGCCGCTTTCCGGAAAAACTTGAGGGGCTTATCCTTTCTTCGCCCTGTCTGGGCCTTATCCTTCCGGGCTTCCTCAAGGTTTTTAACAGTTTTCTTAACGAGTGGGTCCCGCGACTTTCTTACCGCAATCCCGTTTATCCACCTCATTTATCCCATCATCCGGAAGAAGTTGCACTTTACCGGAACGACCCATTCATCAAACGGAAAATGACGGTTCGTCTACTTCATGAGATGCTGCGGTACATGACCCGTTTGGACCATTTGGATGTGATCCGTTATCCCTTTCCCGTTTATATTTTGATGGCGGAGTTGGAAAAAGTCGTCGATCCCTTTCGGACAAAAGCTTTTTTCGACAAGGTGCAGGCGCCCGCTAAAAAAATGATTGTTTTCCCCGGTTTTTATCACGAAATCTTCAATGAGCGGGACCAGGAAAAGGTTTTTAACAGTCTGAAAGAATGCCTGCGCGAGATTCAGCAAAAAAGGGCATCAGCTTAGTATCTTTAAGTTGAATTACGCAGCAATAACTGCTATACCCCATTGATCTTGGGCCCGTAGCTCAGCTGGGAGAGCGCCACAATCGCACTGTGGAGGCCGGGAGTTCGATCCTCCCCGGGTCCAAAGCTCTTGAAATCTCACAAGATAAGACATCCCCTTCAAGTTTTAGTAAGTCTTTCCCCACAAAACCAAAAAGCCCCCAAAAACTTGTAAATTTGCCCTTCGCCGGTTACCGTCTTGTTAGGTTCTTTATGGCCAAAATCTTAGAAAATTTCCGGGTTGGAATCATTCGTCTCATGTCCTTGATCGTTGCCGTAGGGGCTCCCCCTCGTACGATTTCTGCCGATGGGAAGTTTTCAGGAAACGACACTCCCAAACTGCATTTCTCATTGATTATTTTCTGCGCCTGCCTTCTATTTACCGTTGCCGTTTGGGATCATTATTTCAATTCAAATCCCCCGGTCGATCGTTTGGTGGTCAGCAATCTTGTTTTGCTGATGGGAACGCTTTTCTCGGTGGCCTCGGGCCTGTTTGTCTGGTCCCTTGAATCACGCCGGGCCAATCTCGAGGAAGAGGTGCGGCGGCGCACAAGTGAGCTGGTGCAGAAGGAAAGGGAAGAAATCGCGCTGTATCAATCTTCGAAAATCATATTTACCACCCTCAAACTAGATGCCCTTTTCAAGATTGTCATGGACCTCATTCAAAAAGTTCTATGTGCGGATGAAGGTTCTTTGATGCTGTTAGATGGCAAAGACCAGCTTTATATTGCCGCAAGCCTGGGAATTCCCGACCACATCATCAAGAACGTTCATTTAAGTATGGGGGAACGCGTGGCGGGCCGGATTCAACAGGATAAGAAAGACTATCTTTTAGTCGGCGGATTGGAAAATTATCCCAATTTTCAGGGCATTGAAGGAAATCCGCGGGTCCGTTCCTCGATCGTTTGCCCGCTGATTTACCAGAATAAAGTTCTCGGCGTACTCAATTTAAACCGTACGACCACCGCAGAAAATTTTACGGCCTCAGACCTGCGTAACGCGTCCACGTTTGCCGCACAGGTGGCTCATGGCATTCAAAACGCCAGGCTCTATCAGACCCTCGAAGATAAAATCGCCGAGCTTAAAGAATCCAACCGAATGTTGAAAGAGACCCAAAATCAATTGGTGGAATCTGAGAAGCTGGCCTCCATCGGGCGGCTTGTTGCCGGTGTCGCACACGAACTAAATAATCCTTTAACCGCGGTGCTAGGTTATGCCCATCTCCTTCTGAATGATGAGATGAAAGGAAAAGTTCGCGATAAAGACAAGATCTGCGGCCAGCTTTCGATCGTTTATCGGGAGGCCCAGCGTTGCCGTCAGATTGTGCAGGATCTGCTGGTTTTTGCCCGGCATCATGAACCTCGGCGGGAAGCCCTCAATCCCTGTTTGCTCATTGACGAAGTGATTGATGTCCTGAAATTTGAATTCAAAAAAGGAAACATCGAAGTTGTCCGGCAGTATCCGAACCCTCAGCCGACCATTCAAGCGGATCCCAGCCAGCTGCGGCAAGTCTTCCTCAACATTCTCGTGAATGCCCGGGATGCGCTTCAAGAAATTTCGGCTGTAAGAAGGATCGATATCACGGTTTTAGTGAAGAATGAAAAAACGGTTCAGTTTGTTTTTGTCGATAACGGACCCGGGATCCCAGAAAAAAATATGAACAAAATCTTCGACCCCTTTTTTACGACCAAAGATGTTGGCAAAGGGACCGGTATTGGATTAAGCCTCTCTTATGGTGTCGTTCAATCGCACGGCGGCTCCATTCGCGTCCAAAGTGAGGAAGGGAAGGGGGCCACCTTTACCATTGAACTCCCTGTGGGTCCCGGTTTGTTGGTTTCCTCTTCACCGATTCAGTCCCAAGTCGAATCGATATCCAATGGCAAATCTCAACAAATCCTTATTGTCGAAGACCAGCAATCCATCGCAGGTTTCATGGAAGAGATCCTCATCCCGCGCGGGCACTCCATTGTGACAGCTCTTGACGCGGAAACGGCGCTTGTCAAAATGCAGGAGAGAAACTTTGATTTAATCATTTGTGATTATCACCTGCCAAAAATGAACGGACGGAATCTCTTTGAACGCGCCAAACAATCCGATGCGCGCTTGGCCGATCACTTTTTCTTCATTACCGGCTCCTCTCTGGATGAGGGGATGTCGCACTTTTTTGAAGAAAACAAAGTCTCCTGCTTGATGAAACCTTTTACCGCCGAAGACCTCATTTCGACCGTCGATTCAAAACTCCACCATTAATCGAAGTTGTTGCGCTTCAGAGCGTTATGATATACTGACCCGCATGAAAGTTACCCGTTTTGCGATCGCCCAAATGAATCCTACCTTGGGCGATTATCCCGCAAATACCAAGAAAATTTTGAACTGGATCCAGGCCGCCGAGCGCAAAAAGGCCGACATCATCGTTTTTTCAGAGCTTGCCCTTTGCGGGTATCCTGTCTGGGATCTGGCCAACAAAAAGAGGTTTGTCGAAGAGGGCATCCGTCATTTAGACCGCATTGTGAGGGCCACCCAAGGAAAGAAAATAACGGTGGTTCTCGGATTCATTGATCGAGCTGGAAGCGAAAATGGCCGCAGTCGCAATGCCCTCGCCTGGATCTCCAAGGGCAAGATTTCTCATAGGTATTACAAGCAGTTTCTCCCTACTTATGACGTCTTCCTAGAGGATATCTTTTTTGAACCGGGTAAACGTAGTGAGGTCATTTCCTGGAAAGGAAAACGGATTGGAACGACGATTTGCGAAGACATCTGGGAATCACGTTACGTTGACCGGACCAAACCTCTGGCCCAATTAAAGCAAAAACGGGCAGACCTGGTGGTCAATATTTCAGCCTCACCCTACTATCGCGGCGTGGCAGAGGTGCGCGATGCTTTGCTTGAAAAACATGCGCGCCATTATGGTTTCCCCATGCTTTACGTTAATCAAGTTGGCGGACAAGATGATTTGATTTTTGACGGCCGCAGCCTATTTCTTGACCATGAAGGCCGTGTTTGTTTCCGCGCGCCTGCTTTTGTCGAGGGGCTTTTTTATTTCGACTGGAAAGCGGGCAAGCAAACGCCTCATGCGGTTCCGTTACTGGATGGCACCAGCCAGCCTTCGGAAGTTTATCAAGCGCTTAAACTGGGGGTTTACGATTATTGCCGCAAGAACGGGTTTCGTAAAGTTCTGGTTGGTCTGAGTGGGGGAATTGATTCCGCGCTGGTGGCGACGCTTGCCGTGGATGCCTTGGGGCCGAAAGCTGTGCTTGGAGTGACAATGCCGGGCGCCTATTCTTCACAAGGCAGTTGGGAAGATTCTGCCGAGCTTGCTAAAAGATTGGGCATCGAATTTCGCAACTATCCGATTCGGGATAAATACCAGTTTATGATGAAGAGTTTTGCGGCGAACCGCCGCCGCGAACGTGTCCGCCCACTCCGTAAAGGTGAAATCACGTTAGCGATGGAAAATCTGCAAGCGCGCCTGCGAGGACTCGAATTGATGTATCTCTCCAATGATGAAGGCCGGTTGCTTCTGACGACGGGAAACAAATCGGAACTGGCGATGGGTTATTGCACGCTCTACGGAGACATGGCCGGCGGCCTGTGCGTTATCGGCGATGTTTATAAGACTGATGTTTACCGCTTAGCGTGGTACCGGAACCGAATGAAGCCCATGATTCCAGAATCCATCCTTCGTAAGCCGCCGTCGGCGGAGTTACGTCCCAATCAAAAAGACGAAGATTCTCTGCCGCCGTACGAATTGCTCGACGAGGTCCTGTTTCTTTACATTGAAAAAAATTTGAGCCGGGATGATATCGCCAGGCGTTTGAAAAATAAAAAGATTTCCGCTTCCATCGTCCGCGATGTCCTGCGTAAAGTGGACCATAATGAATACAAGCGCCGCCAGACGCCACCGATTCTTCGCGTAACGGAAAAGGCATGGTTCGGAAGACGAATGCCCATCACGAATCGTTTTGATAGTTAATCCGGGTTTGTTTTGATGCTCATTGTTGGAATTCCAAAGGAAATCAAGGCTCAGGAGATGAGGGTCGGCTTGACACCGGAATGTGCCGGCCGTTTGATTCAAAGGGGGATTGGCGTTTTCGTCCAGCACGATGCAGGATTGGGCTCAGGGTATCCGGATGAGAGTTATCGCCAAAGTGGCGCCGAGATCTTGCCTGACGCCAGGTCCGTTTATGACCGAGCCGGCCTGATTCAAAAAGTAAAAGAACCACTCGAGCCTGAATTTTCTTTGTTAAGGGAAAGGCAAACCTTGTTTTGTTTCCTGCATCTCGCCTCCCCCCATCATCGAAAGCTTCTGGAGGTTTTGCTGGCACGGCGAATTACTTCCCTCGCCTATGAAACGGTGCAAAAGGAGGGCGAGACCCCGCTGCTTCGGCCCATGAGTGAAATTGCCGGCGCTCTCGTTTCTGCTTTTGCCATCCTCATTCGTGCCAAGGTGAGGGTTTCCGGTGCTCATCTCGAAATGCCTCCAGATTTTCATGAGTTATTGACGCATATTGCCGGGGCTTATCCGGCCGTTCCACCAGGCCTCCATTCCGAGCGCGTGGCGATTTTTGGTGGAGGCGTGGCCGGTGAAAAAGCGCTAGAATTTACATTAAAGATGGGCGGAGAGGTCCTCTTGATCGAAAAAAATGAGGAAAAAAGACGAATGCTTTTGAAGAGGTACGGTTCAAGCCGCTTTCAAGCAATTGCGCCGATGGCTGATTGGGAGTCCTGTCTTGCGCCGATGGATATCTTAATCGGTTGCGCTCATGCGCCGGGTTGCCGTGCCGTGCAGGTAATGGATTCTTTGACTCTCAAAAAAATAAGCAAGGACCGAAAAAAAATTATCATGGATGTTGCTGTCGACCAAGGGGGAAATTTTCCCGAAACCCACCCGACCTCTTACGAGGACCCTCTTTATTTGGATTCGTTTGGAAATATCCGGTTTGCTGTTTCTAATGTGCCTTCTTTGTGCGGTCGGGGTGCCTCCGAAGCGCTCGCCGAGGCCTCCTGGCAATACACGGCGGAAATGGCTCAAGATTTTGAAAGCGCGCTGCATCAATTTCCCGAACTTGCTTCCGGAGTCAATACCCGGGGCGGTGAAATTCAGTTGCAAGCCTTAAAGGAAGCACATCGCTTATGAAATGCAAAGCATGGTTGTTACTATTGAAAGGGTGCCAGCTTGCAACCTAAACGAATTGCCCTTCTGGCACGGGAAGCGGCGGACGCCAAGAAAGCCGAAAATCCCGTGGTCCTCGACATCTCCAAACTGACCAGCGTCAGTCATTATTTTGTGATTACTCATGGAAATTCCGACCGCCATGTCCGGGCCATTGCTCAAAACATCGTAGATACTTTAGAGGAACATGATATCTCTGTTTGGCATTTGGAAGGTATGGACAACGGCCGCTGGGTCCTTTTGGATTATGGTGCGGTGATTATCCACGTCTTCTATCGTGAAACGCGCGATTTCTACGGCTTGGAGCGGCTCTGGGGAGAAGCGCCGGAGTTGAAATGAAAGCATCGTTACAGGGGCTTCTCGACAAAATTCTTCATGAATACAGTAGGAAAAAAGGATTCCATCTTCCGGAGTCCTTTCAATACGATCTGGCCGTGACCACGGACCCTTCCCGCGGTGATTTTGCTTCCAACGTTGCCTTCAAGCTTTCCAAACTCGCCGGTGAAAAACCCAATCTCATTGCGGACGAAATTGTGCTGCTGATTGAAAAAAATAAGCCGGATGCCGCAATCATCGATCGGGTGCAGGTGGCCGGAGCCGGGTTCATTAATTTTTATCTTAAAAAAAATTTTCTCGGTCAAATTTTGATTGAAGTTTGCAAACGCAATGAAAAGTACGGCCGGTCGGATTTCGGCAAAAGCCGGAAGGTCCTTTTGGAGTACGTGAGCGCCAATCCCACAGGCCCTTTGACGATTGCTCACGGGCGCCAGGCGGCTGTCGGGGACGCCCTGGTAAGAATCCTTCGGGCCACGGGGCATTCCGTTTCAAGCGAGTATTATCTGAACGATGCCGGGCGGCAGATGAATCTTCTCGGTGAAAGCCTTTTGTCGCGCTATTACGAGGTTCACCAGCAAAGTTACCCTTTACCCGAAGATGGGTACCAAGGCGCTTATCTTGTCGATATCGCCAAGAAACTTTCAAGCCAAGAGAAAGACCGTCTTTTAAAGGAGCCGCGAGAAAAGGCCATTGAATTTTGCCGGCGTTTTGCCGCCGATGAAATTCTGCGCGATATTCAGGATGACTTTGTCAATGTCTGCGTTTCTTTCGATCGTTATTTCAACGAAAGTTCCCTTTATCAAAACGGAGCGGTGGAGCAAACCTTGAAGGAACTTACCGGCAAGGGGTATCTTTACGAAAAAGACGGAGCTTTGTGGTTTCAATCCACCCCTTTGGGGGATGATAAAGACCGTGTCGTTAAAAAAAGCAGTGGTGAATATACGTATCTCGCCCCCGACATGGCTTACCATAAAGGTAAATTCGAAAGGGGATTTAATTGGCTGATTAACCTTTGGGGTCCCGATCATCACGGTTACATCGCACGGCTAAAGGCGGCCTGCAAGGCCCTCGGTTACGCGTCTGAGCAAGTCGATATCCGCATTGTTCAGCTGACAACGCTCTACCGGCAAGGTCAGCCGGTCCGCATGTCCACGAGGGCAGGGGAATTTGTCACGCTGCGCGAACTCTATGAAGAAGTCGGCGTGGATGCGACGCGGTTTTTCTTTGTGGCACGCAAGATCGAGAGCCATCTCGATTTTGACCTGGATCTGGCCAAGGCGAAATCGCAGGACAACCCCGTTTATTATTTGCAATATGCCCATGCCCGAATTGCAAGCCTCCTGAAGTATGCGAATCGCACGATTAGCGAAACCGCCAATCTTGAGCGTCTTTCAAGCCAAGAAGAAACGGATCTTATCAAAATGATTTCGGAATTTCCGAAGATCCTTATTCAGGCCAGTCAAATGCTTGAGCCTTATCGTGTTGCGGACTATCTGCGCGATTTAGCGGCGTGCTTTCACAAGTTTTATACCTTTCACCGCGTCGTGACCGAAGATGAAGAATTAACGGCGGCGCGCCTGCTTTTAGCAGACGCCGCCCGCGTTGTTTTAAAAAACGGTCTTGAACTTCTCGGGATTTCTCAGCCCGAAGCCATGTGAAGCCTCAAGTCCTTTTTCTTGTCGGTCCCACCGCCTCCGGAAAATCCAAGCTCGCGATGGAAATCGCCCGCCGCGTGAAGGGAGAAATCATTTCTGCTGATTCGATGCAGGTCTATCGCGGGATGGATATCGGAACGGCGAAACCTTCCAAGGCGGATCAAAAAAAAATCCCACATCATTTGATTGACATTCTTTCTCCCTCCCGGCCATTTTCCGCTTTTGAGTACCGTAAGCTGGCGCTCCGTAAGATTCACGAAGTCTTAAAGCGCAAACATCTTCCCATTGTCGTAGGCGGCAGCGGGTTATACGTACGGGCCCTTCTGGAAGGCTTTTCTGGCCATCCGGGCGCCAGTTTGTCGATCCGTAAGAAACTTGCACGGGAAGCTGAAACAAAAGGTCTGGACTCGCTCTACCGGCGCCTGCAAGATCTCGACCCTTTATCGGCGGCAAAAATCAGCCCCAAAGATTCCCGGCGGATCCTCCGCGGCCTTGAGATTTTTGAAAAATCCGGAAAGAAGCCATCGGATTGGTATCAGCTCCAGGGACCCCTTAATCGTAACGGTTTTCAATCTCTTGTGATTGGTATTCGTCGTGACCGTGCGGAACTCTACGAAGCGATCAATCAACGCGTCGAAACCATGGTCCGCCGCGGCCTTTTCCGCGAGGTGAAACGGCTCAAGAAGAAGCGGCTTTCCCAGACCGCTTCGCAGGCGGTTGGTTACAAGGAAATCCTTCAAGCTCTGGGAATGGATCAGTCTGTCCCTATGATTTTGGAGGCCATTAAACGCAATACCCGGCGGCTGGCCAAGCGGCAAGGGACATGGTTCAAGAGGGAAAAAGGGATTGAATGGATTTTATGGCCGTCTCACGAAGATACAAAAGTCATCGCGGATAAAGTTATCCAGAGGATTCAGCATGCCCCGAGATAAGGCTTACCTTCTGATTGCTCAAACGAAAGGTAAACCTCGCGGTTACCTCGAGGAAGACCTCGAAGAAATCCGGGAACTGACAGAATCGGCCGGCGGCGTTGTTGTCGGAGTCAGCACGGTCATCCTGCCGCACCCCAGCCCCAGCCACTTTGTGCGCGAAGGTAAGCTAACGGAAATCCGGGACCAGGCCAAGGCGGCGGGTGCAAATGTGCTCATCTTTAATGTAGACCTTACCCCCGCTCAGTCGGGGAACATCGAATCCTTTTGTGGTATTCGTCCGGTGGACCGAACCGGGCTGATCCTCGATATCTTTGCCCGCCGGGCGCTTTCGCGCGAAGGAAAAATGCAGGTGGAGCTTGCTCAGCTCCATTATTTGTTGCCCCGGCTTGTCGGACAGGGTGTGATTATGTCGCGTCTGGGAGGCGGTATCGGGACACGGGGTCCCGGCGAACAGAAGCTGGAAGTAGACCGCCGAAAAATCCGTCAGAGAATCCAACACGTTAAAAAAGATCTCGAAAAACTTGGCCGTCACCGAGAACTTATTCGTTCCGGCCGGAGACAAAAGCGCTTTCTCTCCGCAGCGCTCGTCGGATACACAAACGCCGGAAAATCCATGCTTCTGAATGCGCTGACTGGGGCCAATACTTATGTGGAAGACCGCCTGTTTGCCACCCTGGATCCCAAGACGCGGCTGCAATCCGTCAATGGCCGCCGCGATCTTCTCTTTACCGATACGGTAGGTTTTTTACGCGATTTGCCGCATGCTTTAGTCGAGGCCTTTCATGCCACGCTTGAAGAAGTAAGTGATGCGGATTTGCTGGTTCATGTGCTCGATATGGCTCATCCCAAAGCAGAAGAACATAAAAGAGTTGTCGAGCAGGTCTTGAAGGAAATCAAGGCTGACAAAAAGCCGGTGATCCTTGCTTTAAACAAGGCGGATTTGCTGGATCCCTCCACTCGGGAACGTTCTCGCGATGTTTACCCGGAAGGCATTCTGATATCGGCTAAGGAAAAACTGGGCTTCCAGGGTCTGCTTGCGAAGATTGAAGAAACCATCGAGCAAAAATGCGTCCCTCGTTAGTCCTCTTCCTCCTGTTCTTTTCCGGATGCGCGGCCCTTTTTGGTTGGGATATCCACGCTCCCGGTATTTTATCTTCCGAATTTAACCATGCGATCCAGCCGGCGCCCAAAAGGATAGGCCTTTATATCGAACCTTCTTCGCGGAAAATTTTTTCCAAAGACCGGGGTTCCCGATTATCGGATCCCCAAACCTATCATATCGGTGAGGCCTTTGAACCGATGTTGGTCGAGGGTTTTCAACAAGGTTTCCAAGAGTTTGTTTTTTTAGAGTTGGAGCCCACAGCGGCCCTCCTGAAACAATACGGAATTCCTTACGTGGCGGCGGTTCGTGTTAAAGATTTCGAAAACCGAAAAGGAAAGCCCCTTCATCGCCAAGTCGTCAGCGTTTGGTCCGAGACTTACCTTTATGACGACCATCTGAACCTCCTCGTTCGATTTGAGTCAAGGGGGACAAGTGATGCGCGGAAGGTCTTTGCCAAAAAAGGCGGTCCGGAAGTCAATCTCAATGCCGCTATTGAAAATAACGTGCGTGCGGTTGTTTTGTTTTTGCAGGATTGGTTTAAGGTATGAAAAAGACTTTTGCCATGATGCTCGTATTTTCAATCTTGGCTGGCAATGTTTTTAGTGAAAATGAGGTTCTCACAGAAAATACAGGGAAAGTCATCGTGCGCAAACATACCAAAACCGGAAAGCCCTACGCGGCCCTTGTTTTTGCCGACTTAAAAGTTGACCCGCGGATAGAAGATGAAGTTTTTCCGGTTTCACGGCCCGATTACCGAATGCTGGATCCACAGGCAAAAAGTTCTGATTTTCATTACGAAGGGCCTGTCAGCGACCGAAAAAAAATCTACATCTTTGCAGGAACCCTTGCAGCGCTTGGGGCGGCAGGCGGAATTGCCGGCGCCCTGGCTCCCGCGGCCTCATCAGGGGGAGCAGCCGGAGGAGCGGGGTTGTTTGCCGGAGCTTCTGCTTTAACCGTTGCCGGCTCAGCTGAGCTTGTTATCCGAGCCCATGCGAATTCTTCCCCGGGAGATTATGAGTCTCTATCAGAGTCTCATATCTTCTAGAGCCAATGTTTCTTAATATTTTAAATGTTAGAAAAGTTGGTTTTTGAGACTTATTTTAGATTTAAGAAAAGTATTATTTAATGTATAAACTACTGCCAAACAACATGTTACATATAGGCATTGAGGCCTATTAAAATTGAATTTGACTTCCTTGTCTTCGCTGGGTAAACTTTGAGCAGTCCAGACTCTCTAATAAGTTTGTTAAAGTTGATAAAACAACCGCACTTATGAAAGAGTCGACTCAATTATGACGATCAGCGCCTGCCATCAGGAAAGAAAACCGATCGTTTTACGATTAATCAGCCTGATCGTTATACTCACTTTTTTAACCACTCAATGTGATCTTCAGTTAGCCTTCGCATTTTCCAGTTCCGTTTCTCCCAATCCTTCTTCGGTTAAACCGCCCGCGCCCATTCCAGATCATGATGACATTCACTACATGGATACGTTTGATGATTGGAACACTGGACCGCTGACCGAAGCCACGACTCCGGCCGCTTCCAAAAGTCTGTCACAGTCGGCTGCTGATAAAGAAATCCTTCCGCCCGCTATTCCATCGTTATCTTTTTTTGAAAACAATCCTCTCACCAACCCGCTGACTCATTCTGAAGGCGCTGAACTTCAAAGCGAAAAAGACGAGGAGCACGGTACGACCCGTTTCTTTTATGCGAATGGAAGTTACTTTATGGTGGAGTCGGCGAGCGGAAAGATTATCGAGATTGGGGATTTTGGATCCGATCCCTCGCGCATTGAAGTGAGAAAGATCGGATACCCGCAAGATGATCGCGGTGAAGATTACGTGCGCATTGTGACCGTTGCGCCGGATCCCTCTCAGCTCGACACCTATCAGACTTATTCCAGCGACAACATGGGAAAATTAGGGAACCTTGTCGAAGCTGGCATTGTCATTATGGATGATTCCGGCAGCCGCTATATTGCGGACCGAAAATATGATTTTACTGCCAACACGGTAACTCAGTATGACCCCATGGATGCCGCTTTTAAGGCGGTCTTCAATCTCAACGAAAAGGGCGGTACCAGCCGCATTCTTGAATATCACAACAAAGATGTCGTGCTCAAGTTTACATATGACGATGCCAACGCGACCGTACAGATTAGCAATGAAAAAAATCAAACCTTTGAGATTCATCAGTTGGTCGACGGCAAAGATGTTGGAAAGTTGGTTAAGTCCGGGGTTCTTTCACCTGACAAATCGCTGACCAAAGAAGGTTACTCGATCGAATTTTCGGATATCCAACGGGACGGGAATCAAATTTCCGCTTATACCTTCCGGAGCGAAATTCAACCTGAGAATTACTCCATTTATGAAAGGCTCCCCGGCGGCGGCGTGGGCCGTCTCTTAAGGATTCATGAGCAGCGCGAGGATCAATGGGTCGACAAGGAATACATTTATCAAAAGGATGACGCGGGCAAAGAAACCATGGTTGTGCTCGATTATGTCATTGGCCAGTATTTAAAATTCGAAGTTTCCGGAACATCCGACGAAGATCATGATGGTGTTTTGGACAACCCCGGTCTCTTGGTGGCTTCTGGTTTGATTTTAAAAGGCATTTCTCATTCGTTAAAAATAACGATCTCACGTAGCGGCGATACCTTTGAAGTGATCACAGATGATGGAACAGTTCTCGCAAAGCATGAAGCGGTCGGTAATCAATTAGGGCGGCTGCTCTGGGAACGCGGTCCTCCGCCGTCGGATCTTTCCGGGTCGCAGTTTGACATTTATGAGTATGACCCCGCTTTAAAGACCCGCACCGCGTACGATCTCTCCTCAAAGACTTACTTCACCACAAGCCTCGAACCCGAACAAAATGGAAAATTAATCGAACAAGGTAGTTTTGTTTTATCCGGAGACGGCTCCATCACAGAGAAAATTCCCGCCGCAAAAATTTCTGCAACAACCTATCGTTATGATGAAGGCCAGGCCTTAAGCGCGGATTATGCGCTGGCGCTTCTCGAACAAGCCGATGAAGAGGCCCTTCCTCTGGCGATTCACGTCGCCGTCCGCGGTGAAGAGGAATTTACCCAGTTAATGAACCGCCTGACGGGTTTTCGCCACGAATATCTTTATGGAGTCATCGACGGCCAGTTTTTTATTGCCACCAGCGCTGACGAGTTCGAGATCCGCAACGATCCTTCGGCCCGGGAGCTCATCGCCAAGATGGAAGTCTGGGGACACTCCCATCCTAAAAATTCCCCGTATCAGGAAAAACCAAGCCCGCTTGATCTTCGGATGTCGGGTGAGAGCGATGAAGCCCTCATCACTCCTTCCGGTGCGTTTATCTTTAATCAAAAAGGTCATCGTGCTGCCAGCCTGAGTGAGATTTATGCTTTATTCCGCGCCGCGATTTCGTCCGATCCTGCTCAGTCGGGGGCCACCAACCTGGCGCTTCATGAATATTTGGCTTCCGTCAATGAGCGGCTACGGGCCAAAAAACAGACCTTAACGCGCGAGGAATACCGCGCACAGACGGATTTCTTCCGGGCGGGTGATTTATCAGAACAAGAAGAAGAGGCTTTCGGTCTTGCGGAAACGGACCTTTCTCTGAGACTTAATATTTTTGGAGAAGGAATTTTTGAACGCACCGAAATCCATCCCGCGAATCCCGACGATGATGCTTTATGGGATGTCACGCTTAGGCATGACGGAAATTCTTATCGTTTTTTTGTGGACCGGACCTTGTTAACGGTTCAACTTAAATCGGTGGCCCATACGGATAGTCATGGCGACAGAATAGTTCAGGATCTGGATGTTTCGGGAAGAACCTTAAAGATTACGAATGAAACTAAGAATACGGTGACGGATTTTGCTTATGACGATACGGCAAAGAGATACACGGTTTCAAGCGGAACGACCGAACAGATTCTTTCCTATGGGTCGGATAACGAGTCAGAAACTGAGGACGACGTATTGTTGAATGTTTCCACGGTCAATCAGGATGGCGATCATGTGACACAAGAATTGGATGCGCAAGGCCGTGTGACAAAGATTACGAATGAGACGAAGAACACCGTCATGATTTTTGCTTATAACGACACGATGAAGAAGTACACCCTCACAGCTGGGGTTACGGTGCAGACCTTTTCTTATGGGGCAGACCAGAATGCCGGCACGAATGATGACCTATTGTTAAGTATTTCTACGGTCAATCAAGATGGCGATCAAATACTTCAGGAACTTAATGGTCAAGCGCACGTTGTAAAAGTGACAAATCTCACCAAAGACATTGTCACAGTTTTCGCTTATGACGATCTTGCGAAAAAGTACACGATTACGAGCGGGAATACTGTCCAGACTCTTTCTTATGGCCCAGACAATGAAGCCGGAACGGAAGATGATGCGTTCTTGACTGTGTCGACTTTAAATCAGGATGGAGACCAGATTACGCAGGATATGGATGCGCAAGGACGTGTCGCTAAATTGACGAATTTCACCAAAGATACGGTCACCTTATTTGCTTATAACGATAGCGCGAAGAAATATACGATTACAAGCGGAAGCATAGCGCAGACCCTGTTTTACGGCCAAGACAACGAAGCTGGGACAGGAGATGATGTGTTCTTCAGCTTCTCAACTGTCAATCAGGATGGCGAAGAAATTGTCCAGGAGCTTGATGTTCAGGGGCGCGCGACAAAAGTCACGAATATTACGAAAAACACACTCACAGCATTTGTTTATAACGATGACACAAAAAAATATACGATCACTAACGGAGTGACTGTCCACGCGCTTTCCTACGGACTGGACAACCAAGCCGGCACGGAGGATGACGTGTTTTTGAGTGTGTCTACCGTGAATCAAGACGGCGATCAAATCCTCCAGGATTTGGATACTCAGGGTCGTGTTATTAAAGTTACAAACATCACTCGGAGCACTATCACGACTTTTTCTTATGACGATGCGGCTGAAAAATATACGGTCACAAGCGGTGATACGGCGCAGACCCTCTCTTATGGGTCAGACAGTGAAGCGGGAACTGAGGATGACTCCTTTTTAAGTATCTCGACTGTAAATCAGGATGGGGATCAGGTGACGCAGGAATTGGATTCGTTGGGTCGTGTTGTTAAGGTTACGAACGTCACGAAGAGCACAGTCACGATTCTTTCTTACGATGACAATGCTAAGAAATACACCATCACAAGTGGAACGACGGTGCAAACCCTTTCTTATGGAGCAGACCAAGAAGCCGGCACGAATGATGATTTATTTTTAAGTGTCTCGACTGTAAATCAGGATGGGGATCAGGTGACTCAGGAACTGAATGCTCAGGGCCGGGTTACCAAGGTGACGAACTCCACCAAGGACACAATCACGTCCTTTACTTACAACGACAACGTTAAAACTTACACGGTCACGAGTGCCGGTATGGTTCAGACGCTCTCTTACGGGACAGACCAGGAACCTGGAACCGAGGACGATTTATTTTTAAGCGTGTCAACCTTGAATGAAAACGGCGATCAAATCACTCAAGTGTTTGATGCTCAGGGGCGCGTTACTCAAGTGACCAATCTTACAAAAAATACGGTTGTGACTTTTTCCTACGAGGATACAGTTCAAAAATACACGATCACCCATGGAAACACAGTGCAGATTTTGTCTTACGGCTCCGACCATGCTGCTGGAACGGATGACGATATCCTTTTAAGTGTATCAACCGTAAATCAGGACGGCGATGAAATCGTCCAAGAGCTGGATGCGCAGGGACGCGTGACGAAGATTACAAACATCACAAAAAACACCGTGACACTGTTTACTTATAACGACAACACAAACAAATATACGATCACAAGCGAGAACACGGTGCAAATACTCTCGTATGGAACAGATCAAGACGCTGGGACAGAAGATGATGTGCTGTTGAGCGTATCGACTGTCAATCAAGACGGAGATGAAATCACCCATGAACTCGACGCCCAAGGCCGTGTAACGAGGATCACAAATCTGACAAAGAATATCGTTACGATATTTGCTTATAACGATGATGCGAAAGAATACGCAATCACAAGCGGGGATACAGTGCAGACGCTATCGTATGGAGCAGACAACGAGGCAGGAACCGAGGACGACGTACTTTTAAATGTGTCGACCATAAATCAGGATGGGGATCAAGTGACGCAGGTGCTGGATGCTCAGGGCCGTGTCACGAAATTGACGAATCTCACAAAGAATACCGTCACGACGTTTGCTTACAATGACAGCGCGAAAGAATACACGATTACAAACGGCAATACGGTGCAGACATTGTCTTATGGAGTAGATAATGAAGCCGGCACCGATGATGACGTTTTCCTGAGTGTATCAACGGTGAGTGAAAATGGGGATCAAGTGACCCAGGATTTTGATACTCAGGGCCGCGTGGTCAAGATCACGAATATCACCAAGGACACGGTTACGACCCTCTCTTATAACGACACAACGAAAAAATATACAGTCACAAGCGGCATGACCGTGCAAACCTTTTCGTATGGACCCGACCATCAAGCCGGTACGGATGACGATGTGCTTCTTAATGCAAGTTCTGATGATGAAAACTCCATTCAGGAGTTTGATGAGACCGGCCGCCTTCACAGGATTACTAATACCGCCAATAATACCGTCACAGACTATGCCTATGACGACGTCGAAAAGACATACACGGTTACTCAAGGTACGACGATCCGGGAAATTGCCTATGGTCTTGATGGTGTTCCAAATACAGAAGACGACGTCCTTCTACGGATAGAACGGGTCTCGGAAAGCGGCGATTCACTTCTTGAAAAATACAACCCTCAGGGCCGCGTGGTTGAGCTTTTTAACCAAACCCAGAATACGCGCACTTTTTTTGCTTACAACAATATCGAAAAAACGTACACCTCCAAAACGGGAGCTGTGGTTCAAACCTTTTCTTACGGAGAAGACACAATCCCTCAGACCTCCGACGACCGTCTCCTTAAAGAAGAGGCTGTGGATGAAAACGGAAAAGAAGTGGTGCGTGAATTTCTTTATACCGGAGACCTCTTAAGCCAAATCCGTGTGGTGGATAAAGTCACGGGGGTAGTCATCATCCAACATTTGGATGAGTTTGGGAAAGTTACGCGAATGGACTTGCCCGACGGCACCCATGAAGAATTTATTTATCAAGGCGACGTTCTTCAGCAGACAAAAATCTTTAATGTTCAGAATCAGCTTGTACGCGTAATCATTCCTCAGAGTAACTCAGTCCAGATTGTTCAGGACATTAATGCGAATGAAACCTCCCGGTTAATTCTGGACGAGCAGGGACAAATTGTAGAACGGTTTGTTTATTCTGGAATCAAAAATGACGGAGATTATCTTCAAGGCCTGACACTTCAGCAGCATATCACCTATCCCAGCCAGACAGTTCAGATCGTCCAGGACTTACAAAATAACGAAACCATCAAGCAGACTTTAAGTGTCCAGGGAATAGTCCTGCAGGAAGAATTCTATAACGGCACGAATGCAGCAGGAGATTTACTGGCAGGGCTGACTTTAACACGGCGCATTCTTCATCAAAGTGAAACGGTCAAAATCTTTCAGGATTTTTCAACCAGCATAACGAGTCGGCTGGTCATAGATGCCCAGGGGCATTTACTGGAAGAGATGCAGTATCAGGGAATCAGCCAGCAGGCGGACCCTGTCGCGGGGCTGGTCCTTCGCAGCCGTACGATTTTTGAAAGTGCTTCGAGAATCGTCCAGAATTTTGAGACCGGAGAAACCTCTCAATTTGTTTTGGATGCCGCAGGCAATATCCTGGAAGAGAACGTGTTTGAGGGCATTAAAGATCAGGGGGATTGGCTGGCGAATCTTGTGCTCAAACGTGTGGTGATACAAACTTCGCCCACGGTTCAAATTATTAAGGACATCGTTGAAAACAGGACCTTCCGTCTGGAGTATCAAGACGCCAATCTGATTCAGCAGGATGTTTATCAGGGAGTTGCAAATGACGCCAGCGTAAGCGGATTAGAGGCTCTTCTCTCTATATCTTATGCCATTCAAGACGGCAAAAAGATCGAAGTTCTTAAAGATCTCCAGAACCACACGGAACAAACCACTTATTCTGATTTAACCGGGAATGTTTTGTATTCCGAAGTACTGGACGCTGCGGGCATTAAAAGAACTTTTGATGCGCTGAGCCGACTTTTAAAGCATCGTAATACGGATGGAAGCGGCGCCGATTATGATCCGGTGACGGGGGTTGCGACAAGGTTTATCGATTCCGTGGGGCAGATTCTGGACATCTCGCAATTTTCGCAAGTCAAAAGCCAAAAAAAATGGGATGAGTTTTTTGATGGCCAAGACACCACTTTTTTGCACACGGAAGATTTTACGAGCAATGGGCAGCCCATGCGGCGCCGGATTTTCAGCAATGGTTTAACGGTCACATTTTCTGTGGATGCAGGCACGGGTACTGAAACTCTGATTGGAGCTTCGCATATTAGCCAGCAAATCGATATCCTGCATGAAGAAAATGGCAACGTTCAAATCATTTTCCGCGGCAATGGAATAATTCTTCATCTTGTCAAAGTGGAAGATCAGTTTCAAGCGGATTGGATTCGTAATAGTCAGGGGCGTCAGGATGAGTATCACTATGCCAGCGCCGGTGTCCTTTCATATGTACAGCAGTCTGACGGAGTGCGGGTGGATTTTGTGCTGGATGCGGACGGAAAAAATATTCTAGATGCTTCCGGCAATCAAAAAGTTTCAAGGACCCTTGATCGCAACGGCAACGTGAATGTTTGGACTTATAATTCAAATGATCCGAATGCTGGTGAAGTCGAAAAAATTCTGACTTACGCGGAGGATCCCACGACCCATCCCGAGGCGCTCCGAATCGCGGAACGCCTCAACCTTGAAGGATTGCTTTTTACCTATAACACCCAAGGAAAATTAATCCGTCGGGACGAATCCATTTCTGAGAACAGCAAGCTTATCACGACTCTGCAATATGACACGGCCTCCGTGAGTGAAGAACAAGCCCGCCAAAAGGGGACTGGGGTTTTGGCCGCCACCCTTCATCATGAGGAGACAATTTACGGGAATCAAATTACCTCCCGCATTGATTATGCGGACGACTCTTATGATCTTAATGAATATGATTCTGTCGGACTTGGGTTTTTAAGAAAGAGCACCCGTAAAAATGCGGCTTCGGAAATTTTATCCGTCGCGATTTTTATGGAAAATCAATTCTTGGAAACCGAGCCCCGCTACGCAATCGATTACGAAAATGGTCTTCCATCCAAATTGAGTGTTTTTGAGCATGAACCTTCCTTGCAACGTGTGCGGCTCAGGGAATATAAAGTTATGGGTGAAGCGGATCAGGTCAATGAGCAAGGGGGGGTGGTTCCTGCCGAAGGCGATCAGGCGGATGAATTGCTGGAACGCAGGGAAGTGATTCATCTGCAAAGTGGTGTGAGCCGCATTCGTACTGTTCTCGATGCTAACTGGGAGGCGACCGCCAAAACCCGATTTTTAGATCAGCTTAGCCTTGATAGTAAAACGCAGCGCATGGTGGAATATGAAGACGGCAATTTTTCGAATGTCCTGAGCCGTACGGAAAGCAAAGATATAGGCCAGGGGGTGACACGCCTCAAAACGGATCTGAATGCTGATTTTTCTGTAAGTGGGAAAAGCCGTTTCTTGGACCAAGTCGCGGTGAATGCAGACACAACCCGCGTGACGGAATATCAAGATGAAACTTTCAGTTCCGTCAAAGAGCGCAGCGAATTAATGACTGTAGATAAAGATACGGTGCGGATCAAAAGTAATTTGGATGAAAATTTTGTCTCCACAGCGTCCAGTCGTTTTATAGAGCAGACAGCTGTAGACAAAGACACGACGTGGACAACGGAATTTGACGCCCCCGATTTTACGCATGTATTAAGCCGTACCCAGATTCGTCGGCTGAATGAAAATACCAGCCGTCTTATTACCAATTTGGATGAACAGTTTCAAGTCACGGAAGCTTCCCGGTTCCTGGACCAGCGCGTCGAAGATCAAACGACTTACCTTACGGAGTATGCCAGCACCGACTTCACGGACGTTTTTACTCGCAGCATTCTTAAAGTCCTTGCGGAAAACACTCTGGGTTTGGTCACGCGGGTAGATGAAAATTTTAATGAGACCCCCGACTCGCTTCGCCTCATCCAAAAAGACTTAGGCGATGGCAAGACCGGCATCATCACCAAAGTCGATTCTGATTTCCAGGAGACCACCGATTCAGAACGTTTTATCCAAAAGGATTTGGGCGATGGCAAGACCGGCATCATCAC